>Ga0214921_10002694_pt1 | contig 28417 bp, 21 predicted proteins | sample LL1505_MetaG_FD_177992 | JGI IMG/M metagenome (GOLD analysis project Ga0214921, IMG submission 177992) | Freshwater microbial communities from Lake Lanier, Atlanta, Georgia, United States - LL-1505 | ecosystem: Environmental > Aquatic > Freshwater > Lake | place: USA: Georgia | collected...
TCTACGAGGCCGAGCTCAAGCGCGCGCGGGCTCAGATTCTCGGGGTCGAGACCAAGAGCGCGCTCGACGCAGTGCGGTTCCACGTGCTCGCGAGTCTGCTGCGGCTGCGGCAGATTTGTTGTCACCCTGGGCTGATCGACCCGGCGCACGCCGGTATGCCTAGCGCCAAGCTCGACGCACTGATGGAGCGCATCGAGGAGCTGGCGGATGAGGGGCACCAAGTGCTCGTCTTTAGCCAGTTTGTGGAGATGTTAAAAATCATTCGCGAGCGGTTGGAGGCGGGCGGTATCGGGCATCTCATTCTCACTGGCGCGACTGAAAATCGCGCCGAATTGGTGGACGAGTTTCAGCGCGATCCTTCCAAGACGGTGTTCCTGCTCTCGCTCAAGGCGGCGGGTTTCGGCCTCAATCTCACGGCGGCGAGCTACGCCATTCTTTTTGACCCGTGGTGGAATCCGGCGGCGGAGGCCCAGGCGATCGACCGTATTCACCGCATCGGCCAGACTAAACCGGTTATCGCCTATCGGTTGATCGCGGCAGGCACGGTGGAGCAAAAAATCCGGGCCTTGCAGCGGGAGAAATCCGCTTTAGCGGAGGCGGTTATCCAAGAGGAGAGCGTGGCGTCAGTAATGGATCTCGATAGTTTACGCGAAATTCTATCCTGAACCGGAAAATTGGTCGGTGCGTCGCCCAAGCGCGGTCGGTCTTAATCACCAGCCGAATTGGCGTTTGATGCGGAGCGGTTCGTAGAGCGCGGGCGAAAGCTCGGTCAAAAAGCGGCTGGGGTTCAGCAGCATGCCGCCGGGGCCGGCGCGGGAGGCGACTTTAGGGTAGCAGAGGTAGAGCTCGTTCTTGGCGCGCGTGACGGCGACGTAGAACAAGCGGCGTTCCTCTTCCACGTCGCCGTCCTCAATCGAGCGGCGGCCAGGGAACAGACCGTCGGCGAGGCCGATCACGAAGACGGCGTCGTATTCGAGGCCCTTGGCTTGATGAACGGTGGTGAGCTTGATCGCGTCCTGCGGCGGCGCGACCTCCTTTTCGCTCGTCTCGCCGTTGAGCAGGACGATCTGCGCGAGCAGGTCCTGAATATCGTCGAAGCGTTCAGCGAAGCCGATCAGGGCTTTTAGCTCTTCGTGGCGGTCAAGATAGTCGGCGTAGGCGCCCTTCAGGTGGTCGCCATACCAGCCCTCGATGGCGAGCTCGATGGCGCGGGCGGGTTTATCGTCGCGCAGGGCGTGGGAGACTTCGCGAAGGGAGGCGCAGAACTGAGTCCAGTCATCCTTGGCGTCCTTCGGCACACGCGCCTTGACGTCGTCGCTTGCGAGGGCGTCGACGAAATCCAGTCGCAGCAGGCGGGCGTGATCGAGGGCGGCGGCGTGGATCTTTTGAGCGCCCTTTTCGCCGACTTTGGGCAGGAGCACGGCGATGCGTTCCCAAGCTAGGGTGTTGGCGGGATTATAGACGAACTGGATAAGGCCGACAAGGTCGCGCACGTGCTGCCGCTCAAAGAACTTCACGCCGCTGGTGATGGTGTAGGGGATGGCGGCACGAGAGAGGGCTAGCTGGATTTCGAGGGCGACGAAATGCGAGCGGTAGAGCACGGCGATCTCGGCGGGAGCCACGCCGTCGTCCTCGATCAGGCTACGCACGCGCTTGATGATGAACTCGGCCTGTTCTCGGTCGTCCATGGCTTGGACGACGTAGGGCTTGGTCGAGTGCGCGCGGGCGGCGACAAGTTTCTTCTCAAAGTGGCGGCCATGGGGTTGGGCCTCGAGCACACCATTGGCAAGGGCGAGGATTTGGGGAGTGGAGCGGTAATTAGTCTCGATCCGGTGGATGACTGTCCCCGCGTGGCGGTCGGGGAAAGTCATGATGTTTTCAAAATTGGCGCCACGCCATGAATAGATGCATTGGGCATCGTCGCCCACTGCCATGATGCGGTGGTGCGCACCCATGCGGTCCACGATCTCGGACTGGAGGGTGTTGGTATCCTGATACTCATCGACCAGCACGTGGCGGAAGCGGGTGGCGAAATACGTCGCGACATCGGGGGCCTTGATGAGCAGATCGAGCCACAGCTCCAGCAGGTCGTCGTAATCCAGCACGTTTTGCTCGCGTTTGCGGGCGGCGTAGGCAGCGGCGAAGGCGGGCAAGCGGTGGGCGATCTCTTGGTATTGGGGGAAGTGGCGCGACACGGTCTCGGCGAGGTCGAGCCGGGTGTTGCGGGCGAGGGAAAGGACGTGGTGGAGCGGGCCTGGTTTGGGGTGGGTTTTGTCCTTAAAGAATAACTTATCCTCGGATTCTACGGAGAGTTTGAGCAGCGATTCGGAATCGTCGGCGTCGAGGATGGTGGGGTTTTTGGGCAGACCGACGGCATCGCCATACATGCGCAAGATGCGGGCTCCGATGGAGTGAAAGGTGCCGCCCCAGAAGCGGCGGGGCTCAACGCCGGTAAGTTGTTCGACGCGAGCGAGCATTTCCTTGGCTGCTTTGTTGGTGAAGGTCAGCAGGAGGATCTCGCCGGGGCGCACGCCCATCGAGAGCAGGTAGGCGACGCGGTAGGTTAGGGTGCGAGTTTTGCCGGAGCCGGCGCCGGCCAGAACGAGGAGGGGGCCGGGCTCGGCGGTGACGGCGTTGAACTGTTCGTCGTTTAGTTCGGCGCGGAAGTCGATGGCCGGGGCTCCGGAGAACTCTGGCGGCAAGGAATCGAGGGTATCGTCCATCGTTGGAGGTTGGCGTCCGGGTGGCGGGCGGTTCAGGCGGATGTGCTTGGGCGACGGGCGCGGATGAACTCGATCACGATCGGGAGGATGGAGAGCGCGATGATACCGAGGATGACGAGTTTGAAGTTTTTCTGCACGATGGGCTGGTTACCGAAGGCGAACCCGAGGTAGGTAAAGGCAAAGATCCAGATGAAGCCGCCAAGGACGTTGAACGCGAGGAAACGGGGGTAGGACATTCGGCCCACGCCGGCTACGAAGGGCACGAAGGTGCGCACGATTGGCACGAAGCGGGCGAGCACGATGGCGCGACCTCCATAGTAGCGGAAGAAACTCTGGGCGCGCTCAAGGTGGGCGCGGCGGAGGAGACGGGAATCGGGGCGGGAAAAGACGGCCGGGCCGACGCGTGCGCCGATGGCGTAGTTGAGGCTGTCGCCCAGCACTCCAGCGAACCAGAGCAGGAGGGCGAGGAGGTGGACGTTGAGACCGGTTTCGGAGCGGGCGGCAAAGGCTCCGGCGGCAAAGAGGAGGGAGTCGCCTGGCAGGAAAGGCATGATCACCAAGCCTGTTTCCACGAAGATGATGGCGAAGAGGATGCCGTAGGTCCACGTGCCGTAGTCCGCGATGATGCGGGCAAGGTGGTGGTCGATGTGTAGGATGAAATCGAAGAGTGCTTTGAGGGCGTCGAGCATGGCGGGAACGTTCGTAGGCAGAGGGAAGCGGCGTCGCCGGGCGAGCGTGGAAAAAGAAAAAGCCCCGGCGCGAGCAGCAGCGGGGCGTAGAAACAACCGAGGGTGGCGGTCGTGGCGCTTGGCGGATGACTAGAAGCCTTTCTGGCGGAGGGCGGCGTCGAGTTCTTGCATGAAAGTCTGGCCGTCTTCGGGGGTTGGGCGATAGCCGGGTTGGCTGATGCTGGTAAAGCCGGGGCGCCCGTATTGGTCGACCACCCATTTGCCGGTCACGCCGTCGCTGAAGGTGACGGTGCCGCTGGCGATGGCTCCCGGGCTGAGCGTGAGTGCGTCGAGTTCCACCACTACGTTGCCCGGGGCCGGGGGGAGGGCGTCCTCTTCCAGGGCGTCGGCGTCGAGCTCAGTGCCGGCATCATTGGCGGCAGGGGTGACGAGGCCTGGTTTTTCTTTGGCATTGTCAAGGACTCCGGTCTTTGCGACGGGAGCGGAGGTGGGGGCCTTGGCTTTGGTGACATCACTCGTGTCGGCTTTGGGGGCGGGGTCCTTGAGAGTCAGATCAAGGTCGTCGACGAGGAAGCGGACGTCCATGTAGGTTAGGGACAACTGGAATTGTTCGCGGAGTTTTTTCTGAACGGCGGAGAGGTTTTCGCCGGCGGCGATCCAAGTGGAGACGGCGGATTTTTGCTCGGGAGTGAGAGACATGGCGGCAGAATGGGGCTGGCAGGTGAGGAGTCGAGGCAGCGAATAAAACCGCGGGCAGTGGAGCAGAACGGGCTAGGCCTTCTCTGACGGTGGTGACCGCAGTGCGGTCGCGGGTGGCTCAGCGGCTGAGGGCGGTGCGGAGGAACTCGATCTGGCCCTTCATATGGGCGTCTTGGGCGAGCATGTTGTCCACGGCCTTGCAGGCGTGGATCACGGTGCCGTGGTCGCGGCCGCCGAAGGCGTCGCCGATATCCTGCAGAGAGTGTTTCGGGATCAAGTTGCGGACCAGATACATGGCGACTTGGCGGGGGATCGCGATGTTATTGGGGCGGCGTTTGCTGGTCATATCGCTGTGGCGGATCTGGAAGTGATCGGCGACGCGTTTTTGGACGACCTCAATGGTGAGTTGGTTTTGGGCCTGCTCCATCAGGACGTCTTTCAGCAGGTGCTCGGCGGCGGCGAGGTCGATGGGTTTGCCGGTGAGCTGGCTGTAGGACACGACCTTGATCAGGGCGCCTTCAAGGCGGCGGATATTACGCGAGATGTGTTGGGCGATGAAAGAGGCGACGGCCGGGGGCAGTTCGCACTTCATGGCGGCGGCCTTGACGCGGAGGATGGCGAGGCGGGTTTCGAAATCGGGTGGTTGGATGTCCGCGGGGAGGCCCCATTCGAAGCGGGAGACTAGGCGGGCTTCGAGTTTTTCGATCTCAGAGGCGCGGCGATCGCTGGAGATCACGATCTGTTTGCCTGCGCCGTGGATATCGTTGAAAGTGTGGAAGAACTCTTCTTGGGAGCGCTCTTTGCCGGCGAGGAACTGGATATCGTCAATGAGCAGCACGTCGACGTGGCGGTAGCGTTGGCGAAACTTGGTCAGGGCGTTTTCCTGAATGGCTTGGATGAATTCGTTGGTGAATTTTTCGGCCGACAGGTAGGCGATACGGGCTTCTGGCCGACGCCGTAGGATGGCGTGGCCGATGGCGTGCATCAGGTGGGTTTTGCCGAGGCCGGTCTCGCCGTAGAGGAAGAGAGGGTTGTAGGACTGGCCGGGTGCATCGGCGACGGCGCGGGCGGCGGCCGCAGCCATTTGGTTGTTATCGCCCACCACGAAGGTTTCGAAGGTGTTACGAAGATTTAGAGAGGTATTGAGAGGCAGGCGTTCCTCAGTGGGACGGGGGGCGCGGCGGGGGGCGGTCGCGCGGAGGCGGGCGGCTTCGGCGCTAGGTATGTTGGACGCGGTGCCGATGGAATCCGTCTTGCGCAGGAGGACTTTGATATCGCGACCGGCGGTGAGGCGAAGGCGTTGGAGGATGAGGTCCATGTAATTGTCATGGATCCAGATCGCGGCAAAATCGTTGGGGACACCCAGAGTGAGTTGATCAGGGGTGGCTTCCAGGCAGACCACCGGATCAAACCAGAGCTTGAACACGTCCTCTGGGAAGAGGCCGCAGAGGTCGGCCTTGGCGGATTCCCAGAGGTTGTTAGAGCTGTAGATGGCGGCGGGCATGTGGGGGGCGGAGCGAGAGGGGGCGGGAGTTTATTCACACCGTTGGCAATAGAGTCTTTACTACACGCACTATACGTCCGCTGGCTGTGTAAACCCAAGGGGTGCGAGGGGCTTGCAAAACAGTTGCGCGGAGGGTGCGGAAACTGCTTTTGTTAAACATTCATTAACAATTGTTTAACCTTGCACTATAGGGGGAAATTGCCGGCGGAACGAAGCGAGGAGGTAGAAAAGAACAATATGGCTTAACGGAAGCGATAGCGGAGGGGCAGTAACAAGGAGGCACCGGACCCTTTCAAGGTGAAGTTTCCAACAAGTTATTCACCGACGTTCGGCGCATAACTTTTTCCGTCTTTTTAGTTGCCAAGGGCCGTGTGAGGGCGAGTCGCGGATTTACCCTCTGGCGCAAGCGTCACAATTTTGTCACTACACCGATTTTTACGGCCGGGTGACGGCTAGGTGACGGAAATAAGGGGTGCTCAGGGAACGGAGGGGCGGGTGGGCGTGGCGCGAACGGCGTGCGGTGGGGTGGGTTCCACGATCACGGACCCGGCTTCCTGGCTGTGGCTGGAGAGGGTGTTTTCGGTGGCGGTGCGGGCGGCTTCGAGGCGCGTCTGGATGTCGCGGAGGCGTTTGGTCAATTCGGCTTCCTTGGCGCGGCGTTCATCGTTGTTAAGCAGGCTAAAGTTGGATGCGTCCCGCACGATGTTGGCGGGGAGGAGGAGGAGGCGGTTGAGCACGCCTTGGTCTTTGATTGAGCTCAGATAAAGGGCGGTAAGTTCGGAGGACAGGGCGATGGATTCCTGAGCGAGGCTTTGGGTGAGCTGGACCTGGGTGCCGAGGCGTTCGTTGCGATCGAGTTCGCCGGCGAGCACGCCTGTGACTTGTTGGGAGATCTGGTTGGCGTAGCGGTTAAGGGATTCGCGGGTGAGGTTTTGATCGGCGGCGATCTGGCCAAGGATAGGCTGGATGCGTTCGGAGAGGCGGCCGGAGACTTTGTCCACCTGGGCGTTTTGCATGGCTTCGGCCTCTTCCGGAGTCTTGGGTAGTGGATTGTAGGGTTGGAGTTTTTGGGCCACGGCCTCGGCGAGCTGGGTGACTTTGGCGGTTTCGGCGGCCTTGGCTTCCTCTTCTGTCAAAAACATGCCGCCGGCGCGGGTGGCGATGGCGTCTTGGAGGAGTTTATTCACCGAGGCGATTTCCTTGCGGGTTTCGGCGGCGGTGCGCTCGAGGTCGGCGGCGTGGGCGACGCGCAAGGCCTCGAGTTCCGCGCGTTGGGCGGGAAGGACCTTCGCGTTGACGTAGTAGGCGTAACTGCCGAGGAGGCCGCCCATAATTAAAGCGGTGATGACGATGGCCGGGGTTTGTTCTTGGAGTTTGGACATGATTCCGGTCTAGCACGATCCGAGCTTAAAGCGGAGCAAATCTTGCAGTGGGTGCTCTGCGCTCGCCTTTTGCCTGAGTCCGCGCTCGTTCCGGGCGCGGGTTTGTGCCCGGTTACCTTCCCATGAGTCTTAATCGCAGCGAGCAAATGGTGCATGATTACCTGTTAAACCGCCCCGAGGAGCGGAGGCATTGGGAGGAGTTGGTTAAGCGCAAGGCGGAGGGCCAAGTGGATATCCATGCGGCGGCCACGGTGCTGGAGCGCGAGCTTTGGCGCTATTTCCAAGAGCGAGCGGAAGTCGCAGAACCGTTTCGCAGTTTTGTGCGGCGGGAAGGCGGTGCGCGCACCAGTATGCGGAGTTTGGCTGAACTGCTACTCCGGCTTTGGGTGCCCCTTTCGGCCAAGCCTAAACCCTCTCGGCTGCCGTTTGAGCCCTGACTGGCCTGTCTTGTGCAACGGTGAGGAAACAATCGCGTCTGCGACAACAAAATGTGTAATCCATCATCGACAAGTGCCGCGGTCTGATCACGGTTATTTACAAGTTATACACCTAATGGAATCCATCCCTGGTGCGGTTGCTCTGAAACCTAGGCTGAAGGTGTCCGCGAAGGCCAAGTCCTTCGTCTTGGACACCAACGTCCTCCTCCACGACCCCCAGTCGATTTTTAAATTCGAGGACAACAACCTCGCCATCCCAGTCGAGGTCCTCGAAGAGCTCGACGCCATCAAGACGGAGCAGTCCACCGAGCGAGGCCGCAACGCCCGCCGCGTGCACCGTATCCTCTCTGAGCTCTTGCCTGATTCGCGCTCGATGCACGAGGGGGTAAAGCTGCCCAACGGTGGCACGCTCTCCATCATCATTAATCCTTGGCTGGCCGACCCGGCTCTCAAGGACACGCCTACGATGCTGGCTTTTCGCGCGATCCTGCCTGACCTGGCGAAGAAGGATAACCGTATTATCGCCGCAGCGCTCTACGTGAAGTCCTGCTATCCGCCGCCGACCATCCTGGTGACCAAGGATGTCAATGTGGCCCTGAAGGCTCGCGCGGTCGGTCTCGAGGCGCAGGATTATCTTAACGACAAGGTGGCCGACGTCGACGACGAGGGTGATTACCGTGAGATCGAGGTGACCATCTACGAGCTGCAGCGCTTTGCCTCGGAGGGTGAGTTCACCCTAGAGGATGAGACCTCCCGCACCCTGACCCTTAACGAATACGTTCTCCTACGCTCAACCGAGGGCAAAACCATGCCCGCCCGCTATTATGGCGAAGGCCGCGTGTGCCGCTTAAAGATACCCGACTGGATCAAGGCCCCCGGCGGCATCACCATTCGCGGGCGCAACCTCGAGCAGCAGTTCTTCATGGACGCTTTGCTCGACGACTCGATCACCCTTGTCACTTGTTTTGGCAAGGCCGGCACAGGCAAGACGCTACTCTCTATTGGTTGCGCGCTGCATCAGACCCATGAAGATCATTCGCGCTACGACGGCGTTTCCATTTCTCGGCCGGTCATGGCCCTGGGTAAGGATATCGGCTTCCTGCCCGGCACGATTGAGGAGAAGATGAAACCTTGGTTGCAGCCCTACTTTGACGCGCTGGAGGTGTTGATTCCTTCTCGTCCGCCCAAGGAGCCACAGTTCGCCGCCAAAAAAGTCTCTAAAAAACACCGCAAGGGCGGCGCTTCAGCCCTCGCCATGTCCAACGCCGCCCTCACCGGCGCGGCTCCAACCGGCAATGGTAACGGCGGCTCGGCCGGCCCGAACGCGCCGATGAAACCTTACGAGCGCCTGATTAAGAGCGGACTGGTCGAGATCGAGGCCTTGGCCTTCATCCGCGGCCGCTCCATTGCGCGGCGTTTCTTCATCCTGGACGAGGCCCAGCAACTCACCCCGCATGAGGTGAAGACCGTCATCACCCGCATCAGCGAGGGTTCCAAGATCGTGCTCATCGGTGATCCCGCCCAGATCGACAACCCTTACGTCGACTCGCGCAGCAACGGGCTCGTTTACTGCCACGATCGTATGAAGGGGCAGTCGCTCGCCGCGCACGTGAAGTTGACCAAGGGCGAACGCAGCCGTTTGGCCGAGCTGGCGGCGGATCTGCTCTGAGTCTGGCCTGAACCAGCCTGCTGATCCCCCTGGATGCTGGCTGGCTCAGCTGCGGTAGTCGGCATTCTCGCTCACATATTCGTGGGTGAGATCCCCGCCGAAAACCGTCGCGGTAGCGTTGCCCACGCCTACATCGACTTCAATTTCCACGCAACGTTCGTGCGGAGGGTAATCGATCGCGGGGGCGAAGCCGCCGTCCGGGGTGGGTTGGCTCTGGTAAAGTTCGGCGCAACGCAGGTGTGCCACCAAGGCGGCCTCCTTCGTATAGTCTAGCCGGAAGGCGCCCTCAGCGAAGATCTCTTGTCCGCCAATGCACGCGCGGAGCCTGGAGAGGTCGAGCGCCAGTCCCGAGGCGCCGACATATTTGCCAATGGCTTGGACGAGGCGGCCGACGTTAGGATCGTTCCCGGCCATGGCGCACTTAAACAGGGGGGCGTTGACGATGGCCTTGCCTAGAGCGCAGGCGGTGGCGGCGTCGGGCGCGCCCGAGACGCGCACGCGGAGCACGTGGCGCACGCCTTCACCGTTGCGCACCACGTCCTCGGCCAGGTCCGCGCAGACGCCGCGTAGAGCCTCCTCGAAGGCGGCGAGGTCTGGGCAGGGCACGCGGCCCGAAGATACGGCCACGACGGTGTCCGAAGTGCTGGTGTCGCTATCGATCGAGATGCGGTTGAACGTTTCCCCGGCCACACGGCTGAGCATGGCGCGCAAGGCTTCGCGCGGCACCGCGAGGTCGGTGAGGACGTAGACGAGCATGGTCGCGAGGTTGGGCTCGATCATACCCGCGCCCTTGGCGATGCCGACAATTGCGCCGCCGGCGAGGTCGGCGCGGCGGATTTTGGGGTAAAGGTCGGTCGTTACGATGCCCTCTGCGGCTGGCAGTATATCCCCAGCCGCTAGTGCGGCGACGGCCTGCGGGAGTGCGGCCGTCATGGCCTCGACGGGTAGGCCCCAACCGATCACGCCGGTGGAGCAGGGCAGCACCTCGACCGGTGCCAACCCGAGAAGGCCGGCGGTAGCGGAGCAGACCGCCTCGCTGGCCGCGACGCCGCCGGGAGCGCATACGTTGGATATTTTATTGTTGATCAGGATAGCTCCAAGGCGGGGTTCGCCTAGGCGTTTCCGACCCACGATCACAGGAGCGCCGGGGAAGGCGTTCTTTGTAAAGACGGCCGCAAAATCTGCCGTTGATTCGTCGAGTGCTATCAGCGTCAGCGTCATCTTTGATGGCTTGGGTGCTTCTTTGGGCAAAAACTCGAAGCGTGTGGTCCCGACGCGAAAGCCCTTGGGGAGGGCGGCTTGACTGGTTAGCCAGGCGCGATGCGCGGCACGGGAAGGAAAGGTATTCTGTGAACTGGGCACGCGCGGATAAGTGGGCCGGAGGCGGGGGAAGTGAAGAGCATTTTCTGGCCGCCTCCTCTCCGTCACGCCTGCGTCTTCGAGAATGTGATGGAAAACCTCGCGCAGGGTGATTTACCCCACAATCCAGGCTTAACCAAATGAACGTTTCCGACATTACTGCCAAGGCCCGCGTCCTTCTCGAGGCGCTGCCTTACATTCAAGACTTTCGTGGATCCACCTTTGTGGTGAAATACGGCGGCAGTTTCATGGACGACCCCGATCCCGAGGTCCGTAACCGTGTCGCTTACGATATCGCCTTTCTGGCCGCCTGCGGTATTAACGTCGTCGTGGTTCATGGTGGCGGCAAGGCCATCACCAAGGCCATGGAGCAGTCGGGTTTAAAATCCCAGTTTGCCCCGAACGGCATGCGCATCACCGACGAGGCTACGGTGCAGATAGTGAAAAAGACGCTGGACGAAATCGTGAACAAAGATGTTTGCGATGCCATTGCGCTCGCCCGCTCCAAGCCCCGGGCGCTGGCCGGCGACACCGTTTTAGTCTGTGAAAAACTCACGATCGACGACAACGGCGATGTGGTTGATCTCGGCTACGTCGGCGAGGTCGTCGAGGTTAAGGTGAAATTGATCAAAAAGGAGATTGCCGAGGGCTATGTGCCAGTGATCTCCCCCGTAGCCGAGGGCCACGACGGTAAGCCTTATAACGTCAATGCCGACTTGGTCGCCGGACGCGTGGCCAGCGCCTTGCGTGCCCGTCGGCTTGTTTACATGAGTGATGTCCCCGGCCTGCTCGCCGCGCCGCCCGACGCCGCATCCCTGATCTCCACCCTAAAGGTCTCCCAGGTGGATGACCTCAAAAAGAGCGGGGTGATTGACAAAGGTATGCGTCCCAAAGTTCTAAGCGCGGTGAGAGCCCTTAACGAGGGTGTGCAGCGCGTGCACTTCATCGACGGGCGCTTACCCCACTCGCTCTTGCTGGAGATTTTCACCGACAAGGGCATCGGCACCGAGATTGTGCACGGTTGATCGGCCTGCCTACCGCCAAGGTTTGGCGGCCGCCGTCCCACTTTCTTTGATCACTATGAGCCAGCCCCAGATCGCCCAGACCGCCGCCGAGGCCGCCTATGATTCGTATGTTCTACGCAACTACGGACGTCCTGCCATAACGCTTGCCCGTGGCGAGGGCTGCCGGGTGTGGGACGACGCCGGAAAACGCTACCTCGACTTTGCCTCGGGCATTGCGGTCAACGCCGTCGGTCACTGCCACCCGCGCTGGGTTCGGGCCGTCTCTGAACAGGCCGCTACGCTCGCGCATGTCAGTAATCTCTATCGCAACCCGCTGCAGGGCGAGCTTGCCCGCCGTTTGGTCGGCCACGCTGGCCCGGGCCGGGTTTTTTTCTGCAACTCTGGCGCCGAGGCGAACGAGGGTCTGTTGAAGCTTGCCCGTCTCCACGGTATTCGGAAGTCCGGCGAGGAGGGTAAGTGCCACAAAGTTCTTTGCGCGAAGTCTGCCTTCCATGGCCGCACCTTCGGCGGCATGAGCGCCACCCCGCAGGAAAAGATCCAAAAGGGCTTCCGGCCCCTGCTTACGGGTTTCGCGTTCGGCGAGTTGAATAATTTGGAGTCCTTCGAGGCTTTGATCGACAACCAGACGGCGGCGATCTTTGTCGAGACCATTCAGGGCGAGGGTGGCGTCCACCCAGCTACGCCGGAGTTTTTGCACGGCCTGCGTGCGCTGTGCAATCGGCACAACCTGCTCCTGATACTGGATGAGGTTCAATGCGGCATCGGGCGTTCGGGGCGTTTCTTTGCCTTTGAGCACGCCGACGTGCGACCGGACGCGATCGGTATGGCCAAGGGCCTTGGCGGCGGCTTCCCTATCGGAGCGATCTGGATCGGCGAGGGCGCGGCGGATCTGTTCCAGCCAGGCATGCATGGCACCACCTTCGGTGGCACTCCTCTGGCCTGCGCGGCTTCCCTGGCGACGCTTGATATCATCGCCGACGAAAAACTCTGTGAGCATGTCGCTCGAGTGAGCGGCCCTTGGCATGCCGCGCTGGCGCGACTCGCGGAAGAGTTTCCTGCCCAGTTGAGCGGTCTGCGCGGCCTTGGGTTCATGGTGGGTCTGCAACTGACCTCCGAGCCGTCGCCCTACATTGCCGCGCTGCGCGAGGCTGGGTTGCTGGCGCCTTTGGCGGGCGGTAACGTCATCCGGTTGCTCCCGCCCTTGATTGCGACTGAGGCGGAACTGGCGGAGTCTGTTGACATACTGCGCCGAGTTTTCGCGGCCAAGGCCGCCTGAGCGGGAGGTTCTTTTCTGGGGCCGTTTTGGACGGTCGCGTCACGTTTTTGTGGCGCGGCACAGATTACCCTCGCCCGCGGGGACCGGCGCCCCCTATAGGGGATTGCTTCAATCGACGGACATGAAGCATTTCCTGAAAGAAACCGATTTCTCGCCGGCGCAAGTAGCCGAGCTTTTCGACCTGGCCCGCAATCTCAAGGCCACGCGTGGTAGAGAGATCGCGTCTGTGTTGAAGCATCAGACTTGGGCGCTGATATTTTCCAAGTCATCGACGCGCACCCGTGTCTCTTTCGAGGTTGGTATCCACGAATTGGGCGGTAATCCGCTCTTTTTGAGTAAAAACGACATCCAGCTGGGTCGTGGGGAATCGATTGAGGACACCGCCCGCGTGCTTTCGCGGTTTGTGCATGGATTGATTGTCCGCACCTACGACCATGCCGAGGTGGAGCGACTGGCCGCCGCTGGCACGGTGCCGGTAATAAATGCGCTCACCGATTTCCTCCACCCCTGTCAGATTTACACCGATGCCTTCACTATGGCTGAGCGCTGGGCCCCGTCCGGCGGGGATTTATTTGCTTCCTTGCGTGGCCGGAAAATCGCCTTTCTCGGTGATACCGCGTGTAATATGGCCAATTCTTGGGTGCTCGGGGCGAATTTATTTGGTATGAAAATCAGTTTGGCTGGTCCGGCGGGCTTTGCGCCCTCAGCCGATTTGAACGGCTTGCTCGCACGGGAAGGCTTCGCTGGCGGCTATGACTTCACGACCGACCCGATTGAAGCGGTGAGGGATGCGGATGTGGTCTATACGGATGTCTGGGTGAGCATGGGCAAAGAGGAGGAGAAGCGTGACCGCCTCGCGCTCATGGCCCCCTACAGCGTGACTGGCGAAGTCTTTGCGGCGGCCAAGCCCGACGCTTATTTTATGCACTGCCTCCCTGCGCATCCGGGGGAAGAGGTTCAGCAGGAGGTCTTGGATAATCCCCGCTCGATCATTTTTGATCAGGCTGAAAATCGCCTGCACGTGCAGAAGGCGATCATGACGCTGCTCGCGCGGCGCGATTAGTGGTTGTTGCCGTTGTCGGCGACCGAAAGGCCCTTTCGGTTTAATCCCGCCCCACCGTAACCCAGGTTACCGACTGCCGGTCTGGTGGGTTTGCGATTTGAAGACGCCGTAAGAACACGCCGCCCCTTTTCTTACGCCTTTTTCTTTGCTCCTCCCGTCGTCGCCGCCCAAAAAGCGTATTTCCCATGAAAATCGTTCTCGCCTACTCTGGGGGTCTCGACACCTCCGTTATCGTTAAGTGGCTCAAGGAAACTTATGACGCGGAAATCGTCACGTTTGCCGCTGATGTCGGCCAAGAGGAGGAGCTCAAGGGATTAGATAAGAAGGCAAAGGCCACCGGCGCGTCGAAGCACTATACCCTGGATCTCGTCGATGAATTCGCGCGCGACTACATTTTCCCGATGATCCGGGCCAACGCGATTTATGAAGGCCAGTATTTCCTCGGCACGTCCATCGCTCGTCCACTGATCGCAAAAGCCCAGGTCGACATAGCCCGCAAGGAAAAGGCCGATACGGTGGCGCACGGCGCGACTGGAAAGGGTAACGACCAATGCCGTTTTGAGCTCACTTACATGGCGCTTGCTCCTGATCTTCAGATCATCGCTCCGTGGAAAATGGAGGAATACCGTGACCTGTTCCCCGGTCGCGCCGAGATGATCGCCTACTGCGCCAAACATAAAATCCCGGTTGAGGCATCGCTAAAGAAACCTTACTCAATGGATCGCAACCTTTTGCATATTTCCTATGAAGCCGGAATCCTTGAGGATCCTTGGTTCGATCCCACGACTGCGGCCAACAAGGCGATGTTCAAACTCTCCGTGGCGCCCGAGGATGCCCCGGATAAGGCTGAATACGTTGAAATCGAGTTCGAACGCGGCGACGCCGTCGCGGTCAACGGCAAGAAACTCACCCCTGGCGGTGTGATGAAGGCTTTGAACAAACTCGGCGGTAAACACGGCATCGGCCGCGTTGATCTGGTCGAAAACCGCTTTGTTGGAATGAAGAGCCGCGGGGTCTACGAGACTCCGGGCGGCGCCATCCTGATGCAGGCCCATCGTCAGGTCGAGTCTCTGACCCTTGACCGCGAGGTGCTTCATCTACGCGACGGCTTTATCCCCAAATACGCCGAACTCGTTTACAACGGCTTCTGGTTCGCCCCGGAGCGTGAGATGCTCCAGGCCATGGTGGATGAAAGCCAGCGCTTCGTCTCCGGCACAGTCCGCCTGAAGCTCTACAAGGGCAATATCATCACTTGCGGACGCAAGTCGAAGTATTCGCTTTACGACGACAAAATCGCTTCGATGGAGGGGGTGAAGAGCTGGTATAATCAGAGTGATGCCACCGGTTTTATCCGCCTAAACGGCCTGCGCTTGCGCGCCCGCAAGCTCTCGCAAGGCGGCCCCAAGGTTTGATCGGGACCCGCCCTGCTTAGTATTCGCCGCTTCGGAAATCCGAGGCGGTTTTTCCATTCTGGTTTGGCGTCGTAAATCAGCTGAGTCGTTCCAGCAACTCCTCGGCGGGTGGGCCGATCCGGCGCGTGGTTTCGCCCTCGGTCCAGCGACCCTCCACCAGCAGGCGCAGAGGCGTGGCAGGTTCGCCGCGTTCTCCGCTTTGAAAAAGACTCACCAGCAGTTCCAGCGCGCGGCGGCCTATCTCCGACTCCTGTTGGTCTATTCCAGACCAATTTGCATCAAACGCACGCGATAGAGTAGCGAGGGATACGTCCATGGGCGCGACTATTCCTGCTGTTTCTAGCCAGATACGGACTTCACTTACGTGACACACGATCGCGGTGGGGCGGTGCCGGCGGAACCAGGCGAGGAAGCTTTCACGCGCCGCTGCCACATTGCGCGGTTCGTCCCGTCCGGGGATCGCAAAGAGCGGCATGCGGTGTTTCTCCTCCTGGACGGCTTGGAAAAAATGATACGGCGACTCGAAGCCGTGGTTTGCGCGCCGCAGTGTTTCGGTGGCGGCGACCATGCCAATCCGCACGTGGCCCAGTCGGGCCAATTCACGCAGGGCCTGGAGGCTGGCGTTGTGTTGGTGGGATGCGACCACGTGAAGCCGGGGCGAGGTGAGCGAGTGTCCGATCGCGACCGCGGCGAAAGGTTCGACATCGAAGCCCAACGCTGTCCCCGAGAAGGGCTGAGGGGGGAAGACCAACCCGCGTATCCCTCTGGCTAGCAGCACATCGCGCGCACGTTTCGGGGACATGCCGGGCTCGGCCAGCCAGAACTCTTCCAGCTTAAAGCCCATCTGGGTAGCGAAACGCTGCGCCCCTTCGTGGTAACCCGCGATATTCACGAGCGCACGCCCTTCCTCGCGCGTGGTGAAGTTGTTGATCCATGCGAGGGTCGATTGAAATGCCACTGGAGCCTGCTTCCGCCGGTAGTTACTCAGCGCTGTAAGCATGGGGTCGGGCGCATAACCCATCTCCTTGGCGAGCGAACGGATCAGGGCGCGTTTGGACGGCTCCACATAGGTATCGTTCTTAAGCGCCCGCCACGCGGTCGACACGTGCACGCCGGCACGCACGGCGACTTGTTTTAGGGTGACACGGGCGTCTTGCATAGCCGTCGGGATGGGAAGCGGAGTGGATAAATGAAACAGTTTGCAGGCAAGCGCCTTCGCGGCCTTGGCGCGGTGCTTTTCCCCTCTTGTTGGTTCCTCCCCTATTTAATATGAGCAAAGTTCGCATTGGTATTGTCGGCCTTGGCAACATGGGCTTTGCCCACGCCCAAAACATTCTAGCCGGCAAAATCAATCGGATGGAGCTTGGGGCCGTGGCTGACTTGAACGCTGACAATATCGCCCGCGTGCCGCAGGTGAAAGGGTTTAAGGGCGCGGTGGAAATGATGGCCTCGGGCCTGATCGATGCCCTTTTGATCGCTACCCCGCATTATGATCACACCTCATTAGGTATCGCTGCATTGAAAGCAGGGCTCCACGTTTTGGTGGAGAAGCCCATTTCGGTGCATCGAGCGGATTGTGAGCGATTGATCGCGGCCCATCGCGGGCGTCAAGGACGTCAGGTTTTCGCGGCGATGTTCAACCAGCGGACGGATTTGTTTTACCAAAAGATCCGCTCGCTCGTCCTCGATGGTGAGCTCGGAGAGATCAGGCGCGTGAACTGGATCATCACAAACTGGTTCCGCACCCATGCTTACTACGCCTCGGGCGGCTGGCGTGCCACTTGGGCGGGGGAGGGCGGTGGCGTGCTGCTCAACCAATGTCCCCATAATTTAGACCTCTTCCAATGGATGTTTGGCATGCCCGTAGAGCTTTCCGCCCACTGTGGTTTTGGCCGTTACCATGATATCGAGGTTGAGGATGATGTCACCGCGACCATGCGTTTCGCCAACGGTGCGACTGGTGTGTTCATTACGTCTACGGGAGAGGCCCCCGGCACGAACCGACTCGAGGTCGTGGGTGAGCGTGGCAAGCTGGTCTACGAGCACGACCGGATCATGTTTACCCGCAACGAGGTGCTGATGGGCGAATTTTCGCGAACAACCCCGCACACTTTCGCCACCCCGCCCACTTGGGACGTCTCCGTGCCCGTCGCCGGGCATGGCGGGCAGCATAATGAGGTGCTGCAAAATTTCGCCAACGCCATCTTAGATGGAGCTGCCCTGATCGCCCCTGCCCCTGAGGGCATCCACTCGGTGGAGCTCGCTAACGCCATGTTGCTCTCGGCCTGGACCGCGAAGCCCGTTACGCTGCCCATTGATGGGCGAAAATATGAACGGTTGCTTAAGGCAAAGATCGCCGAGTCCGCCAAAGTGGGCAAAAAGAAGAAGGTTGCCGCCACCGCCCCTGTCGACCTCGTCAAATCTTTTGGTCGTTAACCTTCTACCCCATGAAACTATCTCAGGTCGCTCTGCAGCTCTACACGCTTCGCGATTTCTGTAAAACTGCACCTGAAGTCGCCGCTACCGCTCGCCGGGTGCGTGAGATCGGTTACACGGCCGTCCAGATCAGCGGAGTTGGCCCCGTGCCAGAAGCCGAGCTCGTCGCCATTTTTCAAGGCGAGGGACTCACGATCTGCGCAACCCACGAAGACGGGCGACGTATTCTCGACGAACCCGAGGCGATAATCGAGCGGTTGCATAAACTCGGCACGACCCTCACCGCCTACCCCTACCCAGCGGGTATTGATTTCGACAACCCCGCCCATCTCGACACCTTGTTGCGCAAACTTGACGCATCCGGAGCTAAGTTTCGCGCTGCTGGCCTCACCTTAGGTTACCATAACCATGCCAATGAATTTTACCGTCCCGCGGGCGGATCCTGTTTCCTCGATCGGGTCTACGCCGAGACCTCGCCGGATAACATTGTGGCTGAACTCGACACCTACTGGGTGCAACGCGGCGGCGGTGATGTGGTTGACTGGGTCCGACGCATGAAGGGACGCCAGCCCTTCATCCACCTGAAGGACTACAAGGTGAATGCCGCCGGTGAGCCGACTTTTTGCGAGATCGGCGCCGGCACTCTCCCTTTCGCCCGCATTATTGCCGAGGCCGAGTCGGGCGGTTGCGGGTGGTTCATCGTCGAGCAAGACACCTGCCCAGGTGATCCTTTCATCTCCATCCGACAGAGCTACGAATACATCCGGGCTCATTTGATATCCTAATTGCTCCAGCTTCTCGCGTCATTTTTTACCCAAGTTCCTAGTTCATAAACATGTCCACGTTTCTTCACGAAGATTTTCTGCTTACCACCGCGACTGCTCGGCGCCTTTACCACGGGGTAGCAAAGACCCAGCCGATCTACGACTACCATTGTCATCTGCCCCCTGATCAGATCGCGGCCAACCGCAGCTTTGATAATCTCACCCAGATCTGGCTCGGTGGCGACCATTACAAGTGGCGTGCGATGCGCGCCGCCGGGGTGGACGAGGAGTTGATCACCGGTGCCACGACGTCCGACTACGACAAGTTCCTAGCTTATTGCCGCGTCGTCCCGCAGTTGGTCCGTAATCCTCTCCACCACTGGTCGCACTTGGAGCTTCGACGCTTTTTTGGCATCGATCTGATGATCAACGAGGCCAACGCGCCCCGCATCTGGGAGCTGGCCAACGCCCGCCTCGCCACGCCGGCCTTCTCCACCCATGGTATCCTTACCGCCGCCGGGGTAGCCGTGGTGTGCACCACCGACGACCCTGCCGACTCGCTTGAGCACCACCAGACCATAGCCGGCTCTACCTTGAAGACCCGCGTCTACCCAACCTTCCGGGCAGACAAACTCGTCGCCGTGGCCGCCCCTGCCGTGTTCAATGCATGGTGCGACCAACTCGCGGCCCGGGCCGGCCTAGAGGTTGCTTCGCTGCCTTCCCTGCTCGAGGCGCTGGACCGCCGCCACGCGTTTTTCCACTCTCTCGGGGGCCGCCTTTCCGACCACGGCCTGGAAAACTTACCCGATGCCGAGTGCACGGAGGCGGAGGCCGACGCCATTTTTGCCCAAACGCGCGCCGGCCGTCCGGCTACGCCCGAGCAGGCCGCCAAGTGGCTCTGGTTTGTCATGCTCTACCTCGGCCGCTTAGACGCGAAGCGCGGTTGGACCAAGCAGCTGCATCTCGGCGCTCTGCGTAACAATAACGGTCGCCTGCTCAAGCGCCTCGGCGCCGACGCGGGGGTCGACTCGATCGGTGATTTTCCTCAGGCCCGCGCCCTTTCGCGCTACCTTGACGCCCTCGAACGCGAGAATGCGCTACCCCGTGTCGTGCTCTATAATCTGAATCCGGCCGATAACTATGTTTTCGCCTCGATGACGGGTAACTTCCAGGACGGCTCCTCCGCAGGCAAGATCCAGTTTGGCAGCGGTTGGTGGTTCCTCGATCAGAAGGAGGGCATGGAGTGGCAGATTAACGCACTCAGCTCGCTCGGCCTGTTGTCGCGCTTTGTGGGCATGCTGACGGATTCGCGCAGCTTCCTATCCTATCCGCGCCACGAGTATTTCCGGAGGCTACTTTGCAAGCTCCTTGGCGAGGACGTCGAGGCCGGCCTGATCCCGGCCGACGATGCTGCGCTCGACGCGTTGGTTCGCGATATCTGCTTCGGTAACGCTGCGGCCTATTTCGGGCTGGAGCTGGCGGCCCGCTAGGTATTCTCGGCGGGCTCGGCAACCGTGGTGGCGAGGCGGCGGCAGGTCTCGAGCGTATCGATGTCGTCTACGGTTTTGTCCGTCCGGATGCGGGCGATTCTAGGGAAGCGCAGGGCGTAGCCACTATCGTGACGGGCGCTGGGCTGGATGCGATCGAAGGCGATCTCCAGCACGGTGTCTGGCACGACGCGGCGTTGGCGTCCGCGTTCCTCTAAAGTGTTTTGGTGGAAATGTTCGGTGAGCGTGGCGAGCTCGGCGTCCGTGAGGCCGGAGTAGGCTTTGCCCAAGGTGCGGAGTGCTCCGGTAGCCTCGTCGAGCACGGCGAAGGTATAGTCGCTGAGCACGCCTCGGCGTTTGCCGTGCCCCTGTTCGACCGCGATGACGACCACGTCGAGGGTTGCGTAGGCCTTCTTGAGTTTCAGCCAAGCGAGGCCGCGCCGGCCTGGGGTGTAGGGTGAGGCGGGGTCCTTGGCCATGAGGCCCTCGTTGCCGCGTTTGCGGGCGCGGCTAAAGGCAGACTCTATCTCCTCCGCGGTGTTGGCGGCGAACACCGGAGCGAGGTGAAAGGCTCCTGAGTTTGGTGCCAAAAGTGATTCGAGGCGTGCGCGGCGAACGCAAAGGGGAGATTTGAGCAGGGGTTCGCCCTCGTGCCAGAGCAGGTCGTAGGCGGAAAAAGCGAGGGGGATCTCTTGGCCTAGGAAAAGGTCGCCGCCGTCGAGGCGACGGTGGAGTCGTTTTTGTAGCTCGGCGAAGGGCAGGGCGCGGCCGTCGCGCCAGGCGAGGAGTTCGCCATCGAGGATGCCGTCGAACCCTAGTTCGCGGCGGGCCGCGGCGGCGAGGTCGGGAAATTGGTCGGTGATACGGTTAAGATCTCGGGAGAATAGTTCCACGCGCCCACCTTTTTTGTGCAGCTGGCAGCGGATGCCGTCGTATTTATCCTCCAGCCAGACTGGCGCTTCGAGGCGGGCGAGCAGGGCCTCGGCAGTCGGCTCGGGGCTGGCCAGCATAAACTGGAGTGGGTGGAACACACGCAGGGCGATGTCGGCAAGGGTGTCGGCGAAAGCAGCGAGCACGACGGCGGGTAGGTCGCCGGCCAGCAGGTGGGCTTCACGAATCGCTTCGAGAGACCGACCGCTGGCGGCGGCGAGAGCCTCCTCGACCAGACCTTCGCGCAGGCCAATCCGAAGGTCGCCGGTGATGATTTTCACAAGGTATTTGGCGGCCAAAGGGGCGAGGCTCCGAAGCGCGCCGGAAAGCAGATCTAGTTTTGCAGCGGGAGAAGTGGTGGCGGCGAGGCGCGAAAGCAGGTCGGCGAAATTGGCGAGCGAAAGCGGCGTGGGTGGCGTGGAGGCGCTTTTTGATGCTGCGAGCAGGGCCTCGGCCGTTTCGGCGCTGTCGCCGAAACGGCGATACGCGGTGCGAAAATCACCCTCGTGGTATCCGGATACCTCCAGCACAGAGCGGCGGAGCAAGGCCCAGCCGACTTGGAGCGAGCGTGGATCCGATTGCGGAAAGGCGTGGCCGGTCAGGTAAAGGGAGGCTAGGGCAGCTTCAGTGGGGGCGAGGGCGGATAGATGCTCGCGTAGCCGGTCGACCTTGGCGGATTTCGCGGGGGTAGCGCGGATGCGCTCCCCGAGGGCGGCTAGGGCGTCGAGGGTGTCGGTGGCCGGAGGGTTTAGTTCACGGACCGCAGGGGGCGTGGCGGGAGTTTGCGCGGCTGCGGACGGTAGGGCGATTTCGAGCTGGTTGTCTTGATTGATCGCCCAGGCCTCGATTCCGCGTTCACGGAGATCGCGAGCGAAGTCGGCCGCGAAACCGTGGAGCGTGAGCACGCGGTGGGGTTGGGTTAGCTCGACGAATCGGATCAGATCTGGGTAATCGGCGTGATCGGAGAGCGGGAAGGCCGCGTCGCACTGGTAGCGAAAGCGCGCACCGGGATCTAGGGCCCAGCCGGTTAGCGCCGCGGTGCGGCGGCGAGGGATTTTTCGGACGAAGGGTGCGTTGGCAGCCTGAGGCGGGCAGATAACGACGTGGCCGTTGCAGGTCGTGGCGTCAAAGGCGGCGTAGGGCGGGAAGCCGAGGCCGAGAGACTCATAGACGCGAGTGAGTCTCAGTGTTTGAGGGTGCAGCATCACCGGCAGAGCCGCGCCGGCGAGGGCGCTGAGGATCTCTTGGCTTTTACCCAAGCTGTAGCCGAAAAGCACCGGTGTTTCGCCCTCCTCAAGCGCGGCGCGGCAGAAGGCGATGACGTCGGTCAGCACGATCCCGGTGGGCGGTAGGATGTAATGCGGTCGGCCGTAGGTCGTCTCCATGATCACGAGATCCGCGCGGGGCGGCGCACAAGGTTCGGCGGACCGGCCGGGTCGGAGCTTAAAATCGCCCGTGTAGAGCAGGCGACCGTGGTGGGGGTGTTCGAGTAGAATCATGGCCGAGCCGTGAATATGGCCGGCGGGGTGCAACGACACGGTGACCCCTGGCTGCTCGGTGCCAAGGGTCGTAGTTTCACCGAAAGGCAGGATGCGTTCCACGCGCTCTCCAGCCCTGTCGGGCATTCGGGCACGCATCAACGCGGCGGTGCCGGGTGAAAGCAGGACCTCGCGGTGGGCGGCGAGGTGGTCGAAGTGAGCGTGCGAAACGAAACTCCGCGTTACCGGATGGTGGGCATCGAGCCACCAGTCGATTTGAGGCAGGTAGAGACCGTTGCGAAACTGGACGTCCCAGGGCACGCCACGACTCTAGCGCCCGGGCGGACGAAGCAAACCGATTGACCCAAAAAACCACTGCGCCGGCGCGGCCCAGGGTCAGAGGCGCTCCAGCGCGTATTTGCCCGGACCAAGAATCACGAGAGCTAGGCAAACGATTCCCATGGTGGCGGGGTGGGCGGCGGCCTCCCAGCCGCCGAACGGGTAGAATTTCCAGATTGTGGCGACAGCCATCGTGAGGGTCAGGGCCAGCGCAGCTGGGCGGTGCAGGAAGCCGAGGATCAGGCAGATCGCGCCCGCGGTCATGGCCAAGATGGCGATGAGGCCCCACCAGGCGTGGCCGAAGTGGATACCAAGGTAACCCACGGCGCGGCCTACGCGGGCCCAAGCCCGTGAATCGGCCACCAGGCGCGGTAGGCCGTGTATTAAGAGGAAAATCGCGCCGATGCCCGCCCGCAGCACAAGCAGCCCTAGGTCGGTGAAGCGATCGAGGTAAGACCAGCGGGGCATGGGCGTTGTTGTGACTCCGGCTCAGGCGTGGGTGCCGGCTAGAGCAGGGAGGTATTTATGTTTTAGCAGGCGCCAAGCCGTCACAAAAAAGGCCGTCAGCGGGATGGCTAGGACCATGCCTAGGATCCCGCCGAGCGCGGTGCCCCAGAAAAAGATCGCCACGATAATGGCTACGGGGTGCAGGCCGGTGCGTTTACCCATAATCTTGGGGGTGAGATACCAGCCCTCGATATTCTGGACCAGAATGAAGACGGCCAGCACGAGACCAACGAGCTTCAGGTCGCCGCCGGGCTGTAAAAAGGCGAGCGGCAGGGCAATGCTCAGGCCGATGATGGTGCCGAGGTAGGGCACGATATTGAGCACCCCCAGCATCAGGCCGATGAAAAGGCCAAATTTCAGGCCGATGATGGTGAAGCCCAGCGCCAGTAGCGCCCCCATGATCAATCCAATAATGAGCTGGCCGCGGAAAAACGAGACCACGATGGCGATGAATTCCCGCACGAGGAAGATCAGGTCCTCGCGCAGTCCGGGTTTCAGGAAACTCAAATGTTCACTGAGATTTTTAGTTGGGTCGCCGCTGGAGAGCAGAAAGAAGAACAGATAGATCGGTATGATGGCGAGGTTGGTGAAGAAGCTGAACAGGCTCAACGCGCCGGCGCCGGCGGCTTTGAGGGAGGGCACGGCTTGGGCCAGCAGTGCGCGGCCTTCACCAAGCAGGTTTTCCACTGCGTTTTTAATCGCAGGGTTGGCGAGGTAGCGTTGGCCGGAGGCGATCCACTCGGGATAGTGTTGCTGGCCTTGGGTGAGCAGGCGCTCCCAAAGGGCGGGTAGAAAGGCGATTAGGTCGAGCAACTGGGAAAGCGCCGGCGGGATGACCGTTACTAGAAGGCCGGTGGCGGCAAGCAGGAAGGCGCCGTAAATCACCGCTACGGCCACGATGCGGCGGATGCGGAGGCGATTTTCCAGCAGCAGCACGAGGGGGAGTAGCACGAGGGCCATGATGCCGGCGGTGACCAAGGGCCACAGGACGTTTGCGAATACCCCCAGTAGTATCACCCCGAGTAGGGCCAGGCCCACGAGCAGCGCGCCGGCGGCGATGAAGGCGAACAGGGCGAGTGCGAATCCGGCCACGCGGCGCTGGACGGGCGAGAGCAGGGGCACGAGCCCGCTCGCGGCGGGCGGGACCTGGGCGGAAGCGTAATCGTCGGCCATATGGCAGGAAAAGCCCGGCTAGGCGGGGCGTGCGAGGAAAGTTTTCGCCGCAAGAGACTTTGCGCGGCGTCCAGAACCCGTAAGGTGGTGATCTATCGTATGACGCCTGCCCCCGCCACCCACATCCACATTAAGGGCGCGCGGGAGCATAATCTAAAGAATCTCGAGCTGCGTCTGCCGCGTGGGAAACTTATTGTTATCACGGGGCCCTCGGGCTCGGGCAAGTCGTCGCTGGCCTTCGATACGCTCTACGCGGAGGGCTACCGGAAATACATGGAGTCGCTCTCCACCCAGGCCCGACAGGTCCTAGAGCAGCTCAAGCGGCCGGACGTCGATTTCATCCATGGGCTTTCCCCGGTGCTTGCAATCGAGCAGCGCACGGGGAACGGCTCGCCGCGCTCGACCATCGCTACGGTCACGGAGATAGCGGACTACGCGCGGTTGCTCTGGGCTTTGCACGGCGAGCAACGGTGTCCGAAGGACGACGGTCGGGCGGTGCAGCGCTCGCTGGACGACAACGTCGCGCGCGTGCTGGCCGAGTGCGCGGGTGAGCGCATCATGCTTCTCGCGCCCGCCCTGAAGGCCCGGCCCAGCGTCTTGCGGGATGAACTACCCCGTCTTCGCCAGCGTGGGTTTCAGCGCGTGCGGATCGACGGGGTGGTTAAAAACCTCGACGATCCGCAGCTTGTGCCCAACGGCCAAGGCACGCGGGAACTGACCGTCGAGGTGGTGGTGGATCGCCTGGTCGCGGTGGCGGAGCAGCGTTCGCGGCTAGCGGACTCGCTCGAACTTGCCTTTCGCGAGGGTAAGGACCGCGCTCTCGTGCTCTCGCAAAAGCCCGGATCGGCGCCGGATGCGTGGCGTGAGCTGGCCCTCTCGCAATCATTGGCCTGCGAGGTGTGCGGGGATGTCTTCGAGAAACTCGCTCCCCGGCATTTTTCCTTTAACCACCGCGAGGGTGCATGCGCGGACTGCGAGGGGCTAGGGCGAAAATTACGCTTTGTGCCCGAGCTGATCGTCCCCGATCCGGCCAAGTCGGTCCGGGGGGGGGCACTTAAGCCGTGGCGCATAGGCGGGAAAAACCTCATCATCAAACACAACGCCCTGCTCAAGCAGCTCGCCGCCCAGCTGCCTTTCGACCCAGAGGTGCCTTGGGTCGACTTGCCGGAGGCGACGCGCCACGCTCTGCTGCACGGCGCGGGCGAGCGGGAGTTTGCCTTCAAACTGAAGCGCATGCGCGAGGCCCGGGCCATGCCCTTTGCCGGGGTGATCGCGGACTTGGAGGAAAGTTTCCGGGAGACCGACAGCGATGGTTTCCGAGCGCGTTTGACGACGTTTATGATCAGCGGCGGTTGCCCGACCTGCCGGGGCGGCCGCTTGAATGCCCGCAGCATGGCGGTAAAGGCCGGTGGGCTCGCGGTGCCGGAGTTTTTTGCCCTCGATGTGGCGGCGGCGCACGCTTGGGCGACTGGTCTGCTCGTGACGGCGTCGGGCGAGGCGGCGCGGGAGATCGTGGCGGGGATTGAGCAGCGGCTTCGTTTCCTGCTCGAGACTGGGCTGGGTTACCTTACCTTGAACCGTGAGTATGACACCCTATCGGGTGGGGAGGCCCAGCGCGTGCGGTTGGCGACCCAGCTGGGCATGGGCCTGATCGGCGTCATCTACGTGCTCGACGAGCCCAGCATCGGCCTGCATCCGGCGGACAACGAAAAACTCCTCTCTACCCTCGCAGAATTGCGCGACCGCGGGAATACGGTGGTAGTGGTCGAGCACGACGAGGACACGATGCGGCTCGCGGACGAGATCCTTGAACTCGGTCCGGGCGCTGGCGCGGAGGGTGGGCAGATTTTATTCCAGGGCACGCCGGCGGCATTGATGCGTGTTCCGCCGCGGCTCTCGCGGACTGGGCCGTTTCTGGCGCGCAAGGCGGCGGTGACGCGTGAGGCCAAGGCCCTGTCCGGCGACGGACTTTTCCTTACGATTCGAGAGGCACGCGAAAACAACCTCAAAGGCGTTGATGCGCGTTTCCCGGTCGGTTTGCTCACGGTGGTCACTGGCGTTTCCGGCTCGGGTAAGAGCACGCTGGTCAACGACGTCTTGGCGGCGGCAGCGGCCCGCAAACTCAACGGGGCGAAATCCATTCCGGGCAAACATCGCCACATCGAGAACCTCGATGAATTCGACAAGCTGGTGCAAGTGGACCAGGCGCCCATCGGGCGTTCACCGCGCTCAAACCCCGCAAGCTACACCGGGCTGCTCGACCCGCTGCGCGACCTCTTCGCGATGGTGCCGCTGGCCAAGGTGCGGGGCTACACCGCGAGTCGTTTTTCCTTCAACGTCCGCGGTGGTCGTTGCGAGCGCTGCGCGGGCGACGGGGTGATTAAACTCGATATGCAGTTCATGGCCGATGCCTACGCGCCCTGCCCAAGCTGCGCCGGGCGGCGTTTTAATCGCGAGACGCTGGAAATCCTCTTCCACGGCCACTCGATCGCGGATGTGTTGAACTTGACGGTGAGGGACGCGATTGGGGTCTTCAAAAATATCCCCAAGATCATGGATAAGCTCCAGACGCTCGATGCGGTCGGGCTGGGTTACCTCGCGCTGGGCCAGAGCGCGACTACGCTCTCGGGCGGCGAGGCGCAGCGGCTGAAACTCTCGCTGGAGTTGAGCAAACGTCAGCAGGGACGGGTGCTCTATGTCTTGGACGAGCCCACGACCGGGCTACACTGGGTGGACATCCAGCACTTGATGGACCTGCTTTTCAAACTGCGGGATGCCGGCAACACTCTTATCGTGATCGAGCACAACCTTGATGTGATCAACCTGGCGGATTGGATCATCGACCTCGGTCCGGGTGGAGGAACAGCTGGTGGCGAAATCGTCTACGCTGGGTCGCGCGCAGGGCTGGAGAGCGACGCCGCGACGAAGAGCGGACGCAGTTTGACCGGTCGGGCGCTGGCCAAGTGGGCGGCGGCGGGCCGGGGAGTGATGATCTGAATCAGTAATAGATCAGGTAAACCGTGAGCACGCCGGCGATGCCAAGCAGGCCGAGGGCGAGGGCGAGCTGTAGGCAGCCTTTGCGCGCGGCGGTAGGGTCTAGGCGCTCGGTCGCGGCGTAATTGGCAATGATCTCGTCGGCACGGGCATGGGCAGCGGCCAGCGCATCTGGCGCAGGCTCGGCAAACGTGGGTGAATCTAGGACAGTCGGCAGCTTGGCGTCGACTTGGCCGGAGGAAATATCGTTAGCTTTGGTGGATAGGGATTGAAAAGGCGTCTGCGCGAGGATCTCGGTGTCGAGCCAAGCCAGATGTTCAGCCACCAAGGCCCGTTGGCGGCGGAGGGCGGTAAGACGGTCGGGCGGCATGCTGGTGGGGGTCTGGAAAAGAGGTCAGGAGCCAGAATCCGGAAAGGCGGAATGACTTTATGTCCGGCCGAACCGGCGGGCGATTTCGCCTTGGCTTAGCTCAACTTGGGTGGGGCGACCGCTGGGGCTGGTATGGGGGGCGCGGCAGGCGAAGAGGCGCGTGACTAGCCGGCGCATCTCATCGGCGGATACTTGTGTTGGCAGACGAACCGCACGGGCGGCCGCTAGGCGGGTAAGTTGCTCGCGGGCCAATTCGGGCTGGTGTTCGGGCGAGCGGCCGTCGCGGAAGGCGTCGAGCAGGTCGCGCAGGCAGGCCTCGGCGTCGGCGGGTTCCAGCACCGCGGGCACGCCTTCCAGCCTGAAGGTGTGCCGCCCAAATTCGGCGAGCTCGAAACCGTGGGTCAGGAGAAAACCGATGCGGTCGCGCAGCAGGGCGCAGGCGATGGGGTCGAGTTCAAGCACGGAGGGCAGGAGCAAGCGCTGGGTGATGACTGCGCCGGCGGAAAATTGGTCGGCTAGGTCCTCGAACACGATCCTTTCTTGGGCAGCGCGGCGGTCGAGTAGCAGCAGACCGGCGGGGGTCTCGAACACGGCGTAGACGGAGTGGGCTAGGGCGAGGAAGCGCCAGGTTGTCGAGCTGGGCGCAGGGAGCTGCGCGCGGGGAGCGGCGAGCGAGGGAGGGGAGCTAGAAGTTAGGAGCA
>Ga0214921_10002695_pt1 | contig 28400 bp, 32 predicted proteins | sample LL1505_MetaG_FD_177992 | JGI IMG/M metagenome (GOLD analysis project Ga0214921, IMG submission 177992) | Freshwater microbial communities from Lake Lanier, Atlanta, Georgia, United States - LL-1505 | ecosystem: Environmental > Aquatic > Freshwater > Lake | place: USA: Georgia | collected...
TCTCCACTGAAGAGCGTTGGCGCGTCAATTTACGGTTAACCATCAAAGAAAATATTGAAGCGGGGCGCGAGGGACGACACCCGCCCGAAGTTTCACCCAAATCGGTAACTGATCTTAATCACGCTGCATTTGTCTCATGGCAAGTGGGCCGTTCCACCCGCACCGAAGATTTAGATATCGATACTACTTCATTAGAACAGTGGGTCGCCAAACGAATCAATGCGAGACGGCAACGCATCGCCCACGGCATTCGCTATGGATTTTTAGCCGGACTCGGTGCCGAAGCCGCTGCGCCGTCATGGTCGACGCCCGATTACGTGGCCGCCTACGAAGCAGCCTGGGAGATGGGAAATTGTATCGCAATCGAAACTGACCCACGCTGAGGGTTGCGTTTTACGCGCCCTCCCGTTATTCTGTTTTCTACTAGATTTATACTATTTATGGATATACTTATACCAATATTACTCGGACTTCTTATTTTAGGAGTCGGTGCTTTAATTTATTTATACTCGACGCAGAAAAACTCAGCGGACGGTTCAAATAATCAAGACCTGCTCGTGCAAGATTTGAGATCACAAATCAAAGCCCTGCAAATCAGTCTACAAAGTGAACTCGATTTAAAAACTAAAGCTTTGCAAAGAGCATCCGCCGCCGAAGCGATTGCGGAGAGTTCCAAGTCTCAACTCGCCGATGCCCAAACTAGCTTTGCAACAAATCTTGCCCAAGTGCGGGCTGACTCAGAAAAAAACATCGCAGAACTCAAGGTTGCGTTTTCCAAAATGAGCACCGACGTACTCAAGGGCATGGCTCCTGATGTGACCAAAGAAGTCGCCACCAAGGTGGAACCCTTGATTTCTCAAGTAACCACAGCACTCGAAAGTTATCGTCAAGCCATGCAACAAAGCATTCAGGGACAAGATAAAGCGATTGCGGCAGTCAACGCCCAGATGTCGCATATGGCTGAGGCTACCAAACTTCTTTCTACAAGCACTAATGACTTTACGGCCGTTTTAAAATCCTCCCAGCATCGTGGTAAATGGGGCGAACAGACCTTACGAAACGTCGTCGAGTCTGCTGGCATGAGCAGCTTCTGTGACTACAGCGAACAATCTACTCAAGATGACTCTCGTCCTGATTTAATTGTGAAACTGCCGCACAATAATTGCGTTATCATCGATTCCAAAGTGCCCGAATTTGATGTCGCTCTTGTAAATCACACAGCACCGAATCGCAAAGAGCTCGTGGATGATCACGCCAAAAAACTTCTTCGAACCATAAAAGACCTTGCTGCGCGTAATTACACACAGATGAAACACAATAATATGCAGCCGTTTAATAAGGTAATTCTGTTTCTACCTGCGGAATCATTGCTCAGCACGGCCCTTGAGGGCGACAATGAGTTAATTCTCAAAGCAAACAACGAAGGTGTTTTAATTGCCACGCCAGCGACACTCATGGGCTTTTTAAGCGCGATTAGTTTAACCTGGAAACAACATCAACAATCTGAAAATGCTGCCAAAATTGCGAAAGAGGCCATGGAGCTCTATAATCGCGTGGTCACGCTCACAGAACATATTGCCAAAGTACGTAATGGCCTTCACTCCACAGTCGAAAATCTTAACAAAGCCGTCGGTAGTTACGAAACAAGGATTCGTCCGCAGGCAGAAACACTTCGTAAGTTAGGAATAGCCGGAGAAAAACTTGAGTCTATCCCTGAAGCAAACCCCGACGTTCGTCGTATTGAAGGAACCTCCGAATAGTCACCAATAAGTTTTTCAAAAGTGTGATTGCACTGGATTAAAGATGTGTTTCTTTAGACCTCTCTTATGCGCGTCGCCAAAGAAACTGTTGTTAGTATCGAATACACTTTAAAAGATGATCGCGGAAATATCCTCGATACGTCGGTCGGCCAGGCGCCGATGGAGTACTTACATGGTGCCAGTAATATCATCCCTGGTCTTGAACAAGCTGTTGAAGGTTTAGTCGCGGGTGATTTCAAAGCTGTCGCTGTTCCTCCGGCATTGGGTTACGGTGAATACAGTGAAAAACTAATTCAGCGCGTACCGCTCGATCGCTTTGGTGAAAATAAAGTCGAAGTCGGAATGCGCTTCCATGCGGAAACCAATTTAGGGATGCGTGTCTTAGTGATTCGTCATGTAGACGACAAAGAAGCAGTGCTCGATGGAAATCACGAGCTCGCCGGCAAGACTCTTCATTTTGATGTAAAAGTAGTCAGTGTTCGCGCGGCTGAACTCAGTGAACTCGCTCACGGACACCCCCATCAATCGGGCGGTTGCTGTGGCGGCGGTGGTGGCGGCGGATGTGGTTGCTCAGGCGAGTCCGAAGGATCCTGCGATACTACCGAGAAGTCATCCAATGAAAAAGGCGGATGTGGTCAAGGTGGCTGCGGTTGCAGTCACTAAGCCCAGAACCACTGTAAGTTAATCAGTGTATCTTCGCGGAAGGATTGCTTAACGGGGCAGGCTTCGGCGGCGCGGATTAATCGCGGGCGAAGTTCTTCTGGGATTCCAGCTGGCATCATCATTTTGATATCCAATTGTTCAATCCGACGCGGTGCAGTCTTCGTCATGTGTTTTTCTATCTCCACTTTTAACCCTGTGACGTCGAGCGGAATGGATTTAGCCTGAATACCAATAATTGTAATCATACATGTGGCCATTGATGCAGCAGCAAGGTCGGTCGGCGAAAAGGATCGTCCCTGCCCCTGATTATCAATCGGTGCATCCGTAATAATTTCTGCACCCGACCCCGAATGTACGGCGCGCACTTGTAGGTCGCCCAAATATTCGCACGAAATTTTAATACTCATAAAATAAATCTATGAATAAGATTTAGTAGGTCGAGGACAACCCACCGAATTTGAAAACCAAACTCTATGCTTACGCGTCGCCGTCTTTACCAATCGCATCCACGGGACAGCCTTCTAAAGCTTCCATACACTTATCAATGCCTTCTTGGTTTTCAGGCTGTTTAAAAACGTAGGAGTAACCACCATCGTCTTGACGGGTGAAGAAGTCGGGCGCGGTTTCGCGACAGAGATCACAATCGATACATTGTGAGTCTACATAGAATTTTCCTGCAGCACTCTCAGGACGTTTATCATTTTTATCAGCCATGATTCTTGGAAAAGTGAACAGCGGAGGGAGTCTGTCAAGATTCCGTGATTAATTATGACCCTAAACATTAAATTCCTAGAATGTGCGTTGACCCTTTCGCGTTAATAAAGGTATTTATAATCATTCTCTCCGATGCCCGAAAACACCGATAAATCCGACCAGAGCCGATACGCCTCTCGCGGGGTCTCGGCCTCCAAGGCAGATGTGCATGCGGCGGTGGACAAGCTCGATCGAGGTCTTTTTCCCGGTGCCTTCTGTAAAATCACCCCCGACTATTTAACGGGCGATGATTCACGCTGTGTGGTCACCCACTCCGATGGATCGGGCACGAAGGTCATCCTCGCCTACCTGTGGTGGAAAGAAACCGGGGATGCGAAAGTTTTTCGAGGCATCGCCCAAGACAGTATCATCATGAATATCGACGACCTCCTTTGCGTCGGCGCGACGAAAAAGATTATTCTTTCTTCTACGTTGAATCGTAACGCCAAAAGAATTCCTAGAGAAATTATTGCGGAGCTTATTCATGGAACGGAAGAAATTTTAGCTCAACTACGAGACCACGGCTTAGAAATTTATTCAGGCGGTGGAGAAACCGCGGACATGGGCGACTCCACTCCCACCATCACCGTCGACTCCACAGCGACTTCGCTCTTCAAGAGAGACGAAGTCATCAATGCTCATAATATCACGCCTGGACTTGCGATTATTGGTATTTCTTCGAGTGGCAAAGCCTCGTATGAAAAAAACTCAAACAGCGGTATTGGCTCCAACGGACTAACCAGCGCGCGTCACGAATTACTTTCACATTACTACGCAGAAAAATATCCAGAAACTTTTGATCACGCGGTTGATCAATCCTTAGTGTATTGCGGACCGCATAAATTAAATTCTCCTCTGCCAGATTCTTCCATGTCCGTAGGCGAAGCACTGCTTTCGCCGACACGCACCTATACACCATTCGTCATTCAACTGATTAAAGAATTAGGATCTCATGAAATTAAGGGGCTGATACATTGTTCAGGCGGGGCGCTGGCTAAATGCCTCCGCTTTGGCCAATCCGTGCATTATATTAAAGATAACTTATTCACACCCCCCCCAATTTTCAGTGAGATTGCGAGGGTAAGCCGAACCCCACAACGCGAGCTTCACCAAGTCTATAACATGGGTCAGAGACTGGAAGTTTACATAAAACCTGATCGGGTGGCCGCAGTTTTAGCCATCGCCAAAGGACTTAATTTAGAGGCAAAAATTATTGGGCGGACCGAGGTTTCAACCCAATTAAATAAGGCAAATCACGTAAGTATCTTTAAAAACGGGGAACACCTACAATACACCTAAAAACCCCTTTGGGGGGGGTTAAAGTGCCAGGTGGTCGGGCGAGTGGGATTCGAACCCACGACCCTCTGCTCCCAAAGCAGATGCGCTAGCCAGACTGCGCTACCGCCCGAAACCTGAACCTTGAAAGACATTTTGTGTTGCCGTTCCTGTCAATCCGCTAATCTCAAATCGTTCTAACCCGCACTAATCTATCAACCAACATGGAAAACGACAGCATCTCCTCCTCCTCATCTGAATCAAAGCTTCCCCTTATTGTGGGAATCGTAGGCTTCGCCCTTGGCGCTGCCGGTCTCGTTCTCGCCCTCAAGGCAAAGAGCGCTGCCGACAAAGCAACTGCCGATACTGTTGCCATCTCGACCAACGTTTCTGAAATGAGCGGTCAAATCTCCGCTAAAGCAAACACCTCCGACGTGACAGCTTTAAGCAACGATCTCGCCCAAGTTAAGGCCGACATCAAAACCAGCCTCGAAACCATTCAAGCTGAAGTCGCAAAGATTGGTTCCGCCAAAGCTAAGGCTGCTACCACCGGTGGTAAAGCCGCTGTGGCTGGTAACGGTGAGTACATCATCGCTAAAGGTGATTTACTTGGTACGATCGCTAAGAAATTAGGAACCTCTGTAAAGGCACTCCAAGATTTAAATCCTGGAATCAATCCTAACAACTTGAAGGTCGGTTCAAAAATCAAGACTAAGTAATTAACGATGTCGGTGCCCGCCCGCTGGCTAGTCCGGCACGAAGCACTGCACGTTGACTGCAAAGTCTTTCGGGTTTTTAAAGAACACTGTCATCACCCTCTCGATAAACGGGAGGGTGATTTCTTTGTTATACATTCTCACGATTGGGTTTTGGGTTTACCGATTACCAGCGACGGAAAAATCGTGCTGGTTAAACAGTACCGCTTTGGCCTCCGTGATCTTTCAATCGAACCCCCAGGTGGACTCCTGGAACCCAGCGAAGACCCTCTCATTGCGGCAACCCGTGAAGTTGGGGAAGAGACTGGTTTTAAAGGCGGGAAAGCCTCCCTGCTCGGCTCATGTTCTCCCAATCCAGCCATCCAGAAAAACCAGTGTCACTTTGTTTTAATTGAAGGCGGAAAAATTGAATCCTCACAAAATCTAGACGAGCACGAAGAGATTGAAGTGCTCTTAGTGTCGCCCAAGGAGGCACTTGATTTAGCAAAAAATAATCCGCGTGTACACTCACTCGCTCTTCTCGCACTCTACCGACTACGCGATGCTCGCCCCCATTTATTTTCATGACCACTCCTCGCAGAATTAAAATCAAAAACAGACCGAGCCCAGATAAAGTTCTCGTGGTTGGGTCAGTCGCTTACGATAGCATCACCACGCCTCACTCCTTTGGCGAAAAAATCTTAGGTGGCAGTGCATCCTACGCATGCCTTGCTGCAAGCTACTTCACCACACCTCATATTGTGGGCGTGGTCGGACACGACTTCCGTGAGCGCGATCGAAAAAAACTCGCAAAGCGTGGGATTGATTTATCAGGTCTACGCACCGACGAAACTGGGCGCACCTTTTTCTGGAAAGGTCGCTATCACGAAAACTTTAATCGTCGTGACACCGAAGACTTACAATTAAATGTTTTTGAACGTTTTAATCCTCAACTGACGGAAGAACAAAAATTAATTCCTTATGTAATGCTGGGAAATATTCGTCCCGATTTACAATTAGCCGTATTAGATCAACTAACATCGCCGAAATTTGTTTTAGCAGATACGATTGATATTTGGATCGAAACTAAACGTGAACTTTTATCCCAGGTCATGCGTCGGGCCGATTTAGTAGTCATTAACGATACCGAGTCCGCCAAACTGACCGGTGAGACCAATGTCATTTTGGCAGGTCGTCACCTCCGGACCCATAGCTGCCGGACTGTAATTATCAAAAAAGGCGAACACGGGGCGGTACTCTTCCATGAGGACGGCCTCTTCACCCTCCCTGCCTACCCGGTTACCGAGTTAAGAGACCCCACAGGTGCTGGAGACAGCTTTGCGGGGGCGCTCTTAGGGTACATCGCCGCCACTGGCATGTCCGACTTTGCTACCCTTAAACAAGGCATGATTTACGCCACCGCTGTCGCCAGCCTCACCGTTGAAGATTTCTCTACAGATAGATTAGCCAAAGCGGGCTGCGCTGAGATTAAAGCCCGTCGTAAAGAAATCCTTAAGATGACGAAATCTTAACGTCGACGCCCCAGGGCACGCCAAAGGAAGAAAAGTAGAGCTAAGGTAAATATTAAATCTCCGACGACCAAAGGCCAAAGTCTTGGGTGTTCAGATTTAATTAATACCACACAAGCCCCGAGCATAAAGAAAATGATTCCGACAATCCAGGGTACTAGTCGTCTTAATTTTTCTTTGGATTCGTGTTCGTTCATAAGGTCGTACGACGATAAAATTCAGCGAGTCCGATAAGCGTAAGATGTGGTTCGTGTTGGACGCGACTCTGCCAGCTTTTCGGTAAATAAACAGCAGCTCCTCCCGTAACAATAACCTTCGGTTCAGGCGAACCTGACTTTGTCATTTCTAAAACGACACCGTCTAACAAGGCACCAATCATACCCGCGAAACCGAGCGCGCAGCCCGACTTCATAGCATCAATGGTCGATTTACCAATCGTCGGTCCGCCTAAAAGATTTTGTGCGTCAAGCTGCGGTAAAAGAGCCGTGCGCTCGTGGAGATACTGCGTCATCACGCCAAGGCCTGGAGCAATAATTCCACCTGCGTATCCTTTGGTATTTAAAATATCAACAGTCGTGGCCGTACCCATTCCGATAATCACTGCCGGCGCACCACTAATGACCTGTGCACCAATACAATCAGCCAAGCGATCCTGACCAACCTCTGCTGGATTTGGATAGTCAAAACCCAAACCAATCAAGTTATCGAACTGAAGTTGCACAAAGGGCCGACCAGTATTTTTTAGAAAGTCTTTTAATTTATTTGAAACCGTTGGTACCACACTCGCCAAGGCGATGGCCTGTGGCTGGTGTTCGGAAATAAGTTTTTCGATGTCGCTAGGATTTAATAAAGGAGTCGAGAACTCTCCGTACTTCAAAACCGCGCGTTGGTTGACTAAGCCCCAATGCGTATGGGTATTTCCGATATCGAGACAAAGTGTAGCCACAAATAAAGTTTGGGTTAATTATTTTTTGAGCGCAAGTGTGGTTCGCGTTAGGAGCGTAAAGTCACCTCGCCTGATGAAATTAAGACGATTTTACCATCGCCGGTTTTAATTTTCAGCGAGCCAACCTCATCAATACCTTCAACCATTCCTGTTACTGGCTCACCGCGCAATTGTATGGTTACAATTTTGCCCGACAAAATATCGTATCTCGACCAATATTCTTTGAATGAATGAGCCCAGCGTTCATCTTTGAATTCTTCCCAGCTGTTAAAAACATTTTTAATGATTCCTGCCGTTAAAGAATTCACATCTAAATGCTTACCCGATGCCTGAGCGAGTGAACTAGCAATCGACTTAAGTTCGTCGGGAAAATCCTGCTGCGGTGAGATATTTAAACCTAAACCAAAAATAAGATCGCGGACCGTGTCGGCATCCAAGCGAGCTTCGGTTAAAATACCGGCAATTTTTTTCCCATCGGGCGACAAAATATCATTGGGCCATTTTAAACCTAATTTTATTCCTAGACTGTCTTCGATATAACGACAAATCGCCAAACCCATCCAAAGTGTAAATGGCTTCAGTCGTTCAGGTAAAATAAATGGGCGAAGTGCTAACGATAAATAAATATTACCCTTATCACTGCTATGCCATTTTCTGCCAAGACGTCCGCGTCCAGCCGTTTGCGACTGGGCTAAAACTACAAACGGTGCTTCTTTTCCGTTGGCCAACTGACGTTCAGCCTCGGAGTTTGTGCTGTCGACCGACTCGAGATACTCAATGGGCAAGGAAACTTTTAGGCGACGACAATGCGCATCAAGAAGAGTGGGATGGAGAACCTGGGGAACTTCTTTTAGAATATAACCTTTGCGAGGCGATGCCGTGAAAATAAATCCAGCGGCGCGGAGTTTTTCTAAACGACCCCAAATGGCGACGCGTGAAATGCCTAAATCTTTCGCTAAACGATCGCCGCTCACGGGTTGACCGTTCGCCTCAAGAAACGCGCAAATAATACTACTATCTAAAGCTGACATATTAGAGCCAATCTAGGCCGATATCAGCCCAGACTGCGGAATGGGTTAGGGCGCCAACAGAAATAAAATCAGGGGCTAGTGCTGCGATTTTAGGGAGTGTATTCAATGTAACGCCTCCACTAACCTCCGTCCACGCACGACCACGCACCTGCGGTAAGGCCTCAGCTAACTGTGGAAGAGAAAAATTATCTAATAAAATAATATCAGCTCCCGCTTCTAAAACGGGTTCGATTTGTTCAATGGCGTCTACTTCAACTTCGACGAGCAAGTCGTGACGCGCTTCGCGTGCACGTACAACGCACTCCGTTAAGCGCTCCGCTTTTGTCGCACTACCCGCCGCCAAGTGGTTATCTTTTATCATCACGCGATCATATAAACCTAAGCGATGATTATAACCCCCGCCCTGACCAACGGCGTATTTTTCTAAAACTCTAAAACCGGGAGTTGTTTTACGTGTATCTAAAATCTTTGTTGAAGAGTAACCCACTGCCGTGGAATAAACTTTGGTTAAAGTCGCAACACCTGTAAGTTTTTGGAGAAAGTTTAAAACAATTCTTTCTGCCATTAATAAATTTTGGATGGGCCCTTCAATTTTAGCAATGACAGCACCCGCGGAGACCGTATCGCCGTCTTGATAGTTTAGATTAATGCGCCATCCCGAACCATATTCATCGAGCACGATTGAGATAAGAGCCAGACCCGCGAGGGTCATTTCTTGTCTAGCAACCAGAGCAGCTTGGGCGCGATCTGTTATTGAAAACAAAGCGGATGTTGGATCGCCTGGGCGGGAAACTTTTTCAACCAATCCTAAACCATTAATATCTTCTTCGCGTGCCTCTTGTGCGATTTTCTTGAGCCAATGGTTATCAATATCAGCCCAAGCTAAACGACGAATCAGTCGCTGGGTTTGGCCTGAGTGACGTGGCATTACAAAAGATTAGTTAGGGAGTAGATACCTGCAAGGGGTTAGCCAAAAAACTTTTTGAACTTCTGTTTCCATGAATCAGAAACAGGTGTTTCCACGTCACCACAAGCATCAGAATAGGCTTTTAACGCCGCACGCTGGGCATCGGTCATCTTCTTAGGAACATCAATGTCCACGCGCACCAATAAGTCGCCTGCACCACTACCGCGTAAATTCGGCATACCCTCGCCTTTTAAGCGGAAGGTCGTTCCGCCCTGCGTGCCTGCAGGGATTTTTAAAATGGTTTTTCCTTTTAACTTAGGGACATCGATAGATCCCCCCAAAGCTGCGATCGAAAATTTAACTGGAACAGCACAGGCTAAATCATCCCCGTCGCGTTCAAATAATTCATGATCAAGCACAGTGATTACAATATAAAGATCTCCCGAGTCATTACCTCTGCGTCCTGCCGAACCATTGGCCGATGAGCGCAAGCGTGTACCCGTATCAACACCAGGAGGAATTTTAATATCCACTGAAGCATCGCCTACGACGCGACCTTCGCCTGCACAGGCACGACAGGGTTTATCGATTTTTTCGCCTTCGCCGCCGCAGCTTGGACAAACTTGGCGCATCGCAAAAAGTCCGTTTGAACGAACGACATGACCCTGCCCTCCACAAGTACTGCATCGGCTTTTCTTTGACCCAGCTTCCGCTCCCGATCCCGAACACTTTTCACAACTAACGTGCTTTCGGTAATTAATTTTTTTGCTCACTCCAGTCGCTGCCTCTTCGAGTGTTAGTTTGATATCAAAACGTAAATCTTCTCCGCCGGTTTCTTGGCCTTGATTGCCACCGCCGAACATATCGCCGAAAGGATTTCCACCGCCGAACATTTGATTAAAGATGTCCATCGGATCGGCACCTCCTCTGAAGCCACCGCGCTGGCCACCTGGGCCGCCTGGACCACCCTGCTCAAAGGCGGACTCGCCGTGGGCGTCGTAAAGTTTGCGCTTCTGTTCGTCGGATAAAATTTCGTAGGCCCGAGAAATCTTTTTGAAATTTTCTTCGGCGGATTTATTTCCAGGATTACGGTCTGGGTGAAACTCCATCGCTTTTTTGCGATAGGCTTTCTTGATTTCGTCGGCGCTCGCCCCTTTAGCTACACCTAAAAGTGTGTAATAATCTTCAACCATGATCGTTTTTATTTAGCAGTACTTCCGCTAGAAACAATCACCGAAGCATGACGTAAAACACGGTCGTTTAAAATCCAGCCTTTCCGTGCTACCTTAATAATAACGCCTTCAGCGACGGTATCACTCGCTTCTTGAGCAACGGCTTCGTGTTTAGAATGATCGAAGGGTTTTCCCTCTGGATTAATTTCGGACAAGCCTTGGCTCGAAAGAATCGAATGTAGCTGCTGCAAAGCCATTCTAAAGCCTTCCGCCACTGCACGGCCCTCGCCTTGTGCCGGCGAAGAGGTCATTCCCAATTCTAATGAATCCAAGGCGGGTAACAGCTCCTCGATCAAATTAGCGGTCGCGTATTTTCGCGTGTCTTCACGTTCCTGACGGTGGCGACGTTGCTGATTTTGTTGGTCGGCCTGACTGCGCAGAATGGAGTCTTTTAATTTTAATATTTCTCCTTCTAATTCAGAAATCCGCGCCGCCTCGGTGGAGATTTGTGGCTCGGACTTAATTTCTTCAGGTGTGGGTGTTTCGGATTCGTTCATTTTATTTTTTTTCTAAGAATTTTTCGGTGATGCTTTGGCGGATGCTTCGATTGGTGATATCCATCATCAAACGTGGAGCCAGAGTAGCAGCCTTGGTTAAAACTTTTGCGCCCAGAGGTAAGCTTACCATTTTTTGGTAGTTTTTCTCGGTAATATCTTTGGCCTCAAAAACGAAGTTGAAATTATTGTTAACGACAATTTCGGCGGGCTTATTGCCGTCTTCAACCACCACAATAATTTGTCCAACCCGTAGACGAAGATTATCTATTTTAAATGACTTCTTCGGTTGATCAACACCGAGTTCACTAGGCACAGATGGTTCGCTTACATTTTCTGCCGGTACCGATTTTAAGCCCTTCAAAATATCTTGAGCGTTGTTATCCTTCATGTAGTCGCGCGATCCTACTAAAACAATTTTATCGATATCTAATTCCACGTTTTTAAAATGGCGACTGCCGCCCAAAATAAATGTCAACGGATTCAGTTCACACTTAATCGTTTTAATAGACAAAAATTGTTTTTCCTTCCAGCGACCCGGGCTAGATATTTTAATTCCCTGCAGATCTAGATTTCCTAAAATTAAATTGGATTGATTGATTTCGCAGACCAGACCCGAGTCGGCTTTAGATTTAAGCGCCGAATCTAAAATCTGTGGAGCCGTGCGGCCCAAAACATAAAGTCCTATTAAAGAGGTGAGAAAAATGAAGATCGTGACACCAAAAATGAGGGCCAAGACGCGGCGGGAAATAATTCCCTTTCTAGAATGGTTGTGAGAGCTAAACATTTTCTGCTAATTTAGAGCATTAGATGTGCCAGATTTTAAGGGTCAATCGTGCGATTTATTGGCTGTTTTCCTGGTTTTTAGGCAAAAAAAGGACCCACCTATGGGCACAGGCGGGTCCTTCTGTCACCTTTTGTCCCTACGGACTATTGGACGGCGGGGGCTGCGGCAGGAGTGCAAAGCACTTCGTCTCCAACAATCAACTCAGGGCGCTTAAGTTGGTTGGGAATAACATTAACGACTACTTGGGTTTCATTGGTCGAAGCAACATCGACTAATAAAACTTTATTATCTTTTATAATTTGTAAATGAGCATGAACAGCAGGCTTTTCGGCCATCGCTAAAGCAATTAATCCACTGCCTTCGCGAATCTCTAAAATACGTGCCTTCGTGGTATCTTTAGGAGCTTCTAAGCTAGCGGATGGTGCAGCGGAATTACCACTGGTTGACTTTTCCCATGAGAATTTTGCGTCCGATGCAACTGTGGGCGATGAAGCAACCACTTCTTGATCTGTCGGGGCTTCACAAGCCGCTAACAGGAGGGTAGAAACTAAAGCAATAATCGTGCGTTTCATAGGGGAAATGTAGGTTTTAAAGTCATTTATACTTTTACCGAGTCAACCCCTTAATGCTTGCGACCGTGCGGTCCATCGACTTCCTAAATGCTCTAATGAGTAAGGATTCCTTAAAATTGATGATTGGACTGCCCAAAGGTAGCCTCGAGGAGGCCACCCTACAGCTTTTTGGTCGGGCCGGCTTTCCGGTGTCCAAAAGTAGCCGTTCTTATCGCCCGTCTTTCGACGACAGCACCTTGGACGGACGTTTTATCCGCGCCCAAGAAGTGGCCCGTTATGTTGAACATGGTTTCTTTGATTGCGGTTTAACTGGTCAAGACTGGGTCCAAGAAAACACTGCGGACGTCGTAGAGGTTTGCGAACTGATCTACAGTCGTGCCTCCGCTCAAAAATCTCGCTGGGTACTTTGCGTTCCAGAAGCCTCTGCGATTAAAAAAGTTCAAGATTTAGAAGGCAAGACCGTCGCCACTGAACTGGTCGAGACCACTCGTCGCTGGTTCAAAAAGAACGGCGTCAATTGTACAGTTGAATTCTCTTGGGGTGCGACCGAAGTAAAAGTTCCTGAATTGGCTGATGCCATTGTCGATATCACCGAAACAGGTTCTTCGCTCATCGCCAATAAATTAAGAATCGTAGATACACTTCTCTCCACCACCACGGTTCTTATCGCTAACAAGAAAGCATGGGCTGATCCGGATAAACGCGCTAAAATTGAGACCATCGCTCTGATGCTCAAAGGCGCCTTAGCCGCACAACACATGGTTGGATTAAAATTTAATTTACCACGCAAAGCACTCGACGCCGTTTCCGCAGCGTTGCCAGCCTTAAGAAATCCTACCATCTCAACCCTCACTAATCCTGATTGGGTCGCGGTGGAAACGATTATTGATTCTAAGCAAGCTCGTGACTTTATCCCGACGCTAAAAGCTCAAGGCGCGGAAGGTATCGTCGAGTATCCTATTAATAAATTAGTCTATTAATCTATTCATGGCCGACTCTGTCCGCATTGGACTCATCCAATTAACCGCTGAAGAAACTCCGGCGGACAATGTTCGTAAAACAATTCCACGGATTGAGGAAGCGGCGGCAAAAGGTGCAAAAATTATTGGTCTGCAAGAAATGTTCACGACTAAGTATTTTTGCATCCAACAAGATCCGAAGAATTTTAATTTAGCTGAACCTATCGAGACGGGACCGTCTGTAACAGCCTTAGCCTCAGTAGCGAAAAAATTAGGCGTCGTCATCATTGCTCCACTCTTCGAAGCACGAGGTAGCGAAGTTTATCACAACACTGCCGCCGTCATCGATGCCGACGGAACAGTGATGGGAAAATATCGCAAGATGCACATCCCTCAGGATCCAGGTTTTGAAGAGAAATTTTATTTCACCCCAGGAGATCTCGGATTCCGTTCTTGGAAAACCGCCCACGGAAATATTGGTGTCTTAATTTGTTGGGATCAATGGTACCCCGAGGCTGCAAGACTGACCGCCCTGAGTGGCGCTGATATTTTATTTTATCCAACAGCCATCGGTTGGCTCCCTGAAGAAAAAGCCAGCCTAGGCGCCGCACAACACACCGCCTGGGAAACTGTTCAGCGCGGACACGGCGTAGCTAACGGTTGTTATGTCGCAGCCACCAATCGGGTTGGCCAAGAAGGTAACACTCAATTCTGGGGACAGAGTTTTGTTTCTAATCCTTACGGAGAAATCATTGCCCGCGCTTCGGTCGACAAAGAAGAAGTTCTGTTGGCCGATTGTGATATGAAAAAACAAAAGGAGTTTAGGAGAATCTGGCCCTTCTTCCGTGATCGCCGCATTGACGCCTATACTGATTTAACACGTCGTCTCCGCGATTAACGCATGTCGCTTTCTCCGCGAAAATTAGGCTTCCGCATGCCAGCGGAATGGGAAAAGCAGAGCGCCACCTGGCTCTCTTGGCCCTCTAATCAAAAACTATGGCCCGGACACTATCATCTCGTCCCTGCGAAGTTTGCAGAATTTGCGGCCGCAATTTCTAAATTCCAACCAGTTAAAATTAATGCTTCAGGTAAATTAAAAGCCGAAGCTGAAAAATTATTGAAGGAAGCTCGTGCGGATTTATCCGTCATTGAATTAGTAGATATTGCGACGGATGACGTTTGGTGCCGCGACCACGGTCCTATCTTTGTTAAGAACGATCAAACAGGTGAGCTCGCGATTACTGATTGGGAGTTTCACGGTTGGGGAGGAAAATTTGAAGCGTCTCTCGACAACCAAGTTCCCAAAAAAATTGCTAAACACCTTGGCCTGAAATGCTTTAGCTTCGCTTTTGAATTAGAAGGTGGAGGTATCGAAGTTACGGGCGACGGTCGCTTACTCACCACCGAAGCCGTACAAAATAATCCCAATCGTGCCGAAGGTAGAAATGATGCCGAGTTTCACCAAGCCATCAAAGAGGGATTATCCATTGATGAAATTCTTTGGATTGGGGAAGGCTTGGATAATGATGATACCGATGGGCACATTGATAACTTAGCTCGTTTCATTAGTCCTCAGTCAATCATTGCAGTAACAGAACAGAATTCTAGTTCTCCTAATTTTCACCGCCTTCAAAAAAATCTAGAGCGCCTAGGCCAGATGAAAACAAAAGCGGGATCGAAATTTGATGTCATTGCCCTACCCTTGCCTGAGCCCATTTATTTGGCGGGTCGCAATCTTCCACCGAGTCATGCTAATTTCTTAATCGTCAATGATGGTGTCTTAGTGCCGCTTTACGGACAAAAATCAGATGACGTCGCGATGGGGATATTACAGGACTGCTTCCCTAAACATAAAATTGTTGGGATTGATTGTCGGGTGCTACTGATTGAAGGCGGCGCACTTCACTGCTTAAGCCAGCAGCAGCCTGCTTAGTTTTTAGGCTTAAGTTTATCGCCACAACCGCAGCCACCCGCACATTTTCCTGCGCGTTGGTTCTTAAATTTTTTGACGGCACGGTTAATCAACCAACCTAAAGCTGAGCCAACTAAAAAAGAAATGATGATTAACTCGAAGTTCATGTGAGTCTAATGACTACTTGATAGACGACCACAGCCATAACCCAAGCTAGGATTGTCATATAGAAGAATGATATAGCGGCCCACTTCCAGCCGCCGGTTTCTTGAGCAAGCGTCGCAATGGTCGGACCACACTGAGAACACAATGCGAAGAAAACCATCAGGGCTAATACAGCCGCCAGAGAAAATATCGGGGTTGATTTTCTTGGTCCATCCATCCACTTCGCATCCTGCATCGCAGATCGTAAATGTTGAGAGTCCGCTTCCGCACCTTTGCCGATGGAATAAGTAACACCTAAAGTGGAAACAATCACTTCGCGGGCCGGGAAACTCGCCAAGACGCCGACGGTGATTTTCCAGTCAAACCCACACGGGTCAAAAACCGGTTGCACGGCTTTTCCAAATCGACCCATCCAAGATTGCTCAATCATTGCGGCCTGAGTGCGGGCTTGGATTTCGTTAGCTGTCAGCGTTGGCTCCGATGCTTTAATTTTCTCAGCCATCTGAGGATCGCGCGGGAAATAACAGAGTGCCCAAATAATAATCGTAATCGCAAAGATAACCGTTCCGGCTTTCGAAATAAATTCGGCAGCGTTTTGCCACATGCGCCAAATCACATCACGAGGCTTGGGCATCTGGTAACGAGGTAACTCTAAAACAAACGGCTGGGGTTTTACTTTTAATATAAAGCGCGTCAGCACAAACGCCGTAGGTACCGCAAAAATTAAACCCACACAATGCATGCCGACCATAACAACCGATTCCCATCCTGGGCCGTACAGAGGTCCGATAAAGGCAGCACACATTAAGGCATAAATTGGAAAGCGAGCCGAGCAGCTCATAAACGGCACCGCAAAGGCTGTAGCTAGACGCGCCTTAGGATCTTCGATGGTACGCGTGGATAATAGTCCAGGAATAGCACACGCGTAACCCGACAACAGTGGGACGAAACTTTTTCCGTTAAGCCCGCACCAGCTAAACATCCGATCCATAATAAAGGCGGCTCGGGCCATGTATCCGCTGTCTTCTAAAATTCCTACGAATAAAAATAATATTAATATCTGCGGAAGAAATACCAAGAATGCACCGACGCCTGCAATAATGCCATCGGTGACTAAACTTTGTAGCATGGGTGTATTTACTAAGGTCGGAGCAACAATGGCCTTTAGATAATCAACACCCGACTGAATCCACTGCATCGGAAATTTTGCCAACCAAAAGACTGAGGCAAATAAACCGAGCATAATCCCGGTAAATAAAATCGGGCCCATCACTCGGTGTAATAGCACCTTGTCGAGAGCGGCAGCGTTACCTTGTCTTTCCGTATTACCCACCACGACACCTTCTAAAACTTTTCTAAGATGTGCGTAATGAATTAATGGTTCCGCCGCCAAGGGATTATAGCCTGCTGCGCGTACTTGATCGCGCGCTTGGCGAATGACTGTATCGCGCCGAGGTGATAACCATCCCAATCGATTGCTCGTGTGACCATTCGAGCTGAATAAAATTCTTTGCACATCGGCTGATGAAGGGGCCTTGCCTGTATCCTTCTCAATCGTTTGCACAATCGTGTTGAGTGCAGACTCAACTTGGCTTGGCCAAGTCAGCCGTGTCATCTTCGACTTTTTATTTAACACTTCGGCGATGGCCCGACGAACCGCCGCAATACCTTCACCCTTCCACGCCGAAGTGAGTACCACGGGCACACCTCCTAAGCGCTGTGATAAAAGATTTGTATCGATCTTTAATCCCTGCTCGTGGGCAATGTCGGCTTGATTTAAAACCAAAGCCAATGGCAAATTGAGTTCGGCTAACTGAGATGCTAAAAATAAATTTCTGAGAATATTGGTGGCGTCTAAAACAATCACAATAGCATCAGGTTGTTGGCTGGCTTCAAGTGAGCCTAATAAAACATCTGTGACGACTTGTTCGTCGGGTGAGGCTGCAGCTAGTGAGTATAATCCAGGTAGGTCGACTAATTCTACTTTTAGTCCATCACCACAATCACATCGACCAGACTTTCGGGCGACCGTCACTCCAGGATAATTTCCAACTTTCTGACGAAGACCGGTCAGCGCATTAAATAAAGTGGACTTACCCGTGTTTGGATTTCCAACCAGAGCGACAGTAATTTCTTTAGCACTCATGGATTTTTCTTAGGTCGTTGCACGGGACAATCCGCAGCAACATCAACGATTAAACTTTCGGCTTCAGCTAATCTCAGGCTAACCACTTGGCCGCCGAATTCTATGGCCAGCGGATCGCCCAGCGGAGCTCGACGAACTAGCTTGAGTGCCATACCTGGCAGTAGCCCCAAAGCCATTAGGCGCTGATCCACGGCCCGGTCTGGGTCGAGCGATACCAGCTTGCCGAATTGGCCGGGTAATAATTGAGAAAGTGGAGTCACGCTAATTGAGACTGAGTCTCAAAAAGGTAAACTTTGGGGGCTTTATTGTCAATCTCCCACCTAAGATATCCCTTAAAATGGTTAAGTTTTAGAGGTCGGCCTCACATTTAACCGAGACGGGACAATGATCCGACCCCAGAACCTGGGCGTGAATTTCTGGCTTACTCCAGGACAAGTTTCCTGAGGCGAGGCAGTAATCCAAGCGCCATCCTATATTACGCTCCCGAATGCCAGGACGGTAGCTCCACCAACTGTAGGCCTTTTCTTTAGAGGGGTTCGCAAATCTAAAGGTATCAACCATGCCTTGGTCGGAAAGAAGTTTTGAAAATGAATTTCGTTCTTCGTCGGTGAATCCAGCATTACGACGATTCTGGGTCGGGTTGGCTAAATCGATTTCTGCGTGCGCAACGTTTAAGTCGCCACAGACAATCACCGATTTTTTCTTAGTTAGTTTTGATAAGTGTTTTTGAAAATCATCATCCCACATTAAGCGATAATCTAAACGTTCTAAATCGCGTTGCGAGTTTGGAACATAAGCACTGATCACGTAACAACTTTTAAATTCTGCAGTAATCACACGTCCCTCGCGCGGGTGATTGCCGGGAAAATCATTAGTCACCGAGAGCGGATTAGTTTTCGCTAAAATAGCGGTACCAGAGTAACCCTTCTTTTCCGCTTCGTGCCAAAACTGATAAGGAAAATCGAGTCCTAAGGTTTTAGCGATAGCGGCTTCACACTTTGTCTCCTGTAAGCATAACACATCGGGAGCGTGTTGATGAATAAAATCGGTAAGCCCTTTACCGTGAGCGGATCTAACGCCATTAACATTCCAGGAATATATTTTTACGGAACTCACTTTTTGGGATTCTTAGTTTTAGTTTTATCTTTTTCAGAAGTATTAGAGCCCTGAGTAAATAGCGCATTCATTTTATCATCTAAGGAACGCCCTTTGGTTTCTGTTACAGGTTCTGATGTTTCGGGCTCCGCAGTGGGTAGTGACTCATTTTTCGTTGATGAGTTTGTCGTTGCTGGTGTGGTGTTTTTAACCGGTACGACAAGCTTAGGCTTCGCCGGTGGAATATAGTTTTCTCCCGGGCGTACATAAGGAGCTAGGGTCTTATTTCCCTGGGCAGCTAAGTCTTTAATTTTTTCGCGAACAAGAATATCGAAATTTGTTAGTTTGCTATCGATTTCAAATTTAAGATTTTTTGCTCTCACTTCCAATTTTCCGTCTCCGTAAACTTTAGAAAGTTGTAAGACATCGCCGGCGACTAATGGTAGATCGGCAATTTTCTTATTCTTCTCAAAGAGTGGAACTGCGGTATTCGCTAAAACTTTTACTGCACTGGGCCAAAAAATAGGACGCTCATTAATGGCCGTGTAATCCAACTGCGGTAAATTAACCGTGGCGTTTTCGATATCTTCAATCACGGGTGCGGGTGCACCTTCATCCTCTTTTATTAATACCGGAGCCGGAGCTTCATCTTCTTTTTTAAGTGGCGGCAATACGGCGACGGGCGCTGCAATGACTGGATCGGGTTTTGTATTGTGAGTATTCGCTGGGAGATTGGTTACTACAAAGGAGAAGGTTGGCTGAGAAACAATCGTCGCCAGCGAGCCGATAGCGACACCCAGTATAAAGATGATGAAATACTTCATGAGAGGATTTACTCTCTTACGAACCGGCTTTAATTTCAATCACATCATGCGGGGCAGCTTCTCTTTGTCCCGCCGGGGTGATTCTAATATAACGTGCATTCGCACGGTGTTCGGTTAGATTTTTTGCACCCAAGTATCCAAGGCCGCTCTGAACTCCGCCAGCTAATGGAGCGAGGACTTGATCAACAGACCCAGTGACTTCTTTCAGAGCCTCAATGCCTTCGGGGGCGACTTTATTGAGTTTAGGAGATGTATTAGAATGACCATAGCGCGTGGCTGACCCCTTGCGCATAGCCTCAAGCGAACCCATGCCTCGATATTCTTTATAAGTCTTACCATTAATTTCCATTAACTTGCCTGGAGCCTCACGACTGCCTGCGAGTAATCCGCCGAGAATAACAGCATCGGCGAGCGTGAGCGCTTTAACGATATCGCCACTTTTAGAAATACCACCATCAGCAATAATTCTCACGCCGGCTTTTGAGGCGGCACGTGAAGCAACATAGAGTGCGGTTAATTGAGGAATGCCGACGCCTGCGACCATCCGTGTGGTGCAAATGGATCCAGGACCCTGACCAATCTTAATCGCGTCAGCTCCGGCAGCGGCCAAGAAATCAACTCCCGCTCCGCTGGTTACATTTCCAGCAATCAACGTCGTAGCCTTAAATTGTTTTCTTAGTAATTTTAGAGCATCACCAACGCCTTTGGTAAAACCATGCGCCGTAGAAATAGCCAACGCATCAGCGCCCTCTTCAATAAGTGCGGCGGCGTGAATGAGAAGAGCGTTTTTATCCACTTCGCCATCGGCATTACGTGGAACGTTAATGGCGACACCGACGCGCAAGCGGAAATCGCTATCACGAGTCGGACGAACATGAGCGCGTGACTCTTCGGAAATTCTTTCAATATCGCTCAATGTAAACAGGCCTCTCAGCTGGTTCTTGGCATCAACCACGAGGAGTTTATTTTGTCCGACGTTCTCAGAAAACAGTCGGTCCGCTTTGGCGATCGGATCTTTGCCTAAATCTTTTTCAAAAACTACAAAGACCTTATCGCGCGGCGTCATCACTTCGGCGACTTTACGCTTCCCGTGTCTTTCTTTGACCGTACTTCCAGGTAATAAACCCAAGAGAGTATTATCTTTGGAAACTACGGGAAAAGTACTGAAGGCTAATCCTTCCATTTCAATACGGTGGAGAACTTCCGCTATGGTAAGCTCAGGGGAAACAACGGCAGGGTCACCAATCATTCCGTGGATGTGATTCTTTACTCGGCGTACTTCCTTAATTTGTTCAGCCGACGACATGTTATAATGGAGAAGGCCGAGGCCACCATTAAGTGCCATCGCGATTGCCATTTGATGTTCGGTGACAGTGTCCATGTCGGACGACACAATCGGGAGAGATAAACTGATGCTGTCAGACAGGGATGAATCCAAGCGCGTCATGCGCGGGAGAACTTCAGAATAATTTGTCGCCAAGGAGACGTCATCGTACGTCAAACCCAGCCCTGCATTAGCCGCAAAGAATGGATCGGCGGGGAGGAAGAAGCGTTCATCGAGAGAAACGCGACTTTTGTTTTTTGAGGAAGCCATAGGTGTCGGTTTCCCCAAAGGGTATTAAACATCGTTCACTGGGGTGGCAAATTGATTTTGCTCCCTGGCAAAATTTAAAGATACTTAAGGGTATGAATGACGGAAAATACGAGTTTTTGAGGGTGCGACGAGAATTCCGTCATCCATTTGTCACCGGAGCTGGCAGTTTTACAGAAGTAGAAAGAGTCTTAATCAAAACCGAAATGAATGGTGAGATTGGCTTTGGTGAAATTGCCCCATGGCCGAATTTTAATACAGAAAGTATTTCTGAGTGTGTTGATCTACTTAATTCCTTCGGCGGAGATTTATTTAAATTAAACGCACACTTAAAAGACTTGGACGGCGGCTTCCCTTGTTTACGGGCGGCACTCTCCTCCTGTCGTCATTGGGCTGAAATCACAAATTTTAATAAAAAAACTTTCTGGGCCGGTCTTGTTTCCGAACCTACAGTGGAAAATATTGAGAGAAAAATAGCTGAAGGTTTTAAAACAATTAAGCTTAAAATTTCTCCCCGAACCTTTTTCCCTGATATTAAATCTTTAATCTCTGCGACTCCTAAGAATATTATTTTTCGCCTTGATGCCAATGGAAGTCTAAACCTACAAGAAACAGAACAGTGGGTAAATTTTGCACTGTCTTCAGACCAAATCGAATTCATTGAACAACCGCTTCCTGTAAATCACCCTGGGTACAATCAGTTAGACACTCAAAAAGTCGCACTCGATGAATCTTTTATTTCTCCAGACAAGTTTAGTTGGGCCGGCCCGGTGGTCGTAAAGCCCTCCCTGGTGGGCGATTGGGATGTTTTTTTGGCCTGGCGAAAATCCCATCCCAACAAAGTTATTTATTCATCTGTCTTTGAAACTGCTTTTGGTCGTCAGGCTGCACTTTGGTTGGCTCAACTCGACCCTGCGGTCGGCACACTAGGATTCGACACCCTAAACCAATTCAAGGACGACGGCCTGGATCGCCATCGATCGGGCCCAATCGTTGAAGGACTATCAAACTTCGATTGGTTAGAACTATGGAGGAAATTTAAATGAAATCGATTGCTGTCTTCCACTCGGATCCGAAGAAATATTTAGAAGCGGTTCTTACAGCGCACTCTAATAGTCGCCCAGTTTTTTTAGGAAATCCGAACTGGGGTCCTACTGAATTAAAAAGTGCCGCCCAACTCATTCCCAAAGAAACCATCGTCGAAGGAATCCATCTCGTGCCTCATGGTACAGCTCCCGCAAATTGGCCCGAAGCATGGATGGACTGTCTTTTTATTCCAACGGGCGGAACGGGCGGTAAAGTGAAGTTCGTTATTCATAACACAAAAACCCTCAAGGCGGCAGCCTTAGGATTACGCGATGCGTTAGTGGCGAGAGGGCTTAGCCCCATACTTCATGGTGCGAGTTTTACTCCACCCTACCATGTCAGTGGATTGATGCCTGTACTGCGTGCTCAATTTACAGGCGGCAACTATGGACACTACGATGGTCGTTTCTTATCTAATCAGCCTCTACCCGAAATTAAATTACCCACGGGTGGTACTAAAATAGCTTCGTTAGTTCACACTCAAATTTCTCGGATACTTGAGCATCCCGAGGGCTTAAAATGGCTCAAGCAGTTTAACGTTATTTTATTAGGCGGAGCCGCCGTGCCACGATCGGTTGTCGACGCTATTCGGAATCATCATCTACCTGTTTACGCTAGTTACGGAATGACCGAAACGGCTGCGCTCTGTGCTTTCTGTCCACCCGAAAAAATTTGGAATGATGAACCCCTTCGCGGATATCCCCTCCCAGGTGTAAAGTTTACAGAAATTAATCATCACATCCGGATTCATTCACCCGCTTGTGGCCTAGGCTATTGGCTCGGTGAAAAATTCTTAGATCCTTATACTTCCGGAGATCTTGGACACGTTAATGCTGATGGGACTGTAGAAATTTTTGGTCGAGGCGACCGAATCATCAATTCTGGTGGTGAAAAAATTGATCCCTCGCGCGTTGAAGAAATTTTAAAGGCTACCGGACTCGTGAAGGATATTTGTGTGTTTGGAGTTATCGATGCTCAGTGGGGTCAACGAGTCGTCGCCTGTGTCGTTGCCAGCGAATATAATTCAGCCGCACTTAAAAAAGCGGTTGAAATCCTAGAACCCGCCGCGCGTCCTAAAAATTATATCTTTGTCGAAAAAATTCCGCTCGATGCACGCGGAAAATTCGATCGCCTAGCCGCAGAAAAACTTTTGCGGATTTAGTTTCGAGCTGCTTTCCAAATTCGCAGACACGATTCCACTAATGAGGGGAATTCTGCTAGTGGCACTTGGCTGGGTCCGTCAGAAATTGCCTTGGATGGATCTGGATGTGTTTCCATAAACAAGCCATCAGCGCCCGCTGCTAAAGCAGCTTTCGCTAAAACTGGAACATACTCGCGTTGACCACCCGAAGCTCCGCCTGCTGCACCAGGTAATTGTACGGCATGCGTTGCATCCATAATTGTGGGATAACCGTAGCTCGCCATGATAGGGAAAGATCTCATATCCACGACGAGGTTTTGGTATCCAAAAGTAGTTCCACGGTCAGTTTGCCAAATTTCCGCTGCGTTAGCGCCCTTTAATTTATCGACCACAAATTTCATTTCAAAAGGTGAAAGGAATTGTCCTTTTTTAACATTCACTACTTTTCCAGTTTTTGCTGCGGCCACCAATAAGTCTGTCTGGCGACACATGAATGCAGGAATTTGTAATACATCGACCACCTTGCCCACAGGCTCACAGTGTTCGGGTCCGTGAATGTCCGTTAAAACAGCGAAGCCGTAATCTTTTTTAACAAGTTTTAGTAATTCTAAACCGGCTTCCATTCCAGGACCGCGATCGCCGCCTAAAGAAGTGCGATTGGCTTTATCATATGAACCTTTGAAAATAATATTTAGTTCCGGAAAACGGGCAGACAGTGCCTTCAGCTCTTTCGCCACGGTGCGACAATTGGATTCTGATTCTAACGAACAAGGACCGGCGATGAGGAGGAGTCTCCGCTTATCGTGTAACATAATGTGAAATTAGACAAAAAATCAGACCGAGGGCGAGCCGTATCCTTACTTGCGACCCAGCCACTTTAAAACCTCGGGTAGTGAACGCGTATTTAAAACGTTTTCTTTGGTTAACCAACCCTTACGTGCAATACGTACACCATGCGCCGCAAAGCCTAATTGCTCAATGTCGTGAGCGTCTGGATTAATCGAGGTCAGCACGCCTTTTTCGGAGGCTCGACGCCACCAACGCCAGTCGAGATCCAATCTCCAGGGGTTAGCATTTAATTCTATGATGGTATCATTCGCCGCGGCGGCATCGATAATCTTTGCGATATCTACTTCGTAGGGCTCGCGCTTATTAAGCAGGCGTCCAGTGAGGTGACCCACCATATCCACGTTCTCATTCTCAATCGCTTTAATAATCCGCTTCGTTTGCTCCTCTTTATCTAAAGTGAATAGGTTGTGCACCGAAGCCACTACGAAGTCGAGTTTGCCCAAAACCTCATCAGTAAAATCGAGTGAGCCATCGCGTAAAATATCTACCTCGCTACCACTTAAGACACGCACCTTAAATTTACCCGACTTATTTAATTTGTTAATTTCCTCAATCTGTTGAGCGAGTCGGCTTTCATCTAAACCTCTAGCCTGAAAACTAGATTTAGAGTGGTCGGAAATTCCCAAATAACTCCAACCGAATTTTTCCGCAGCCGTGGCCATTTGTTCAAGTGTGTGATCACCATCTGAGGCAGTGGTGTGATTATGAAAGACTCCTTTGATGTCTTCAAAGGCAACAAGCTTAGGTAAATTGTTCTTTTCAGACTCTTCAATTTCACCCGCGCCTTCACGTAGTTCGGGCGGAATCCATTTTAATCCCAAAGCCTTGAAAACCTCTTCTTCGTTTTTGGCACCGGGCGCTTTTTGTTTTTCGTCAACCGACTTAAAGCCCCACTCACTCATACTTAAGCCCTGAGACAAAGCTCTTTGACGCATCGCTACATTATGTTCTTTGGATCCCGTAAAGTGATGTAGAGCAAAATAAAATTGCTCTTCGGGAACCACGCGAAGGTCGGCTTGAATTCCGTTTTCCAAACGCACACTCGATTTAGTTTCTCCATGAGCGGTCACTTCCTTAACTCCTGGATAGTTTACAAACCAGTCCATGATTGGTTTGGGGTCTGATGAAGCGACGAGGAAATCTAAGTCACCGACGGTTTCACGCGAGCGACGAAGTGAGCCGGCAGATTCGGCTAATTTTACCTGAGGCAAATTTTTTAATCCGGCTAAAATCGGTTCGGCAATTTCTGCTGCGTCAGCCCAGCGATGTCTTTTCCCGTAAGCGATTCTGTTTTTTATGCCTTCTAAAATATTGGTCTGTGTTTTGGCGCCAAAACCTTTCAGCTCAGCAACCTGTCCACTATCACAAACCTCTTTGAGTTTTTCGATGCTTTCGACTTGGAGTTGAACCCATAACGCGCGCACTTTTTTGGGTCCCAGTCCAGGAATTTGAATAACCTCCAATAAACCAGGCGGAATACTCGCTTTTAGTTTTTGGTGAAACGGCAAAACTCCATCTCGACGTAGTGTAGTTATTTTATCCACCAGCGCTTCTCCCATTCCGGGAATTTCAGCGAGTTTATCGGTTTTAATTAATTCGTCTAAGTCTTCGGTAAGCGTTTCGAGAATGCGGGCACCGTTAGAATAGGCACGAATCTTAAACGGGTTTTCGCCCGTTAACTCTAACAAGGTTGCGATTTCGTCTAAAACCGAAGCGATGGCAGATTTTTCCATCATACCCGACTTTTCTTCTCCTGAAGATAAATTTTATTTAATTCCAAGAAATCGGCTTCTTTTGGACCGCTCTCGATCACGTGCTGATAGTGACCGGCGTGTTGTAATTCATATTCTGAAGCAGCTACACGACGATCAATTTCATCTGCGGGATCTGTTCCGCGACCAGTCAGGCGGCGGCGTAATTCAATGGGGTCGGTTACTCTGACGAAAACAGTGACGAGTGATTCCGCTAGTTTCTGATCGCTTTCCGCTTGGTTACGAATCGATGCAGCACCTTGCACGTCTACATTAAGTAAAGCATCGTACCCAGCGCTCAGGTGCTTAGCGATGTCCTGTTTGCGGCATCCATATAAATTATTATGCACGACTGCTTTTTCTAAAAATTTACCCTCTGCATATTGAGCTTCGAATTCCTGACGGGTTAAAAAATAATAATCTTCTCCGTCGATTTCGCCGACGCGTGGCGGGCGCGTGGTGCAGGTGATCACCCGATGAATAAATTGTGGATACGATTCTGTTAATCGCATGCACAACGTCGTCTTCCCGCTGCCAGCAGGGCCAGAGACGACAATTAAAAGTGGGCGATTCACGGAATAAATTTAATTTGCAAGAGACAGGCTAGACCAGTGATGAAGAAAATAATTCCAAGCGTCTTGGCGCGGGTTGGTTTTTCTAAAATCCAATCACACTGTTTGTTAAATGCGACGGGCGACATCGCCCACCATAATCCTAATATTACTAAAAAAACGTAACTGATACTGGCATCTAATAAACTGTATGGCAATTGACGATAACCAGCATCGAGCGTTTGGCGGGCCGTAAAAAGCATTAAGACGCCAAGAGCGCGGACCGATAAAAAATCGGGCATGGTGAAAAAACTTAAGAGTCCAGCGGCAACGAAGACCCATACAATAATCTGACGCGGGAGGCCTGCTAGATCGGGCTCGGGTAAATTCTGAAGTTGGAAACCAAACCAAGCCACCGCGGCGATTAAAAGAATAACGGTAGCAAACTTGTCGCGACGGAATGATTTCAAAACGGGCGCGCTAGAATAAACTAACCAACCAGACAGTAGAAGGATAGCGGCTAAAACGAGATAAGCTTGGGCTAGGGACACGGCGGAAGATTAGCAGAAACAAGACCTCGGGTGCAACCAAGGAGGTTAATTCCGGGAAAGAATTTGATCCCGTGCCCAGCAAGCATGTTCAGATACCATCGGGTCAGCGTGATTTACTAATCGTCCAATGGCCTCCAGATCTCCCGACGTTCCTGTATTACCCATCACAGTTAATGCATTTCTCCACCATCTTAATAAACCTAAGCGTTTTACAGGTGTGCCCCTAAATTGGTTTAAGAAATCTTCTTCACTCCATGAAAGCGTTTCTTTGAGAACGGGCTGGGGACGGGCTTTAAATTTATTTTCTTTGGTTTCTTTAGCCCATTTATTCCACGGACAAACATCGAGGCAATCATCACATCCAAATATTCTGTTACCGAGCGGCTTGCGATATTCCAGTGGAATCGGCCCTTTATGCTCGATGGTTAAATAGGCTAAACACTTTCGCGCATCTAATTTATACGGAGCAATAATCGCCGAGGTCGGACAGGCGGTAATACATTTTGTACAACTTCCACAGCGATTAACAGCGGGAGAGGAAGTTTCTAATTCTAATGTGGTTATAATAATTCCTAAAAATAACCAGGTACCAAATTCAGGCTGTAAAACAATCGTGCTCTTTCCCTGCCAACCTAAGCCCGCCGCCACGGCAACAGGTTTCTCTAAGACTGGTCCAGTATCCACATACGGCTTTTGCGCTCCGCCCAATGTTCTCATGACGGTGCAAAGTTTTCTTAATTTTTTTGTAATTACATTATGATAGTCCTGACCCAATGCATATTTTGCGATTTGGTAATTTGAATTCGGCTGGGGTTGATAATAGTTTAAACCAACCACGATAATGCTGCGTGCTTCGGGCAAAACACGGGTCGCTTCTGTTCTGCGTTCCGTATCTTTTGCCATCCATTCCATTTCTCCATGCATACCATCGGCGATCCATTTCTTAAAATAATCCGCCTTCACATCGGCATCAATCGGAGCGACGCCAAAGACATCAAAGCCCAATGATAAGGCCTCGGCCCGCAGGTTTTCCCGCAGTGCTTTTGCGTCCATAAACTATCCTAAAATTGATAAAACTCGGCTGATAATTTCGTCCACCGGCGCGAGTTTTCCATTTCCTTCATAACCACAAGCC
>Ga0214921_10002696_pt1 | contig 28380 bp, 20 predicted proteins | sample LL1505_MetaG_FD_177992 | JGI IMG/M metagenome (GOLD analysis project Ga0214921, IMG submission 177992) | Freshwater microbial communities from Lake Lanier, Atlanta, Georgia, United States - LL-1505 | ecosystem: Environmental > Aquatic > Freshwater > Lake | place: USA: Georgia | collected...
ATTGGGCAAAGGTAAAGGGCTACGTGCTTAATTTAGCAGTGGAAAAATGCCAGAGTGGTCGATCGGGCCGCACTCGAAATGCGGTGTAGGGGCAACTCTACCGGGGGTTCGAATCCCTCTTTTTCCGCAACCCGCAACGCCCCCCCCTTCGGGGGGCTTTTGCTTTCCAAGGGCAAGCAAAGGTCACCGACCTTGAGCGCAGACCGAGGAAAGCAAAAGCGGAGCAGCGAAGCTGCGCGTTGCGGGCTGCTGCCCCCCCCTTCTCGGGATGTACAAGCGCGCAGCGCGTTGTCCTTCCCTAACGACTCCTGGAAAAATTTTGCGAATAACCCAAAAGCAAGGCTCCCCCGCCTTTTTGGGAAACATCCGGATCCATCCATGAAAGGTCCAATTGGGCCTTTTCACCCCTCAGCAAACAGGTAACCCCCATGTCCCACCCCCTTTGACCCCGCTCGCCTTGGCCCCCAAAACCGAAGACCTCCCCGTAAAAACCCCATGAGCCTCCCGCTGCCCAATTTAACGCCACCGCCCCCAAAGGAACCAACGAAGGGGAGGAAGGAAAAAGTCCCAACCCCCAATTGGTATTGACCGATAAACCGTATGGAAAATTGTGCATGGTAACCAGATACAAATCCCCTCCAACGGGAGATCCTTTTCCTTGTGCTCGTTGATACCGAGGGTCCACCATGACATTCCCCATCAAACCCCAGTCAGGAACCAAACCTTTTTGATGACCACAACGAACCTTGCCACCAAATGTCACCAACTGCCTTTGATAATTAGACAAAAAATCATCCAAAATTCCCAAAGGAGGGGCATAATTCCATTGAGCCCTCCATTCAAAGGCCGAAGACTGGGCGTAACGAAGCAAAACACCGGGCTTCAAGGGTTGGCCATCCTTGGAAGTTCCCGACCATCCACTCCCCAATTCCACTTGAAATGAACCCTGCTTCGGAAGGTAAGGGGCATCAGCCAATCCGGGTCGATCGAAAGTCGAGAGACCTCCCCCTGGAGGAATCGTTTGGGCGTAGCCCATCGAAACCAAGCCCAGGATTCCCCATCCTACGAGAAACCGACAACCCATCATGTATTGGTAAGCCCCTGGGATGGTTCATCCTCCGAGGAATTAAAGTAGCGGTACACCAAAGGAAAAACCAACAAAGTCAGGACCGTCGCCGAGAGGATACCGCCAATGACCACAATCGCCAATGGTTTTTGGGTTTCTGAACCAATACCGGTACTTAGAGCCGCTGGCAACAATCCAATCGCGGCCATCAAGGCTGTCATCACCACCGGTCGAGTCCGCTCACGCACCCCCTCAAATAGCGCTTCCTGCATCATCATACCCCGCTCCAAGTTTCGCTTAAAGACCGAAATGAGTATCACACCGTTTTGGATACACAATCCAAACAAGGCGATAAAACCAATACCCGCCGAAATACTAAAGATGGTTCCTGTCACGTGCAATGCAAGTATGCCACCTACCAAAGCAAAGGGGACATTGATGAGCACGAGACCGGCATCCTTGCTATTACCAAAGGCAAGAAACAGAATAAAAAAGATAATCACAAGGCATACAGGGACCACCTGGGCTAAGCGTTTTTGGGCACGGACTTGGTTCTCGAACTCACCGCTCCATTTGACCTCGTACCCTTTGGGGAGGTAAACGGAGGCTTCCACCTTTTGTTGAGCCTCGGCAATGGTGCTTCCTAAATCCCGCTCACGGATGGAGAATTTAATCGCAATAAAACGTTTGTTGTTATCGCGGTATACAAAAGCAGGCCCACTTACCTGCTCTATCGCGGCAATTTCTTGAAGTGGAATAAGTTTACCACCGGCAGCCGGTACTTTGAGTTGACGAAGATCTTCGATCGAATTACGGTAATCTTTTTGAAACCGAAGGCGGACATCGAATTTTTTGGCTTCGTCGTAAAAATAGGTTGCTGTCTTCCCACCTACAGCCATTTCAATCACCGATGCCGCGTCCTCGACCATGACCCCAAAGGCAGCCATTTTGGTCGGGGACAACTGAATACCCAATTCAGGTTGGCCGAGGTTCCTCAAAATACCCAAATCCTTCACCCCCTGAACCGAACGTAGAATTTCTGCAACCGAATCGGCTTTGGCATTCATAACCTCCAAATCATCGCCAAATATTTTGACCGCGAGAGATGCATTAATACCTGCAACGGCCTCGGCCACATTATCAATAATCGGTTGCGAATAATTATAAACCACCCCAGGGTATTGCCGTAGTTTCCGGTCCATTTCTTCGATTAATTGATCTGTGCTGATCCTCCGTTTCCACTCTTTTTTGGGCTTGAGGTTCACCTGGCATTGAACATAGAAGAACCCCGAAGGATCGGTTCCATCGTTGGATCGGCCTATTTGGGATAAAACCGATTCCACCTCGTCAAATTCATTGATTTTGGAACGAAAAATGTGAACAAATTTGGAAGTTTCTTGGATGGATGAACTCATCGGTAATTTGGCCTCTACCCATAGGGCTCCCTCGTTGAGGGTCGGTAGAAACTCGGTGCCCAAGAATTTAAAGGAAAACAAAGACCCCAAAACCAAAACAACCGTGGCAAGGGCCGTCCATCGAACATGGTCATAGGTCCATGAAAATCCTTTTGAAACGATCCGATTGAAAAAATCTACCAAAGGATTTCTTTTTTCGGCGACATTTTTTTGAAACAAAAGACTCGTCAAAACAGGGACAAGGGTCAGGGTAAAAAAGAGAGCACCCAACAAGGCAAAACCCAAAGTGTAGGCCAATGGAGAAAAAAGTTTTCCCTCCACCTTTTCAAAGGAAAAAATGGGAATCAAGCTGGTAATGATGATGAGTTTGGAAAAGAAAACAGCTTTCCCGAGTTCCGTTCCCGTTTTCTTGATCATCCCTAATTTGGACAATCGATTGAATTGGGGCATGCCGACCTGGTGGGCCTTGTGGGCTAGCAAAACAAAAAGGCCTTCCACCATGACAACGGCACCATCAATAATGATTCCAAAATCAATGGCCCCCATGGACAATAAATTGGCCGACATCCCCATGAAGCGTAAACACATAAAGGCAAAAAGCAAGGACAAGGGAATAATGACCGAAACAATCACGGTACTCCGCCAATCCAGCATAAAGACAAAGACAATAAAGGTCACAAACAAGATGCCTTCGGTAAGGTTGGTCAGCACCGTTTCGCGGCAATAGGTCATCAACCGATCCCTGTCGTAAAAGGTCTCCATTTGAACATCGGAGGGCAAAACTTTATGATTTATCTCCAAGATCTTTTCTTTGAGTGCCGCCAATACCCTGGATGGATTTTCACCTTTCCTCATCACAACGATTCCCTCCACCATGTCATCGTTTTCGTCCAAACCAACTTGGCCAACTCGTGGTAAGGTTCCTATGCGGACATCGGCCACGTGCTTGACCAAAACAGGTACGCCGTTGCGACTGCTGATCAAAACATTTTCGATATCCTCCAGGTTTTGAAAAAGCCCCATCCCCCGCACAACAAAGGCCTGTCCGTTCTTCTCGATGACATCCCCCCCTACATTCTTGTTGGCCGCCGTCAGGGCCCGATAAACATCCAAGGGGGTCAAGGAAAAATCGGCTAAATGATCGGGATTCACACTGACTTCGTACACACGCCGAGCACCACCAAAGGAAACAACGTCCGCGACTCCAGGAACCGTCCGCAACTGTCGGTCAATCACCCAATCCTGCCAGACCAATAATTCGGAGGAGGGACGATTACTTTTTAAGGTATAACGAAAAATTTCACCGGTAGGCCCGTAAGGTGGTTGTACATCGGGCGTCACCCCTTCCGGCAAATTGACATTACGTAGAAGATTATTGACCTGTTGCCTTGCAAAAAAATCATCCACATCGTCTTCAAAAATGATTTTGATAACCGACAATCCAAACATGGAAATCGAACGTACACTGGATTTCTTTTGAACACTGTTCATGGCCACTTCGATGGGAATGCTTACGAAGCGCTCCATTTCTTCCGCAGAACGGCCGTTCCACTGTGTTACAAGAATGATTTGGGTATTGGTTACATCCGGGAAGGCTTCCAAGGGCGTCTGGAGATAACTCCATGTACCGACCACCACCAAAAGCCCGGTAACAAAAAAGGTAAAGAATTTATTCTTGAGAGAAAAAGCCACCAGGCTTTTTACGAACTTATTCATCAGAGTCGTATTAATCGTTCAAAGCGTCGTAAATCAACAATTGATGCTTGGTAATGACTTGTTCCCCCGGCTTGAGACCTGATTCGAGGTAGGCATATTTGGAATTTTCGGAATAGACTTCCACCTGCCGGGTTTCGATTTTGTTTTTGGACTTAAAAACCATCACCACGTGTTTGTTTTTATCGAATAGGACGGCATGGGCAGGAACAGCCAGTTTCTGATCGGATCCAGTAACCGCCACGCGAACCGAGGCAAACATTTCTGGCTTCAGCCAAAGGTTGGGATTGGCCAAAACAACCCGGGCCTTGAGGGTCTTGGATTCCGGATCCAATAAATTAAAGACCTTGTCAATCCGACCTTGGAATACCTTGTCGGGATATGATATGGTTTTGACATCGACTTGTGCTCCCCTTTGAACCTTCGAAATATCGGATTCGTAGATATTGGCCATGACCCATACTTCGGCCAGACTACCAACCACAAAAGCGGGGCTAATGTCTTCGGTCCGAAGTTCCATGTTCAAGGAAATATCCTTTTTGATGACATACCCCGATACAGGGGACTTGATCGGATAGATGGCCCCTTTGGATACGCTGTACATATCCAAAACATCCTGGATTCGGTTGTACTCACCAATTGCGCGTTCCAAATCTTTGCGTGCTTCGGTCAATTCCAACTCCGAAATAATACCGGAACGAAAGAGTTCTTCCGATACCTGTAATTTCTTTTCTGCCGTCTTTTTGAGGGCCAAGGCTTCAATTTCTTCTTTGGTGTAGCCTGCAATTTCAGGGCTTCGAACCAGGGCCAAGACCTGTCCTTTGTCAACATAATCCCCTAATTCAACTTTTAATTCTTTGACGAAACCTCCGGTTAACGGAAAAACCCGGGCGACTTTGTCTTCGTTAAAGGTGATTTTACCGTTGAGTAACAATTCCTCCTCCACAGGCAAAATCTGAGCCGGTGTGGTCTGGATTTCGTTCAACATAGTTTGGCTCAATTCAAAGGGGACGGATTGAACCTCTTCGTCCCTTTGGCACGAAAAAAAGATGGAGCCCAAGACTCCTGCGATGATTAAATTTTTCATAACATTTTTAGTAAAAGAAACTTAATTGAAGACCAAAGGCCTGGTTATAGCCCGTGAATCCATGGAGAGCTCCATCGGCTCTGTATATATTTTTCTGACCTTTCTGCCAATACACATGAACCTGAAACAGGGTTTGAGACCCGGAATTAAGATCCAAACCGGCCGAAACATGGGTAAAAAAGTCGGTTTTGTAAAAATCATTCGTCATATCTCTGTAATCATGAAAACCATCCTCCACACTGTGAAACATGTAGGTCGACTTGAAATTTCGACTCAAGCCCCCACCGATTCGTGTTGATAAGCGGCAACGATTTTGATTAAATGACGGACTTCTCAATGCCACATAGAAGGGAACGTCCATCGTTCTGAAATAATAATGCTCGCGATAGGTTGAATCCGGATTGCCCAAGGATTGATCAAGATCTGGATTGATTTTGCCAGGCCCACGGGAGGTATAACCAAGACCCGTTCCAAAGCCGACCCAGGACCATGGATAGTATTCCATCAAGAGAGCCCCGGCCACCCCTGGCTTGTAGAAAAACGTACCGGGTAATTGAGGTCCTGTCACCCCATTCCAAGCGGCTTGAAAATGAGCACCCCAAATCCATGGACGATTCATGGACGCTGCCTTGGGGGCGACAGCCTTCGAGGGCACTTCTTGACCGTATAAAGGCAAGGAAAGAGTCCATAACAACAAAAACAATAGATTTTTCATATTAAGGCAAGATTTCGGTTCCGACCGTGAAATTCACTTTTCCAGCAGATTCTAATAATTGGGAACGAACCTCCAAGTATTGCATTCGGTTTTGGAGGTAAATTCTCTTGAGGTCAATGTATTCAAGGATATTGATGTTCTTTTTGAGGTAATTCTGTTCAGCACTTTTTTGGAGACCATCCACCTCTTCCAGAAAAGAAGAACTGAATCGCTCAAAGCTTTTTTTGATTTCCACAAAGGATTTTAAGGAGGAGGCGATTTCATTCATGAGTTGATTTTCCTTACGTTGGGCTTCAATTTCAGCCTTTTTGAACTGGGCCTGGGCAGCCTTGATGTTACCAACATTGCGATGAAACAGAGGCAATTCAAAGCCCAGTTCTATTCCTGAATAAGGTCTGACATAATTACTCCCTCGGTCTTTGGGTTGATAACCCAGGGTAATGTCCGGGATCGCCTTGGCTTTTTGCAGTTGAACCTGGGCCTCCCCTACCTGGATTTGGTTGAGAGACCATAAATAATCAGCGCGATTGCTTTCTCCCTTGGCCATCAGGTTGGTCAAGGAAGGAACTTCCATGGGAAGGGTATCAGGCTCTTCGAGTACGAGTTCCACATCGGGACGCAGGTGGAGCAACATTTTAAGTTGACCCATCGCGTGGTGCATTGCTGCTGCGCTTTGAGAACTTTCGGTACGCAGGGCTAACAATTCGGATTGCAAGCGAATTAATTCTTTATTCGCCAAAAATCCAAGTTCACTTTGCTTTTGGGCCGACTGAATGACCATCCGATAGCCTTCTTCGGATTCTCGGTACAAGGCTTGTTTGGATTGCAAAAGAAGGGTCTCTTGGTACAACAAGGCACATTCGTATAAAAGGGCTCTCAGGATGTCTTGAACCAAGAAGCGATTGCCGATATTTTCCAGCTTGGCCAACTTCACCGTCTTGGTGTACTTGCCGGCAATCGAGAAAACCTGATCGATTTGAACCAGAAATTGATTTTGAAAATTCAAATACTTGTTTTTTTCGACACTGTAGAGGTCCTGATTCCAATTGAAATATGGATTGTTCCAAGCACGGGCCTGAAGTAGATTGGCTTCCGATGCTTCCAAATCAAAATGTGAAGCAACTAATTGAAGATTTTGCTTGAGCATGAGCGCTTTGGCCTGAACCAGGCTCAACCGGAGCGTGTCTTGACCCGAGGCGTACTTGAAAAAGCAGCACCAAAGGACAAGAAACCCCAAGGTCCTTGATCCCATAAAAAATGAATTAAAGTGGATGAAAACCTGCTAGGAAGCAGGCAAAAGAATGGATACGATTTAGCTAAAAAGGCCTAAATCAACCATATACAAAACCTGGCAAGGTATTGTCCGTCGTTGGTAAATCCACTAAAAAATGATAAATCCCGAAACAACAAAACGAAACGGAGAACCGCCTTGGTTTCGAGAAGGGAGGAATAAGGGACGGTTGCGTAGCCTAATTTGAAAACCGGAATGAACGAACCCAGGGAAATCTTAGGGGTGTTACCAAGATTTCTATTAAAGCCATAATACGATGGGTTGTAGGAACTGGAAACGATGGTTGTATTGGAGGAAGTCCCATGATGAGGGGACTTGTCTGCATTGGATTTCCATTCAGACCCCATAACCACCTGTCCTTGTAAAAAAACAAGGGCCAAAAATGACAAAACAGCACGAAAAATCGACGCCATAGCGGCGCAAATATAGGAATATTTCGAATTATTCCCCTTGCCCCAACGAAAAGGCTTTGACCCCATCCAAAGCGTACAAATGCTCGGTTTTGATGAAATCCACCCCGGCCGCTTCAGCCTTTTGAAGCAAGGCAATGACATCCACTTTGGCCAAAGCGACACCGTCCGGCCCAACAAAGCGACATCGCCAGTGGTCGGTACAGAACGTCTCGGGAAATCCGCCCGGGTAAACCTTGATGCCCCGGTTGGTGATCATTTTGAGCTTCAAGACCTCCCCATCCAATGCATGCAAAAGCATGGCCAAAGCCTCCGGATCGGAACCACCCCAATGTACAAAGAGATCAACGCCCACCAAGGTTTTGATTTTGGGCGGTGGACGACGGTAGGGTTTAAGCTGCAATGGTTGGTCCCCCGCATATCGAGCAGGCTTGAACTGCTGCGGTTGCTGCCCCAAGCGGGCAATGACCGCCTCGGCAAAATCAGCCGTACCAACTTTTTGGCGGCTCAGCCCTTCGGTGTAAATATCGGCGGTATGAATTCCAGCTTCAATGGTACTCAACCAAGCGTTCTGAATCTGTTCGGCCACTTTGGTCTTGCCCAAATGCACCAACATAAGCACAGCGCCTTGGAGTAACCCCGAAGGATTGGCGATTCCCTGGCCGGCAATCATCGGCGCTGAACCGTGGACGGCTTCAAACATGGCGCAAGTTTCGCCTATGTTGGAAGAGCCCCCCATGCCCACCGAACCGGTAATTTCTGCAGCCACATCACTGATAATATCCCCGTATAGGTTGGTCGTCACAATCACATCAAAAACCTCGGGGTGCACCGCAACGCGGGCCGTCCCAATGTCAATAATCCAGTGTTCGTTCTGAATCTGTGGATATTCCGCGGCAATTTCATCAAAAACCTTGTGAAACAAACCATCCGTTTGCTTCATGATATTGTCTTTGCTGAAGCAACTGACTTTACGCCGACCCTGTTGAACAGCATACTCAAAAGCATAGCGAATAATCTTTTCGCAACCGGGACGCGAGATCAATTTGAGGCATTGCACCACCTCATCGGTTTGCTGGTGCTCGATACCGGCGTACAAGTCCTCCTCGTTTTCGCGGACAATCACCAAATCCATCACCGGATGAGAAGTCTTGACCATAGGATGCAGGCTAAAGCATGGCCGAACATTCGCATAGAGCCCCAAGAACTTACGGGTCGAAACATTCAAACTCTTGTAACCACCGCCTTGGGGGGTGGTAATGGGCGACTTGAGAAAAACCTTGTTACGACGAATCGTATCCCAGGCCTCGCTGCTGATCCCGGCGGTATTACCCGAGAGGTAAACCTTCTCACCTACCTCAATAAAATCATAGGTTAAACCAGCTCCGGCCGCTTCCAAAATGGCCAAGGTAGCTTCCATAATTTCAGGACCTATGCCATCTCCTTTGGCGACCGTAATTCTCATGATCAGGGGTTTTTAGTGAGCACAAAATTACGCCCTGGCTGGCCCCTGCCCAAACGAAAAAGGCCAGAACCCTGTCATTTTTTGGGAGCAAGGGCCGCCTTGGCATCCCTGACTTTTTCCCAAGTCCCACCGTTTACGACATCCTTGAAACCGTTGCGAACGAGGATATCCTTGGCCTGGGATGAACGCATGCCGCTACGGCAAAAGACCACCACGGTTTCATGACCCTTGAATCGACTCAAAGATTGCTCAACCCGGTCCAAAGGAATATTGACCGCTCCGGAAACCGAACCAGAGGCAAATTCTTCCGGGGTCCGAACGTCCACCAACAAGGCCTTCTTTTGAAGGGCATTCCGCAATCCTTCCGAATCGCCTTGCGAAAACAAAGTTTTGAAAATTCCAAACATAAAAAATGCAATTAAAACGTAGGTAAGGGGTTTGGGGATTAATTTTAACATAATGTATTTTGAATTTATCCTAAAAAATCAATTGGGTTGCCAATCCTCGGATGTAAAAGTGGTAAGATCCTCCTTGGAAGGTTGATTCATGGTTGCCAACCGATTGGAATGCGCCAACACCAATTGTTCGAACAAATTGCGAACAACGCGAGCATTGCCAAAATCCTCTTTGGCGGCAGCGCAAATCCTGGCAAAGTGCTCCAAAAGAATTTCACGAAGATTCGGCTCCACCGAATATTGGTTGGAGGTCGCCATGCGCTCCAAAATCAAAAGCAATTGAGCCGGATCATAATTGGGAAAAGATACCGTGCGGGTAAATCGACTCGCCAAACCGGGGTTGGAGCCCACGAAGCGCTCCATGTCCTGGGTATAGCCGGCCACAACCACCACCAATCGCTGACGCTCATCTTCCATCCGCTTGAGCAATACCTGAATCGCTTCGTCCCCGTAATGATCTTCCCCGCTTTCGGGGGTTAGGCTGTAGGCCTCATCAATAAACAAGACACCGTCCAAGGCTTTGGTAATGACCGCATCCGTTTTGATAGCCGTTTGACCCGAATAGCCCGCCACCAAACCGCTGCGGTCCACTTCCACCAAATGGCCTTTGGCGAGCAATCCCAATTCTTTGAGTAAGCGGGCATAAAGCCGGGCCACGGTGGTTTTACCGGTACCTGGAGCCCCCGTAAAGACCGCGTGCAATCCGACCTGCACCGATTTGAGGCCGGCATCGGATCGGCGTTGTTGCATGCGCACCAAATTGGCCAAATTGGTAATCTCGTTTTTGACGGTTTCCAAACCCACCAAAGCGTTCAAGTCCTCCAAGGCAGCTTCCCAGCCGGCCATGGATTTGGCCCCTGGCGAACGACCCTGCGTGGCCTTCGTGTCGTTGGAACCTGCTTCGGATGGTGGACTCGCAACAGCACCCAGGTCCCCGGAGGTAAGCACCTTGTAACACTGATCAAACCAAATTTTGTCTTCAAAGCCCCGCAGCGTGGCCTCGGCACCATCTTCCAAGACCGTCATCGTCAAAAAATAGGAATGATCCACGGCATAGAGGCTGGCCCCTACGTCCTTGACCTTGTTGGAATCCAACAACAAAACCAAATCACTTGAAACGAAAAGCAACTGCTTGGCGTAGATGTAAATCCTTCCATCTGCACTTTGTTTGGAACGTCCCTTGGCCTTGTGCCATCGCACGGTACTGACCCCATAGACCGGATCCAATTCAAACGTCTTGAACCCGAGGGTTAGGTACAGCCCCACCGGATCTTCCCCTCGTCCTGAACGATGCATGTTCACTTTTTGGAGGGTTTTGATGAAACGTTCCTTTTCCAACGAAAGCCCGAGGATTTGCAAAAGCAAGGAATAATCGCGTACGGTCTGCCATTGCATGGGATCAAGCTTGCCATCCCCCGCGCCGGCTTGAAGGAGGGGACCCAGGACCGGTTCCGCGTATCGCTGAACCAAAGGGGCCAAATCGACGCTCTTCAATTCAAAGGTCAGGGCAAGATTTTGGATGTTCTTGATCTCCTCATGATCTGCACGACCGTCCCCAAAGGCTTTTTGGAGCAGAAGCCCCATCCCCTGGGTGGCCTTGCGCTGATCCTCCAGCGAAGGCGAATAAGAGGGTTCCAAAAGTTCCAGCCAAGGTCCATAACGTTCCATACAGCTTGTTGAAAATTCTTGTTCGACCATTTGGTCCACCAAAAAATCCATCAAACGACGTTTGATACGGGCATGGGGTGCCTCGTCAGGGTGTTTTTGCTCCAAGGCCAATACCCCGGTGAGGGATAAGGCCTCTGGCTGGGTTTCCTCCAAATAGTTACACAGTTCTCGGAGGAAGGCCCGCTCACCCGACCAGGGCCAAATTCCCTGTTTCTGCAACGAGGTCGGCAAACGTTCCCATAACATTCACCAAAGATACGTTGAGGGGGTCAACCCAATTCCAAACAGGTGATTTCGGGGAAAATACCCAAACGCCCTCGAAAGCCCACGAAGCCAAAACCCCGATTGACATACAATTGTTGATCGCCAAAATCGTAATGTCCAGCCCAATGCGGATACACCCAAGAAGCCGGTGACCATCGTGCCAGACCCGGGATGTCAATCCCCATTTGCATACCGTGGGTGTGACCGCTCAGGGTCAACGCAACGGAGGGGTACTTCCCCAAGACTTGCAAATCAAAATGAGAAGGATCGTGGGTCAAAAGAAGGTGAGGGCCGGGGGTGCTAACCCCACCCATGGCCTTTTGGATATCCCCGTACTGTTTCCCAAAGCCGGATCGTTTTCCCCAATTTTCGCAACCCACCAATTCCAAATAGTCCCCGTTTTCGCCGGCAACAAGAACCGATTCGTTCCTCAAAAGATGCCAACCCAAATCCCGATGGGTCTGGAGCATCTGTTCAAAATTCTGGGCTTTTTCCTCGGGACTACCCCAGGTACGGTAATCTCCGTAATCGTGGTTTCCCAACACCGAATAAACCCCCAAAGGCGCTTTCAATAACCTCAAGACCTCCATCCATGGTTCCACCTCTGCGGTTTGGGTATTGACCAAATCTCCGGTAAAGACCAAAAGGTCCGGCTTCAAATCCAAAACCATTTGAATCCCCTTGCGTATCGCTTCAGCATCATCCCATGAACCGGTATGCAAATCACTAAGTTGAACCAAACGTTTATCCTTGAAGGAGGCCGGCAAACCTTTGATCACAACCCGTTGAAAATGTACACGGTATCGGTATGCCGAACCACTTACAGCCGCTGCACCCAGCGACAGCAAAGGAACAGCGCCCAGGATATAACCCAATCGACTCAAAAAAGCCCCTCGACTCAACCCCTCCCCTTGTGCGACTTTCGTGGGGCTGGGCTTGGGCTTCCCAAAAATGCGATCCATGGCCGCGATCCATGCCCTCCGACCATCCTCCATCAACCACCAAGGCAAGGCCCATACCTTAAAAACTAGGACGGCCAAAACCGAGGTTTGAACCACGTTACGGAACAAAGCCGGTTGCTGTTCCCACCCCAACCAAGCCAGGAAAGGCAATCCCCCATAAATCAACCCTTGCAAAACCCCGTAGCCTATACCCCACCAAGCGCGAGGACGTTCCTGCATGGCGGGAAAGGCCAATCGTCCATGCCTCAAGACATAAAAATCCAAGGCCAAATTGACCAAGACAAACGGCACGTAAGCCATCAATAAACGGTACATAGGAGCGCTTATCCAGCGACCTACGGAAGCCAAACCTGCTTCCAAGAACGTCGTCCCTGACGAATGACTAAGGCCCCATCGTAACGACGGTCTTTGCCCCAAATACCGCGATAGACCAATTGCCCGTTGAGGTTGTAATAATCAGCCTCCAATTCGGGATCCCAGGTGGTTGGACCCCCTTGTTCCAAGTCTTTTATTGAACTGGGTCGGTAAGCCAATACCCTAAAATGATGTTGAACATGTTGAACCCCGATCATTTGACCATTTCTAAATTCTTTGATGCGCCATCCCGCCGCGAAGAGACCGGCCGAATCTGGCCTCCACAATGCATTCAGGGTGCTGGGTCCGACAAAATAAGGACCCCATGCCGATAAGGGGGTCGCCATCGATGCCGCATTGAACCCGTTGGTCCCGTGATCAATCAGAATCGAATCCACTTCCACCGCCAAGGAGTCCCCATCGGGCTCGGTCAGGTAAGAACCAAAAGCCAGCATTTGAACGGTATCCTCCAACAACTGGTAGGGAACCGGGCTTGTAAAAATGGGGGTATTGGAATGGGTGCTGGGCGGTCCGGAAGCCGGAGTTTTGGTATAATCGGTACCAATAACCGTTTGGAAAGCAGGGGCAATCGATGGCATATTCATGACCAACGGATTACGGCAACAATGCTTGTACACAAATCGGTAATTACCGGCTGCCAACGCAAGTGGTAAACTCAGGTATGAAACGATTCGGACACCCTGAAAAACCGTAACATTTTGTTGAGTGAGGCTAACTGTCCCGTTCAACTGAGAAATTCCTCCGGCCATGTCCCAACGTTCTACCGATAATTGGGGGTTGATCAAACCCATGGAATCCAGGTAAAGACTAACCTGAATGCGCACCGAATCGTTGGAGGTTTGGACCACCCCGATGTAGCCACTCAATAAATGAGAGGCCGCACCGGTCATCGGATAAAAACAAGCCGCCAAAAGCCCTAGGCAAAAAAATCTCTTCATGGTCGTAACGAATTAGCCCCAAAAATAGGCGAAGGTCTGAAAGTGAACAAAATTAAATTGGTTTAACATTCACTTTGCTTTGACCCCGGCAGTACCAAAACCGACAAAGCGCCCAACAACAGACTCAGACCCGCAAGGCTCATCGTATGAACGACTGCTTCCCCAAAGATAAATTTATAGGCCCAATTGACCCCACCCAAGGCCGCCACAATTTGGGGAATAACAATGAACATATTAAATAGACCCATGCTAATACCCATCCGCTCCGGAGCCACATGGGAGGACAAAATCGCATAAGGCATGCTAAGAATGCTACCCCAAGCGAGGCCTATCAGGCCGAAACTCAAATTGAGCAGCTCCGGATACTGCGGTCCAGCCAAAGCCATCAGGCCAAAACCCATGGCACCGAATGTCAACGATAACCCATGAATAAAACGGCGGTTGATCGAACGAACAGCCGTCACCAAAGTCAAAACCAAGGCGAAACCCATGGAAGTGAGTCCGTACAAACCCATGGCGGAACCCACTTTGTTGGCGGCTACATTGTAGGCCCCAAATGCCGCATCGTAATCGGCCGCACCAGCATCGGGCATGGGGGCTCCAAAAACATGTTCCGTTAGGGCCGGCGTGGCAAAGGACCACATCGTAAAAAAGGCAAACCACGAAAAGAATTGAACCAAACCTAAACGCCACATCACAGCCGGCATTTGCCCCATCTGCACAAAAATCTCTTGGATGCCGTGAAACATACCGGCTTTCTCGGCATTTTGACGTCGAAAAGCCGCCAAGTCTTTAGGAGCTTCCTCGCTGGTCGTCCACACCGTCCAAAGGATAGAACCCATGAAAACGGCCGCCCCGATAGCAAAGGCCCAGCGCACCGAATCGGGCAAGACCCCCTCGGGAGCCTCGTTGGAAACCCCCATCAATGTGAGCAGCCATGGCAAGTTGGAGGCAACCCAGGTGCCGATCCCAATGATCAAGGTTTGGACCACAAAACCGTAGGATCGTTGACTTTCGGATAATTTGTCAGCGACCAAGGCCCGAAAGGGCTCCATGGATATGTTGATGGACGCATCCAAAACCCATAAAAACCCGGCGGCCATCCAAAGCGCCGAAGAATACGGCACCCAAAACAAAGCCAAGGAACTCAAAACGGCTCCCACCAAAAAAAAGGGTCGTCGCCGACCCAAACGCACATTCCATGTTCGGTCGCTGAGGTAGCCGATAATAGGCTGTACCAAGAGACCGGTCAAAGGGGCAGCAATCCATAACATAGGGATTTGGTCCTTGTCCGCCCCCAGGGTTTGAAAAATTCTGGACATGTACCCCCCCTGAAGCGCAAAACCAAATTGGATGCCCAAGAAACCAAAGGACATGTTCCAAATTTGCCAAAAGCTCAGCTTGGGGCGGTGTTCTTGTTCCGTATTGGAAGCTGAACCAGCAAGGTTAGGTGAGGATGCATCGCGATGAGCGATCGTTGATATAGCCATAAATCCCTTTTTGTAAAGGGAAAGTTAAGCCTAAGACGGTCGAATCACCAAGGCCTGACCGGACTCCAAGGTGACCGAACGGCCATACAGATGCAACGTACACGATGGCATTCCCTCCAGGAGGCATTCCAAACCTTGATTATTCAGACGAAAATGCAGATCCGCACCTCGCCAATGCAATTGGAACGCATAACCCGACCACGCCGCAGGCAAAACCGGAGCCAAGGCCAACCCATCGTCGACGATACGCAACCCCCCAAATCCCATCACCACCGACATCCACGTACCGGCCATGGAGGTGATGTGCAAACCTTCGTGGACCTCCCGGTTGTAGTCGTCCAAATCCAGGCGGGATGTGCGCAAATACATTTCGTAGGCCTTGTCCATCATTCCCAAACGGGCTGCCAAAACCGAATGAACGCAAGGGGATAAGGACGATTCGTGGACCGTACGGGGTTCATAAAATTCAAAATTGCGGCGCAGTTCTTCCAGGCTAAAATCCTGTTCAAAGACCATCATCCCTTGCAAAACATCCGCCTGCTTGATGAAACAAGAGCGCAAGATGCGGTCCCATGACCAATGTTGGTTGATGGGGCGTTGATCTGACTGGAGTTCGGATGCCAATTGCTGATCTTTTTCCAAGTAGCCGTCTTGCTGCAACCAAATTCCCAAAACCTCATCGGAAGGCAGGGCTATGGCGTCGGCTTTGGCTTTCCAGTCCAAGGCTTCGGATTCACTCCACCGAATTTGGGTCGCAATTTGATTCCAACAGGAAGGTTGTTCTTGACGAATAAGATCCATCACCTCAAGGGTATAGCGCCAACAATAGCGGGCCAAGTAATTGGTGTACCAATTGTTATTGACATTGTTTTCATACTCGTTAGGCCCGGTGACGCCGTGCATGACCCAGGCCTTGCGCACCTCGGACCAATGCACCCGCTGAGCCCAAAAGCGGGCCACGCCCACCATGACCTCCAATCCACCCTGCCACCAATAGGAACGATCACCGGTGTAGCGAACGTACTGATCGATGGCATAGACCATGGCCCCGTTCCGATGAATTTCTTCAAACGTAATCTCCCATTCGTTGTGGCATTCTTCCCCGTTCATCGTCACCATAGGAAACAAGGCCGCCCCGTCTTTGAACCCCAATTTACGGGCATTGGCGATGGCTTTGTCAAGCTGACGATAACGGTACTCCAACAATTGCCTGGCAACCCGAGCAGGAGCGGTTCCCAAATAAAAGGGGATGCAGTAGGCTTCGGTATCCCAATAGGTGGAGCCACCGTATTTCTCTCCGGTAAAACCCTTGGGGCCGATATTGAGTCGATGATCCAAACCGTTGTAGGTCTGGTGCAAATGAAAAATGTTAAAACGTATCCCCTGCTGCGCTTTGGGGTCGCCTTCGATTTGAATATCCGCTTGCTTCCATAACAAATCCCAAGCAGCGGCCTGTTCAGCGCGGAGTTCCTCGTGGCTTAGGGATTGCACTTCATCCAAAACCTCCATGGCCTTGGCCTGCAGAGCAAGCGCAGGAGCATGCAGGGTCGAAAGTACCGCAACCCGCTTGTTCAAAACGACCGTATCACCGGCTTCCAAACGAAGAATCAGCTCCTGGCGGGATACCCAATCCTGGGGCACAAAGTCCCCCAACGAATGTGCACGATCCCGCGAAAATTCCCAACAATGTTCGGCCGCAACACCCACCTCAAAATCCAATTTGGCGGTCGCGGTTTGGACATAGCCCCTTGGACCGCCCCCTTCGTGGCCCCTTTTCCAAAACATTTCTTCGTAATTGGCATCCCGATTGCGCACTTGGCCATTCAGCCCCGAAACCCATCGCAAATCGCAGGCCTTATCCGTGCTGATCCGGTAACGAATACACGCCAAATGCGGCCTAGCCTTGCAAATCCAACGTTCCGAATCCACCTTCAATTGAATCCCATCCGGGGTAATCCACTCCCATTGCCGGGTCAACACGCCTTCTTTAAGATTCAAAGAACGACGATACTGCGTGGGTGGACCCAAGGCAAGGTCGGCAGTGTGACCGTTGACCGACCACGACATATCCAACCAGTCGGTGCTGTTGAGGACTTTGGCGAAGTACTCGGGGTAACCGTTTTTCCACCAACCTACCCGGGTCTTGTCGGGGTAATAAACACCGGCGACGTAGGAACCTTGAAGCGAATGACCGCTGTAGGTCTCCTCGTGCATGGCACGTTGCCCAAAGAATCCATTGCCCAAACTAAAAATACTTTCGGCGGCTTCGTGCAGAGAGGCATCCCAGCCCTCCTGGGTCACGGCCCAGGGATCGACCCCAAACAGAGGTGACTTTGTCATGTGTTGTTATGGTTAAAAGCGAAATGCCAAGCCTGTAGACCCTGCACCGAAAGTTCCGAAAATTGGTGCACGACCCTATGGGCGCCAAGCAGTACCGAGGCATCCCCCAATCCTATGGTCAAAAATCCACCGGCCAAGGCGGCTTGAACCCCCGCCAAGGCGTCCTCGACCACCGCACAGTGAGCGGGTTCGTATCCTAAATCCTGAGCAGCCATCCAGAAAACCTGGGGATCCGGTTTGGAGCGTGTGGTGCGGGTTCCATCCACCACGGTATCAAAGCAAGAATCCAAACCGATCTTTTGCAAAACCTTGGCAGCGTTTTGGCTAGCCGAACCCAAAGCCGTTTTGATACCCTGACTCTTGAGTTGATCGAGAAGAACAAGGGCACCTTGGGCAGCGTCTTGAGGCGTCAATGCCTCAACCAATTCAAGATAACGGGCATTTTTGGCTTGCAACCACCTGGATTTTTGGGAAGGATCCGCATCATTCCATCCGGCCTTCTCCAAGAGGTATTCCAAGGAGTCGGCACGGGAGCGGCCTTTGAGCGCATGGCGGTCGGTTTCGGTCAAAACATACCCCAAACCCAACGCCAATTCCGCCCATGCCTGATCGTGAAATCTGGCGGTATCCACCAAGACCCCATCCAAATCAAAAATGACCGCTTGGAGCGATGAGGTGTATAGCGTTGAGTTCATGAGCGGCCGAAAATAAGGAAAAAGGACAGAAACGCAAAGTTCAAGGTATATTTGCAACGATGTTGCATTTAATTGGGGCCATACTACTGAGCAGTCATCCCTGGCTAACCCAGGACATGGATAGCACTTTGAACGGGCAACCCTTAGACAGTTCCAGGTCCCTTCAACTCCCCACCGTGGAAATTATCAACCAAGTCCTAGGCCAAGGCTCGGAATACGCCCGGCTCAGCGCCGCCAAAGCCTTAGAACACTCGGGACAACCCCTTGCGCGACAACTGGAGACCCTGCCCGGGCTGTCTGTCTTGTCCGCCGGAGGCCAATTGGCCAAGCCGGTCCTGAACGGTCTGCACAGCCAACGCATCCTCATCCTCCAGGATGGAGTCCGGTTGGAAGGCCAAGCCTGGGGGAGTGATCATGCCCCCGAAATTGATCCTTTCCAAGAAGGAGATTGGACCCTGTTGCAGGCCGCGTCAAGCCTACGGTATGGACCCGAAGCCCTGGGCGGAGTTTTGGATCAACAGGCCTCCCCCCTCCTCCAACACGGCCATTGGGATGCCCACGCCTCCACAGTTGGGATGACCAACAACGGATTAATCGGGGCCCATTTACGATTGCAAGGACCCCTGGACCGGCGTGGTCGTTGGCAGGTCCGCTGGCAGGGCAGTGGACAAAAGAGTGGGAACGTTCGCATCCCGGGGGCTTACCTGGCCAATACCGGCCACCGCGAGCACAGCAGTACCCTGGAGCTCCAGTACCAGCATCGACGATGGTTGATTCACCATTCCCTGCGCATTTTTCAACTTCGCCAAGGCCTCTACCCGGGTGCCCATGCCGAAAATACCTTGGATCTCCAAAATGCCTTCAACAGCCCTTGGCCTCTGTGGCCAGGTTCCAGAAGCGACCAACTGGATCGACCCTTCCAAGAGGTTCGTCATTATCAATACAGCCTTCGCCTTCAACGAGGTCATTCCAACGGAGGATTAAGCCAAATACGCTACGGTTACCAAGACAATCAGCGCCAAGAATGGGATAATCGTTCCTTTCTTCCATTGCCGGAAATGGCCTTGGCGTTGGGAACCCATAACGCATCCTACACCTACACCCATACACGGGGCGCATGGCGTTGGGAACAAGCCGCAGGTTTGTTGTTTCAACAAAATGTGAATCAGGCTTCCAACGCTCGGCAATTCATCCGCAATTACCAATCCGTGAATACCTATGCCTATTCCATGATGACCTGGGCTAACCGGACCTGGGGGCAACACGAATGGGCGTTGCGCTACGATCAGGTGGGATTTGACACCTATTATCGACCTCCAGGTTCCGCAACGAACGATCCCGTAACCCGTGATGGGCGGAATTTTCGGCGTTGGAGCGCGGCCTGGACCTGGCTTTGGACCATTCCAGGCACCGCCTGGCAATGCCGCGTCAACGCAGGCTCGGGATGGAGACCTCCATCGGCTAATGAGCTCTACGCAAACGGATTGCACCAAGGCATGGCCGCTTTGGAGCAAGGAAATCCGTACCTGGTCCCGGAACAAACCCAAATGATCAACCTTGGCCTGGAATGGAAAGACAAAAACCTGGAATTCTACAGCCAAGTTGGCCTGCGTTCCATCCGCGATTATATTTTTTTGGAACCCCTGGCCACACCGGCCATCACCATCAACGGGGTGTACCCCCAATTTGCCTTTGTAGGTCGCGATGCCGGCCTGAGGCATTGGAACAATCGCCTCCTTCACCGTGTGGGACAAGCATGGAAACTCAGCTTTTCAACGGCCTTGGTCAGGGGACGGGATCAAGAACAGCAAGAATGGCTGGTTTGGATGCCGGCGGATCGTTGGTCCTTGGGTTTGCATCACCATGCCACCCCAACCAACAAAGCCTCCCGCACTCGCTCCTTTTGGGTCCCGAACCAAGGCGGTCTCGAATTTCAAAGGGTAGCCCACCAAAGCCGCGTACCCCTGGACTCCCTAGGCCTACCCACGGTGGACTATGCCCCCGCGCCTCCAGGGTATTCGTTGTTACGGTTGTACTTGGGGGGTCAGCTTCAGGGCGGACATGTGCATTGGATGATCAGCATGGACAATGCCTTGAATACCCGTTACCGGGATTACATGAACCGGCTTCGATATTTCGCGGATGAACCCGGCCTTAACCTAAGTTTCCGACTCCAATACCATTTGCACCGCCATCCAACCTCTTAATGCGCCCATCGATTCCTTTGCTCCTCTCCTGCTTGGTCAACCTCTTCTTGCTTAGCGCTTGCCGCAAGGACGTGGACAACCCACAACCCGATGGCCAACACGGAACCGTCACCACCCTTCGCCTGGTTTTGACGGATTCATCGGCCCTTCCTGCCCTTCGAGATACCTTTGTTTTTGACGACCCGGATGGAGCAGGAGGCCAGCAGCCCATACGCTGGGACACGTTGCGTTTGCGAAGTGAACGGACCTACCGGGCCCAGATTCTCCTGACCAATCAATTGGCCAACCCTCCCCAGGACCTTCATCCCCTGATCAAGGCCCAAGGAACCCAGCACCTCGTGGTCTTTGGAGCCGATACGTCCCTAGTACGTATTCAGATTACCGACCGAGACCAACTTAACCTGCCTCTGGGCTTGGAGAGTCTTTGGCATAGCGGAAATCGCTTGGGCACGGGCACCTTGTCCATCAACCTCCGGCATATCGCCTTTGGCAAAAACCTCAACAGCGGTGCGAACAGCGGGCATTCCGATGTTCTGGTTCATTTCCCCCTTGCCATACAACCCTAGTTTATTTTTTTTAAAACCCTAAAGCCGTTGCAAACCATGACCCGCCTGTTCCTAAACCTCAACCTCCGTTCAAGTTGGACGGCCGTCCTCGCCCTGCTCCTGTGGGGAACCTCTTCGGTTCAAGGCCAAAATCGCTTGAGCCTCCAAGCCGACGCGGGGCTCAGCATCGCCTCGCTCAAAATGACCGTGCTTGGCATCGAAAACGAGGAACTCCACCGCCTTAACGGATTGCAAGGACGAATCCTGACCGAATACGCCTTCACGGAAAACCTAAGCCTACGTACGGGTTTGGCCTATGTGCAATTGGGCGCAGAGCAAGAGCACGAGGATCATCACGACCAAATTCGTATCCATGGCCTGGAAATTCCACTGGGCTTGAATTACCGTCTTCCCGTAGGTTCCGGTTCCTTGGGTGTGTCGGCGGGACCAGCCTTGACCTATCACCTTGCCGCCAAGGCCCATAGCCATGAGAATGGAATCGAAGCGGAATCCGAGCTCACGGTGGGTAACGGCGTCGACGATTTCATGAAACCGTGGAACCTCAACCTTCAAGCCGAACTATCCTATACCCATCGCTCAGGCCTTTTGTTAAACTTGCGTTATAACGCTGGACTTTTGGATTTGGGTACCAGCGATTTGGTCCAAATGCAAACATCGTATTTGGCTTTGGGCTTGGGATACCGCCTGTTCTAAGGGCGAAAAAACTTCAAGCGCTGAACGAGACGGGCACGACGTTGCCCATTCGTTCCTTGGTCTTCTTGATGCCAAAGGTCTTCCCAAGGCCCATAAACAGGGTTGGGCAAAAGAATCCAATCCCGCCCCAAGCGATGACCCTCTCTTTGGATGACCTGATCGCGTTCCTCTTCGGACAAGCGGCTCTTGAAACCTTCCATGTCCAGGAGGTTGTCGCCGACCCATTGTAGGACCGTGTAACGAAGCTTGACCGAATCACGCCTCGCTTGCTTATCGCTGTTGTTATGTCGTAACAACAGCGAATCCAAACCATCGACCGGCAGATTCAGGGCTCCTAAATTTTGATGGGTGGCCTTCCATTGGGAACGCTTGCGGTTGGAAATAAAAATCACCTTGATTCCTAATTGCTGAGCAAGCAGCAAGTAATCCTGCACCCCCGGTACCGCCGTGGCCTCGGCCTTTTGGACCCACGCTTGCCAAGAGACCGAATGATAGGCTGCGCCGTGACGTATTTGCCAACCGGCGTAGGGGCTGTTATCCAAAACCGTTTCGTCCAAATCCAAAACCACCGCCGGAGGTCGCTTGCGCAATTCTTCCGGGGACGATCGTTGAGCCGAATCCAACAACGTGGTCAATTGCTGGGCTGCATTACGGTAAATCTGTTGGCAAAGGCCTTGGTATTCGGCTGAACGTTGGACAAACAACGTGGACAGTAGCATGGCGTCCATGGTACCGGGTGTTAAATCCGACGATAACAACCCATGACGAAGTTTCTTGGAAAGCGAAAGCGAACCCGGATTGATTCCCGGTGCACCCTCGGGGACCGGCACCCCCAAGGAATCAAAATAATGTTGCCAATACGGCAAGACCTTGGTGGAACCCGGATTCTTGAAGGTCATGGGGCGTAGCCCAAAATACGTAGCCTCCTTGGCTGTCGCCTTGGCAAAGGCTGCGTCAATCAGCTCACTGCAATACCATCGCTGGTTATCCAAGGCAAAGACCTCATCGTAAGGTTGGCCCACCTGGTCCAAAGCAAAAGCCAAAACCTTCTGCAGGAAATCGGGGTTCTCGTTGGGTCGTCCCACCAACACACGACCCTTGGACCATTCACCGGTCCGGCTCAAGAAATCCTGGACTTCGGTCGCCACGACCCCACGACCCACCGCCTCCAGGACCCGCATGGTGCCCACGCTATCCCGGTAAAACAAACCACAATGCGTGAACGACCTACCGTAGGCCGAACGCGTGACCCCGGATATTGCGGAACAGGCTTCGCCGCAATTCCATTCTTGAAAAATCACATCCCCATCCCGTAAATCCCCCAACCCAAAACGCTCCAAGGAGGATTCCGAGCCTGAATTTTGGGCCGTGGTGCCGGTGGTCCAAAGGATGCATCCGCAGAGCAAGACCCACAAAGCTCGATGATGGAAAAGCGGCCTCATGGGTTTCGAGGTTGAAGTTCTTCGGTAATTCGATGATGAGGTTCCTCGGCAAAAAGCGAGGCAAGATGCATGATGGTCATCACCGCCGCTCCCATGTCTTCCACACTCACCCATTCGGTGCGGGAATGAAAATGATGCCCGCCCGCAAAGAGGTTGGGACAAGGTAAACCCATGGCGGTAAGTCGACTACCATCGGTTCCACCTCGGATCGACCGCCTTCGAGGCTGTACCCCTGCCCTTCGCATGGCTTCAGCCGCATGGTCCACCAAGAAGGGATATTGGTCCAGTGTTTCTTTCATGTTATGGTATTGCTGATCCCTGAACAGTTCGTAGCGGGAACCCGGAAACTGTGCGACGGCCGTGCGGGCAAAATCCTCTACCAGGGACGCCATTTTATCAAGGGCCGAAGTTTGAAAATCCCTTAAAATCCAGACCATGCGGCAATGTTCTGCATTCCCTTCCATGGATACCGGATGGACAAACCCTTCTCTGCCCTCGGTATGCTCCGGCGCAACAGCATGGGTGGATGCGGCATGCAGGATAGTCCCTGCCACTTTGAGCGCATTCACCATACGGCCCTTGGCAAATCCGGGATGGGCCGAAATGCCATGAACATAAAGCGTGAGGCTATCGGCCGAAAAAGTCTCATCCTCGATATCGCCACGCTCTTCACCATCCAAGGTGTACGCCCAATCCGCTCCCAGGGACTTTAAGTCCAGATGATCAACCCCTCTTCCGATTTCTTCATCCACGGTAAAAAGGAAAACCAAGGGGCCGTGTTTCCATTCGGGGTTCAAGACCAGCTGTTTGGCGGCTTCCATGATTTCAGCGACACCGGCTTTGTCATCGGCTCCTAACAAGGTGCTTCCATCGGAGGTAATGATGGTGTTCCCCATTTGTTGCAACAAATCGGGGGCATGCATCGTATTCAAGCAATGTAGATGCTGCTCATCCAAGAACAGATCCCCGCCATCGTAAGGAGGATGAATCTTCGGCTTGACGTTGGCCCCTGAACAATCCGGGGACGTATCTTGATGAGCGCAGAAACAGAGAACCGGCAAGGACGGCCCCGCATTGGACGGAAGCCTACCCACCACATACCCATAATCATCCATGGAGGCCTCGATTCCCAATTCCTGCAATTCAGTGAGAAGCAAGCGACCCAAATCCTTTTGTTTGGCTGTGGACGGAACCGTCGTCGATTGAGGATCGGATTGGGTATCAATCTGCACATAACGCAGGAACCTTTCCGTAACACCTTGTTGAATATTTTTGAGTAAATCCATGCGTGAACCTAATTTATAAAGAATGCTTGCAGATTGATTGTCGATCGTCCGATCTTTTGTCCAAAGTCAAGGCATTATCGAGGAATTTCGAAACTGCTCGGCAAAATGAATTTGGCCATCCCTGAAAAAATAAAGGCGGTGAATACCACGAGACAAGGCGATTTGGTTTCTATAACATTGTTCTGTACCGAATGCCATACCCATAATCTCGCCATTGGTGCCAAGGCGTAGGACTTCTACCTGATTCAATCCGCGTAGGACGGAGTCCATGTCCCGGTAAGGTGCCGCCTCTTTGGCCATGAACCTGGCTATGGTTAGCGGAGGGCCTGACCATACCCATCCATCGTGGGACCTGACCGATGACGTATCGCGCCAAAAGGTGGCTGCGTCACGGACATAATGGGCCATCAGTCGTTTTTCCCATTCGAGAACCAAGGTCCGCAAAGAATCCGGGGCTGTGCTGCATCGCATACCCCAACGCGGCCATGGATTTAGACTTAGGCTATCTTCACCGTCCTGAGGGTCTGGCCAATCTTGTTCCCAAACCTTCCAACCCGCAATCTTGGTGGAACGCAATTCCCATTGTACCGCCAATCGGCGGTATTTCCACTGCAAACCCGATCCGACTTGACCGGCTTGGTAACGTTGACGCAGGTAGCCCATGACTCGATAAACCGAATCCTCCAAACTAAGGGTAGGCAGAAGGGCCAAACATTCGGTTTGTTGCCGGTAGCCGGAACGGAACTTGTAAAAGAGCGGCCCGAGAATCCATGATCTGGGCACAGCGCTATCCTCTCCGGTGTAAACACGATCGGTCAAGACCTTCGTCAAAGCGAGGGTATCCCCCCGATCGAGGGCTTGAATCCATCGCAAGGCGATCCAAGACAGCGTGTCATCGGCTGGCCGCCACGGCTTCAACGAATCTGCGGGATGCGCTGGTGCATGCCAAGGTTGCACATCGCGCCGAGTGCCGCAGGAGACCACCGCCAGCAAGGCAAGACCCATGGCAAAATGTAAAAAGCAAGATTTCCTCATGTTTGGGAGTACTATTGGCCTCTGTTCAACATCCACAGCATGCACAAACTTAGGCCCAATTGACCATAAGCCAAGCATGGTCCATGCAGGCAATCCTCGTATTTTAACCCCATGCAAATAGTTCGCATTTTCCGCTTCTTCTTGCTTCTCTGGGTTGCTTACGGGATCATGCCAAGCCAAGGCCTGTTTGTTTGGGCACAGAGCCGGGTACCCCATGGACCTGTAGAAACCTTGCAGAGGCTTCAGGCCAGGGCCCATACCAGCTTTGGGAGGGTTGAACGTTGGGAAGGCTTTCGTTTCGATAACATTAATCCAAGGACGGTGGAGGTCTGGTTGCCCCCACGGCCTTATTGGGATCAGCGCAGCCCTTTGCCGGTTTGGTACCTACACGATGGCCAAAACATGGTGGACCCCGCCCTTGGCTACGGGGGATCATCATGGGAATTGGACAGCCTCATGGAATTGCATTTGCGGAACGGCAGCATTGCGCCTTGCATCCTGGTCATGGTGGACAACAGTCCTCGACGTTTCGAGGAATACCTGCCTCCACCATGTTTGGAAGACCTTGATGCCTCCAATTTTGCGGCCTTGCAGAAAGAAAGGCCTGGACTTGCAATGGGTAATCAATACGCCCAATGGATAGTCGAGGAATTGATGCCTTGGATCAACGTGCAATACCCTAGCAGTCCGGATGCTCGTCACCACTATTTGATGGGAGCCAGCATGGGTGGTCTCATTTCATCGTACACGGCCCTCCTCTATCCTCAAAGCTTTGGTGGAGCCGTTTGCCTCAGTACGCATTGGCCACTGAGCCTGCAATTCAACGACACCTTGAATTCCAAACCCTACCGTGACTGGCTATTGCGCCGCATTGATTCGTTGTTTGGGAAGTCCATGGAAGGTGAATCCCTTGCCCTGCATTCCTTGTACATGGATCATGGCGATCAAACTTTGGATGCTTTCTACCCACCCCATCAACAGGCTTTTGACCGCCAAATACAATCCTGGGGGAAGAAGCATCGAGACCGAAAATTGCGTTACCATTCCAGGTTTTTCCCAGGAACCAAGCACCACGAAAAGGATTGGTCGGCGCGTTGCATCGAAGCCATGGCTTGGACCATGCAAGGTCAGCATTCAAATCGCTTACGCCCTGCGGCAACAGCTTACCCCAAGATTGCCAAGCCTTTGGATTGGCAAATGTATTTTGTGATGACGGATCGCTTTGCGGACGGCCAACCTCGTAACAACCTCAAGCCGACCTGGAATCCCCAGAGGGAACACTATTATCACGGCGGAGATTTCGAGGGCATACGAAAAAACATACCGTATCTCAAGTCTCTTGGAGTCAATGCCTTGTGGATTACTCCCCCGGTTTGGAACCAGGATTACAATCCGGATTCTTCCCTGACAGGATACCACGGCTATTGGGCCAGTCATTTTGGGAAACCCGATCCACGCTTAGGTTCCTTGGCCGAATTTCGACGCATGTCCAGGGCGCTTAAGCGCAGCGGCATTGCCCTTATTCAGGACGTGGTGGTGAATCATAGCGGGGATTATTTTGAGGTGGATGCCCTTGGGAAATTTCGAGCGTGGAATCACGATAAACCCAAGCAAGGCTACCTGCGTCATTGGCCCAAGGATTCATCAGCCACCCCGGGACTTGAGGTGTATCACCGTAGCGGGATGATCAGCAACTATAACGACAGTTTACAAAGACTTACGGGTCAAATGTCCGGCCTTGACGACCTGAACACCGACAACCCTTGGGTTCAAAGCAAACTCAAGCAGGATTATCGTCGGTGGAAACGATGGGGGTCGCTGAGCGGAATGCGTTTTGATACCCCGTTGTATGTGGAACATGGCTTTTGGAAGGATTTCTTGAGGGGAATGGACCTTTACAGCTTCGGAGAATTGTGGACGCATTCACCTCCATGGTCCGATCATGGCGAGCGACAAGCCGCCAGCTACCTGAAGCCAGGTGAAGGCATGGACGGGGCTCTGCAATTTCCATTGCAGAAAACCATTCTCGAAGTGCTTGATGGTACCCGGTCATCGGCTCACCTCAGTTACAGACTGGAAGCAGAACAGACTCATTTCCCCTTGCCGCAACAACGAGTACACTTTTTGGACAACCACGATATGCCGCGAGTGTCCTCGCGCTTGGATTCCTTGCAAATCGCCCAAGCCCTCTTGTTGCTGTACAGCCTTCCGGGAATTCCGGTGCTCTATTACGGTACCGAATCGGCCTTGAAAGGAAGTCGTGATGATTACTTCGATGCATCGAGGGGAAACGCCCCCTACAAGGAGTGGATTCAAGCGCTTTCCGAACTTCGGCACCGAGAGCCGGGGCTCAAAGCAGGGAATGTCGAAGTGGTCTTGGATTCCCGAATGGGGACACCTGCATGGCTTGCCTGGGTGGATCGTCGATGGCTCATTGCCTTGAATCCTACTCAACAGGAAATTTTTATTCCAGATTCGTTGCTTCAGGCTGCCTTTTCCCTGTCCACTCGTCGGGCCAATCAAGCCGTGTTGCGATGCGGCGAGCCCGGTTATTGGAACAGCGATACCCTGCTCATGAAGCCCGGCGAAAGCTGGATTTGGGCCGTCCATGAGAAGCCCGTTGAGAGCAGTATTGAAAACAAAGCTTTGCCTGCCCGGGACCTGGGCTTTTCGGCATGGTCATCATTGGATCAAATCCTTCGGAACGCGATCATTCTGCATGAAATCCCGGATTCTGTGGGCGATGACCTCGGAAGCGATGGCCAGCTGCGATACCCCAAGGCTTTTGAAGGACGACCTGGT
>Ga0214921_10002697_pt1 | contig 28375 bp, 33 predicted proteins | sample LL1505_MetaG_FD_177992 | JGI IMG/M metagenome (GOLD analysis project Ga0214921, IMG submission 177992) | Freshwater microbial communities from Lake Lanier, Atlanta, Georgia, United States - LL-1505 | ecosystem: Environmental > Aquatic > Freshwater > Lake | place: USA: Georgia | collected...
GAATGGTCTTACTCATAAACAAGAAACGTTAATTACTTTATTAGTAATTTGGTGTGGGTTAGTTTCATATGCTCGTATTAATCTAAAATGTCACCAACCTGAACAAGTAGCGATAGGATTATTTTTAGGTGTAGGCTGGGGATATTTAGTTTATTTTGTTATTGAAAAAATAAAAACTCATTCCCGTAGAATAAGAAATGATGAGTTAAAAATTTTAAATCTTTTCCAATAAATGAGTAAAGTTACACTTTTAGAGGTTCTTAATTATTCAAGTCCTCAACAAACAAGATTGACAATTCAACGAACTATACCTCTTATTGTTAATCGCATTAAAACACTGACTGGAAAAGATTGTAATAATATTATTACAGGCGAATATATCTTATCGCTACAAAATCTGAGACAATGTATTAGAATTATAGATAGAATACTTTATACTATAAATCCAAATTACAGATTGGATGTTAATATACAATATATACCAGACAGTAACGAGATAAAATTACAAAAGAAATTTTATCTAAGCCAAGCTATCAAAGAGTTAAAGGCATTACATTCTAGCGGATATGCTTATGGAAATGCACAGTTATCTAATTTTATAATTACCGAAAATAAAATCGTATTACACGAGGAGAATAAGATGAAGTTCAAAGACAAGTCGATATTAAAAGGAGCAATCAAGAATGATTTTGAAGTGTTGGAAATTGATATAAACGAACTCGTAATCAACGACAATGACCATCTAAGTTATCTTTTAGAACTTCTACCAAAAGGTTTGTAAAGATATTTATTTTAATAATTAAAATAAATGCCAAAGCTTGATATCAAAAAGATAACTTGGGATTTCTTTAAACAAAAAAAGAGTTATGTAATCTATTATTTATTTTTAATCCTATCGTATCCCCTAAAAGATGTTGCTTGCTCTAAATATTACGGTGAGTTATTAGAACTTGTAATTAATAGAAAAGACTTAACTGGTACAGTGATAAAAACATTATCACTGTTAGTTACATCTATGATAGGTATGTCAACTCTTACAAAATTAGACAGCAAGACTATACCACAGTTCCGTTCACATCTATATCGTGAAATATCTAAATATATATTTGAAATACACAAGGAAGACTATACAAATATAAAAATCGGCGAGTTGGTCTCTAAACTATCCAAAATCCCATATTTAATTCTTGAACTCTTTTATCAAATTCGCAGCAGTTATCTGCCTACCGTTTATCTCTTATTTTTCTGTACACTATACTTTTTTAGCTTTAACAGTGCGTTAGGAATATTAGTGTTAGGTGTGGTATTTTCTTATTTTATAATAACTTTATCACTCAAACGTAGTTGTATGCCATCTTGTGTATCAGCTGAAACATCTGGAGATTCTACAAATGAAAACCTTCAAGACATTTTAGAAAATATATTGAGCGTTTATTCTTCTAATAGCATAGAAGATGAAATCAAAGCAATGGATGCCAAAAATAACAATCTACAAGAAAATATGAGCAATTGCCTTAATTGCGCTTCAAAATACAAGAGTTATTTTAGTACGATGTATATTGCGTCATTCTCATTATTATGTGGGTTTATTTATTCGCTATATAAGGCCGAAAAGATTACATTAGCACAAACTACTACTGCGTTGGTTATAAGTGTTCATTTATTATCAAATATCGATTGGTGTGTACAGTATATGGCAGATACAATTTCCTATATAGGTAGTATTATCGATATTCAAAACTATATAGACGGATTAAACGAACGATATGAGAACAACACTTATCATATAAATAAGTTAAATAGAAATCTGTATACTGGAGAACTAGATACAATTAAAGGTAAAGTTACTTTTAAAGATATCCATTTGTGTTTCGGTCAAAACTGTATTTTGAGAAACTTTAATTACACGATTGAACCTAAAGAAAAAATTGCTATTGTTGGAAATATCGGTTCGGGCAAATCGAGTTTACTGAAGATGATTTTGAAATTAACTTATCCAACTAAAGGTCAGATATTGATAGATGATAAGAATTTGCCATATGACAAGACACGTAATTATGTTAGTTATATCGGTCAATCACCAATATTGTTTAATAGAACATTGTACGATAATATAGTTTATGGTACAAACAAGACAAGAGATGATGTAGTCTCTTTAATGAAAACTTATGGTTTAGAAAGAGTATTCGGTAATCGCACTCTTGATGATAATGTCGGAAAAGGTGGTAATTTATTAAGCGGAGGGCAAAAACAAATTGTAATCATATTAAGGTCGGTTTTAAGAGATACACCTGTAGTTTTACTAGATGAACCTACAACGGCTCTAGATAATAAAAATAAGGAACTAATACTAGATACAATTTTTAAAATATTTGAAGACAAGACAATGATTATGGTTACACACGACCAGGAAGCAATGAAACGGTTTAATCATTTTATAAAATTAAACTGAAAATAAATTCATTTATTAAATAAATGAATTCTTCACTGATATATTTAAAGGATGATGAGTTAGACCAATTATCAGACTTGGTAAATACGTTGAAAATTAGAAAAGAGATGAATACGCTTTTAAGAACGGAAGAGGTTGTTTTACATTGTTTGATTTATAAATTAGTTTTTTACTGTTCAAAGCTATCAGTTATTGAAACCAATAAATATTTAGAACGTCATCCCGAGGAAACAGAAAACATCCTTCATATTAAGCAAAAATACGACAAGGATACTTTTGAAACTCTATTTTGTTTTATAAAATCGATAGAATCGATGATATTGTGCGTGGCGAGAGAACAAGGTAAAGAAAAAGGTGATGAAGTACTTGGATATGTTATGACAACATTAAATCAGCACATTTCCGGAGTTTTGCTAACCAAAGATATGTCATTTCAAGAGATGCTTGATTTCTTCTCTGACCAAGTTGAACAATTTTTACAAGAAGAAAAGGTAATAGAGGATTGTTCTCTGGAGTTTTTTAAGAATTTAGAAGCTTGTAGAATGGATTTACGTGAATCATCTGCGTCATTTGATGAAATAAAGAGGGAAAGCAATCGAGATATTGCAGTTATTGATAATCAAGTGGGTGGTTCCGTACTAAGAGTTGTTGAAAATGATAAGGGAACGATTGATATATATACAAAAATAGAAAATTATACAGCGTCTCTACCTGAATTTACAATTAATGAATGTAAAAGATTATCTGCTACCATATGTAATGCGTGTTACCAGGCAAGTGGATATGTTCCAAGACCTATTAGATGTCTTTTCAATGTTTTTTATAATTTAGTAGAAACTGCTATACCATTCATTCCACCAGCATTGCTTCTGGTACAATGTGCATATTTAACCAACGGAGTAGTTACAGATATCACTCCTGAACACAAAGAATTGTTAAAAAATACAGTCACCTTTTTTGAAGTTACTAAAAGTATACTTCCTGCTATTATGACAGTAGGAAATATTACAAAAGCCATAACGACAACCCCGATCGGTTCCAAAGATCCCAAAAAGATTATCAGAGAGCAAGAAAGAGCGTTACAAATTATCTTTAGAAAAGCTGCTAGTGTAACAAGAAGTAAATACAAGGGTCGTTTAGGCAGCGAAGCAAGAACCAAAAGGGCAATTGAGAGAAAGATACAATTAGAAAAGCAAGAGGAATTGAGAAGACTCGAAGAGTTACAATTAGAGGAACAAGAAGAACTAGAGAGACTCGAAGAAATAGAAACGAAGAGACGTAAAGAAAAGGCAGAGTTAGAATACAGAACTCAATTAGAAAATGCACAAGCACAGCTGGTATATCAAGAACAATATAAAAAGATACAAGGCGCGATAAAACAAATCAATCGGAATATGAGCGATTTGATTGAATTAAAAGAGAATTACAAGGAAATGCAACAACCAATTGTATTTTTCAGAGTTCGTAATATTCCTCAGACCGAAAATATAAGAGCGCAAGATAAAAAGATTACCGAAGTCCGAAGAAATATTAAACATTTAATCGAAGAAATGAAATCGCTTGATAGCGGCTCCCAGTTATATATAGATTGTTGTACTGTAATTAACAAAGTTAGATATACCAGCAATTATTATTGCTTGGGTATTGTAGAAGTTTACGAATTTGCTGGCGAAGAAATGAACGAAATCAAACCTGGCATTAGTTATACTATATTAAACTCTATGAATACATTCATGCCACAACAACACAGTTCACGTATGATTAGAAATATTTCAGAAATGGTTCCTCCGGCTGAAAAAATTGGAATGAGAGAAATAATGTGGACTGGTTTATCTATGATACCGCTATTTAAATTAACAAATGTAAGATCGAATGCAGAAGTAGCAGTGAAAATTATAAGAAGTAAAGGTCGACAATATGTTAAATCTAAATTAGAAAAGTTTAAACAACCGAAAAAGACAGGAGACGAACTAGAAGTTGTAGAAACGGCAGATAAACCTGTAGTTAAAAGAGGTCGCGGACGTCCACCTAAAGAAGGAGACAAAGACGAAACCAAAGCTAAAAAGAAAACCGGCGCGGAAGAACCCGAACTTAAAAAGATGCAAATCGAATTTAAACCTTACAAATTACCAGTAACAGGTTTTATCGCCTTTAATGCTTATCTATACGGTAATTTGATTGAACGTAAGATTTTATCAATGAGTACTCGAATGGAAAATATGCTTCAGAAAATGAGCCCCGATGTCGAATTATTTGGTGAAAGAGATTTTTATAGAGAGAAGGAAGAGCTCGATGCAATAGAAGAAAAAGTAGTATCTCCTCCTGTTATTGTGAAACCACGTGAACTTTTTAAACAAGAAAAATATACAGAAGCCCCTATTATTGTGAAACGTAAAGATGCACCGGAAAATATTATCATTCCTATTAATAAAGTCAGTAATGAAACTGTCGCTTCGGCACCTGCGGTAGAATATTATGATCGCGACGAGGATTATTAATGTAACATTGTTTGACTTTAGTGATAAAGTAATTAAAATATGTTATTAGTAGATGAACCGTAATGAAACGCAAAAGCTTTTTTATTATTTTTACAGTTCTCAAGTATAGTGTTATATTTTTCATTATTAGTAATTCCTTTCCAATTACTAGGGCATAAAACATATTCAACTGGGAGAAGGTTAATATTATACTGTTTTTTATTTTTAATTAGTCGATATAAATCAGTTAATAAAGTAGGTCCTACTGACAACCAAGCCGCTCTTTTTTCTCGTTTAGGAATTTCATCAATAACAAGTTTAAGAAATGGGTGGTTTTTAACCGCGTTAATCCACCCATTTGCTATTAGCCCGTTATCTTCTTTAAAAAAGTTAATTGACCCCTTGAAAAATTTAGGATGTATAGGATTTTCTAACCACATAGTATCGGCATCGATATACATACCTCCGTATCTATATATAATTTCATATCTAGCAATATCCGCTTTACCACAGTACTCTTCCATTTCATCGTATTGTTTTCTATTAACTAAACCTAAATCGTCTATATCTTTATCTCTCCATAATGTAACAGTCCAGTCAGGATTAGATTTTCTAAATCTTTCAGTCCAACTATAAACTCCATCCGGAAGTTGTTTATCTCCAATCCAAATTAAATGTAATATCTTTGGTATATCACCGTTAGGAATAAACTCTTCTTCCTTAATTAAATATAGAGTAATTATTGACACTATCAACAGTATAATTAGAAAAATTAACAACTTTTTCATTTATTAAAATAAAAGATTAATCTAACATTGTTTTAATCTCTTCTAAATACTGTTTGAGCTCTGTAATCTGTTTTCTCATTTCTGATATTTGTTCATAAAGGGGGTATCTATAATCTCTATCACAAGGAAGAGTAAAATAAAAACTAGTGTCTCCAATTGTAAATGTTAATTCGATTGAATCTTGACTTTTATTATATATGAATGTATATTTCTGTATATCTAAAAAATCCCCTTTAGTTTGCGAGTCTATAGGTTTAAATGTATGAACGTAGCGATTATAACCATAAAACATTTCGATCGTTATCTCTCCATTCTTTTCGGTGATTATCATAAATGATAATCTTAAGCTAATTATTATTTGTAGTAAATTAAAAATGAATACAATTCGTGCTATATGTCTTGTTGCTGTCTTGTTGTTATGGCTTCTCGTGTTATTTGTAGTCCAAAACGAAATTGTACATCCAACTACACTTTCAGGTTGTCACAGCGAACTTAAGTATTGTAAGACGCATTTTAATACTTTATGGACAATGTTGGGGTTTTGTTTATTTATTCTCGATCCTTTTATAACAGCACCTCTACATATGTTGATAATACTGTTAACGTTCTTTCCTGCTCATGGTAGGAAAGGAAAGGATTTTTTAGTTTATAAATACATAGATAACAAAATATTACATAAAATGCATGTTCTAATAATAATTTCATACATAACACTTTTTCTTATAGTAAGATCAAGGTCCGGTAATGGATTTCTAGTTGTTGTATTATCATGGATACTTATGTTAACCGCTCTTTTATATTTTCTTGAGTCTAAATATACACTTTGGGTTGAGAGTTTGTTTTTTACAGTATTGATAATCTCTATTATTATCGAGAATAAAAACTATTCTTCTTCGTCCCATTCTTCTTCGTCCCATTCTTCTTCGTCCCATTCTTCTTCGTCCCATTCTTCTTCGTCCCATTCTTCTTCATTGGTATAATCCTCTCTGGTTCTAAGATTACTTTTTTCATCAGACAAATCTCCTCCCTCTAGTATTTTATAATCAGGTTGTTCTTCCTCTAGTATTTCATATTCAGGTCTAGGACGACATAAATTACTTTCTTTTTCACAGTATTTAGATACACAATCGCAATCTCTCTCGCAATATTCTCCGTCTTCAGCTGCTGGTAAAGGACCGGGTTTATAATAATTATATGGTTTACATATTCCTTCTTCACAATTATCCGAAAGACATTCACTGTCATGACCGCACGGTTTTCCATCTTTAAATCTAAATAGTTCAGCGAATGAATCTTCTGGTTCTATTTCGTCTACTTTTTTCTCTTCTACAGTCCAGTAATCTGATGGTTTAACTCGTTTAGTAGTATGTATAGTATAATTTACATTTGTTCCTTGGAGTGATTCAATAAAACGTCTTTCAAAATCTACGACTCTAACTGTACTAAAGTAATAATTAAAAAACTTTTGAGAAAAGTTTTTTATTATGTCATGTAAATCCTTCCCTTTAAAGTTATAACTAATAATCGTTTCCATGTCCTTGATATGATCAGTAGAACCTGTTTCGAGTACACTCTTTAATACTAGATATAACCAAAAGAATGTGTACATAACACAATAACCTTCTCGATCTTCGCCGATAACCTGATTTCCTACGGGATTGTAGTAGATTTGGTCATCCCACTCGTGTATAACATTCAAATCTTCATTTCGCAGAGTCATCTTTAGAAAATTTATAAATCGAAATACCGTGTTGTTTATTGCTCCTGAACCATGTGGTTCATAAAGAAAGAGATGTATGTTATTACCCTTTTTATAAAATAGACATAGATTCTGATGAGCATCTACGTTTCGAAAATTTATTACAATATCTAATGCAAACATAAAGCTATTTTTAACTGAATGGATAAACTTTTCTATAAATGATTGTCCTTTTTCAGTCATATGATAAAAATATCCAGATGAATCTGTACTAAGAGAATATGGAATCTTTCCATCTTCTATCCTAACGTACGCAGAATCAAATATAGACGGCTCTTTTATTTCTAAAGGCTCGATATTCTTTTGTCTCAAATCACTCCATAACATATCAAATACGATTTGAGAGAATCTAAGATAACCGTGTGATATTAACATTTCCATGGTTAAATACCCATTCCGTAAAAACTCATCAGAACTCATATATCTATTCTTGTCAATAAATATATCTGCTATTTTTAGTTTAGGAAAATTTATACGCGGAGTATATCTTGGAATCATCTTTCTGCCTGTAGATTGAGATTTTTTAATAAATGTTTCATACTCTGACATTTATTAATTATAATACTTTTAATTTTTACATAGAATCTTTTACAAACGTTTATATACTCTAGTATTATCTAACTTATTATACTTTTTACCAAATATGAAAGAACAACATATGTTAAAAAGATAATTGTAAAATCGTTTGAATAGGCGGTTTTCATTGAATACGATTGTGGTATAAAAATTGGTCGCATATTTGCCCAATCTGTTATTTTAACTTCAGGTATAGTTTCTTTGAATAAAGCTTCTCTATTAACAATAAATATACTTGATTTCGGGTCACTTATTATACTAGCACCGCTGCCATATACTTTTATCTTATCATTACTCTTACAAAAGACAGTCACATTTGTTTGAATAGCTTTTTCGAGAATATCAATATTATCAGTTTCAAATAGAGGTTTCCCTTGGATAGTATAACCTTGCTGTTCAACGTATGATACTTTATATTTGGTCTTTAAAAAAGAAGTATCTATATATGTATCCCATCCTTTCATCGGTTTAAAAAATATAGTCTTATCTACGTTTTTAATATCAAATGGTTCCACTTTACCAAATCGTTTAAGTTTTTTCTTTTGAATATAATTACATTGTGCTCTGTGAAATTCGGTATCCATAATGTGAGTATAGATGTTGGTATATTCATCTTCGTCCTTATCACTTTCTGTTTTACGTGTTGCGATAAATACATCTTTGTTTATTGTTTTTTTAAAGACACCCTGTTTTATATCTATAATAATTGGATCGCAATAAAATATTCTTTCTTCAGGTCTAAAAGCAAAACCTTCATACGATTGAATAACACAATTTTTATACTTAGTAAATCGGTTCATTAATTTTATTTTTAAAGACTAGTCTTTAAAAATAAAATGAGCACATCCATACAAACAAATATATATAAAACGGTTTGGAATGGAGGCACCCCCTTCAATGTTGAACTATTAGATACAAATACTGTTAAAGTAATTGATTATGAAAATAATACGGAAGAGATCAAATACGAACAGATATTTATCGGAGAGAGTCCTTTAAATGAGATGACCAAGTTTAGTGGTGGACATGGTGACCAGTTTAAAGGAAATTCAATACTTCTCAAGATTAACGAGAATAAATATATGTTTATCGGAGGAGAGAAATACTCATTCAACGCTCTTTCAGATATTGTCAGATTCGTATCACCAGTCGGTAATAATCTAGTACCATATCCATTTGCCGAAGACAAAAATGGTGATATATATCTTATGGTTGAAAAAGTAATGATGTTATCTGTTAAAGGAAAAATAAATATTGACGACCCTTACACCTATTATTATAGTCATTCGTTAATTACTTCAGATATGTCCTTTATCCCTCCAAAACTCCCCAAGATAGATTTTGGAATTAAAATTTGTTATATCGACGATGAACTTGTTACTTTAACTTATACCCCTGAACCCAGTGGTAACTATGATCGAATTACAAATAATGGAAAATCGAGAATGTTTATTGTAGATAGTGATAATGATATTTTCTTATTTTCAAAAACCGATTATATATGTTTAATTCGTAAAGTTGGAGGAGCAAATGGTTTTCATCCATTTATCTATTAATAAATGATATTAATAATAGGAGCAGGTATTTCTGGATTGTTTACAGGATATTCGTTACTTAAAAAAGGTATCGATTTTAGAATCGTAGAGAAAGGAACTATAGGAGGAAAAATAAAAACTGAACGTTATGGTGACACTAATGTGGAATTTGGACCCAGTGTAATACATAGTAATCAAAAAAACATCGTCAATCTTTGTAGAGAATTAAATATCAACTTAAAGGAATCATCTGGTTCATTTTATTCCTTTACAGAACTATTAGATTTGAAAAAACTACCATCAGGTAAAAGGGGACAAGTTAGAGATTATCTTACTCCTGAAAATTGTAGTGTATATTACGAAACTGAATACGCTTTATTTGACGATTTTATAAAAGGAGTCAAGACAGAAGGTAAATATTTATATCCGGAAGGTGGATTTGAAGATATAGTCAATAGATTACGATCGATTTTAAAGCATAACATATTCAAGGGAGCTATAAACAGTGTAAGCGACCACGGTATAGTATCAATGATTGTGAATGATAAAAGAATCGTCAAGAGATATACATCAATTATTTGTTGTATATCGATGAGACAACTATATAAAATAGTCAAGTTTTCAATCCCTAAAAACATTACAAAAACTATGAGTAGCGTAAGAGTATATGCTCGGTTTGATAAAAATCTGTCCGAGATAAACCATGTATTTGAAAACAAAGTGATTTACTATCCTTATGGCGGATTGTGTATTAAAATGTCTCATACTGTTTTGATGTTATCATACACTGATGGAGATAACACAAATAGAATAGAAATAGAAAAGTGTTTACGTTTCTTCGGGTTGGAAAATAATCTTGTGGACTTTCTAATTGTATATTATAAAGATGCATATGATTTGGTTACTTCTAGAACAGACTTACCTGTAAAAATAGGACAAAATATCTTTCAATCCTCTTTTCCCGATAGATACAATCAAGCATGGTTAGAAGGAAATTTGATACAATGCAATAAAATAATTGAGATGAATTTATTTTGAAAGCGATTTATTTAATACAATGAAACAAGAAATGTATATACTTACTATTCCTGTTCCAATTGTTTGAGTCTGTCAATTCCATACATAATTTCTTGAATATTAATTTGTCTGATTATAACAGGAGGGGAAAGTTGTTCATGTGCTACATCTGCCGGCATTCCATTGTTATCGACAATAGAATTGAAGATGTAGACAAAACGACCGGCTCCATCCATGTGAACGAGGTGATTATCGTACATTTGACTCTCGATAAATGTACGATAGATTGTGTACAGCGAAAAGGTGTTGATATCACGTCTTTTAATCATGTACTCCCATTCGGAATTATGAGTAATGTCAAAATATTTGCTTATAGTCACTGTAGTCATAATGAAATATATTTTTGCCCTAAAAATTACAAATAAAATCAATTTACTAAAGCAAATCAATCTCTCTAAAATTTAACATAGCAGCAAAGATCAACCATCCGGTTAGCGGTATTAATAAGAACCCTGCAGTTGTATTCACCTTCATACACCACATATTTACACCTAACGATATAGTTACACATGCTGCTATACACCACAAAGCACCTTTCTTGTTATATCTATATATAGCGATCCAAAGACAGAGCGATGCTATTAAAATTACAAATAAAAGACGTGCGTAACTTTCATTTCTGGTGAAATACCAACTTCCTGCAATAAATAAATACAAAATGGTCCAAGCTATGCCAAAAACGTAAGCTGGAGGACGTTGTTTAACTTCTTTACCGGCTACACTACCTATAGGGAATAAAAAAGCGGTTAAGCTTAGAGGGATAATAACATATAATAAGTATATAAAATAACTACTCATTTATTTATACAAATTGATTTTTTATAGTTATTAAACACGGCATGTTATATCATGTATTCCGAATTATTATCGAAATTACTATTGAATAGAGCGTCTATTCAACAAATAGAACGTATTAATATGGGATACGACGAATTGTTTGCGTCAAGAGATGTACGTGTCAGAAGCTGTATTTTTCTCCTATTGTTATCAGCAATAATCGAGATCCTTACAGTGAGAAATAATTTTTTCGTAATTGCCATTAATGCGATAAGAATAATTATATGTATATGTCAAATCATGGTAATGTATATGAGTATTAATACAGACAATTTGTTTAAAAAACTGAAATATGGTAGCACCGCGTTATATTTAGAACTCGTTAGTTTTGTTCCAATTATGTCACCTTTCTACGATTTAGATAGAGATATTGTTTGGTGTTTAACGGCGATAATCCCATACTTTACTATTTTTTATTCATTAAAGAGCGTGTTAAAGAATCTCTCCTCTATAAAAGAAGTTTATAGACATATTTATAATATCCTTTTCGTTATCTTGTTACCGTTTTATATCTTAGCATCAGGTTATATCATAAATATAGCACTATCCTTAAAAGGGGATGACTGTATAAGAGCGCTTATCTTGGTAAATACATTGTTAGTTTTTGTATTATGTGAAAGTCTCTTATTCACCAATATAATGGTGGAAATCGCTATTATAATAGCGTGTGTTATATTGGTGTCTTTTTATGGAATTATAGGTTACCTATGGCCGGTGATTGCGACCACAATTATTAGAGTATTTAAATTAAAAATATTAATTCAGGACTTTATTATCTATAATGTTGATGAACATGAAAGAGTAGTAATGGGTGAGATAATTTTAAATTGAATTTCATATTTTATCTTTGGGTAATGTCATATATAATTATGTGTATCGTATGTAGAAATGAATATAATATTAACACTCGTGAACTATCTTGTTCGGGTTGTCAAGAGATTAAGGAACTCCCTAAACCCGAGAGTGTACCTAATTTGAGAGTTTTACATTGTAATCGAACCAATATTTCAGAAATTCCATTCTACGAAGGACTACGTGAATTATACTGTTTTAATACTGCTATCAGGACTATTCCAGAAATTCAATCTCTCACTCAGGTTTCAGTTGCAGATACTATTGTAGATACGATACCTATCCTCCCTAATTTACGGGTTTTATATTGCCATGATACAAGAGTCCGTGTTATTCCAGAGTTGAAGAATCTGGAAATATTATGGATTGAAAATACCGGCATTCACGAGTTACCAGAACTACCATTATTAGCAGAATTATATTGTTCAGGTTCAGACTTGAAAACGATTCCAGAATTACCTTCTCTTTTTAATCTTGATTGTGGAACTACACGTATCGATCACATTCCTTATTTACAGAGATTGAGCAGATTAAATTGCTATGGTACAAACATTAAGGAACTTCCAGAATTGCCGCGACTTTACGGATTGAATATATCTGAAACAAAAATTGAAAGACTTCCAAGTTTACCTATATTGAGAAAATTAACGTGTCAGAATTCTGACATTAAAGAAATTTCAAATCTTCCACAATTGCGAATTTTAGACTGTAGAAATTGTAGAAAACTAACGATACTAAATGTATCGTTGATTTGTTCCGTAAATAGAGAAGGTTGTATTTGGTTAAATATAACAAATACCGAACATGAGAAACTGGTGAATGCTCAGCGGATAGCAAAACGATTTATTAAGAAGCGTGAGTTTAACGTTAGACTCTTGTTTAACAAACGATTACCATTAGCATTAATAAACCATCTAATGAAGTTTTAAATTGAAAAAGAGGTACTAAAAGAAAGATACAAGTATAAAATGGAAAACTTTTTTTCAATTACTAAATATGAAAAGGTGCGATTACTTGGTCTTAGAGCTACTCAGTTAGCAAATGGAGCAATGCCCTTAACCGACATAGGAACTCTTACAGACCCGTTAAAAATTGCCGAAAAAGAATACAAAGAAGGAGTTATTCCCATCAGCATCCTCAAAACACTCCCTAATGGGAAAAAGATTCGGGTAAGTATAAATAAAATGAATTCTTGAGAAAATCAAAAGGTAAAATAAAAATGGGTTGCGTAACAAGTAACAATAACTCGAAAGATGTTACACTCGAGAGTGCTACTATTAATAATATTCCTAAATTTTCTCTTGCTGGTATAAAAACAAGAGCAAAGATAATAGATGTTTATGATGGTGATACTGTAACAATTGCATTTTGTTTTAATAATTCTGTTTATCAAAAAAGATGCCGTATTCAAGGAGTTGATTGTGCTGAAATAAAAACTCGAAACAACAAGGAAAAAGAAATAGGGCTAGAAGCTAAACAGTTTGTCAGCGATCTCATACTAAATAAGATAGTTCACGTAGAGTTTAGCGAAAAAGAAGACAAGTACGGTAGATTATTAGCGAGAATATTTCTTATTGAAAACAAAGATAATACCGAGGCAATAGCCGAGGAAGTTAGTCAAATGTTAATAGAAAAAGGTTTTGGGTATGCGTATAACGGCGAGAAGAAGAAGGAATTCTCCCAGTGGCATACAATACATTAATTTATTACAAATTTTTGTAATAAATTATATATCTCTCCAATACTCGTCTTCATCCCAGTAATCTCTATCTGTTATTATTTTCCCTGTCTCTTTTTCAATTTCGTCAATAAATCGTTCTCTTAAATCCTCCTTCTCATACATTAAATCAAATAATTTTTCTTTATTCTGTTCATATTCTTTTTCATCATCGTCGTCCCCATTTTGAAGAGATGCGATTCTATTATATTCATTTCTGGCTTTTTCAAGGTAGTGATATGCATCGAGAACTTGATCTTCGCTATTCCATTTTTGTTCCCATTCTCTCTTTACCCTCTTCCATTCTCTTTTTAGCGATTTATCTTTTAGTTCAATATTAAATAATACGCAATCAACGAGTTCTTGTCCATAGTCGCCCTCTGTAATAATATCCTTGATTCGCTGATAATCAATCCACTTGCTCCAATCGTGATACGGCAATGTACTGCCAAAATCGATAATTTTCATATTCCCTTGACTATCCGTCATAAAGTTTCTCAAATGAGCATCGTTATGAACATAACCGATTTTGTGCAATGTTTTGAGAGCTCTAAATACATCATTTAATATATTACATTTTTCTTTAGAAGTTTTATACTCCATTATTAGTTCTTTCGCGGTTTTATCTAACTTGTCCATAATCACAAGTGCCCCTTTTTTACACAAGAGTAATTGATATATTTTAGGAGCAATACCGGCTTTATAAGCATCATACTGTACTTTTACTTCTTTAATTACATTACTAAATGAATTAGTTTTTCTAGGCATCCATTTAGCTACATAACTACAATCGTCTTCGATACAAGAATTGTACACAACACCGCTAGCACTCTCCTCGCCTATAGACTGATCTTTTACGGAAAATTTTTTTTGACAATCTTCTTCCGAAGAACAGTATAAGGACAATACAATATGACATCTTTTTGTCATAAGAGAATCAGTTTTAATATTTAAAAAATTAGTAATATCTTTAGTCCTTAGCTCTTTCACTTCAAACATTTATATTATATAAAATAATATAAATGGAAAACAAACAACACTTTTTCCTATCTAATCTTAGTCATGAAATCAGAACCCCGTTAAATGGTATTGTTGGTTATACTCAGTTACTTCAACAAACTAAACTTGACCAAACTCAAAAACTTTATATTAATTCACTTAACAGTTGTTGTATTCAACTTGTTGAATTGGTTAACGATATTTTAGACTATTCAAAGCTGGCTATGGATAAGGTCTCTGTAAATAAAGAATGCTTTTCGCTGTCAGAGGTATTCGATGACGTTTCTTCAACTCTAGAATATCGAATTAAAGAAAAACGACAGACATATTCACTTGTAATAGATAAAGATATTCCAACCTATATCATTAGCGATAAACAGAAGCTAACACAAATATTTATTAATCTTGTTACCAATGCTAATAAATTTACCCCTGTTGGAGGTAGAATTATAGTTAGTGTACATTCCAAACTCGATAACGTACTAGAATGTACAGTAGAAGACAGTGGTATTGGTATTTCTAAAGAGAACATTCCTCTATTATTTAACCCGTTCTTTCAAATTAAAGATGTTTCTAATTCAGGTTCAGGGTTAGGATTATCTATATGTAAAAAACTTGTTAATCTACTCGGAGGGGTAATTTCTGTCGATAGTCATAAAGGGGAAGGTTCAATATTTACATTTACCATAAATTATGAACCTTATGAAGAGTTTAAAAAATATCTAGATAGCTGGTCTAAAATCCTAAAAAATAAATATGTGCTTATAATAGATAACGATATAGATGATAGATTAAACATTAGTGAACTATTCTTTGAATTTGGAATGTTTCCTATTGTCTGCTCTTCTGGAAGAGAGGCTATGAGACTTATTTCTTGTGAACGATATGATCTATCTCTAGTTGTGTTAAATAGTACTGATTTAGTTAAAAAGATTAAAGAGATAAACTGTGAGATTCCAATTATTAATACTTGTCCAAACAATATTAATAATAACGAAAAAACGTATGATGCAGCGATACAGAAGCCTGTAAATAAGTTCAAACTATTAGATATAGTTTCTAAAATGGTTGGAAAGCATGATGTAAAACAGTTTCAACTTAACCCTATTGATGATACAATTCAAAAGAAAGAGATTCGATTTCTAATAGCAGAAGATATTAGTTATAATACCGATATTTTAGTTAAAATGTTAAACGGAATGGGGTATAACGAAATAGACACTGTATCAAATGGTGAAGAGGCTATTCAAAAACTTTCTCAAAAAGAGTATGATATCCTATTACTTGATTTAAAAATGCCTAAAGTTAACGGTTTTGAAGTAGCTAAATGGGTACGTGATAATGGGATAGGAATTAAAATTATAGTTCTTACCGCTTCTGTTTTAGAATCAGATAAAGAACAATGTAAAGGGATGGGAATTAAATATTTCCTATTAAAACCTTTCAATATGACTCATGTAAAAGTCATTATCAATAAAATAGTTAACGGTTCAGGAAATTTTTTATAAGATAAATATGTGTTATAATTTTAAAACGTCGGTCATCGCATTCTCTCTAGGATTAACATCGGCTGCTTTCTGTTTTGTTACTAAACAATATATTCTAGGAATGCTTATTCTTTTCTATTCACAAATGCAGCTTAGCGAAGCAATTATCTGGAAAGGTATTGATTCAAATATTGAGCTCCTAAATAAGATAGGAACTGTTTACGGTAAATATCTACTACCTACACATCTTATAGCAGTAGGGTTGGGTATTTTATTTTATCTCCCCAGAGATTATAGACCTGTGTTAATAGGAATAATCTTTTATATGTATGTACTATTCTTATATTGGAGAACAGATAGCCCAACTCTTACATTCCCCGAATGTAAACAATATAGACAATGTGGAGACTCTAGAGGTCGACTAGTGTGGCCTTTTCCTCATGATTGGTACATTACTTTATTTTTAATAATTATAGTTATTGCTATTTACTACATCAAACCAATAAAAAGCAGACTGTTATTATTAACGTTTTTTATTTCTACATTAATCATTACATGGATAATAAAGTTAAGAAATACAGGTTCGCTTTGGTGCTTTGTCACAGCGATATTAGCCCCAATCCTGGTCATTCTTAATTATTATATAATCAAGGGTGAAAAGGACGTAATTGTTTAAAAAACAAGAACAATCTCATCCTCATCTTCAGTAGCACAATCACTTCTGACAGAATCACATTCTAACGGATCATAGTCTTTGTGACGATCGCAATACAAATCTCCATTAGCTGAAATCATACCACATATGTTGTCTCCGCATATGTAAGGACAACTTGTTCTTTCAATAATTGAGTTTTCTGAAATAGTACTTGTAGTACTATCTATACTCAATCTGCGTCTTCTAAGAGGACCCCCTAGATAACTTTCTAAATTCTGAAATCGTACAAATACAATATCGTTTCTATAATTTTCGTATAACATATTAATATTTCGATTATTACATCTCTTTCCTTCATACACATCTAAAAACATCTTGACATGTTCATCATATTGTAAGGCACCGCAAATAACAACGATGACCTTTTTATCATACATGGGTCTGATATTGGAATATTTAGTGAATACTGAATCGATCTTCTCAGGTGCTGTACCCTGGCATCCTTTCCGACCTTTACCGTTGTAAAAACGAAGTGATTTGACCTCAAAAATATAATTATCTGATACTATATCCGGTTTGATATACTTTTTCTTTCCCAGCCAATCGCAATCAAGTTTAGCATCTTTTTTTAAACCTGTTACGGTTTTTAATTCTATAAGAGAATCAAAAACTATACATTCAGCCATCTTACCTGGATTCTTTTTACAATTTACTTTATATTCAAGACTACATTGATATAGAAAGTTATCCTCGACAGTCTTATCTGTAAAAGAGGAGATGACTCCGCTATTCCACGCAATACATTGATTCTTAAACATGATGATTAGTTTGATAATTCTCCCTTTTTAATTATCCATAAATATCAATTTACTAAAATTCCATATAAGAATTTCATTTTCCTCGTTTTTCTTCTCGAATGTCTCACTCTTCCCTTTCCCGCTTCTCATTTGTCTTCCTAGCCAAAAAACGTATTGATTGAAAGGGGAATACATATCTCGAATTTCTCTACAAGGAGAATTGGATAGGATAAATTTAACCCCTTTTCTATCTAGTGCTTTACAAAATTCTAAAAGCTTTATCTGTTCTTTTATTAAAAAAGGAGTCTTCCAATAGCTTGTGAATCCACTTTTATTACTCTGATAATAAGGAGGGTCTATATATACGATGTCATTCTGATTAAAAAAAGAAATGTCAAATTCTGTAAAGTCTCTATTATAAAACTGTATGTCATTTTGGTTGAAATATCTTGATAGATTTAAAATCTCATCTTCGTGAAAGATATCAGTGTTGTATTGTTTATATGGAACATTATATTCACCACTCCTATTTTCTCTATATAAACCATTAAAACAACGCTTGTTTAAATACATAAATAACGCTGCTTGTCTGACAGTTTTATTATCACTCTTTTTACCGCGATTGAATTCATCTCTTAGTCTATTATAAGCGTCTTTAGAATTGTACTCTTGGCTATTCAACTCTTTTAACTCAATTAGTAATTCTAAAGGTCTTTCTTTTACCATTCTATAGAATGATATTAATTCACTATTGATATCGTTATATACAGCTTTTTCAGGTAATAGTAAACAAGGGAGTGCCAAGGAACCGCAAAACATATCGATAAATCTACCACCCCCTCCAATCTTGTATAGTTCTATAAATTCATTATATATCTGAGTTTTTCCTCCTGCCCATTTAAGTATCGATTTCATTTATTATTATCTTTTAATGAGACTGTTTAAAATCATTTTATAGCATTAAGAAAATGTCCAGTTATGTCTATTCTATATGAATCATCAGTAAATCTAAATAAACCAAGTTTCGGATTGAATCTAGTAGCTAATACCGTAAATACTTTTAAGATTAATTTATCTAGATCAAGGTCGTCACACTTTTTTATAAACGAGAGGAATTCGAAAGCTACCACAATATAATTTGTTTCCAAATTTAAATGGAAATATGTATTGTACCATTTAGTAAAAATATTGTATAAACGTTTTAAATGTTGTTTATCTATCTTTTGAGAAGCACAAACTGCTTGACATTGCCAATTCAATCTAAAGATTAAATTAATTTCATTCTCTCTTTCTTCTATTTCTGATAACATATCATCTAGATCGTTTTTTGTATTCATTTTACATACTTGAGCATATGCTATCAGTATTTGCCCTAGTTCAAAGTCTCTTTCAGCCTCTTTTATATTGAATTTATGACATACATTAAGTATTCTGGATAAGAATGCTCTCCCTGCCAAAGAAGGCAATGTTTCCAAATCGTAATAGCTTAAATCTCGTTTGATTTTAGAAAGCGTTTCACTTGTTAAATATTTAGGTTCGCTTAAAAGATCTCCCATCGTAGCTATATTTCTTACAGCTTGAGTTTTATCGTAACTTGTTTTATTTTTCCTTACGCTATAAGGGAAGAATTCTCCATAATTAGAGTTAAAGAAACGATATATTAACTTTCTATAACTTTTACATAGCTTCTGAATACAATCGATAAATGTATCGCTGTATATAACACACTTGTAACTGTAAAAGGCGACACTGTTTGTATTTATTCCAGCCTTGTGTAATATATCCCTTTTTATATTTTTGGATTGAATTGTTCCAAATACACCCGGAAGGAATGTAGCACGTCTTCCTTCCGGGGAAGATACTATTAAACCGTAATTTTCATTATCGAATACATCTCCAAACCTAATCTTTTCCGGTTTATTCATAAAATATATCTTTATCCTAGTATTTGGATTATTAATAGTTTCAGGTTTATTACGACTATCTCTAAACATTGCACTATACGTAACAGACTTAATAGTTTCTATTTTTTGAACATCTGTTAGATTTGTAAAATCAATATTCCAATTACCTATACACCCATGAATTTCACCTACATCTGTTTCTATAGTAGTAAATATACCAAAACATGAAGGATATATTATCTTGTCGTATACTTGTGGGAGCTTAAAAATCTTATTGAATGCTATATCAGTCATTTATAATATTTCACATTATAAATTACATGTTGTGATAAAAGTTGATAAAGTTTATATTTCAAATCTACCAGTCCGAATACTATTCCCAGTATTAATACTAAACTATATAACATAACAGATATCCAGCTTAAAATTAAAGCTGTTTTACGAAAATCTACATCTCTCTTTTCCATAGAAGCATCGCATTTTTTAGCTATATTATCATAAATATTCCATAAACGAGTGAACCCAGAAAAATTATCGTTGGAATGATCATTTATTAGATTTAATATATACCTCTTCCACACAACGATAAAACAAATTAATCTCGCGCTCACCAACACAAGCCTCTACAAAATCAATCATTTGTTTTGTAGAGGGATAATCAGTAAAACTTGTAAGGTTCAATATTAACTGAGTTTCCTCGGTTTTTTTGAACGGTGCTCTTAATTGATACGCGAGATCTGTGTTTTTGAGAAGAAATTTGATCACATCCTTTTCTCTAGTTTGAATCATTTCAAAAAGACAGAGAATTGGATATTTCTGTCTAAATCTCTTGATTATTCCCTCCCAATGACGCTTGTCAAAAGGAATACGCGTAAACTGAATGTATGTATCTACATTTTCATATTCAGGAAACGCAGATAATATACGAATTACCCAATCGTAATGCTTTTTTGAGACGAGATTGTAAATGAGATCTTCCATTGACAAGCTATCTTTAACTATTTGAAGCTTCTCTGGCAACGGCCTATCCTTATATTTCTCGTTTAAGCGTTCTTTAAACAGTGTCAAATTTTTGTTTTGTTCAAAGTCTATCATAAACATATCTGTAATTAACATATCTCTACTCATGTTTTAATTTGTATGGCAAATATACTGTATTAAATAAATTTAATCGTTTCTTTTACATAGTGCTTCACTTTTGTCTAACCAAGCATTGACATCTTCAGGATTGTTTACAATATTCACTACGTTATCTTTTAATTTATAACATTTAACAACCGAAGGATCTCGTTTTAATACCTCGTCTACAAGGTCGAAAACTCTTGTAAGAGCTAAAGTTTTTATTGCCAACAAATCTGGATGAACATTCCAAAGTGTATTTTCAGTTTGTAAAGCAGCCGAAATAGATACCTGCCACCAATGACTAAATTTTTCAAAAAAGTAATAAAGGAAGGAATTTTGTTTTACTTCTATCCCTTTCTTGGCAAGAGCTTTTTTAAAAGAGGGCGAGTTCTGAAGTGTCTGAGCTTTTTGTATCCACCCTCTTTTTTCTTCCGTATTAATTCTAAGAAAAGGAAACCAAACTCCTGGAAAATTAGCTTCGTTTGAAACACCGGTAGATAAATAAAAACCACATCTAGTACAGCTAGGATAAAATGTAGATATTCCATTACTAATCCAAGCTCCATTTTTATTTAGAGCATATTTGGGAACTTTAATTGCAGTCATAATTCGTTTCTGATACGCGATCAGAGGAGATGAAACTTTTAATATAATTATCTTGTCTTGAATATCGCGTTCTACAACTTCCTTTTCAACTGTGATTTGTTTATCTTCTTCCGTTGCCACTTGTTTAACTTCCTCAGGTACCTTTACAACACCCTTTTTAGAATATAATTCGCTCCATATATATCGAATGCTTTTATTTTCAGTCTGTACCCCTTGTGTTTGTGCATACGCCTCGATCGCTTTCTGTACATTCTCGTCTACAATAAACTCCTTATTTGTTAATTTTATATTAATAGTATCTAGTCTTCTTGCTGATGGGATTGGGATTTTTTGTCCTAGAGATGTTAAAATTTCTTGTAAACTCATTTTATTAAATACATTATACATTTAATAAAATATTCAATTGTTTATTTGCTAAGCTTGTAATATACAAGTGCTGCCAGCGCTCCTAATATTTGAGCGCTAATATAAATTGGAAGATCTTTAATTGTGAGTGTTTTATTCGCAAACATCATAACTGATACCGCAGGATTATAATGACCGCCGCCAAAAAAGATTACAGCTGCTAGCGCGATACCAATTGGAATAGCTTCTGGTTTCATCATAATTACACTCAAAAAGATAAATGTACCTATAAATTCAATAATATATTTAATCATTTATTAGAAAATATTTTTTTTAATAAATGATTAAATGTCGTTCTGGAAAACCCACGCGTTCAAAATCAGGTATGTGTGCTAAAAAAGATGGACGAAGTCGAAAAAAGAGTGCCAGCAAAAAAAGCTCTCCAAAAAAACGCAGTAGTACAAAAACTAAACCTCGTTCCCCTAAACCCAAACCTAAGACTTCTAAACCTCGTACTCGTAAACCTCGTTCCCCTAAACCCAAACCTAAGACTTCTAAACCTCGTACTCGTAAACCTCGTTCCCCTAAACCCAAACCTAAGACTTCTAAACCTCGTACTCGTAAACCTCGTTCCCCTAAACCTAAGACTTCTAAACCTCGTTCCCCTAAAAATCCAGTCGATATCGTTTTATCTCCCGAATCTTTAGCTAAGGAAATGGAGAAGGTCGGAAAAGTTTTAAATAAAGAATTAGGGAGACAAATTTTCATTATAAAATCAAGGGGAGACAAATCATTTAATATCGACAATGTTATCACTGATAATGTTTTTTCAAAGTTGTTAGAACCTGTAAACCTTGATGATAAAATAAATGAATTAAAAGACAAGGTTGCCAAAGCTACAAATGAAACCTCTAAAAAGATATTCCAAAGAATGTTGGACAAACGAATAAAACAAAAAGCGGAACAGAAACAACAATTAATCGGAAGGAGTGCTATAAATCACCTTAAAAATTTATTAAATAATCTTTTCTCTAAATATTTAGAGAAACCTAATGATGTATATAAATTTTTAGATAGTTTACATGTTAAAGAAGGAGAACTATATAATCATCTTAAAAATATAATTGAGAATAAAGCTACATCTTTGCTTGATAAAAGTGCGGTAGATAAGTTTTTAGAACATAAACGTGTTACAGATAATAAACTTTATAAACAATTAAAAGCTAACGAGATGAACTTAGCTGATTACAGTCTTCGAGATTTTGAGCATTTATCAAAATATACTCTATTGACGGATAATTTAAGAAGAGAATTAAAAGATATAGGTGTAAAAGTAGATAACGCAAAAGTAGTTCAAGTAGCTGCTATATTCGAATCTTTAATAGGAGAAATATTTGAACCTATTATTAACTCACAAATTAATATTATTACCAAAAATGATATTGATAACGTTATTCGTAAAGATAAAGAATTAACAGCACTCTTGCTTTAATTATTCTTCTATCAACTCTTCATATTCTGGTTCTGGTAAAGTTTTAGCAATTTTTACAGCTTCTAACCTTCGCTTATTAGCCTCTTCTAATAGTTTCATATCTTCCTCTGCCTTTTTTTCTCTTACAATTTTTACAACATAGTCAGAAATCGCTTTCATAATATCAGTTCGCATTCGTTCTAAATATACAGATTTAATAGCTATTTGTATTTTACCGTAATCTATCCATTGATTAAAGTCTTTAATATCTTCAGATAAACCAAAATCAATTAGTTGAATCCTGTTTGTTCCTTCTTCGACCATTATATTGTTAAGATGTGCGTCTCGGTGAACATAACCCAGCAAATGTAATTTCTTAAAGCATTCAAATGTATCATCTATTATCTTCTTTTTTGTTTCCAAAGTATATTCGGCGGTTAATTTATTATAAAGAGTATCTCCCTTAACTTTGTCCATAATTAACAGTCCACCTTCATTACACACTAATATTTGTCTTGGTTTCGGGGCTAGCCCGTGATTAGACACAATTAATTGTATAGCGGCTTCTTTGTAAAGCATTTCTAAATTTCTCCAATTAACCCATTTAGATACATAATTACAATCGTTTTCATCTGTACAAGTTATATATATGTACTATAAGCACCAATACGATTAGATGTTATTCTGAAACGTTTATCACAGTCATCTTTACCATAATAAATATGTTTTATTTCTGAACACATATCCGCTTCTGGTAAACTATCTAAATTTAAGAATCTAGCCATATGTTTGGATGAAATTTTATATTCATTCATTTATTTGAATGAATATTTATTGTTTATTCTTCACAATAAAAGTATTACCAACACCAGCAATAATATTAAGAAAATATACAGAGCTGTATGGTCTGAATTTATTTTTTCTTTAAGTCTGTATACATCATAAGAATGTAAATTTTCAGAAGTTACATATTTTTGCTGTACTGCCTGGGTTATACCCATGTTACTATGTGGATCTGGAACGATCTTACCTCTTTTGTTATCAAATGTAAAATCTGGAACACTTTGAAATACTCCTTTACAGTTAGACAGATTAACGCTCGCGTTCGGTAATACATGAATAGTCTTAATTTTATGAGGAATTAACCCTTCTTGGGGAATTTTATTTAATACAATTTTATCACCTACTTTGTATAGATATAGTGGTATAGTACATGACATATCATCTAACCATGCTAGAAATTTAATTTTACAAGGAACGCTCTTATTATATGGATCGTAAAGAGTAGTAACGTCGCTAACTGTACCATCTTCGCTTTCTTTAATACAGAAAAGATTTGTATAACCACCGTAGGGTTTGACTTTGGGATTAAAAACAAAAAATTGGAAGCTATTTTCAAAAGGCTCTTCTTTTACAAAAGAAACCTTATCGTTTGAATACAAGTAAAGAGGGATAATATTCATTTATATTATTAACAATTACTTTTTTCTATACTTAATGGACGTAATTTATCTAATATATTATTGATAACAACTCTCTTATATCTAGAAAGAGCTCTTAAATACAAATCAGTGGACCATCTTTGTCTAGAATTCTTACAATCTTCTAAAGAATCATAAGTTTTACCTAAATCAATAACGCGGCGTTCTTCATCTTTGACCAGATAGAGTTTAAATACATCAACCATTTGTTGTTCTAGAGGTAAATGATAATGGGATTTAAATCTGATACCTCTGCCTATTACCTGATCTTCTCCGGCAGGATTCCAACCAGGGTCAAATAAAATCATAAATCTAGTACCTTTAAGATCCAATCCTTCGCCTCCGGCTCTTGAAATCAACAATACACGAATTTTGTCCTCGTTATATTGTTTTACAGCTTCTGCTCTGGTCTTTTTATTCAAAGAACCATCTATATGAAGATAGCTTATGTTCTTTGTGGTTAAAACTTGTTTCAACGAAGTCAAGCCCGAATCTAGCCAATTTGAGAAGATGACAATCTTTCCATTAGGATTGATATCTAAAAAGTTATTTATCCATTTAATTTTTGGGGCACTAACACTATCGTCAATCTTATTACAAGCACGTCTAACGCCGTTATAAAAAACATTTGGATTACCGGCAAAGAACAGAGATTGCGATCTTTCAACCTCTTCATATTTTTGTTGATAGTCTAAAGGCATAGAAATAAATACATCTTGAATTTTATGATCTGGATAAAACTCTTTAGTTTCTGCGGCACAAGGTTCGTATATACTAATTTTACATCTAAAAAACTCTGTAAAAGCTCTCTCATCCCTCATAATAAATTTGAAATCTGTTTCAGAAATTGGGTTAGTACCATTTATGATGGCCATAAGATTTATTAAATCTCTGGTTTCATTTACAATCGGAGTAGCTGTAAGTAAAAGTACCTTTTTAGCTTTATTGAGAGCGCATTTAACTAAAGCATGAGCTTTTTTACCTTGTATTTTAGGTAACCCGGTTTTTTTGTCCCTTTTATGTTTAATAGCCGTTCTGATATTATGAGCTTCATCTACAATTAACATTGCATTTGTACAATCTATTTCACCTATTTTATCTGCATTCACAAATCCATCATAAGTATAGAATTCATATTTATTTTCTTTAATATTTGGATTATATTGTTTCATCTCTTTTTTGAAATTTATTTGAAGTGATGCGGGAGTAACCACTATAACTTTACCATTAGGATTATCAGCTAAATAACACTGGCTAGCAGTGACGGCTGTCAAAGTTTTACCGCTACCTACAGCGTGAATAGCCAATATACCTTTTTGTTTTCTCAACTGATAGATTAATCGTTTTTGATGTTCTTTTAATGGAAGTTTACTTTTGGATATACAATTTATATCTGTCAACATTGTTTTACATTTATCCAGATCGCAAGATGACTCTTGTGTGGGACTGCGAGAGGGAGACTTTCTCTTGGGAGACTTTCTCTTGGGAGACTTTCTCTTGGGAGACTTTCTCTTGGGAGACTTTCTCTTGGGAGACTTTCTCTTGGGAGACTTTCTCTTGGGAGACTTTCTCTTGGGAGACTTTGTAAATAACTTGTATTTAAAAGATTTACTTCTAGGACTTTTTTTAGAGGGGCTACTTTTACGCTTACGTTCAACTGAGGGACTACGTGATGAACTACGTGATGAACTACGTGATGAACTACGTGAGGGACTACGTGATGAACTACGTGATGAACTACGTGAGCGCGAACTTGGTCTAGAAAGTATCTCGCCGTCTTTTTTAGCTTGCTTATAAACAACACTTCCTATTGTAATACATCTTTTAGTCAAAGGTCTGTATACCTTTCCAGGTGGACAATCCTTCGATTTCTTCGCTTTCGATTTCTTCGCTTTCGATTTACGTTCAACCGAGCGACTACGTGAGGGACTACGTGAGGGACTACGTGAGGGACTACGTGAGGGACTACGTGAGGGACTACGTGAGCCCGATAGTAAAACTCCTCTTTTCAACAATTCTTTATATTTGTCCCCTTTTTTAGTAACACATCTTTGCGATTCCGGATTTCTTACTTGATCAGCAGAACATTTTTTAATACAATTTCCAGATACTAAACTTATTTCTTTTCCTGGTGGACAATGTTTATTTAAACTAGACATTTATTAAGTGGATTATTTTATTAATCAAAATTTTTAACCAAGCCGTTTAACACAGCCGATGAAAGTTCAGATGGTTTGCTTGGAATAAAGTTGCGAGCAACTTTAAAAAAGAATGTCATTTCGACCGCGCCAACTAGAGAGAAAAATACAAGGTTTTCAATTAAAACCTTTTTAATGTTGATTTGTACATCAGTACAGAAAAATTTAAAAAGTAATACTGTAAGCATCATAATAATAAATAAAAATACCAAAATCAAAATATAAACTTTAACTAGCCATCTATTTTGATTGACACTCTCGGATGAATTTTTAGAGTAATATTCAAGTAGATTATTCATTTTTGTGTTGTTTTCTTGTGACATTACTATAGGTGTAGATAAACCGATTTTTTCTAACCGAGGCATAATAGCAGAAGATATCTGCGTCTGTAAGATTGATTTAAATCGTTTACTGGCCAACTTTGAAACGTATAAAAAATAGAAGCCACCGATGATTAAGAATAAGATAAAGCTGTGTAATACACAATTAAATAAGAGGTCTAGATTCTCATTTGTCGTCATTTATTTCTTATTTATAAGAAATAAATGAAATTATCTAATACAATTAGCTTTTTAACCCTTTCGTTTGTACTAGCAGCGGCATTTATAGCATTGTTTTTCTTTTTATACGTATCCAAAATTGAAACAAATATGATTTCGAGTCAAGTTTCTGCTATAATTAATAAATTCAGTGTGTCGGTACGATTACTTTCGTCCGAGCAAGATAAACAGAATATCAAGGCAATGATTGATGAAATAAAACTACCCGATTTTTCAACTCAAGATAACACTGTAATAAAAAATAATACGAACTTGTTTAACAAAACGATAAAGATATTTTTAATATTAATCATTACAGGATTAATAATTGTAGGAATTATACACTATAAATACAATACAGATCTACTCAAAGTAATTATACATTCATCTATCATTATGCTTGTGATATCAGGAACATATTATAGTTTCATAACTTTTATTTCTCAAAATTATATTTTAGCTGACGAAAATGTAGTCATCTATTCGATACTGAAAACAGTTAAACAATATATAGATCGACCTTTAATACCTGTCTATATATCATTGCCTGATTCTTATATATCTCCTAGTTTATAGGAGATTCATAAGTTTTTTATATGTGACTTTACCTTTACTTAAACAACGTTTTGTTTTTGGATTAATAGCACCACCTCTACATGAACGACGTCGATGAGAACTCTTGCGAGAAGAACTCTTGCGAG
>Ga0214921_10002698_pt1 | contig 28361 bp, 25 predicted proteins | sample LL1505_MetaG_FD_177992 | JGI IMG/M metagenome (GOLD analysis project Ga0214921, IMG submission 177992) | Freshwater microbial communities from Lake Lanier, Atlanta, Georgia, United States - LL-1505 | ecosystem: Environmental > Aquatic > Freshwater > Lake | place: USA: Georgia | collected...
TCTTTTACAGCAGCAATCAAAGCCTCTGGTATACCGCATAAGCCGAAACCACCAACGGCCAGGGTTTGCCCATCTTTGAGAATATCCTCAAGGGCAGCACGGGCGCTAGGGAAAATTTTGTTCATAAATAATAAAGATTAAAAATTTGAAATAAAATATCTTGTTAGTTATATTTATAAGTTAAATCTCAACAAGTTGAAAATCAGATTTTTCAACATCACGTTCTGGACAGCACCAGTTTTCAGGTATGTTATTCCATAAAGTTACCGGCGGAATACCATCCTCAGGGATTCCTTTTTTCCTCATCATATATAAACCCACAAACTAAACATAGCCAATGTTTCATTTTAAAATATCATCCACGATCTCAGAATTATGCTCACCCAAACGCGGCGGTCTGCGCTTGATCGGCGCGGTTGCACCATTAAATTTAATTGGATTAATTACAGTTTTAGTTGTCTGTCCATTGGCCATCACCATGGGCTGAACCCATCCCATCGCAATGGTTTGCGGATCATTTAAAACTGCTGAGTATTGATTAATAGGGCAACATGGCACACCGGCTTGACTAAACTGGATAATCCAAAATGCGGCTGATTCGGTTTGTAAAATGGCTTCAATCAAATCTTTTAGAGCGAGTTGATTTTTTGCCCGCAACGCCGTGCTCACAAAACGTGCGTCATTAAGTAGTTCAGGGCTTTTTAGGATTTGACAAACGCTTTCCCATAAGGCTTGCGTACCGGCTGCCATCACCAAATAATCGTCTTTTGCTTTAAAGGCTTGATAGGGTGCATTACGAGGGTGGGCAGAACCCAGCTTGACAGGATCCTTACCAATGCCAAAGTATTCAGAAGTTTGCAAGGCGGCAATTGCTAACGAGGTGCCCATCATGGGTACGTCAATATGAACGCCTTTACCAGTTTGAGCAACAGTGCGCAATTGTGCACAAATGTTCATCGCACCATATAACCCTGCTGTAAAGTCTGCAACTGGTACACCACATTTCACGGGAGCCCCGTCAGGCTCCCCAGTCACACTCATAATGCCACTTATGGCCTGAATCGTGACGTCAAATCCACCTTCATTGGCGCGTGGGCCGCTTTGCCCATACGCTGAGATAGAACAATAAATTAATCTAGGGTTAAGAAGGTTCGTAGATTCAAAGTCTAGACCGAGTCGTTTCATGACCCCAGGTCGATTGTTTTCGATTAAGACATCAGCACTCTTAATTAATGCTTTTGCCTTTGCGTTATCGACTGGGTTTTTTAAATCCAGAGTAATAGAGCGTTTATTACGATTTAAGGAAGCGAAGTTTTCGCTTAAGCGATCATCTTCAGGTCCTGTATGGGGCGGCCAAGCTCGCAAGGTATCGCCTGAACCTGGATTTTCTAGTTTAATGACATCCGCACCAAGATCAGCTAATAGTAATGAGCAATAAGGCCCTGCTGCGACGTTACAGATCTCGATCACACGAATTCCGTCTAGAGGGATAAATTCATATTGATGACTAGTCATAATTTGCTCACTTATAATTCAGATTCAATTTGAAGGGCATCATTAAATCTGTTAAAAAACCCACTTAAACATATCCGGAAAGTTAGCTCTACGATTTGAGAATCATTAAAATGTTTTTTTAACTCATTGAAAAGCGTATCTTTAATTTTTTGAGGCGCATTAGTTACTCCAATTGAGTACTCAACAATTAGTTTATCTATTTCTGTGAGCTCAGGATGGTTTTTATAGTCAAGAATACTGTCAATACCAGCGGATGATAAGCCTTCAACTAATAGGAGTGGCTTATGATGGCCAACACAATATTGGCATTCATTTATTTTTGAAACAGTAACAATTGCTAACTCAATGTAACGAAAAGGTGTGTTTTGTTTTTCTCTGAGTTCAAGTAGTAGCGTTGGAATGTGGTTTAGTGCAGAAGGAATGTGGGCCAAAACTCCAATTTGATTTCTAAAAGAACTGTAACCATCAGAAAATTTGCTATAAATTTCCTGTAGATTGAGTGGCACCTCATTTTTAGTGACTGTCTTTACTCTACTCATGTGACCCTCTAAATTTATATATCCCAACGTTTTTATGATAATCAAGAAAAAGTGAACTGCTATCAAATTAGGTTCACTACCAAAGTATTTATTTCGAGAGTGCAGCAGCATGATGCTGGAAATGTCCCCCAATAAAACTAGCTACAAAGTAATAGCTATGGTCATAATCAGAGTGAATTTTTAACTCAATCGGAAAATCTACCGCATTACAAGCTGCGGTCAATAGCTCTGGCCTTAATTGCTCCGCCAGAAACTCATCAGCCCCTCCCTGATCAATTAATAAAGGTAGCCTCTCAACGGCTTTTCCGACTAATTCAACAGCATCCCATTCTTTCCAGGACTCAAAGTCCATGCCAAGATAAGAATAAAAGGCTTTTCTACCCCAAGGCACTTGAGTGGGCGCCACTATTGGCGAGAATGCAGAAACACTTTTATATCTTCCTGGATTACGTAACGCCGTTATAAGCGCCCCATGTCCGCCCATGGAGTGTCCAAATACACTTCTTCTGTTGCTTGCTGGGAAAGAACTCTCTATTAATGCTGGCAACTCCATTGAGACATAATCTTGCATTTGAAAATGCTCAGCCCACGGAGAAGATGTTGAGTTTATATAAAAACTTGCACCCTGCCCAAGACAGTAGATATCCTCGTCAGGAACAGTATCTCCCCTAGGGCTAGTATCAAGGGATACAACTATTAATTGATGTTTAGCTGCAAATTTCTGAGCTCCAGCCTTTGTAATAAAGTTTTGCTCTGTGCAAGTTAAGCCGGAAAGCCAATACAGCACTGGACGACGCTCTCCACGAAGCACATACTCAGGAAGGTAGATCCCGAATCGCATTTCGCATTTGAGCGTTTCCGCATAATGTTTCCATACCTCTTGTCTTCCTCCAAATGAGGCATGTGACTCTACTATTTGCATTTAAGAATCTTTGTAAGTACCTTTTGCTTTTGCTGCATGCGTTGCCAAGAGATCCATTAATACTGGGCTTAAGCAGTCATAAACCTCAAGACCTTTATCCTTCAGCGATTTACGAACATCATCCATTTTAGAGGGGGGAGTGCCGCTTTCAATGATAGAAGATACAAATGCAGCAAATAGCGGGCTATGCCAACCCTCTTCCTTGGATAACTCCGTATGAATAAAGTCTAAGCCATAGAATGCGTGCTCTTTATTCTCAATACGTCCGTATAAATGGGTTCCGCACGAGCTACAAGCATGGCGCTGTATTAAGGCTCTATCATCTATTACTTGTAGCTTCTCAGGGTGGGCAGTAATACTAACCTTTTCTTTTGGTACAACACCAACTACAGAAAATAAGGCACCGGATGGCTTCCAGCATTTAGTACATCCACAGGCATGATTAAATGCAACCTGACTTTCAATTTTGACCTCAATAGGGCTTGAAGAACATTTGCATCGTAATGTTCCGCCTGAAAAACTATCAGATCCTTTTTTTATTCCAGCATCAACTACTGGATGGATATTGATATTCATAGATATCTCCTTCAATTAGTTTAGAAATTAACTGCGGCACAAATTGATTTACTAATAACAGTGCCTTTGGCATTAAACGAAAGCTTAGGGAGCGGTAGTCTTAGTATTAAGCTAAGATCGCTCAACGACTTATAATAAATTTATTCTATACATCTTTAATCACACTGGGCGATTAATTAATGCTGCAAAGCAGGTTGAGTTTCCCTTGGTAACTAAAATAGATCTTTAAAATGGCCCATTATCAATTTGTACAAACTCTAAAATCTTGAAATTTTTAATTTCTAATGGGGCGACATTTCAGGCTTTTTTACTTTTCAGATTAAGCCGCTTTAATTAATGATTGCTTTTCTTCCCTGATCATTTGCGAAATAATTTGCCGAGCCCTTCTTAACCCAGTATCTGAGTGTAGGAAAAGTTCTGTATATCCTTCATCTGGGATATCAATCATTTTCTGCTGACGCTCTAAGGCCCATTTATCTTCATCCACTACGCTAGGAAACATTTCGGCAATTCGGTCAACGGTTCGCTTAGTAGGATCACCTAATGATTTATGGTCAGCGGGGCAGCAAACATACCACCGCCAATCACTTTGTACGTTGTCAATTGGAGTGTGAGTGTGGAATAGAATATATCCACGGTCCTTGCCGCTACCTCCAAGCCCCGAACCAAACTGACCAGTTGGACCAATCTTAAGCTCTACTCTAGTAAGTGCTGGAGAGACCATACAATGCGTATGACTTCTATCTACATTATCAAAATGAAACCAATCGATAAAGAAGGGAGGTTGCTTGTAGTTTTTAGCATTTCTAACGGTTCTTACGTATTGGTATCCACCTTCCTCACCTTCTTCGATATCAATCGGCAGTAGGCTGTTAGCATAGTCACCAATATTGCCGTCATGCAGTGGATAGAAATGTGTGATGTCTAATAAGTTTTCAATAATTAACAGGAAATTTGCAGGCACCCTTATTACTTCTGAATGGACAGTAGCCCACTCTTTATCAGCAATTTCCGGCGTCCTGGGGGGGATAAATAAGTGCGATCTTTCAGGATTTCCCACCCAAACCCAAACCAAATTATCTTGTTCAATTACTTTAACGGGGCGAAGTTTTGCTCTTTCAGGAATGGGCTTATCTGGCACCGATGGAATCTTTACGCACTTACCAGAGTCATCATAGCAAAGTCCATGATATGCACATTCAAGATGACCATTATCTAATAGCCTACTTTCAGAGAGAGGGAAACGTTTATGACAGCAGCGATTATCAAAAGCAACTACCTTACCTGCCTTTGTTCGCCAAACTACAATACTGCTACCAGCAATAACACGATTTTTAAGCTCTTCTTTTTCAAATTCATTGGACATTCCAGCTACATACCAACAATCTTTTGGATATTTTTGAGTTTCAATTATGTTAATTTTTGTTTCCATTGTTAAAGCCTTTCAGAAAATAAAATTACTAAAGATCTAGAACTAATTCTGGTGAATTAGATCGGGAGCAACAAATTAAGATAAAGTCTTTTTTATCCTTCTCATTTAATACAGTGTCTCTATGGTCTGGTTCGCCACCTAGATAGCGAGTTAAACATGTTCCGCAATAACCTTCTTCGCACGAGGACTCAATGAAAAAATTGTTTTTTCTTAATGAATCAATAATTGATTCATATGCCTCAACTTTAAATTTTAATTTACTGCGATTAAGGCTTATTATAAATTCTGTGTTTAAGTTTTTTCCTAAATTTTGCTCTTGAGATACTGCAGAAAAATGTTCGTAATGAATATGGTCTGGGGGCCAATCTTTTATCTCATTTTTAATAGCCGTCATAAATCCAGTCGGCCCACAAAAATACAAATGCCTACCGTCCTCATAATTTTTAATAGTTTTTTTTAGGTCAATACCATTTGATGGGTCGCCATTATCATGATAGATAGTTGCCTTTCCATTGTTTATGAGTTCCATTAATTCATTGGATTGAATGGTTTTTCTTTGATTTCTGGCGCAGTAATGTAGATGAAAATCTGCCCCTCTCATTTTTAATTCGGAGGCCATTGCAAGAAGTGGGGTAATGCCAATTCCGCCAGCAATTAACAAATGTTTTTTCGCGCCTAGATTTAAGGGAAAATGGTTGCGCGGAGCACTAATTTCATAAATTTGATCAATCTTAGCGTCCTGATAGAGCGTTTTTGATCCCCCCTTACCATGTGCTTCAATTTGAACGGTGATTTGATAAAAATCAGTCTCTTGAGAATTATTACACAGCGAATATTGCCTAGTTAGTTCAGCATTTATGTGGAGATCAATATGAGCGCCGCTTGTAAAAGTGGGTAGCTTAACATTGTCTAGAGGATGAAACGTGAAGCTATATATATCATCACCAACCTTGGTGATGGCCGTTAGTTTGACCTTAAGCTTATGGCTTCTCTCTTCCATGTTAATTCTGCTTCCTCTTTTTCAATGTATGGTTTTAAGATTTTGGGTGGAATGGATGGATAGTTAGATCCTATTACTCGAACTTTATCTCTTACAACCGCTAAATAAAAACGAATTTATTTGACCCTATTACATAAGAAAACTTGATTTGAATCCCCAAAACTCTTTTACGATGGCAAATCAATTTCTTGATGTATTGATAAAAAGTCAAATCATGTTGCAATGCAGCAGGTAAATTAATTTACAAAAGATCAAAAAACTCGATATATTGAGTCCCATAGGGGCAGAAAATGAATATTAAGCAGCTAGAAACCTTCTATTGGATTGATCGGCTTGGAAGCTTTAGCGCTGCAGCCGATAAAGTTTTTGCTACCCAATCTACTGTATCGATGCGTATTCATGAATTGGAAGAGTCCCTGGGGGTTAAACTTTTTGATCGAACTCAAAGAACTGCAAAACTAACTTCAAAAGGTAAGGAATTAGTACCTTATGTTAGGCAATTAATTGAATTAACCTCTGAAATGCAAGAAATATTGATGCCACAGGCGGCCCTTAGTGGACTAATTCGCGTAGGCGTCATCGAAGTAGTTGCCTTAACTTGGTTGCCTGAATTTATCAAGCATTTACGGGCTAAATTCCCCTTGATTCGGTTAGAGCTATCAGTTGGATTGGCAAATGAGTTAAATCAAAAAATGGGAAATGGTGACCTAGATTTAATATTTAGCATGGGTAGCGCTCCAAGTTCAGTGTATGAGATGGAAAGTCTTGGTAACGTCACTTTTGATTGGGTAATAGGATCTCAATTAAATAATAAAAAACTGTCTTTAGAAATATTTAAAGAGCAGCCCTTGATTATTTTGAATAAAAATTCATTTCACTTTACTTTCATGCAAAGATGGATGCGTGAGAATAAAATTCATCCAAAGTCAATTATTGAATGCAATTCAATGACCGCAATAGCAATTTTGGTTAAAGCTGGGGTTGGCATTTCATTAATTCCTATGTCATGCTATCCAGATGAATTCGCAGATGGATCTTTAGTGGTGATTAAGTTAGCAAAGGAACCACAACCTATTAAAGCGTATGCTATGTATATTGGAAATTCACCAAATCCAATAGCAAAAGCTGTTGCAGGAGTAGGAGCTGAAGTAAGTAAAATTTTTAATGATGAAAAAAAATGTAAACAAAAATTTTTATTACAACGAAAAATTGCTTAAACCCTTTAATGATAAAACTAAATAAATAAAATTAAGGATATTTCTTATGAAAACGAGAGCAGCTGTTGCCTTTGAGGCTGGCAAACCCCTAGTGATAGAAACAGTTGACTTGGAGAGTCCAAGAGCAGGAGAGGTTTTAGTTGAAATCAAGGCATCTGGTATTTGCCATACCGATCAGTACACTTTATCAGGAGCTGATTCAGAGGGAATTTTCCCTGCTATTTTAGGTCATGAAGGAGCTGGAATCGTTGTTGAGCTAGGGCCTGGCGTAACTTCAGTTAAAAAAGGTGACCATGTTATTCCCTTGTACACACCTGAATGTCGTCAATGTAAATTTTGTCTTTCTCGTAAAACAAATCTATGTCAGGCAATTAGATCAACGCAGGGCAAAGGATTGATGCCAGATAAATCCAGTCGTTTTAGCATTGATGGGAAACCAATATTTCATTACATGGGCACTTCAACTTTTAGCAATTTCACTGTGGTACCAGAAATTGCGTTAGCTAAAATCCGAGATGATGCGCCATTTGATAAGGCCTGTTACATCGGCTGCGGGGTAACCACCGGAATTGGAGCCGTGCTATTTACAGCCAAAGTTGAACCAGGAGCTAATGTAGTAGTTTTTGGTCTCGGAGGGATTGGTTTAAATGTGATTCAAGGCGCAAAAATGGTCGGCGCTAATAAGATCATTGGCGTGGATATAAATCCTTCAAGAGAAAAAATGGCGCGTAAATTTGGGATGACCGACTTTATTAATCCAAAAACAGTTGAGAACACTGTTGATAGCGTAGTGCAATTAACAGATGGGGGCGCTGATTATAGTTTTGAGTGCATTGGGAATGTTAAAGTTATGCGTGAGGCTCTCGAGTGCACCCATAAAGGCTGGGGACGTTGCATAATTATTGGAGTGGCTGAGGCAGGCGCGGAAATTAGCACAAGACCATTTCAGTTGGTAACAGGGCGAAAGTGGGAGGGCTCTGCTTTTGGGGGCGCAAGAGGTAGAACAGATGTTCCAAAAATTGTAGATTGGTATATGGATGGGAAGCTTAATATTGATGACTTAATAACTCATACAATGCCACTCGAAAAAATTAATGAGGGCTTTGATTTAATGCTTACTGGTCAATCTATTCGCTCAGTAGTAATTTTCTAATAAACTCAGATTGAATTAACAAGGCATTAGTTAGGCTTGACTTTACAAGCCCCGAAAGCGATCATAAGCTAGGGGTTAGGGTAAATTTGCCAATTACAGAGTGTGGTACTAGGCTTAATCCTAAAAAAATTTCCCTAAAAAATAGATGAATAAATTTGATGGTAAAACATTAAAAAAATCCGTTATCTTTTTTTAGCAATGACAGATATTGTTCAAGAATATTGATTAGAAGTTAATGGAGCAAAATTGCTTGAGATCAAAGACATAACAAAAAAATTTGGAGAGTTTTATGCTCTAAGTAACTGTAATCTTTCAATCTTAGGTAATCAAATTACAGGAATAATTGGTCCAAATGGAGCAGGGAAATCAACGCTATTTAATATTCTTGGAGGACTAATTAAACCAGATGGTGGTCATGTTGATTTTAATAACACTAAAATAACAGGACTTAGACCTGACAAGCTTGTTTTGAAAGGTGTAATTCGCACTTTTCAAATCTCAAGAGAGCTAGGTGAATTAACTGTTTTAGAAAACATGCTATTGGCAGAATTAAATAACCCTGGAGATTTATTATGGAAAAATTTTCTTAAACCTGCTGAAGTAAAAAAATTTCAAAACAAATCAATATCCAAGGCAAAAGAGCTATTAAATAGTGTTGGTCTTTCCAATCAAATAAACTCGAGCGCAAAAAACTTATCAGGAGGTCAAAAAAAACTATTAGAAATTGCCAGAGCTTTAATGACGAATCCAAAGTTGATTTTGCTTGATGAGCCCACCGCCGGTGTCAGTCCCCCCATGTGTAGCATCCTTATAGAGGTTATTGAAAATTTAAGACAAAGTGGTATTACTTTTGTGATTATTGAGCATGACATGGAAATGATCGCAAAATTATGTCAAAGAATTTATGTTCTTGCTGAGGGAAAAAATCTAACCTCTGGTACATATAAAGAGATTATTGCCAATGAAGATGTAATGAGAGCATACCTTGGAAAGGTGGCGATTCATTGAAACCTTTTTTTTCTTCCCATAATTTAAAAGCAGGATATGGCTCAGGCGATATCCTCAAGGGTATAAGCTTTGATCTAGAAAAAGGTAAGGTTATGACTGTAATCGGCCCAAATGGTTCTGGTAAGTCAACGCTTATAAAAACACTAGCAGGTCTTTTGAAGCCATCGTCAGGTGACATATTTATTGATGAAAGTTCAATTGTTGGTTATACAAGCCCTCAAAGAATTAAATTAGGAATGTCATATGTTCCGCAGGAATACAATGTTTTTAGAAACATGACCGTTAAGGAGAATCTTCAATTAGCAAATGAGTTCATGAGGAGTGCTAAAAAGAAAAAAACACAGATTATTGATGATGATTTATTAGACTTATTTCCTGAATTGACTTCAAAATTTGATTCCTTAGCTGGAAACCTTTCTGGCGGGCAAAGACAAATGGTTGCTTTTGCTTGCGCACTTGCTTATAAGCCTGAAATTTTATTACTTGATGAACCTTCCGCAGGTTTATCCCCCAAATATATGGGTGATATTTTTGAAGCAGTAAAAAAGGTTAACGAGTTAGGAGTCACTGTCTTTATGGTTGAGCAAAATGCAATTGAGGCTTTGCAAATATCAGATAAATGCATAGTGATGGCAAATGGTAATGTTAAATATATTTCTGATGCAAAGATCTTGATGCAATCAGGTGATCTCCACTCACTTTATTTAGGAGATGCTTGATTTGATGCAAATAATTTTTAATGGTTTTGTAACTGGAATTGTTGTTACTTTGCCTGCACTAGCTATTACCTTGTTATTTGGAGTTCTAAAATTTCCAAATTTTGCAGTAGGCTCAATGCTTACTTTAGCAGCCTATATAGTTTTTACATTTAATGTTTTATTTGGTTTATCACTTTTATTCTCAACTATCATCACAGCAATAATTTTTGGATTTTTATTGATCTTAATTGATCAGTTAACATTTGCAAAACTTAGAGGTAGTAGCTCAATAACTTTAATGGTTTGCTCCTTAGGATTGGGTTTTGTTCTAGAAAATATTGCACGGTTGATGTATGGTAATAATGCTAAAAGTTTTGCAATTGAACTTGCAAGACCTTTCCTCTTTATGGATATCAGAATGAATCGTGAGCAAATAGTTACGATTATTGTTTCCACAATTGCGATGATTTTTATGTATGTCTTACTTAAACATATGCCTATAGGAAGAGCAATGCGGGCAGTTTCAGATAATCCGTCTCTGTCGTTAGTTCGCGGTATTGATAGCCCATTAATTATTAAATGGACCTGGTTTATATCAGGAGCTCTTCTTACTATTGGTGGTGTACTAATCGGTATGGATAGGGCAATTGAGCCGCCTATGGGATCAAGCTATTTGATTGTAATTTTTGCTGCAGCTATTTTAGGAGGATTAGGAAGTCCTTTAGGTGCCTTTGTAGGATCTTTAATTATAGGAATTGTGAGCGAATTATCTACTTTAGTGATACCCCCAAATTATCGTATCGGAATACCTTTGGCGGTGATAGCGCTTATATTGATATTTAGGCCACAAGGAATCTTTGGTAAACCTAATATAAAAAAATGAAATAGGTAAATAATGCTTTCATTCATCATATTAATGAGTTTGGTTATTTGTTTTTCTGCAATCTTGGCTCTTGCTCTAAATTTTCAGTGGGGCCTGGGTGGAATGATTAATTTTGGATTGGCGGGCCTTTATGCGTTGGGTGCATATGCATGTGCAATATTAATACTAAAACTTAATATAAATTTCTTTTGGAGCACTATCTTATCAATGCTTTTAGTTTCTTTAGTTTGCGCACTCATCTCTATAGTTACACTAAGAGTTTCAGAGGAAGATTATTTTGCTATTGTCACACTTGGTGTTGGAGAAATGCTACGCTTAATTGCCCTCAATGAGGATTGGTTGACTGGTGGAGCGCTTGGATTAACTGGCATTCCCAGGCCGCTTTCAGATAGCATTCCAGCTGATATATACATATATGTTTTTTTGGCGACATATGTCTTTATATTATTGATATGTATTTTCTTACTAAATATTATTGCAAGATCAGCTTTTGGAAGATCAATGCGAGCAATAAGAGAGGATGATGTTGTTGCAGTGACCTTGGGTAAAAATTTATTATGGACTAGGGCACGGATATTTGCTGTAGGAGGTCTTCTGATTGGACTTGCAGGATCCATGCATGCTTTTTATTATCAATATATTGATCCAACTCAATTTTCAAATATTGTTGTTGCATACGCAATTATGGCTGTGATTGCTGGTGGAAAGGGATCACATTTTGGCGTTGTTATTGGATCAATATTAATAATGATTTTATTGGAGGGATCTCGTTTTCTTAAAGAAATTATTCCAGGTTTAGGTTCTGATCAGCTATCCGCTGTAAGAATAATCATAATTGGAGTAGGCTTAATTTTAGTTTTAATTTACAAGCCAAATGGATTTGTTAAAGAGTATCGATTGAACGCGTAAAAAAATTAACCCCTTAAAGGAGACAAGCATGATTAACGAAAGAAATCGTAGAAAAACTATCAAAACAATTGGGGCTGTTGCAGCTTCACCAATTTACATGCCATTCTTGAATTTAGCGCATGCTCAAGGTTCAACTATTCCTATAGGAGTTGCGCTACCTATGACTGGAAATGCTGGTGCGTATGGCCCAGATATGGCTGAAGCTGCTAAACGGACAACAGAGCTAATTAATCGATCCGGTGGAATACTTGGTGGTAGAAAATTGCAACTTTATATTGAGGATTCTGAATCTAGCGCTTCTGTTGCTGCGAATCTTACTCAAAAATTTATTAATGTTCATAAGTGTCAATCCTTAGTGGGCTATTGGGGTACCCCTGAAGGACTTTCTTCTAGGCCAATTGCTATTCAAAATAAAGTAGTTTTAATGGTATCGAGCGCTGCAAACTCAATCACTGAGGGTGATACTCAGGGCTACGTTTGGAGATTTCAAATGAAAGCTACTGATTGGGGTACTGTAATTGGTCGATCACTTCAGAAAATGGGATATAAAAGTGTCGGAGTTATGGGGCTTCAAAATGCTTTTATATTACCCATTATGAGAAGCGTTGAAGACCAAATGAGAGATTCTGGGCGAACTGTTACAGACTCTTTAATTTACAACCCAGAACAGCCATCATATAGGGCGGAAGTACAGAGAATTTTTGGAAAAAAACCTGAAGTGGTGTGTTGTTTTAGTCTATTGCCAGACTTTGTATCCATTATGAAAGAAGTGTACAGGGGTGGATTTACTAGTAAAGTTGTCTCTTTGTCAATTGCGGCTGATAGTGAAGGCAAGTTTTTGCAGGCTGTTGGCCCTCAAGTAGCTGAAGGCATACGGCACTTCCAACCCATGCCGGATACTAGTTCATCTGGATACAAGAGATTTACTAAATTAATGGGAGCCCCCGAAAGTAAATTATTTTTATTTCCTCCCAATACTCATGATCAAATTGCAGTTACTGCGTTAGCTATGGAAAGAGCAAAAAGTGTTCAAGCCGTTGATTGGGCAAAGCAAATAATTAATGTCTGTAATGGACCTGGTGAAAAAGTCGATGATATTGTAGAAGCATTAAAACTTGTTAGAGCTGGTAAACCTGTAAATTTTGAAGGCGCTGGTTCTACTTGCGATTTTACTAATAGCGGGGATCAATTGGGACGAGGAATGGGTCAATGGATTGTAGAAAATGGAAAAAATAACTTTGTCAGTTACGAAAAACCCTAGCAAATAATGTTTTATGTTGAATAAAGGCCTCCTGTGAGGCCTTTTTCTAACTTAAGTACTCAATAAATCGATAGCAATGAATTTAGATATCCTTAGCTTTAGTGAAATGCTGAGTCATGCGCAAGTCTTAACAGCATACTAAGCTAACCTGATTTTTTAGTACAACTCTAGAAGAGAGAATTTTAATAATCTTCATCCTAAAGAAGTGTTGTGTATGGCCATCGGTCAACGTCTCATGTCTAAAAAATTCATTACTTGAGCGCGTAACTTGACCTTAAATTGAGATAAGCGATAAAGAATAATTCCAACCCATAAGGTTTGGCACTACCTAGTTTATTGCATAGTTGATTTTTATGCTTAAGCCATTGAATTCATTGATGTTTCCAGTATTTAGATTTCTTCTAAGGCGTAGGTCGCACGTTCGAATCGTGCTGGGCAGGCCAATTTATTGAGAATTCTACTGGTTGGATTGAGCCGATTGCGATCTAGATTGGTAGATCTGGTGGACCGTGGCGGTGGGGCGGTGACACCGGGTGGAATTTGTCGGGAAACCCGACAGAATTAATCACGATTTACTCTGATTAAGTATTATTCCCGATTATAGGGAAACCCATTGCATATAAGAAACTGAAATAAGAGCAGCACGATTGATTACTTTTTTTCAGTGGATTCTAATTTGTTATCTACAAAAATGTGCTGTTTAAAAAATTTAAGACAACTGAATTAAATAAATCAGGTTTTTCTAAATTTGCCCCATGGGCACAACCAGGAAGAATACAAAGCTCGCTGTTTGATAAATTCTCAAAAAGTACTAAGGCGTCAGAAATATTAGTAGATTTGTCTCTGTCACCAGCGATTACCAAAGATGACGTCTTAACTTGCCCAAGCCAGTCAATAGAGCACCATTGTTGCATTGCTCGCATGGTTGTTATACAGGAATTTAGATTAGCACCACTACAAGCTTCTCGACAAATTTTGTAGTAAGGACTATTCTCACCATCTATGAACCATTTTGCAATCGTGTTATTAGCAGTTAAGTCAACTCCAGATTGATTTATTCTTAAAATTGAATCTTCCCATGTTTCAAATCTATGAGGTAAATTACCAATGGCTGAAGAGCTATAAAGAATCATGGCTTGAACATACTTTCCATAATCTTTTGCTATTTGTTGTGCAATCATTCCCCCCATCGAGAAGCCTAAGATTGAAAATTTATTTACATTTATTGAATCGAGCAAATCAACTATGAGGGTTGAAAAGCCTGCTAAAGAATTTGGAGCCTGGATGGATGAACTTTTCGAAAAGCCCGGTAAATCAATTGCGATAACATCATATTGTTCTTTAAAGCTAGCTAATTGTGGCAGCCACATTCCTATGCCGCCCATAAATCCATGAAGCAAAATTAAAGATGGACCCCTTCCAAACCTATAATAATGAAGCATATAAATTTATAAAATAATGTTTAAATATTTTCAATTTCAGCTAATTTTTTGATGACATAGTTTGTTCTTTCTGGCTCGTCACTAGGAGCTTCTTCCATAATCTGAATTATTTTTTTTCCTATACTTTCAATGAGCTTTTTATCTTCTTTTACATCAGGATGCGCTTTAATATTCAAAATTGTATTTTGAGTAAAGCTTCTAAAAAATTTGGTTTGATGTCGATGCATATTCATAGCATTAGCAGAAGAATGGTCTGAACTTAACGCATCAGTAAGAATATTTCTGAATAAAACTACCCCTTTGTCACCAGATAGTCTGTGCTCATCAATACGAGAGGCAATTTTTCCTTGGCCTATTATGGCTTCATAATCACCTGGTAATAGTTGACTTTCAAGATGTGTTCTTTGTCCTTTAACTTGACCTCCTAAAAAGTCAATTGAATCTTTGCCAACTAAACTTCTATCCCCCTTTTGTAATGGGTCAATATTTTTACCAAACATTCTCCACCCAAAAATAATACAGTTTTCATTGTCAACCGGAACATACCATCTAGCCATATGCACTCTGTGAAAAAGTCTTCTTTCCGTACCTAGCTCATAGAGATAAGCATGGTGACTTAAATTTGGTAATATGCATTCATTTATTCTCCACCATACTAAATTAGATGACATTCTTCGGCCTGCTATGAATGCCATTGCAGTTTTTTCTCTTACTATCTGGTAGTCAAGAACCGGTATTACTTTAAATGAGGGAAGTGTAAATTCATCAAAATTCAAATTTGGTGGACATTCACCATCGTATAAAGTTCTCGGCTGGTGTAATACTGAAGTATGAATTTGATCTGCAATATTTTCTATTACTTGAAGCCAATTACAGGGAAAAATATTAGAGAAAGGAACAAGCTCTGTACCATCAGCTTTTGAGAAAGAGTCCCATTCCTCAAAACTGGGAATATTTTCAGGATTTCCTAAGTAAGCAAAAATTAAGCCGTCACGTTCTATTGTTGGGTAGGCAGGTTGACAAAATTTATCTTTAATTCTTTCGCCCTTATCAGGTTCTGAGGGAATTTCTAGAGCCTGACCAGTAATATCATAATGAATTCCATGATAACAACACCTAATACCCCCGTTATCCTGCGTGATCCCATATTCTAGAGATGCACCACGATGTATGCAGTGTAATTGCATTAATCCAATTTGATTTTTTCCATCTCGAAAAATTACTAACTCCTCATTCATAATCTTTATTTTTTTTGGAACGCGATTAACATCTACAGAGAGACAAACTGGCTGCCAAAATGAGCGTAAGTATTCGCCCAGTGGGCTACCGTAATCGGAATTAGTTATTAACTCTTCAGTTAAATTTTTTCTCCGTAATTTATAACCAAGGTATTTAGATGTAACCATAATTTAGATATGCTTTAGGGTATGGACTTCAATATATGATCGGACATCTTCTCTGCCAGCATAATTACTGGTGTATTCGTATTACTACTAATTTGTATGGGAAAAACTGATGCATCAATTACTCTTAATCCCGTTAAACCATAAACTTGACAATACTGATCTACAACAGAATTATTTCTATTTCCCATTTTGCAAGTACCTATAGGATGCCAACATGTGTGACCAAACTCTATAGCGTAATTTAATAATTCATCTTCATTTTTAAAATCAATACCTGGTCGAATTTCTTTTTTTATAATATTTTTTAATGACGGTTGATTTGCAATATTTCGAATATGATTTAATCCTTCTATTATTACTTTTTGATCACTCTTTGTGTTTAGATAATTGGGAATTACCAGGGAGTTATCCATAAAATTAGGGGAGTTGATATGAGTATGACCCTTTGAACTAGGATAAAGCCCGTACACCCCAATATGAAAAGCCGAACCAGGATCCAAGTCCGACCTAAGTGCTTTTAAATTAAACTTTCCGTTAACTGTTCCTGGTATTCTACCTTCGGCGCTCATTAATGAAATTTGTAATCTTAAGTTTGGAATAGTTTCTAAATTATTACTACGAATGTAGGCGGTTGATTTTAGTGTAGTGGTTGCTAAGATTCCTTTGCCAAAAGTAATGTATTTTAAAAATTCTTTTAGCATCAGAATTTTATGATCCAAAATATTGTTCAATGTATATGATGAATTAGTTTCATAACAAATTCTGGCCATTAAATGATCTTGTAAATTTTCACCAATTAAATTTTGTGCCAAAACTATCGGAATATTAAAATTTTGCAGTATTTTTGGATTTCCAATTCCAGACAGCTCTAAGATTTTTGGACTTCGCACTGATCCTGCAGATAAAATAATTTCCTTTTTGGTTTTAGCTTTAATTAAAGTTTGGTTTTGTAAAAATTCAACGGCGCAAGCTCTTGTTTTATCAAATTCAATACGGGTTACTGTAGCGTTTTTAATGATCGTTAAATTCTTTCGATCACGGATCGGATCAATATAAGCTTTTCCGGCACTTACTCTTCTGCCTTTTTTTGAGGAAAGTTGAAGATAACTTACTCCATCTGGAATTTCAGAATTGTAGTCATGTACCCTTGGGATACCGGTGCTGAGGCATGCGTTGATAAATTGTTCAGAAATTTCATCCGCTTCAGCTAACTCGACATTTATAGGCCCACCCGTATTTCTTTTTAGGCTATCGCTAAAACCACAGTTTTCTAGTCTTTTGAAATAGGGTAGACATTTTTCATAATTCCACTCTGGACAATCTTGCGATGACCATTCGTCATATTTTGCTGGGTGACCTCGCACATATATCATTCCATTAACAGCGCTTGATCCTCCAATGCATTTTCCGCTTATCCAATCAATACTTTTATAAAAATTTGGTAAAGAGGGTGTGGCTTTATCAAGCCAAATATTATTAATTTGATTTAGAAATTTCCCAACTGCAAGTGGCACTGTATGTGTGATGTCCGATTTAATTTCATCACCGGCTTCTAGCAATAAAATATTCAAGTGTTTGTTTTCACTTAATCTTGAAGCCAGTACACACCCAGCAGTTCCAGCGCCAACTATAATAAAATCGAATTCCATTATTTTATTTTTAATTTATTAATTTATTAATTTATGGTATTTTTCAAGAACTCTGATGGGTTGTTGAAGCGCATCTCGGCGATAAGGCTCATTTAAAATTTTTGGATCTGTCATTATTTCAATCACAACCGGCTTGTCTTGATTGAACGAACTCTTGATGGATTCGCCTATATCTTGTGCGTGATCAATTTGAATTCCAATTGCACCCATATCTGTAGCAATTTTTGCAAATGAAGGATTCTCTAAATCAGTGTAAAAGTATCGCTTACCAAAAAAGTCATACTGATTTCGACGTTCTGCGCCATATACTCGATTATTAAAAATAACGGTAGTAAAGTTCAATTTTTCGCGAACTGTTGTCATAACTTCTTGTAATGACATGCTCCACGCACCATCACCAACCAGCGCTAAAACTTTACTATTAGGATTTGCTAAAGATACGCCCATAGCAGTAGGGTATCCAACTCCGATTCCACCTAAGCTTCCAGCCGCAAACCATGTTCGGGATTTCTTAAAAGAAGTGAAATAAGCATTTGCACTTCCGCTAATATTACCCACATCTGCAACAATCGAAACATCTTGGTTTTTGACGGCATTAGCAACTTCCCATAGTGCTCGTCGCGGAGGAATTGGATCTCCACTAATATTCGATATTTCCTTAAGTTTTAGTTCCCAAGTTTCTTTATACTTGCTAATTTCATAGAGTCGTTCTTTCACATTCCCATTAAATTGATAATTTTGAAGTCCTGTAATTAGTTGATCTGTTACCGCTTTACAGTCTCCAAGTAAACCTGCACTAATAGGTCTTAATGCACCCAATTCCAGAGGATTGATAGAATTGTGTATTAGTTTGGCAGTTTTAGGAAAAAAATCGATACCATATTGAGGGGTTGTGCCAAAAGAATTTAGTCGGCTTCCAAGAACTAATATGCAATCAGATTCGGAGAGTAAACGCATAGCAGCTTCAGACCCTTGATAGCCTATTGGACCTACTGATAAAGCGTGATCTCCATTAAAAGCATCATTGTGAGCATACGCACAAGCAACGGGAGCGGATAAAATTTCTGCTAACTTGGCAATAGACTCTTGAGCATTGCTATCAATTGCTCCCAATCCCACAAGAATACTTATTTTTTTTGCTTGCTTGATTATATTTAGTGCTAATTTAATTGAATCGTTATCAGCTCCACCATATCGACCATCAATCCGATACATCTGCGGTGTCTGTTCCATTTCTTCCCAAATGCCGTAATAAGAATCTCTCGGTATGTCAACTTGAACTGGACCTCGAAGGCTAACAGCGGCTCTGAAAGCCCCTCGGATTACTTCTGACATACGATCCGGTCTATTAACCTGAAGTTGCCATTTAACCACTGGTGCCAACATGCGCATTTGATCTAATTCTTGGAACGCCCCCGTCCCAATTGCTGAACTTAAAACTGACGGAGTTATTACAACTAATGGGGTGTGATTTAAAAAAGCACTTGCTACGCCTGTAACAAGGTTTGTAATTCCAGGGCCATTTTGCCCAATACAAACACCTGGAGTGCCAGTTGCTCTTGCAAATCCTTCAGCCATTAAAGCAGCGCTCTGCTCATGCCGAACTTGAATAAAGCGAATACCTGCTTCTGGAAATAGATCCAGTGGATCCATAAATGCTGAACCAACTATTCCACATATATTATTAACCCCTTCAAGCCTCAGCGCCTCAACAAATGCTTCACTACCCGATATTTTTCTTTTCACAATGATTCCTCTATATTTGGATTTTTTACAGTTAAATGAAGTAACTCACGAATTTTCTTTGCAGTAAAAATAGATTCGTTGCTACTCAAATCTCTTGGGCGCGCCTCTCTCATTTCAAATAGATCTAAAACTTTACCTGGTCTTGATGACATAACAATTATTCGATCTGCTAATTTGATTGATTCTTCAATACTATGAGTTATAAAAACTACTAATTTTTTATTTTTTTGCCAAACTCTTATTAATTCATCTTGCATACGTTCTCTTGTGAATGAATCTAAAGCTGCAAATGGTTCATCCATTAATAAAATTAATGGATCAACAGCCATAGCTCTTGCAAGAGCAACTCTTTGCCGCATGCCACCAGAAAGTTGTATTGGGTATTTGTTTTCAAAACCACGCAAATCAATTAAATCAATTAAAGAGTTCACTATTTCTTTGCGACGCTTTTTTTCTAATTTTTTTTGTTTTAGACCGTACTCAATATTTCTAAAAACTGTCAACCAAGGAAATAACGCATAGTCTTGAAACATCATTACCCTATCAGAGCCGGGGCCTAATATAGTATTTCCTGAAATTGTTATTGAGCCATTTGAGGGGAATTCAAAACCAGCAATGATATTCAATAAAGTTGTCTTACCGCATCCACTTGGTCCTAATATGCAGATGAATTCTTGATCTAAAAAAGAAAGATTTATATTGCTAAGTGCTGTAACTTGATCAGATCCAAATCCATAGATCTTCTCTAGATTTTTGATTTCAATGTTGGACATGGTTTTATCTATTCCCTAGTCGCCACCATGGCATGGTGATGGATTGAATGAACCTAATTAAAAAATCCAGCAAAAGACCAATCAATCCAATTGTTACCATTCCCACAATTACATAATCACTTCTAAATAAATATCTTCCCTGATTGATAAGGTAACCAAGTCCAGAGGTTGCGGCCACAAGCTCACCAGCAACCAACGCCATCCATGCAATCCCAGTTCCAACTCTCAAACCTATAAATATTTGAGGTAGTGCTGCTGGAAAAATTACCGTTAAGGCGATAGAGAGTCTAGATGCGCCCAAAGTTTTAGCGGCGCGTATATATTGCTGGTCAACATCTCGGACGCCTTCCATTGTGCTAATCAATATTGGAAAAATTGCGCCTAAAAATATAATAAATTGATTTTGTAAATTGGTTATGCCAAACCATAAAATACTTAGAGGAATCCATGCAAGTGGAGGAATTGGCCTAAAAAAATTAACTATCGGCTCAAACGACCAGGCAAAAGATTTTGATGCTCCTAACAAAGCACCCAACGGAACTGCAATTACTAATGCGGCTCCAATTGCCTTAAATACTCGCGACAAGCTCGCTCCAATGTCTTTTTGTAGCGTGTCCTTTTGAATTAATTCATGAGCGGCAGCAAAGATCTCGGTAGGTGGCGGTAATTGTAAAGATATAGTAGAGCTATTTTGACTTATTAATTGCCAAACTATTAGCATTAGTGCTAGTAGCCATAGTCTTGCTAAAGAACGCACACCTTTTTTAATGAATGACAAACCAGCTACCGCCATGAATTACATTCTTTCAATTATTGTCAATTAAGTTGGTTTATAAGTCTTTCCAGCAAACGTCCAAGGTCTAACTAAGTCTCCCGGTCCGGGGAAATTCTGCTTACCCATCTCCATTACGCCGTAGGGTGGATAGGGAGGCTGTCCGATTTTCCCCGGCCAATTTACTGGCATAAAAGAAGGGCGTTTTGGAATTGCCCACCCAAGGCGATTGAATGTTTCGGCCAAATATTTTGGCCGTAACACAGATTTAAAATCTGCCTCTGTATATTTGCGCTTAAGGACGCCAGCATCAGTCATAATTCCAGCTTGATAAAGCTCTAAGGGAATCCAGAGTCCGCCCACATCCTCAAATACATAATTCCGGGTTGGTTTTGGATTGAGTACATGAATTTGCACATCCCTCTCGATTAATTTTGGGTCTCTTCCTCGTTGTGAGGGGTCGTTAGCAAAATCAGCAATAGCTTCTTGTGGTTTGTAGCGGGCATAGAGCTGTGCCTCCATGAAACTGTCAGCGTATGCCTGAATTACGTCCGGAGCATTTTCCTCAATCTCTCCACGAATATATGAGTAGCCATTGAAAATTTGGTAGTTATTAATTAAGTCAAAAATACGAGCATTTTTCAAAAATTCATCCATTAAAATAACATTTGGCTCCCAAATACCTACAACATCAATCCCTTTTGGCATGGTAATAATGTCTGCCGGCGGGGTATTCTTTAGGATGTAATCCTTTCCCTCTTCGAGACCATAAACTTTTACGGCAATTAAAAAAGCTAAATGTGTGGTGCTTCCAATTGTTACGCCAACTACTGCGGGTCTACCCAGTACCTTTGCGCCTTTTAACTCTGACAGGCTATTTTTAAGTGGAGAGTCTTTTGGGCAAAGAAATGCTTGTCTTTGAGTGGGGTAGCAAGCAATTGCCGCAGTTGGAATTTTTCTATCAATAACCTGCAAAAGGCCTAGGGAGCCAGCCTGTGCTATTTGAACTCGACCAGGCATATATACTTCATTCATAAGACTTGCTGCTAAAAAGGGCGTGTATTCAACATCGATTCCTCTTTTTTCCATCAATTTCTGCTGCCGCATTAAAAACAAAATGATATTTCCCTCTGACCAAAGAGGATTCCATGCAATCTGTAGAGGCCACCAGCCTTTTGATTTAAGCCAAGCAACTGATTTTTCGGAAATTTTTTGATATGGAGTTGGCCATCCCCACGGGGTTAATGGATTTGTTTGAGCTTTCAAATCTGTTGAAATTAATAAAGATGGAGATATACCTGCTGCAGCTGTAAGGCTCAGTCCGTGTTCTAAGAATTTGCGACGAGAATTCTGTTCAACCTTGTTATCAGCATCACTTTTTCGATTTTTTTGATCGTTCATTTCATCTCCCAATTTAGGTTGTGTGTGTTCAGAATCTAACAGAATATAAATATTCGTCAATATTGAGATATAAAATCTCATTTTTTTAAAAAAATGTATTTTTTTACAAAAAATTCTCTTATAATCAAACTCAAAGGAAAAAGAATGAAAACAAAAATTGGCAACTTTGAAAAATTTATAAGGGAAAATACTGAGGGTCCCAAAGATTCCGTACTGTCACGAGCGATGGGTATTTTGTACGAGATGAGCAGTGCCACGGAGGCACTGTCATCAATTTCAATTTCGGAAAAATTGAAACTACCAAAGGCATCTGTTCATCGACTAATGCTTCAACTTGAAGTTATAGGACTCTTAGAAAGAGAGCCTGGATCCAAAAAATTTATAACAAGTCAAAGGCTTAATGAACTAGCACTACAAACTCTCATTAATTCGCCACAAAAATCAACACGCCATGCAATCTTAGAAAAATTAGTTGCTGATTTAAACGAAACTTGCAACATAACAATGCTTTCAGGACACAATGTGATCTATGTTGACCGAGTAGAGTCACAGTGGCCTCTCCGAATTCATTTGCAACCGGGTTCTAAGGTGCCAATTTATTGCGGTGCTAGTGGTAAACTTCTTCTTAGTTACATGCCCGCACTAAAGCGAAAAAAGATTCTTCGCTCAATAGCTCTAGTTAAGTTTACTGAAAATACTGTTATAGAGCTTGAAAAAATTGAGAAAGAATTAAAAAAAACAAAAATAAAAGATTATGGTTTAGATGTAGAAGAATTTATGCATGGTCTTATTGGTATTGCAGTTCCAATTTTTAAAAATAACAAAATCTGTGGAACTGTTTCAATTCACATACCAACAGTAAGGCACTCAATTCAGGATGCATTAGCCTACATTCCACGCATGCGAATTGCTGCAAATGAGATTAGTCTGACGCTTTCTTAACTTTGCAAGTTGTTAGTTTAATACTTATTTGGAAGCACAATAGCTTTCATCTTATAGTTGATTTTCATGCGCGCTTGTGAGTAATATGTCACAACAAACCACCGATTCAATTCCAAATAAGCCTAGACGATTTTTAAAATTATTTACAAATGAAATCTGAAAGCCTAAGCCGAACATTTATCGCTTGACAGGAAGCGAGATACTTTAGAGTCCAAAATCACCTGATTACAGGATTAATTTTGAATTGCTTCCAAAGGTCGTGGATAAAGAATAGGGTATTGCTAAGAAGATCAGTTGATAATTTTGAGCTAACTATGTAAATGAATTGTAAATGTCGGTTTTCCCGACAAACGCCTACTGACACCATGATCACCTACACCAGACCCCAGTCAAAGCCACGACCACCCTTGTTTCGGCGAACACAGCAAACCTACTCATTGTATGTCATTGTTGAGCATTGTGATTTCTAGATTAGCCGGCCCTTCTAAGGCGTAGGTCGCACTTTCGAACACGAAGTATCGGCGTAGCCAATCGTGCTGGGCAGGCCAAGATATGGAAATTACTATTGCCCCAGCAATAGGAATTATTAGCTAGATTGGCTATCCAAAAGTTTGAAGGGATAGGGGTTTTGGATCATGTTGAAATTAATTAGCTATTTTTATCTTTGTAATAGCTTGAAAAATCGGGCAAAAAATTTTTAAGTAATTTAACCTTTTGATCAATTCGACCTTCTAAAATTTTTTGGTTTTATTTAAAATGACGTCTATACAGAAACTTCGGAAGCCAGTCATGAAAACATATCTCACTAGAGAGCAAATCGTAGAGCGCCTTAAAAACCAACCCAGACCTACTAAATATCTCACTCGAGAGCACATTAGTCAGCGCATCCAGGAGCTGGCGATTACTAATCCACCCAAGAGGCCCAAGAATGCTGTGTGGGGCTAAGCTTAGGAAAAAAAGCACCTTTTGCCAAAAGCATGGGATGGCTAATGGCCGTTGCAGGCTCCATGGAGGCCTCTCTCCAAAGAATTCTGAGCATTGGAATTTTCAGGGCAAAGGCTGCACCAAGGAAGAGCGCCAGAGTGCTGTTGAAACGAACGCTAGGATCAAATTTTTAGAGATGGTGGCTATTGAGTTGGGAATGATTCAGAAGAGGCAGTTTCGGTACCGTCTCATATTTTTCTAAATCACGACATTGGTAAGCTGTATTTAAATAAATAATGCATGCATATTGCAAGTGGAAACGTTTCCACTTTCTCTATCTATCAATAGGTAGAATTCCTGCATTTATTTAAAAAAATAGCTATGCATGAGATTATGATATTCCGTCATTTCTGAATATTTATTTGCGGTTTTAAACGCTACCCTATAGATATTCTTGAGCTACCCTGTAATTTCCAAAAATTGTTGTTCTCATTTTGTTCCTATTTTGTTCATGGTGACTAACTCAATCACGAACTACCCACCATGAGTCATCAGCTAATGCGAGTTAGATACAACCCTTCTTTATGTTAGAGTTGTTTTCATGCTCGTCAGTACCTCATCATACGAAATGCCAAGTGCATACAAGTAGGGTTCAGGACGAGCGTAGATTGACTTCAGAATAGGCTCATCTAGCACTCTCTTAATTTCAGCTTCAGGAAGCTTCAGATAGTGTTTAATCGCTAATCCTACGCCAGCTTTCTTCTCTGCACCCTTAAGGTAGACAGGGAAGGTGAGTCCATATCGTTTATCCAAGTATTCAAATAACGATAGATTTCTCTTCTTGCTACTCTCTACATATCCCCGTATTGAATCCGCATCAAGCCTGCCATTCAAAATCGGTACTACGATGACATGCATATGCGGTGTGTCTTGATCATAGTGAACGACAGCGTGAAAAATATGACACTCTGGATAGTATCCTCTTAGCCAATTCAAGCCGTCAGCGTACATGGCATTAAAGTCACACTGATGCCCTGAAGTTACCGAAAACACCATTTCTACGGCATAGCCACGGTTAGACTTTCGAAAGCTATAGTGGTCTAGATCAAAGCCTTTAGACCGAAGAAAGCTTATGACGATCTCTTCATATGAACCGCCATTTAAAGACACTAAATCGAGGTTTTGAGGCGTTCTACGACCATCGATACCGCCATAGCCACCAATTTCCTGGACTATCTTCCTGCAGTTATGCTTTTCAGCCAAATCTAGGGTTCTGGTATGCCCTTTTAGGCGAAGTACGTTAGCAAATATTGTTACTTTTGACATATTTATTCCTTTTGATTAGCAAATGGGGTCTGGCCTCGATTTGCTGGTTGAGTGTTTTTCCATGATTGAAAGAATTGCTCCATCGAGAGCTTTTCAACCAATTCAATATTTGTTGCTTGCTGCCAGGCCTCAAGATCCAACTCACTAAGGATGGAATCTGCAACTCGATTTCTTAAAACTACTGGCGATAGGGCATCTAACTCCCAGCAGGTGTCTCCAAAGTTATCTCTGAACCACTGGTACCTGGAATCCCCAACCTTAGTTTCTGCCCTAAAACTGGGTAAATTTCCCTCGTAAACATCTTTGTCAATTAAAGCAATTCGCCTTATTTCTACATTCCCACCGTAACGCTCTAAGCGAGCTGGCAAGTCTATATCTGACATATGTTTGCCTGATGGATCAAAATCTCCGCAATAAAATGCTATTAGAGGTTTATCACTATCGTTAGATTCCTCAGCAATTGAATTAATTACCGTTGCCGAGCTGTATCCATGCATAGCTCTAAAAGCAACTCCATATTTATCAAGTATTGGACTAAGCGTTCCTCTAACTGTTCCCTTTTCGGACCATATTTCTATCCTTTTGGGTTGTTCTTGCCAATAATCTCTTCTATAGCCTCTTACTGCATAATCTATTCTCTGATCTGGGTTGTCCCAAAGAGGTACTCGCTCGACTTCTCTTGTTTCGTCAACTATCCATTCCCAGGGAATAATTCCGTTTTCTCTGGCATAAACCAGTCGTTTGCTGACTTTTCCAGTTGAGTTTTTATTCATATTAGGAATTATTCCCATTGTGAATAGTCTGTAGCAGACCGCTCTAACCGAAGCAGGTTGTATTTCCTCTAAGATTTTGTACGAGGCCTGAATAAGACGATGTGAATCTTGTGATATTCCTCTCATGGCTTTTCTCCATGCGACTTATCTAAACCTGCTAAAGGTCTTGATTTAAGCCAATCTTGAAGTTCATCAGAGCGCCAAGCCACAGCTCTTTTTCCTATCTTTATAGGGTTTGGAAATAATCCATTCTTAATAAATGAATAGATTGATGATTTTGATAGCCCCGTAAAACTCATTACAACTTCAAGTCTTAGCAAGCGATTTGAATTTAGATTTGTTGGATATTGCATAGCGGCTCCATTTCGGATGCTGTGCAAACCTCTTGAAAGAAAAAGAAAAAGGCTTGCACAGATCACTCTGTTCAAGCCTAGGCACCATGAGCTTGGGGGGGCTTTCCGCTGCTCCAGCATATACATCCCACTAGGCCAATAGTTGATAGCTAGCCATGAGAATCCCCGTGAACGTTAATTCGTTCAAACCCCCAACAAAGGCTTAATTAAGCTGGGTGCAAACCACATCTTAGGCGGTTTCTGTATTACCTTGATAGAGATTATAAAGACTTTTTTGACTTCTGTGAACGTAAAACTACTTCTCTAGATTAAGATCCTTATAACGCTCGAGAGGAGGCCTTAAATTTAAGTATTTGACCATTGTTATAAATACCCTCTGCTAACTGTGCAAAATGATGCATTAGACTTATTCGATTCTGATACTGTTGTGATCGTAAATATGCTGCCTCTACTTTATTGGAATTACGATGAGCTAGGGCGGCCTCTGCAATCTCTGCTGGAAAATTCGTTGCCTCTGATGCCCATGTTCTGAAGGTAGATCGAAATCCATGAACAACAATTGGTTTATTGCTTACCTTATCTTTATATCCATCCATATCTCTTAATACCTCCAACATTGCCATGTTAGAGAGTGGTGAATTTGTCCTCAGATTTGGAAAAATCCACTGATCATGAAAACCGCTGACTTTACGAAGCACTTTTAAAGCAGCATCAGAAAGAGGAATGGCATGTTCTTTGCCTGCTTTCATTCGGTTGGCAGGGATAATCCATCTCTTTTCAATTAGATCAATTTCACTCCATTGGGCATTAATAACCTCACTGGTTCTTGTTGCGGTTAAGATTAAAAATTCTAGGGCTAATCGGCTCACTGTCTCTCTAGACCTTAATTCTTTCATAAAGATAGGAAGTTCCTTCCAATACAAAGAGGGCTGATGAACAATTTTTTGAGGTTTGGTGGACAGGGTAAATTCTAAATTTCCCTTCATTGCTGCAGGATTCTCCCCAGCCCGATAACCCATACTTTTTGCGTAATCAAGGACTCGCTCAATTCTTCCTCTCAGCTTTCTTGCAGTGTCATTTTTTGTATTCCAGATAGGTTGGAGTACTTTGAGGATTAATGGCGTAGAGATGTAATCAACCTTTAAAGCGGATAAGGTCCTAGCATCATTTTTTAGGGTGTTACGCCATTGCAATTCGCTTTTATGATTTTTCCAGTCTGACTTATGTGCATCTATGTAAGCCTCACAGCACTCCCAGAAGGTTGGAACACTAATAGATTTCTTGAGATTTCGTTCATAAAGTGGATCTTTGCCATCCAAAAGCATCTTGCGTGACTCTGCAAGTTTTAATCTGGCCTCTTGTAGGCTTACATCTTTGAGCGCACCAAAGCCCATTTCTCTAACTCGTTTATTAAGTTGGTATCGAAATACCCAGGACTTGCTAATACCCCTGGAACCCTCACGTACTTGAAGGTATAGGCCATCTCCATCTAAATGATTTCCAATCAACTTGGTATTTGCAGCAAACTTAGCGGAGAGTTGATTGCTAGTTCTATTAGCCATATCAAATTTATACCCATGTTTCAACCCCATTTATGGTACTGGATTTTATAGAACTGTAAAGAACTTTCTAGGATAATTATTGCTTTGTAAGCCAATATATAAATAGCTTTTTGGATTTCCTTGCATCTCATTGGATCATAAAAAAGAGGACGTCCGCTCCGCCAATTTCTTTCGATACG
>Ga0214921_10002699_pt1 | contig 28352 bp, 34 predicted proteins | sample LL1505_MetaG_FD_177992 | JGI IMG/M metagenome (GOLD analysis project Ga0214921, IMG submission 177992) | Freshwater microbial communities from Lake Lanier, Atlanta, Georgia, United States - LL-1505 | ecosystem: Environmental > Aquatic > Freshwater > Lake | place: USA: Georgia | collected...
CGCGCAGAACTATAAAAGTACTATGATGGCTCTCAATGAAGATTCTAAAGGAAGAATAATATTATGTCATCCCATAAATTTGAAGACATAAACAACATAAATCAAGCTCAAGCCGTTTCCTGAACGAGCTCAATTAAAATTCCCCCTGTTGAATCCGGGTGAACAAAAGCGATCAAAGTCTTGTGGGCACCGGGACGCGGAGCTTCGTCCACCATGCGAACGCCCATTGTTTTCATGTGGTCGATCGCAGCTTTGATATCGCTGACGGTCACGGCAACATGGTGAATCCCACCACCTTTTTTTTCGAGGTACTTGCTGATCGGACCGTCAGTGGTGCCTTCCTGAGGCGACACGATTTCAAGACGCGCTTGAAACCTCGGCATGGCTTGAGCAGAAAACATACCCGTCATTGTTTTTTGAGGAGTGACTAGCTCGTCGCCCAAATGTTGAAGGCCTAATACGTCTTTCAGGAACCAGCGGCACTTCGCGGGATCTTTAGCCGCCAACCCTAGATGATTCACCCCAATAACCGTAAATCCAGCCATTGCTACCTCCACAAGATCAATTATCGCAGCACCCAGTCGCCAGCCCTACTGAGCCCGACTCAATATAAAAAACCACCCGCAACATACAAGCTGCGGATGGTCCATGTTACCAATCAACAAGAGAACTCAGAAGAGTTTAGTGGGCCGAACTTAGTCGACGCGAATACCAGCGCGCTCAAGAATATCTTTAAGCTCTTTACGCTGATTTGGCTTCAAGCCTTTAGCATCGCAAAGCTCAACCAATGATTCACGCGCGTTTCCGGTAATATTCATGAACTCTTTATCTTGAAGCATTCTGAAACGACTCATCATACGTTCAAAAACTTCGTCACGGTCGATATCAGCACCGGTCGACCATTTTCCTTTTCGCATAGCGTTTGTAGCCAAAGCGACCACACGGCTAAAACGAGCGCCTTCAGTGCCAGAGCGGCGGCTTTTGCCGGTGCGACCTTTTGCACGAAGCTTCGACAGGAGCTCTTCATAGGTAAATGCGAAATTGCTTTCCACTTCGCGTAGTCCTAGCGGAGTATCTTGAACGGACGACCACACGATATTAAGGGTGTCGCCGGGGCGGAGTTCTACAGATGCCATTTTAATTCTCCTCTGAATTCTTAATGAACATGAGATTTTTCAAGCGGACCGAGGTTTACTAATGGATTTTAAGTAAGTCAAGCAAATTTATCAGGATAATTACCATATTTTTCTGGCCATTATGAGGATTTCTTGCAACTATAAATAAACACTGAACTTATTCAAAAGCCTTGATGTCTCTAAAGCAAGACATACAGTTCACTAAATGAGGTGTTTATAAAATCAATCCATGATGACACCACGCCCGCGCCTCATTTCTAATCGCTTCGAAGTAGTCCTGCTGATTTTATTGAGCTTTATAGTATCCACACGTCTCATTTGGCTTCAAATTGACGAGCGCTCAAGATCGATAACAGACGAATTTTACTCGACTTCATTAGCATTTAATCGCTCCTTGGGACATGCCTGCTCCGCTGGCGTCGATCCAGACTTCCCACACTCTACCCAGATAGCAAATCAGCCCCTCGACTCCAACGCCCAAACATCGCCGGGACTTGCCCTAACGCTTTGGGGTCTCTGTCAAATTGAGCGGCTGAATGTTGATACATATATAGATATAGCACCGCACTTAATTACAACTAGCGCGTTTTTTGTTGCGGTTACGGCCAGGCTGCTGACTGCAAATTGGGTTGGCGGCCTCATAGCTGCGGCTGTCGTTCTCAGTCGCGGCAGTATTTTAAGCGGCACGCACCTTGCGGGCACGTTCGTCTTGCTACAGCCCTTGGTGTGCTTAATTTTTCTACTACTCGCACTTTACGCGAGAACACGAGATGCCCGTTGGCTTCCTGCAGTGTTTACTTGTTGCGCGACGGCTATTTTTGTTTCGCCTCTTTTTGCACTGCTCGCCTGGCCAATGACATTATTTGCAGCCTTGAGAGCCATTCGCCAATCCGATAAATCGATCTTTAGCATTCACAAGCTCCAGCTGCATATGATCAGCATGATCATGGCACTTGTCGTGTTTCCGCTAATTATCGTGGCCCTCCATACGTATAGCCCCTCCTCGACACGCGGTATTACAACCTTCATTCGTCAGCTCCAGCAACTTAGCTCTGGAGGACATCGACTACTTCTTATGGCAGGATCGGCTATCGCAGAGCTTGAGCAGCAAGACCTACACTGGCAAGTATCCATCGCTACATTAGCGCTAGCAGCCACCTTAAAGCGATTTTTACCCAGTGGAAGCAGCTTTTGTGCCTTGATGCTTTTGATGTGCTCAATGATCGCCCTTGTTATCGATGGGGGAATTATCGCGGCCGCCGCCCGCCAATCCGATCATCTGGAAGTGCGCAGGATCTACAATATGACCGACGCTTTATTTAGCCTTGAACCTTTAATCATTGGGCTCGGGGCAAGCTACGCATGGTTTGCTGTGCGTTATCTAATCATCCTTCTCTACCCTGACTATAGCTCTCAGAAGCTACGGCATGATAGGATGTAAGCCTTATGGCAATAGATTAACGACAATTTAAGATAACAAATCAGGAACAATTTCGTGATGCTGCAATGTGTTTTGTTAAAACAATCATCAGGAATCCTCAGGCAAATTGCGATTTTCTTTGCGGTAGTTTCTCTTGTAGCTGCCTGCGCAAAAACCCCGCCTTCGTCTGATCCTGTGCGAGGTTCAAAAGGAAAATCCGCCTCAAAGGCAACACCATTACAGGCCACTCCTCAACCAAACAATCAACCTGCTCCCGGGCGTACGGCCATTTCAACGCCGGACGACTCCGCCTCCAGTAAGGAAACAGGCCCTCTTTCGCCAACTTCCGCATCAAAATCGGGCACCTCTTCAAAACAAACACCTGTTGTCTCGGAAGACTGTGATAGCAGCATAAAATTTAACGACGATGAGCCAATTTTTTTGCCCGAATCAAAAGCATTTATTACTCGCATCATGTCGCCCTGCCTGACGGCATCAGGAGAACCAGGTCACAAGAAAAAAGCGGGATGGATGGCTATGGGCTTTCCCTGCACAGGCGGCGAAGGCCGAATTGATTGGAAAGGCACCAATTACAATCGTCCCAAAATGGTATCATTTTTACTCGAAACCAGCTGCGCGATGGCACCAGTTGATACCCGCAAATTACGAGAAGAAGCTGCAAAAACAGCCGGGGTCTCGACTGAAGCGCCGTTGATTGCATTCAATCCTTTTGCGATTCAGTACTGGGAAGTGCCCGGCTACGATGACGCTGACACTTCATTTGCTGTAGACCTACGATCCGGGAAAGGCATTGATGATGCCTGGGCTCGCTTTATTAAATCCAAGCCGCTTAAAGTATTTCTAGTGGGCAGGGAAAATGCGTGGGTGCCGGGAAATTACATGTACGCCGTCGAGGGCGATCTTATCTGGGTTAGTAAAAATCGATTTACATTTAAGGTTGAAAAAGCTCGTCTACTTGCTGATGACGAACACAAAAAAGTCCGCGGGCGCTGTGAGGCGCTTCGTCCAGAGCGCGACTGTCTTCGCGTCTTTTAAATCAGGAATACGCAATCACCATGTCAATAATCAGTACGCCATGGGGACAAAGCGCAACTCAACATTTTTTCACACTAACTCCCGGGCATATTCTCGACGCTGTGGAACGCGCTGGACTACGCTGCACGGGACGTTGTCTAGCGCTCAACAGCATGGAAAACAGGGTCTACGAAGTAGAGATCGAAGTAGAAAACCCCGACCGCATCCGTAGCCCCTCCGAAAGATTTGTGATCATAAAGTTCTATCGGCCAGGACGCTGGAGCTGGGATCAGATTCAAGACGAACACGATTTTTTATTCGATCTTGTTGAATCCGATATCCCAGTCGTAGCACCAATCAGAAGAGACGATGGTCACTCCGTATTCGAAGACGAAGCTCTTGGCCTCATGTACGCAATTTTCCCGAAAGTTGGCGGCCGTAGTCCTGACGAACTTGACGATGATCAATGCCAACGCGTGGGACGACTATTGGCACGTATGCATGGCATTGGCGCCACTCATCTTGCCGAGCACCGGATACGAATTGAGCCCGAGACCTATGGCATCGCAAATCTTAAATGGCTTATTGAAAGCGGCACACTACCTCTCGACGTCCGCGATAGATATCAGCGCGCCGTCGAATCAATTTGCACGAAATCATCGCCATGGTTTAAGGCGGCGCAATATCAACGAATCCACGGCGACTGTCACTTAGGAAACTTGCTATGGGGACAAGAGGGGCCCTTCTGGGTTGACTTCGATGACATGGTCATTGGCCCTCCGGTTCAAGATCTATGGCTCATGATTCCTGGCCGCGATGATTTCGCGCGGCAAAAGCTTGAACTCGTACTTTCAGCTTATGAAATGATGCGCCCTTTTGATCGTTCGACCTTGCGCCTCATTGAGCCACTGAGGGCGCTGCGGTTTGTGCACTTTGCTGCTTGGATTGGCAAGCGTTGGGAGGATCCAAGCTTCCCGAGAGCCTTCCCTCAATTTGGCACTCCGCGCTGGTGGGCCGAACAAACGAGGGATTTAGAAGAGCAGCTAATGCTGCTCGCACAGTAGCCGGAGCAGCTAATGCTGCTCGCACAGTAGCCGGAGCAGCGGATGGCTGCCCCCATTTAAATCAGTCGCCGAGATGAGCTGCTGCCGAAATAATCGACTCAGCCAAACCTTCAATAAAAATCACTGTTTTTTTAAACATATTTTTAAGAATTTCCACCGCCGTACACTCTCGACCAAATTGGCCAGTCAGCCCATAACCCTTTGTTGTCAAAGAGCAATGGTTTCGCTAAAGTCTTCCCTCACTTCTTATTACGGATTTCTGCGGACGAAGTGAAAACTATAGAGTCTTTATCGACTCGGGAAGGATCATTACATGCAGGGTTTTGAGACAATCACAGAAATGGGCCACGAGCAGGTCGTATTCTGTCACGATAAAGCGACCGGTCTGAAAGCAATCGTCGCGATCCACGACACAACGTTAGGCCCCGCCCTTGGTGGAACACGCATGTGGGATTATGCAAATACCGATGCTGCCCTTTTCGATGTGTTGCGCCTGTCTCGCGGGATGACATACAAAGCTGCCTGTGCTGGATTGAACCTCGGCGGCGGTAAGGCGGTCATCATTGGCGACGCCAAAAAAATCAAAAGTGAGGCTCTCTTTAGAGCATTCGGACGTTTCGTCGACAGCCTTGGCGGCCGTTACATAACAGCCGAGGACGTCAACATTAACGTGAGTGACATTGAACAAGTTGCCGCTGAGACTTCCTATGTGACTGGCGTTGTCAGTCGACCAGGCGGATCAGGCGATCCTTCTCCTGTGACTGCATGGGGCGTGTTCCACGGCATCCGAGCGTCCGTCAAGCAACGTCTTGGCAAAGAATCACTCAAAGGCATTCGCGTAGCTATTCAGGGCTGCGGAGCTGTTGGTAAGTATCTTTGCGAATACCTACATGAAGCCGGTGCGCATCTTGTTGTGAGCGATATCGACTCAGAAAAAGTTAAAGCACTCACCGACAAATTCGGCGCAAAAGCCGTTGAAGGTCATGCCATTTATAGCGCGGATGCGGATGTATTTGCGCCTTGCGCACTCGGCGCCATCGTCAACGACGAAACCATCCCGATGTTTAAATTCCCCGTGATCGCTGGCGGTGCAAACAACCAGTTACTAGACGAAAATAAACACGGGAAAATTCTGAAAGAAAAAAACATCCTTTACGCCCCCGACTACGTGATAAATGCTGGCGGCCTCATTAACGTCTACAATGAACTGCGAGGATACAACGCTGAAGTTGCCCGTAATCAGGCCGCAGGAATCTACAACACCCTGCTAACGGTGTATTCGGAGGCCGACAAGCAAGGCATCTCAACGCATGCGGCATCCAACGCAGTCGCCGAGCGCCGCATCAATAGTGTTAAAGCCGTCACTGGCTTCAAGCACACATACGACAATCAATCCTGGATTCGCCGTTAAAATCGGCCTTGAGGTTATAAAGAAAAATTGAGGCCGCAATCCGAGCAGCTTCCCAGGGATGTTTCAAATTTAAATCCACAGGCGGGGCACGTTGATTGCGGCTGTAACGGATCAAAAACCTCGTTCAGCAGCCGAACGTCAGCACCAAGATCGGCCAATGCTTCTAAGCGTTCTCTAAGGATCAACGTGTGAATGGTTTGAACGTCGGCAGGATGGGCCCAAACCTCCTTAGATGGAGTGCACCCCGATTTGCAAGAGGCGTCGTTGGTGATGGCCATGATCTCAATACCATGCTTTTCCATTCTGGACTTAAGCAGCTCCGCATCACGAGCAGGTAAAAGACCGACCAATTCTTTCTCATGAAATTCTTCGTGGATCATTTAATCCCATCCTCTAAAAATTTGTATTTGCCCTGCTTTAATATTAATTTTTTTTGCAAAATTCACTTTCCCATTTGTTTTCACCACAACTGTCTGCTCCCCTGGTCTAACCCTAGCGCGAGTCACGTAAAAAGCCTGAGGAAGAGTCGACCAAGAACGCGTGTCGGCCGTCTCCAAGGCCGATGTCAAAACATTTGCGGCCAACCCTGCAAGTGGACCGTAGTTTTTCTGAACCTGATAAGTCAGTTGACCTTTGGCCAGCAAACGCGCGGTTTGTTTAGCTATCAACCGTGTTCGATGATTTTCCAATGTGTCTCTGGCTATCACATCCAGATAGGCCGTGTTTTCTGCCTGGATAAAACCAGCGCTGGAAACTTCCACACCAGTTCCCGCATTAACCAATGGTCTTGGTTCCAGGGCTGGAAACGAAAACCTAACCAACTGATTGCCAACAGTCGAAAAATGCTCCTTGGTCACCTTCGGCGCAATCCGCCCTAACTCATGAACGACAATTATTTCGCCCGTACTTTGCCACGATGCAGGTGAACTTCCTGAGAGCGCCCACCTATACTGCCGCTCAAGTTCTCTTAAACGATCAGCGCGCCCTCGAATCGTGAGACACCGATGCAACCCCAATAGGACACCGCTGGGTACAGTGCCGGAAATAAAAGTCGCAAAAGGACCTTCATAGAGTTCTTTTGCTTTTGTGTAATCGATGATGGCGCTATCCCACTCTCCTCGCGCCTCATAGATGAGCGCGCTAATATAGCGAGCGTGAGCATCCTCACCGTACTTGTTTTTACTATTTTTGTCGTATTTCTGATTAATCTCTGCGAGTTTACTGTTGATTTTTCTCGCCTCAACCCGCGCTTCATCCAGCTTGCCTTCACCAATATATTGATGCGCAAGCATGGAATGGATGGCCACTTTTTCATAGTCCTCGCCATCGTAATCTGTCGATGATTCATTAACTATAAGGCTGGCGGCTGTTTTGCTGTAGCTCAATGTAAATAATTCATCCGCAATTTGATCTGCCTCAAACCACAACTTGCGGCTTTTTTCTGTCTCGCCTTTGCGGTCAAGAATTGTCGCTGCTTCAAGACGCCATAGTAAGCGATCTGCGGAACGGCCTTGCATTCCCGATTTCTTAAGTGACTCCAGAGCAAGATCGTAATCACCCTTCACGTACGCCTCACGCATTGCTGCTGTTTGACCTGTGTACGAAGCGCAAGAAACAAGACCGCCCAAAAGGGCGGCCTTTACTGCGATCTTTGCAATAGAAATTGAATGCTTCAGCATGCTCACCAGTCGCCGGACGAACGACGAAATTCCTTGCTGATTTCATGTTTTTCAGTCCATTGAATTTCTGAAGTTTCGATATTGATCAACTTCATCTGAACGAAATAGCTTGTCCTTTTTGTTCCACCATTCGTATGAACTTGACTGGCAATTGAACCCGCAAGCATAAAATCTGCACCAGCGAAATTACCAGTTTTCTTCTTTGTGTTGGCATTGACTGCTCCGCTATTTTGGAACTGAAGTTCGTCACTAATCTGCTCGCGACGCGCCTTCTCCAAAAATCGGACTTTCCCGCTGTTCACCAGCTCTGTTTCCATAAACTGCGTCAAACTGACTGTATCAATATGCTCGTCGGTTCGATTTTCAATATCCTGGACAACAACCATTGGAGCTTTGCCGTTATTAGCTGCTTTGTAATTGTTAAGCCATGGGCGCCCCAAACAAGACGTGATCATAACGCTCATTAAGCTATGCGCATCCGCCTCGTTCCACTTATCATCTAAAATTTTCACTTTTTGGGGATCAGAATACTCGCCCTGCATGGTTGGCGCACAAGATGCCAGGCTCAGAGCCGCCAAACTGATGGCCACAAGAGCGGTACGAGTCTGTTTAATACTTTGCAAAATCATAACAATTTCTCCCGATGGATTCGTAGGTTTGCGCTCACGATGAATTTTTATAAGTCCGCTTGTGATATAATAAACGACGAAGCGGAAAAACTCCAGAGGTGGCCTAGGGGAGGAAATCGTCATGATGAAGTTGCTTACGAATCGAGCAGTAAAACTTGGGTTGATCTCAGTCGCGTTCAGCGCCCAAACACTGGCGTTTGCCAGCAGCACACCACCTCAGGCCAATTCATCCGCGCCAGCGCCGATAACATCGCCTAATCGCAGCATCTTTCTCAATGGTATCGACATCTCGAGCGCTAGAAGCCAGGACTTGCGAAACGTGCATATTAAAATCTCTGAAACAGGCGATATATTCATCTCTGCACCCCAATACCAAGTAACAGAAGAAGAGACTTTTTTACCTCTGTCATCTTATACAACTAAGCAGGTCACACCCGAACATAAACCGCCCCAGGCCATGGGCACAGGAACGGGATCAGCCGCAGTGGCGAAGGCGCCGACTGAAGGTAGCGCTGCCGATAAATCTGCAGAAAAAGTCAGTGAAAAATCCAGCGAAAAACTCCCAACGAAATCAGCAAACCCTCCGAGCACACCGGTCATCAACGCTGCGCCGGGCGCCAACGGTGCAGCTTCTCCATCACAACCTGCTAGTGCAGCTGCACCAAAATCCGGTGGATGAGCAGCCTCTCAAAATTAAAGAAAATATCGAACGGATCCGCCATCTCGTGGAAAAGATCACTGAATCGGCTCATCGCGAGAAAGATTGCGTACGCATTTTGCCCGTGAGCAAAACACACGATCACCACATCATTAGACAAGCCTACGGTCTAGGGCTGCAAGAATTCGGCGAAAATTATGCTGATGAGCTCGCCACAAAAGCCGAGCAACTGAGAGATCTCCGAGGAATTCATTGGGTATTTATCGGTCAACTTCAGTCAAATAAAATACAAAAAATAGTCGCCAATGCCGATGAAATTCAATCCATCGCTACAGAAAAACACGCTCGCTACATTGAGCGATATGCGGCCCAATTTGGAAAAAAAGACTATCCAGTGTGGATCGTCGTGAATGCTGGCGATGAAAACTCCAAACAGGGCGCGAGGTTTGAAGAGCTAACCAGTCTTTGTGACTATATCACCCATCATTGTCCAACTTTGAAATTACAAGGCCTGATGGCCATACCACCAGCAATTTACAGCGATCGCAATATATCCCCAATTTCCGCGGCGAACATACCGCCAATCTATAAGAAATTACGTTCTCAAGCCTCCTTGATTGGCGCTGGTAAGCTGAGCCTAGGCATGTCAGGAGACCTCGCCCTGGCTATCACCGCCGGCAGCGACTGCGTGCGGATAGGTACCGCCATTTTTGGAGCGCGCCCTGCATAATCCCTCATAATCCATGGTAGCGAGTTCGCGCTGCTTGCGCCCGTACAAAACTTAAACTGGATCACCGCCTACCGAGGTGGATGCCTTTAAGGAATTCTGGAGAACACTTTCTGGCTACAAACCTCTAGCAAAAGTTGTAGGTTTAAAATTACAGGTTTAAAGTTCGTGCGTTTTTTATGAGTATCGGCTATTCATTCTTCGTAAGAATGAGACCTTGTCTTCACCGTCGCAGTTCTGACATGGACGCGTGCGCAGATAGTTCCTACCGTGAAATCCAAACGCCAAAGAATGTACAAGATGACAATAGCAAGCCCACTTAGAGTTTTACTTTTGACGGCCTTCGGTTCTTCCGCCGCGCTTAGCGCAACGGAGACTAATCTAGCGCCCGAGTACATCGTTTTACCCGGATTTTTTCGCGCACCAGAAACCGGTTTCGGCGGTGGCTTGGGTCTATTTATTCTGAGTCCCCCTGCTGAAGGGCAGCAGGGTTCCAAGGGGAATGCGATAAAAATCGGAGCCATTTACACGGAGAAAAAGCAATTTGTCCTCCGCGGGCTATCTGAAAACTTCATCAATGATCATCACGATCACTTGAGTATTTCCGGTAATGCTCAGAGGTACCCTGATTCGTTCTTTGGCATGGGTAACAACACCGTAGTCGCTGACGAGGAAAAATACACGTCCTACGAATGGGACATTCAGCTAAAATATCTCCACGAATTTACCTCAGCACTCTATTTCGGTGGCCAAGGAGCCATGTCAAGAGAGCGAATCACTCACTTGAAACCCCAAGGACAACTGGAGCGAAAAACGGATCAAAATGGTCGACCCGTCAGGGGTACAGAGCCCGTTAGCCTTGCAGGATTAGGATTTATAGCTCGCTGGGATACCAGAGATGATCTCCAAGATCCTGACCACGGGATGTTTGTTGAGGCAAGCTTTCTCTCAAGGAAAAAGGAGCTTGGCAGCGATTACGATTTCAGTTCAACGAATTTAGACGCCAGAGGCTTTGTGCCTGTGCCTCTTGGTCAGAGACCGATCCGGTTTGCCTGGCAGCTAGCAGCGACCTCCCATGACGGTCAACCTCCTTTTCAAGCACTAGCCAGCCTGGGCGGTAGAGACCTGCTTAGAGGCTATTTTCTCGGACGTTTCCGAGACCGGAAGCTTTTGGCTCTTCAGACGGAGCTGCGCATCCCGATTACTGAAAAATGGGGCATGGTCACCTATACCGGAGCGGGAAATGTTACGCGTGATTGGCAACGTCTAACGGCTGGGACCTTTAAGCCAGCATGGGGCCTTGGCGGAAGGTACCGCATCTCAAGCACTCAGAAAGTGAATCTTCGCCTGGATTTTGCGTGGGGCCGTGAAACACCTAATCCTAGCGTCTACCTAAGCCTCGCTGAAGCGTTCTAATGTCGATGCATCTATCCCACAGCGCCCTGTCATCCTGACGCGAAGCGGAGGGATCCTTCCCCATCGCGTTGCTCTGAGTCAGGATGACGAAAATCGCGTTGCTCTGGGTCAGGATGACGAAAATCGCGTTGCTCTGAGTCAGGATGACGAAAATCGCGTTGCTCTGAGTCAGGATGACAAAATCGCGTTGCTCTGGGTCAGGATGACGAAAATCTTTGGCCATTTTTGGGGCGCGCCCTACATAATCCCGCCTAAGCAATGGTGTGGAGTTCTCATTGCTTGCGCCTTCACAATCCTCATGCCACCCCAAGATCGCGCCAAAAGAAATAAATTGCGCGAGCTGATTGGTCATTCACAATTTATTTTAAAAATAGCGCGATAGCCCTAATGAACTCTTATGCTTTACGTTTCGCGAACTTTTCCATCAGCTTCGTGGCCCTGAAACAACTGGCACCAACATTGCAAGCCTTTAGGCGGAGACTGGGGCGGATTTGTGCCGAAATTGGCAACCGGTGTGTTCCAGAGCCTTCGTAGAATCTTAATTTATTTTTCTCAACACAGGAGCTTTTTATGGCAACATCAATGCAAATGCAAAAACAGTTTGACGCCCTTCACCGTGATGCCGAGCGAGTTTTAACATCAATTAATAGCCTTTCGCACGACATGGGCCGTGAGGAAAACCCGGCAAATCGCGCCGTCGCAAAACAAACTGCCATTGCGCCAACGGAAGGTTTCAAGATTGATGTTGCAGCGCTAAGAAAAAGACTAGATGAAACGCGTGGCGTCGTAGCCGTCCGCGCCAAGGAGATTGACCATCAAGTCCGCTCGCAGCCGTATCCCTATATTGCTGGGGCCCTTGGTGTGGGAGCCTTAGCTGGTTGGTTGATAGAGCGACGCATCAATCACTGATTCGTCGAGCTCTCAATCATCATCAGCACTCATCTTTCTCGTGGGAGGTTACTCGTGGGATCTCAGGCGGACGTAGGTACGGTCTGTAGCACTCTTTATCAACAGGCCGAAGAAATTGTTTCGACGCTGGACAAGCTCTCAACGCGATTCGCCGATCCCGCGCACGTCATTGGAGACGGCGAGGCCTCCCAGAGTTTGGAGTATTTGAGGTCTGACTTACTCCGCCTGTCGGGAGACCTCGAAATGCTCAAAGCAAGTTATACACGCCACGCCGATCGAACGACAGATACCAGGAACGAACAGAAAGCGCCCTATTTAGTCAGCGGTGTGGCTCTGGGAATGGTTCTGGGAAAGCTCTTGGGCAGCGAGTGATGGCCCGACTTGGGGACGAACTCGCTGCCCTGTTAAATGAAACCCTAACCACAACGCAACAATCAAGAGGCCAACCCCCTCGGGTCGTTTCGTCGCTTATTGCGCCACGAAGAAGAGGTCCAGAAACTGAAGCCACCCCCACTGCCATAACCGACGCCCCCACCGACACAAAGGGGAATCACCGGGGTGGATCGTCCCGCTCACCCGCGCAAGTGATTTTTTCTGTGGCAAGTTGGGCAGGCCTCATGGTGGGTCTCGGCGCTGCAGCAGCCTTAGCAGCTGCGTATAGTTTATACGTTATGACTTCAAGATACGTCGAACCGGGCGCTGCCTCTGCCATTATTGCGATAGCCTTTGCACTCCTCGTGACACTGACGGTTGCTGCAAAAAAGGCTTAAACCCATCGTCACACCGCAGCTGAGTCTATTTTTCGCATCTTTAACTGATCCCAATCCTGGATAATAATGCTTGACCCCTCTTTGGGTCGCCCCATATTATTATTTCCAGAATCATTATGATTAGTTAAGGATGCTGCTATGCCAAATTCCCTCATTGCACTGATTTCATTTGTACTTGAATTAGCTCTCAACATGGCTCAAGTCATCGTCATTGCCTCGGTCCTGATTTCCTGGGTTGGAGCGGATCCCTATAATGCTCTGGTGCAACTAATTCGCAATATCACCGAACCAATGTATCGACCCTTTAGGAAAATCACTCAAGGGTTCAGTGGTCCTATTGATCTTGCTCCCTTGATCGTTCTGCTGATTATTGCAACCATTCAAAAGGGATTTCTACCCTATTTGAAAATGATGGTGATTCAACCATCCTAACCGACTGAGTGGCAATCATGCTCGCACGTCATATTTTACCTGCTGCTTTATTGACTCTAACTTGTGCCACATGCATTCGAGAGGGTCGCACTGCCGGCCCACATGAGCGTTCCAAGTACAAATTGGTGACCTCACCACCTCTTGCAAACCTAGACTCAAAACACCTCAATCTCATCACCTTTGGACATCGAGGTCTCTACGATGATTTCGTCCTGGTGTGGGCGATCCAATTTCTAGCAGATCGAGAGTTAAAGGAAAAAGCCTCACCCGAAGAACTAAATTCAGCCATAGTAAGCATCGTGTCGCACACACCCAAAGTCGAGGCTCTTTACCTTCTTTCCTGCTATGTTCTAGCCTTAGACTACAAGCGACCGGAATTCTGCGAAAATATTTCTGTACAGGGCCTGAAAGCGTTTCCGAATAGCTGGCGAATACCTATGACGCAGGGGTTTGTGGCTTCGTTTCAGGAAAAAGACGATATCAAGGCTGCGGCTTTTTACCAGCTGGCAGCGTCTCGCCCATCAAGCCCCCCTTACGTTGCGAAGCTTGCCGCCCGACTGACCGAACGCGGCTTTGCAAACGGTCAAGATCTAAACGAGACGATTGAACTAATGAGTGATGTCCCAGGCGGAACACGAATTATCGAAATCCTAAAAGAAAGATTAAAAGATCGAGAACCACCACCGAGAACCGGAGGTCAACCTTGAGCATTACGACTTCATCCGCAAAAAGCACAAAAAACAACCTTACCCCGGCCCCTGCGCTATTAGCACTCAGAGGGATTGAGAAGACATTTAGGCTTGATGTCTTCAAACCACCCGTTCAATCCCTGAAAGGCGTGGATTTAGAGTTTCCTGAGGGCGTCTGCACTGGACTGGTCGGACACAACGGAGCCGGTAAAACCACAACGATTCGGATGATCTTGGGCCTGATCGCACCCGATCGTGGAAAAATCCTTTATCTCGGCGAGCCCATGACACGCAATCGTCGCGCAAAAATCGGATACATGGCGGAAGCTGCGCGATTTCCAGGTGCACTGACCGCCTCTGAAATTCTGGCCACTCAGCTTGCACTCCACAATGTTAAGTCACCCTCTGGCCGCGCGACTCTCATTAAAGACAAACTTAAATCCGTCGGTCTTGAAAACCACGCCAATAGAAGAATTCGCGATTTTAGCAAAGGGATGATGCAGCGCCTGGCATGGGCACACGCGACGATTCACGAGCCGAATCTCCTTATCCTAGATGAGCCATTCACCGGACTTGACCCACTGGGTCGGATCACCATGAAAAATTGGATCTTGGCAGAGAAAAAACGCGGGCTAACCATAGTCTTGTGCACGCATGAATTACCACAAATTATGTCTTTATGTGATCACATCCATATTCTTCGCCAAGGAAAACTTGTTTATTCGTCACTCGATAAAAATGTGCGCGGTGGCGCTCTCGAGGAAACGCTTCCTCGCTACTTTGTAGATATCAGTGGCGCGACCCTAGAAAAACTTACTCAGCTTTGCGCCCATAAAAAATTGTCTCCCTGGCAAACTGCTCATCAAGAAGGCTTCCTGGTGCGCCTAGGATTTAGCGATTACCAATCGGCTGTGGGATGGTTTGAACCATGTTTAAGTAGCGGGCTCGTCGTTGTTAGATTTGGCGATGACAACAGCGCCACCGAAGAGCAGCTTCTTGTCCACTTCAAAGAGGAGTTCACACAATGATTGCTGCATTTAGTTCTTGGTGGCACCTGACCAAGGAAAGCTTTCTAATCCTCCGCCGTGATAAAATATTCATGCCAATTATCATGGTCGGCCTCGCTGTGGCTTTTTTTGCAAACTTAGCCAGCAATTGGGGACTCGAGGAGTACGAAAAAATTCTATTCGACATCGGCTTAGCTGGATTTAGACTCACAGGTGGTGTCGTGGCCATCTTGTGGGGTGTACGCATGATCACTGACCCACTCCAGGATCGAAGTATCGAGCTACGAATCGCTTCACCGTCTGCAAGGTTCACATGGATTCTTGCGCGATTTTCTGGGCTCGCTGTTTGTTTGATGCTCATGGGACTAATTTTTGTCGGGATATGGCAATTACTAATGGTGCTCAATCAATTTGGCACTATGAATAATTTGCAAAGCTGGACTCTTGGCATGATCTTCGTCGAGTGGCTGGTACTCGGAGCCATTGGGCTACTGATGGGGACGATATCTGGTTTTTCTACGGCTCTTTTCGCCACTTTCAGCGCCTGGATTGCTGGTCTTTTAGCTCCCATCGTAGCAGCCACTGCTGGCTCGTCAACAGACGCCACGCAGCGCAGATTTTTAGAATTTGTGGCCGACGTATGGAACTTCCAGCGTTTTAACCTCATCGAGCAACTCGAGGCGGGAAAACACACTGTGACGCTTTCGGATATCACCTCGCGGCTAACCTGGGCCGCCTGCGTCCTAGTCGGCTGCTTGGTGCTGTCATCGTGGGTTTTCCAGGAAAAGGACCTGACCTAAGGTCCTAACGTTATGAGGGCATCAATGAGAGCTGCGCGTTAAAAGCAGGATTCTCGACTCCTCCCAGAAGATACTTGGATCAATCGAGGACGTCACTCCTCCGAGGCGCAAATCTAACTTTGGCGGAGTGCGCCCTAGCTTAATGCCCTCGTCAACAAAGGATCTGCTTTCTGAAATTTTCCAACCGTGCTTGGAGAAAAATTCGACACCTTCGGCTGGCATGAACTTAATAGAAATATTCGCCTTGACCAGCTCGTCCATGAATTTGTTTCCCGGCTGATTCCAAGTTTTTGCACTATAGTAGTCCGTGAGCCACAGATGCACATGTGGGCTAGCTAATAAATCTGCAGCGAGCGCAACAACATTTTCTTCAGAAAGATACGGCAGCAACCCTTCGGTGATGACCAGAACTTTCCGCCCGGATTCATTTGCCTCAGCCAGAAACTTGCGGCGCTCGCTGTCGATGGACAGGTCAACCGATCTTGGCGTTACATTGCAAGACGGGATGTCGCGTTCAAGGACTGACTTGCGATAGGTCATCACCCCAGCCAAGTCTACGTCAAACCAACGGATGTGCGAAGGTAGCTGCAAACGGTAACTTCTGGAGTCTAATCCGCAAGCGAGGTTCACGACGCAGTCAATTCCGTGTGTTTTAATCGCTCGAAGAACAATCTCATCAAGAATTGCGGTTCGAATGGCCATAAACCAGGACATGTCATATCCAGGTGACATGTTATCGATAATGGCCGCCCCTCTCTCACCAACTAGCCGTCTTGCGTAAGGATCTTTAAATAATGCATCGGGACGCTCGCTTTCGGTGGCCCGCAATGCCGCAACAGCCCATGCTGTGTCAGATACGTCCCGTAGTTTCGACAAATTTTGATCTTCTTGGGTCATGGCTCAAGCTCCTTTAGTCCTTACACAGACGCTTAGTCCTCCGGCCACTCATAGCTTGAAATTCAGCAATGCGCCAATCCTACTTCTGAGAGCCGCCCCACACCCGGGATCCCTAAAAGGCAGGCATTACGAGGGAATAGTCGCTTCCCGTATAAGAATCACCAATGACTTTGAAATTAATTGCCATTTTATTACGATTGCATTAAAAACGCAGATAATCTGGGGTTTTTTGATGTATCACTATGAAATGAATGAATTAGCTATTAAGCGGGAAAAGACTGCTGCCCGCGAACTACGCAAGTCGCGTTGGTGGCAATCTAAAATCGCCAATCGGGCGAGCTGCCATTACTGTGCGAAGTCCCTAACTAAAGACGAGTGCACGATGGACCACGTTGTCCCGATCGTACGCGGCGGCAAATCGATCAAAGGTAATGTCGTTATCGCCTGCAAAGACTGCAATAATCAGAAAAAAGACAAACTTGTCATGGACTGGGCTACACCTGAATGACTGGGATATCCCTCAATTAACTGCGACGAACCGTTAATCCACGGGTTCACTAAATCCTACAAGCCTTCATCAACCAGGCCACGAGACCTAACATCAGAAACAACTGCAAATAGTGGTACCAGCGTATACCCCCAGCACCAATAAATTGGCCTTTTTGCCCACGTTGCTTTCGCAAAGCTGCCTCGTAGGCCGCCTCTTGACGACTCTTCAGTCCGTCTTTTGACCCGCCGTTCAGCCTTGAATTGTCTTTTTTTTGGGCGCCAACACGTTTTTTAGCTTCATTAAAGTCTGTGATTTTTGGTTTATCAGTCATGACTTTCGACGTCCTTGTGTTTGTGCTAAAAGTTTGGGTCGCAATGCTTTCGCCGTTTTTGAGCACTTGACCCGAAAGGCTTTATGAATTCATCAACTGCAGCCGCTTCCATTAAAATCAACAAGCCTGTTGTTATTGTACCCACCTACAACGAAGTGGACAATGTCGCTCCGCTCGTTGATCGTATTTTCGCCGCCACACCGGACATCCACGTCCTTTTTGTGGACGACAATAGCAAGGACGGCACCCGTGATCGCATCAGCGAGCTCATGACCCAACACCCGGCAAAAATTCACATCCTAAAACGTGCCGGCAAGCTCGGTCTTGGGACAGCCTACATTGCAGGATTCAAATGGGCCCTTGCAAATGACTATGATGCCTTGATCGAAATGGATGCTGATCACTCACACGACCCCAAGGAGCTTGCAGTATTCTTGGACAAACTGAGCACTTATGACGCAGTCGTAGGCAGCCGCTACTGCGATGGAGGCGCGACAGAAAACTGGAGCTTTATCCGAAAATGTATCAGTGTTTTTGGAAGTTTTTATAGCCGCACTATTCTTGACCTGACTATTCGCGATTTGACCGGAGGATTTAACGGATGGAGGCGCGATACCATTATCGCTATTAATCCAGACCTCGTACGCAGTGAAGGTTATTCTTTTCAAATCGAATTAAAATACCGCGCACACCTTGCGGGTAAAACAATCATCGAGTCGCCTATCATGTTCTCGGAACGCCGCGCCGGTCAGTCCAAAATGAGTCTTAAAATCGTGCTAGAGGCGATGGTTCGCGTTTGGGCGCTGAGAGCTATCAAAGCGGATCTAAAACAACCCTTGCTATCGTGACACGCCCATGACCAACCGCTACGACATTTTGTTTGAACGGATAAAAATTGGCCCTGTGACCGCGCCAAATCGGTTCTACCAAGTAGCTCATTGCAACGGGCTTGGACATCGGTTTCCAAAATCATTGGCGGCATTACGCGGGATGAAAGCCCAAGGCGGCTGGGGCGTCGTATGCACTGAGGAAGTAGAAATTCACCATACGAGTGATCTGGCTCCTTTTCACGAAGGTCGTCTTTGGAATGACGACGACATCCGCGGACTCAGCCTTATGAGCGATGCCGTGCACCAGCATCATGCGCTCTCTGCGATTGAACTCGTCTATAGCGGTATGAACAGCACCAATCTCTACTCTAGAGTGCCGCCCATGGGACCAAGATCCATGGGCATATCTGGCGGCTGCGGTTTTGATCCCGTTCAATCACGCCGCATGGACAAAAATGACATCCGCAATGTTCGTCGCTGGCACCGCCAAGCCGCCATTCGAGCCAAGCACGCTGGCTTTGATATTATTTATTGTTATGCGGGACACGGTCTCACACTGCCCATGCAATTTATGATGCGGCGATATAATGACCGCACAGATGAGTACGGTGGCTCCTTAGAAAATCGAGTCCGATTTTTCCGTGAAATAATTGAAGACACTAAAGAAGCCGTGGGCGACAAATGCGCCGTGGCCGTTAGATTTGCCGTCGACGAACTCTTGGGTGATGCCGGCATCACACATCAGGGCGAAGGCTTTGATATCGTCTCTGTGCTCGCTGAACTACCAGACCTTTGGGACGTCAATATCAGCGGATGGACGAACGACTCCGCAACGTCGCGATTTGAAAAAGAAGGCTACCAGGAGCAATACACTGCATTTGTTAAAAAATTGACAACAAAACCTGTCGTAGGAGTGGGACGTTATACGTCTCCTGATTCCATGGTTTCGGCGGTAAAACGGGGTATCCTAGATTTCATCGGAGCTGCGCGTCCTTCTATCGCAGACCCTTTCTTGCCGAACAAAATCAAAGCCGGCCGTTTGGAAGACATTCGAGAATGTATCGGCTGCAACATCTGCGTAGCCGGCGATATGAAAATCGTACCAATTCGATGCACCCAGAACCCAACCATGGGCGAAGAGTGGCGACGCGGATGGCACCCCGAAGAAATTTCTGAAAAAAAATCTAACAAAAACATTTTAGTGGTTGGCGCTGGTCCTGCTGGCCTTGAGTGTGCACGCGCCCTTGGACAAAGGGGTTACGAGGTCATGCTCGTTGATGCTAAGCGTGATCTCGGTGGTCGCGTCTTGCGAGAGTCCGCACTGCCGGGATTGAGTGAATGGCGCCGAGTTGCAGAATGGCGATTATCGAAACCACAGTTGAGAGAGAACGTGCAAATATTCCCGTCGAGTAAAATGACGGCCAAAGATGTTTTCGAGACTGGCATCAAGGATGTCATCATCGCCACAGGATCCCACTATCGGCGAGACGGAATTGGTAGGACGATTCATCAAGAAATTCCAGGTCATGATTCAAAAGACGTTTTTACGCCAGACGACCTGATGGACGGCAAACGTCCCTCCGGAAAAGTCGTTATTTACGATGACGATCATTTTTATATGGCTGGAGTCCTAGCAGAACAATTAGCGAATTCCGGCTGTGAAGTCTCGATCGTGACACCATCACCGTTAATTTCATATTGGACCCAGTTCACTCTCGAACAGGAAAAAATTCAGAAAAAATTAACAGATCTTGGTGTGCAGTTTTACATACGTCACACGCTAGCGACGATTGAAGCAGAATCAGTGACGATCGAATGCAGTCTGACCGGACAAAAACAATCACTATCTAGAAACGCGGTCTTATTGGTGACCGACAGGAAACCAAACGATCAACTTTATCAAGAACTACTGCCAAAGCTTGAAGGTGGCCAGCTTGACTCACTTCGAGTTATCGGAGATGCCGAGGCGCCGAGCACCATTGCTCAGGCCGTTTATGCCGGACACCTTGCAGCGCGAGAATTCGACGAAGTCATCAACCCAGATGAGACGCCTTTCAAGGTTGAAAGAGTGACAGAATTCACCGTCTAGATCGCCCTGATTTTGATTCGCTCGATCAGTACCCTGCAGGCTCTCTTTGTTTGTGCTACTTTTGACAGACTAACGAGCTAGATTCCTTCGCAACCAAACCATCAGTATTGCGCCGATTGTGCGAGTTCACCGCGTTAAAAACCGCACCATTGCTCTTCGCCTTCAAAAACAACTCCTGACTTCGTGAACTATGCAAGTCCACATAGACGGATCGATTGTTGGATCCATTTAAAGCGGAGCCTCCCCCGGATACAACGCCAAGGATCTCCAATCCATGGTCAGTTTCGATTAACAAAGGGCCTCCTGAGTCACCCTCCAATGTTTGACTATATTTTTTTGCTCCCATAGACGCAAATGTCTGATCATTAACATCTCGATCAAATACGAATACCACATCTCGCCCAAGACTTGGATTGTAAACGTAACGACTGTCTCCCACTCTTTTGATGTTCGAGTTAGCAGTATCAGTCGGTGATGATTTACCAAACCCAACCAAAATCACGGGCGAAAACTGCGCCGGGCGACTTAAACTGTAAAGACTAGGTATGATGACATCTGTCTGACTAAAAGTTTGATCTTTAAAAATCATTACAACTAAATCATCCCGTCTCTGATCAGGACTTAGCGTACCAGTGCTATTATCAATTGTTCCATGCGAGATTATGGCTTTGGGTGACAAGGCAGACTTCAACGCCGCCGTGTACTCAGCCCCGCGATAGCCCGTACCCTGCATAATGTAATGATCGGCGGCATTTCCTCGGATGCAGTGGGCCGCAGTAAGCACTGCATTGTGTCCAACCACGGTGCCGGTGCAAGCAGCCATTTGCCCGCCGAGTTTTCCAGCCATTATAAAAACAACACTCGGAAATTTTGAAGATTCATAGCCATCGACAATGGCGAGGGGCGCCTGAGACTTTACATGAGTACACGATTTACTTCTTGACGTAGAGGCCCCGCATCCCTGATTTATTAAAGCAACTAGCAATGTGATCAAAACGATTCGCATACTAAGATCTCCTCAGCAGTTCACCGTCAGCACGACCTCTTGGAAGCTGCATCGTCAATCATCGAAATAAAAATTAACCAGGCTGATTAGCCTCATAGTTACTGGGGTTTAAAGAACTTTAAATCCCTTGAAAGCTTCTAACCATATCAAATTAACCAGCAATTTCGCAAAGTCACTTAGACTCTACCCGTTCACAATCACCGATCGGAATTGTTCTTCAATCGCCAGCCACGCATCCCGCAGCTTCGGCTCGAGCCCGAGATCATTCAGAACTTCACGCATCAAAACCTGACGGCGGTTAAAGTGCACTGGTCGGATAAGAAATGGCTTGTGTGCAGCTTTGAGTGGTTTGCCCTGATATTTAGCGGGACCACCAAGCATGGCTGAGACAAAAGTGATTTGTTGGGAAGTGATGTGTTGAATATCAGAGTTGAAAAAAAAGTGACCGATCATCACGTCGGCGAAAGCTCTCTTATAGAACTCGGCCACGGCCTTCGCAATGAAGGCGTGGCCTATCTGATCATATAAACCTAGATTCTTTGTTTCCTCTACGTCAGTCATCCGGATCTGGTTCCTTTTCGGAAGCCAGTCTCAGTTGTAGTACGCGATTCCAAATGCGAGTTCGCGTTTTTGCTGGCTACCAATCAGACTACCGTAGCTGCTATGGGTCGTGTCGCGCAACTGGTAGTTGTGAACCATGTAAGAACCTGTGAAGAAGAAGCCATTAGAGGCTGGCAACTCTAAGCCCATGCCCATATGGTATCCTGGGCCGATGCCTTCAAGCTTATAATCGTCAGTGGTTCCCGCAAAAGTTCCGCCCGACACATTGCGCATTTCGGTGTGAATGTTGGTCACTTGACTGTAGACACCAGCACCTGCTTCAAAAAACATGATATTGCCGAAGTTAAATCGTGAGAAAACGCTAATAGCCTTGCTTGCAGTCGAGGCGTCACGGCTAAGCTCTTGACTCGTGGATGGTGTCCTCTCACTGAATTCTTCATATTTATTTTCGACGTTTAGCATTAGGCCGAGATTTAGTGGTCCAAAAGCATAACCCACATAAGGGCTGAATGCTTGGCCGGCGCTTTTTGTACGGGTGTTCTTGTCGCTGACAGCACTTTGCTGGCCGCGATCATCGCTATCCATAATACGAATCGATGTACCGAAGTTTAGACCCTCGCGGTCTGCACGACGGGCATGGGCCGTCTGGCTCCACGGTACTGCTATAAGCAGCCCCAATAAAATACGAGTAGTGGTTTTCATGATCAGTCCTCCTGAAATGTGATACCACTTACGGTGCAAGGGGCATGCCAGCCATTAGAAGTTTTGATGTGTTGATAAATTATCAATGAATCCAGAACCTTGGATGTGTGCGCCCCTCCTTGCCTTTTGAGGACTGTCAAACCGCTAGGCGATTAAGCCTGATAACTGTCTAAGCCGTGGACAGGGTCACGATCGAAATATCAGGGGGTTAGCGAAGGGATTGATGGGGTTATAGCAACCCTCCTTAGAACTATTATACATTGACGAAAAACATAGAAATTACTATAAGACCTCCCAGCTACGGCCTTATTTTGCGATTTGCCTTATTTTACGATTTGAATGTTCAACTAAGTTTAGAGGTGGCAGATGGCTCAACTTAATGCGACACAAAAGATCTCTCATCTGCTGAGCAGATGTCTTATTTTCTGCGCCCTTACAGGCACTGCGCTGTCCTGCCAGGCGCCTGATCAGTCAAAAATAAAAATTATTGGCGGCACGCCTGTTCGAAGTGATGACCCCATTGCCCACCGTGTGGCCGTCCTCATGGATCAGGATCAGTCGGTTATTTGCACTGTAGCCCCGCTAACTCAGTCTGTATTTGTCACCGCCGCTCATTGCATCCATGGACGAGAACTTGCCGGATGGACTATTCAAACAGGCTTAAACACGCGTGACAGATCCCAGCAAAATGATGAGGATCAATCGTTAAAGTCGTCAATCAAACGCGAAAGTTTAAGCATCGAGAGCACCATGCTGCACTCTCACTTTGCGCCAAATCAACTTTATTCCTTAGAGCCTAGCGAAGCTCCTTACGATATCGCCCTCATCAAAACTTTGGAGCCTTCGGCAGGCACCATACCTGTGCCTATCCTGCGCAACCGGCCACACCAGTCATTACCCACTCTGCTACCTATTGTCGTGGCTGGCTACGGACGAACAAATGGGCAAGACTCTCATTCCAAAGGTGTATTGCAAAAGGCCTCCTTGAATATCAATAAGTTCAATCCTGCAGTCGACGAGTTTACGTCTACCGACTTGGAAGGCAAGATGGGATGCCATGGAGACTCAGGTGGCCCAGCGTTTTATATTGACGGTAAATCCATATCACTCATCGGAGTCGTCTCCCGCGGAGACGGCAAGTGCCGCAAAGGGACAACTGTTTTTACGGACCTAACACAGTTTTGGCCCTTTATCGATGAGGCCGAGGACTCATTGAATTTTCAGTTAATCACACCAAATAACTGAGCAATTTAAATTTAACCTAGACATATTTGCCTCGTAAGAGCATAGAAAGCCTGGGCCTGGCTACCCACGCCCCTTTCACACGCACTGGAGAACAAATATGACCGAGTACGAAGCAGCGCCATGGGTCCCGTGGCGGAATCATCAGTCAAAGTTAGTTTTGGGTATTTTATCTGTGTCACTGCTAAGCCTGAGTTTCCTGACGACTGGTTGTGGCAGCTCTCATGAAAAGTCCAAGCTCAAGGAACAATGGAACCATCACAACGATCCCCTGAACTTTTTGCCGGCTGATTTTGAGCGCGTATTTAAAACATTACCTCTTTCCGCAACCCTTGAAAAACAACCTTGGTCTGACTCTTACTGGCCGTCTTATTTGGGTGGAATCGCCCTTCGATGGAACACTGCGTCCAATTATTATGATGATAGCTTTAGATACCGCGCTCTTCCCTTCTGGCGTCTGCGTAGAATGGCGCCCGAGATTCTCGCGCAACTTTCTCCCGCTGAAAAATTCGATATCTTAAATGCCGACTATTCCTACACCCTGCTCAGAATGGAGCGCATGCGCACAAGTCCGGCGTCGCCTACTTGGGAGGGGCTATGTCATGGCTGGGCGACTGCAGCGCTCAATTTTGAGGAACCTAAAGCCGTTGTTGTGACCAATCCAGATGGGATTGCCATTCCGTTCGGATCTGCCGACATTAAAGCACTGTTAGATATCTACGCCGGAAATTTCGGTAATTCGCGAGAATACTATGTGGCCCAGCGCTGTAACGTAGAACTCGCACGCCATCCTGAAGCAGCTGTGAGCCCGGCATGTCGGGATACAAACGCCGGTACGTTTCATTTAGTCCTGGCTAATCAAATCGGAATCCGCCATGAGGGTTTCGTTGCAGATCTGACCCGAGACTTCCAGGTCTGGAATCAGCCAATTTTTGGATTTGAGTCTATGGTCGTCAGCGAATCTGACGGCGCAAGCCCAGGAGCAGCACCAGGGACAGTTCATGAAGTCACACTTCAGACCAAGATGAACTATGTGGGAGAGGCCGGGGCCAACTGGGCTCACGGATTCACCCATACGCCAGACCGTATCTATAATTACCGCTTGGAGCTAAACGAGGCAGGCCAAATCATTGGGGGCGCATGGCTTGATGAAGCACGACCTGACTTTTTATGGCGCAAAGAAAAACCAGAATTCATTGATGTTGGCGCCTTACGCTTTAGTAGTTTAAAATCTCTCTATGAAGCCTCCATTCAGGCACCAGCAGATGCTCCAAACCCAGTCTGGCGCCAGTAGCGGAATACGACTTAAGATTTATAGAATTAAAAAGGATCGCATCGATGGTCAATCAGCCGGAAACCTCAAACAGCAGTCAAAACAGCACTGAAATTAGCCATGAGACGGCTACGACGAACGCTCAGCCACACGTGCATGGCCCGGGTTGCAATCACGGTCACCATCATGGCCACCAGCACGATATGACTCCATTTGTTCGCTCGACCCCCAAGGTCGGTGCTAACGATCCTTGCCCATGCGGCAGCGGCAAAAAACACAAAAAATGCTGTAGGCAATAACCATGGGCCGACTGACAACACATGTGCTAGACACAGCGTCTGGAACACCGGCCCAAGCGATGAAGCTATCGCTCTTTGCGCTTGAAAATGGCCAAAGAAAACTCCTCAAAGAAACTGCCACCAACAGTGATGGTCGCTGCGATGCACCACTGCTCGAAGCCGGCAACTTCAAAGTGGGACAGTATGAAATTGTGTTTGACGTCGGCCCTTATTTTTCCAAACTCGGCGAGCTCCCTTCGCCTAATTTTCTGAATGACGTTCCCATTAGATTTGCCATCGCAGACGCATCAGCTCACTATCATGTGCCCTTATTGGTCTCCCCTTGGGCTTACTCGACGTACAGGGGTAGCTGACGATCGATGTACGCATACGCCCTAGAATGGTTACAGTTGATCTTACGATCTCTCCACGTCATCACCGGGATTGCTTGGATTGGTGCGTCGTTTTATTTTGTTTGGCTCGACAATCATCTCTATAAGCCCAAATCCAAAGACACCTTGGAAAAAGGCGTCGACGGGGAACTTTGGGCCGTTCACGGCGGTGGTTTTTACAATCCACAAAAATACATGGTTGCTCCCAAGGAACTCCCACACGACCTCCATTGGTTTTACTGGGAGTCCTACTCTACTTGGATGTCAGGCTTTGCTCTTTTTGTCGTTGTTTACTTATTCAATGCGAAAGCGATGCTGATTGATCCAAAAGTTGCAGAACTAACTTCCACTCAAGCGATTACGTACGCACTTGTTATTTTAGCTCTCGGCTGGCTGGTCTATGATTTTGTGTGTCGAAAGCTTCAAGATAAGGACTTTGCTGTGGGCATCATTGTTTCAGCCATGGTTGTGTTTATCTCCTGGCTGACGTGTCACCTTTTTGCAGCGCGCGCAGCATTTCTCATCACCGGAGCTATGATGGCGACAGCCATGACGGCCAATGTATTCTTTTGGATTATCCCAGGCCAACGCAAGGTTATAGCCTCGATGCGACAAGGGCTCACGCCCGACCCCATCCACGGCAAACGCGGCAAACAGCGCAGTGTACACAACACGTATTTTACTTTGCCTGTACTTTTCGCCATGCTTTCTAATCACTTTCATATGATCTACAGTGATCACCTCCAATGGATCCTACTGATCGTCATGATGCTCGCCGCTGTATTAATAAGACATTATTTTGTGCTGCGTCACAAAGGCCTGAATCATTGGTGGCTGCCGGCAGCGGCGACTGCTTTGATTCTGGCCGTGGCGGTCTACTTAGCCCCAGCGAACACCTCCACTGCAGCAACAGTAACAAGTGCGACTATTCATGACGTTAAGTCTATCATCACAGAGCGCTGCGTCCCCTGTCATGCCGAGCAACCCTTGATGATTGCAGCAGCGCCCAAAAATCTAAAGCTTGAAACGATTGAAGCGATCGAAGCTAACGCGAGCATCATCTACCTGCAAGCTGTCCAGCAGCAGTCCATGCCGCCTGGAAATATCACCGCCATCACTGACCAAGAGCGGCAAGTGATTAAATCCTGGTTTGAATCTCGATAAAGTGAAAATTTTTAGCGATATCGTCCCCTTAATTTAAAAGGGAAAACGTCTCCTTTGATCGGATCAAGCCCATCTTCTTTGAGGAAGTTTAACCTCCGTAAATGTAATCTCTTGGCCTGCGTAGAAGACTTTGAAGTTGATATCTTTGTATTCATGAATGGTAATTGTCTTTTTCCTTAGGGTTCTAAAATGCCCAGGATCAAGCTTATAGCGTTTGTTTTCGTAGCTGAATGTGTGGTCTGCGTTTACCAGCCTTTCGAATTTCATGCATAGAATGTTATCCAGATTTACCCCTTCTTTTAGCGGCGTATACCTCGATATTTGCTCTTGTGGCTCGACACTAAAGCGCCTGTTCCACTCGTGCCAATAGGCCTGCTGGAGGTAACGATTAGCGTCTGTCATGCTAGTAATTCGCTTCAATCTCATTTCAGGTATAAGGCGGTCCTGTAGGGTCTTGTAGCTTCGTTCGATGCGCCCCTTTGCTTGAGGTGAGTTAGCCCTGATGATCTTAATGCCTAGCTCCTCACATGCCCTTACCACTTGCGAGAAGTTGTGACGCTTGCTAGAGCCTCCGCCAGCCCACCCGGCTTGATCGGTATAGAGAAACTGCGGAATGCCTCTAGTCTCGAATAGTAGCCTCAGAAGATGCATGCAGTTCCACGATGTCTCCCCGTCGTAGAACTGCCCTACTGGGATATTGCTCGTAGCATCGTCAATCACGCTGATAAGGCACCAAACGTCTTTACCATTCCACTTATGATGAGACCCGTCCATTTGGAGTAATATACCCTCGTTGGACATCCTTTCCCGGTAGATTCTTGCTTTTGACGGACGTCTTCTCTTCTTGTTCCCAATTCCTGCACTCTTGCACCATCCAAGAAGAGTCATATAACTCATAGAAAAGCCATGCTGCTGTATCAGGAGCTCGTGGGCATGGTGGATATTGAAGTCGAAATAGCTGCTTTTGATAAGCTCTAAAGCTTTTATCTTGATCTCATCGGAAAACTTGTTTGAGGGCTTGCGATGATAGTTACCGTGCTTGATGCCAGATAGGCCTCTTAGGCGAAGCTTTCTAGCTCGCCTAGTAACGGCTCTTTCTGTGACACCTAAAAGTAGGGCAGCCTGCTTGCGAGTTTTGATGCCGCTACGGAAGTCCTCAAGGATCTGGAAAGCCACCTGTTCATTCTTATTCATAAACAATCCGCCTTTCATCTGGCCTCCTACCTCTAAGTATCGAATTAGAGGAGAGAATGGCATGGGGGGAGACGATATCGCTTGTGAATTAAGGGGGGACGATGTCCCTTTTGTTTCTCAT
>Ga0214921_10002700_pt1 | contig 28349 bp, 20 predicted proteins | sample LL1505_MetaG_FD_177992 | JGI IMG/M metagenome (GOLD analysis project Ga0214921, IMG submission 177992) | Freshwater microbial communities from Lake Lanier, Atlanta, Georgia, United States - LL-1505 | ecosystem: Environmental > Aquatic > Freshwater > Lake | place: USA: Georgia | collected...
TAGCAATCCAACGCATCGCTGAACTATTGGAACTCTTGGCAGAGCCAATGAAGTTAGTGTCAGCGGTAAGTGGCAACGATGAGCCAGCGCTACTGAGTCATAGAACTCCGAAGGATGACTTTATGACAGCTATCGCTAAGGCTAAAGAGTACGTGCGAATCGGCGATGTCTTCCAGGTAGTCATCTCACAGCGATTTGATGTCGAAGTTAAGGTACGACCAATTGATGTGTATAGAGCGCTTCGTCAGCTGAACCCCAGTCCTTACATGTACTTACTCAACTACGAGGACAAGAACGGACCGTATTCTGTTGTTGGCTCATCTCCTGAAGCTTTGGTAAAGGTTACTGGCACTGAAGTAGTTATGCACCCAATCGCCGGCTCCAGACCGAGAAGCATGAATCATGCTGAGGATGAAGCTCTGGCGCAATCGCTGTTGGCAGATGCTAAGGAACGTGCAGAGCACCTGATGCTGGTAGACCTAGCTCGAAATGACTTGTTGAAGGTTTGCGAACCAAGTTCAGTTACTGTTACGCAGTTTATGAAAATTGAAAGGTTTAGTCACATAATGCACCTGGTATCAACAGTTGAAGGCTCGTTGCTTTCGGATAAAAGCGCTATCGATGTCTTCACCGCTACTTTCCCTGCTGGAACACTTTCTGGAGCACCAAAACCTAGAGCACTTGAGATCATCGATGAGTTGGAACCAGCTAATCGAGGTATTTTCGGCGGGGTAGTTGGCTACTTTGACTTCGCGGGGAACGCTGATTTGGCTATTTCGATAAGAACTGCCTTCATAAGGGAAGGCATCGCTAGAGTTCAAGCCGGTGCCGGTATTGTTCTAGATTCAGTCCCGGAGTCTGAATATCAGGAAACTGTGAACAAAACTGGGGCAGTTATTGAAGCTATTTCTCAAGCGAACTCACTTTTTGGTGCTGAATAGTCCTCTTTCAGTGAGCCGTACAAGTTAAGATTGAGGAGTAGAAAGGCTCAAAATGACGACGCACGAAAACGAACCGGGTCACGGCCACTCTGTTGCTGCTTGGTCGGCTGTAATCGTAGCTATTATCGGTACCTCAATCGCAACGGTAGGGGTGTGCATTGCGGATAACACCATCACATTAATTGGTGCCGTTGTCTCGGCTATTTCCATTGGGCTAGGACCGTTATTAGCCAAGCTTGGCTTTGGCGTAGCGAGCAAAACTTCATCCAAATAGATGCTTGAAGATCTTTACGCAGGAGCATTAGCTGACGCAGAATCTAGACTAAGCGACTCATCACTTTTAGAAATTGGCATAGCAGCTGAAAATCGATCTGCTCCACTCGATGCAGTAGAGCTGCTCTCAGCTGGTAATCGAATGAATGTTATTGCGGAGATCAAAAGAGCGAGTCCTTCCAAAGGTTTTTTAGCAGAGATTCCGGATCCTGCAGCCCTGGCAAAAACATACGAATCCTCTGGAGCTTCAGCTATCAGTGTGTTGACTGAAGAGAGAAAATTCAAAGGTACCCTCAGAGACCTTGAACACGTGCGCGCTTCTGTCTCACTGCCAATCCTTCGAAAGGATTTCATCGCAATTGAGCAGCAGGTTCTGGAGGCAAGGGCCGCTGGAGCCGACATGGTGTTGCTTATAGTTGCTGGCCTAGATCAGGCAACTCTTCAGCATCTGGTTCGATTCGTCGAAAGCTTTGGAATGACCCCATTCGTAGAAACTCATAGCAAGGACGAGGTTCTGAGGGCAATCGATACTGGAGCGAAACTCATAGGCATAAATGCTAGAGATTTATCCACTTTTGACACAGACCGTGCTTTGTTTGCAAGCCTGGTTGACTTACTGCCAAAGAACACGGTAACAGTTGCCGAGTCAGCCGTCAGGAATCTTGCCGATGTCGAAGCATACGCTGCCGCCGGCGCAGATTGTGTACTAGTCGGCGAGGCTTTGGTAACGGGGGACCCAGAAACTCTCTTGAGTGAGTTTGTATCTGTTGCAAAGATTAGACTTTAGACAATGTCTGAGAATCAATCGCTAAAAGCTCAAAATGGCCCATACTTTGGTGAGTATGGTGGCCGGTTCGTTCCTGAATCCTTGATAGCAGCCCTCGATGAGCTTGAAGCTACTTATCAAGAGGCAAAACAAGATCCAACGTTTACCAATGAACTAAAGGATTTGAATAGCTCTTATGTTGGGCGTCCTTCGATTATCACTGAGGTTCCTAAATTTGCTGCCCTTGCAGGCGACGTTCGAGTATTTCTAAAGCGTGAAGACTTAAATCACACTGGTTCGCACAAAATCAATAACGTGATTGGGCAGGCATTACTTACCAAGCGGATGGGTAAAACCAGGATCATTGCTGAAACTGGAGCCGGTCAGCATGGAGTTGCAAGTGCTACTGCGGCTGCGTTGTTTGGTCTTGAATGTGTTGTTTACATGGGAGAGATTGACACCGAGAGACAAGCTCTGAATGTTGCCAGAATGAAGTTGCTCGGAGCGAAAGTTGTCCCTGTTACCACCGGATCTAGAACACTCAAAGATGCAATCAATGAGGCCCTAAGAGATTGGGTAACCAACGTTGAGAATACACATTACCTCTTAGGCACTGTTGCAGGTCCGCACCCATTCCCGACTATGGTCAGGGATTTTCATTCAATAATTGGCACAGAGGCCAGAGAGCAAATGCTCACTGATTATGGTTTTCTACCAGATGTTGTTGCGGCCTGTGTCGGTGGAGGGTCTAACGCAATAGGTCTATTCCACGCTTTCCTCGACGATCAAAATGTAAGGATGTGGGGATTCGAAGCTGCTGGTGAGGGAATGAACACTTTGAAGCACGCTGCAACATTGAACAAGGGCAAAGTTGGGGTGCTGCATGGCGCTAAGAGTTACATGCTTCAAGATGAGGACGGCCAAACTATAGAAAGTCATTCCATCTCGGCGGGTATGGACTATCCGGGAGTTGGTCCGGAGCACTCTTGGTTGAAGGATCTAAACCGAGCACAGTATTTTGGAATCACCGATGACGAGGCAATGCAAGCTTTGAAAGCGTTGTCTCAGACCGAAGGAATCATTCCTGCGATCGAAACAGCTCATGCCTTGGCTGGAGTTATCAAGCACGGCTCAGAATTACCGAGCGGAAGTTCTGTTTTGATTAACCTAAGTGGCCGTGGTGATAAGGATATGGAAACAGTAGGCAAGTATTTTGGATTCCTAGGTGAAGCAAAATGACAGTTCAATCTGTTCTGAGCGAGCTCTCATCCAAAGACCAACCAGCTCTAATTGGATATTTTCCGGCCGGTTACCCAACCAGCGAAGAGTCAATTGAAGCCTGTGTTGCAATGTGTGAATCTGGTGTCGATGTTCTAGAGCTCGGTGTCCCATATTCTGATCCAGTCATGGATGGCCTGGTAATTCAACAGGCTACTGAAATAGCGCTTGCAAATGGCTTTAAGCTCAACAACTTCTTTGAGACTCTTAAAGCTATTACATCTAGAGTCAGTAAGCCTGTGCTGGTTATGAGCTACTGGAATCCGATCTTGCAGTACGGAGTTAAACCTTTCGCAGAAGCGTTGAAGGAGTCTGGCGGAGCAGGGATTATCACTCCGGATCTAATTCCTGATGAAGCAGGCGAGTGGCTGGCCGTCTCTGAGGAATTGGATCTGGAAAGAGTTTTCTTGGCAACACCGTCTTCTTCGGCGGAGCGATTGAAGCAAGTCGCAAAAGTATCCAAAGGTTTTATCTACGCAGTTTCAACAATGGGAATTACAGGTGCCAGAGAAGACCTCGACGCAAAAGCTAAAGCAGTGGTTTCTGGAGTAAAAGCGACTGGAACCGAGGTACCTGTTTGTGTTGGTATCGGTATTTCAACTTCTGATCAAGTTACTGAAGTTAATTCATACGCGGATGGAGCAATTGTCGGAAGTGTGTTCATAAAGGCTTACCGTGACGGCGGTCTAGCTAAATTACGTCAGGTAGTCCACGAACTGAAAGCTGGTAATTAGAATAATGAGTTTCTTTTACGCAATACCATCTCCGACCGTAAGCTCTTTCCAATTGGGTCCAGTGGTAATACATTTCTATGCTTTATTTATTTTGGCAGGAATTATCGTCGCAACAATAGTTACCGCCGGGCGTATGAAAGCCAGAGGCATGGAACCAGGACTAGCTATAGATGTCGCAATCTGGGCCGTGCCATTCGGGATTATTGGTGGAAGGCTATTTCACGTTTTCACCCATTACAACGATTATTTCGGCGAAGGAAAAGACTGGACAACAATGTTCAGACTTTGGGAGGGCGGTCTTGCTATTTATGGCGCTCTAATTTTTGGAGTCATCGGCGCATACCTAGCCTGTCAGGTAGACATCAAGCCATTACGTATTGAATCAGCCGGAATTCGCTTCTTGAGTTTTGCCGACGCATTGGTACCAGGATTGCTGGCAGCTCAGGCACTTGGTCGTTGGGGTAATTTTTTCAATTCTGAACTTTTCGGTGAACCGACAGATCTTCCTTGGGGTTTAGAAATCTCATCTTCAAACCCGAATTACCCGATTGGCTTGCCTGAGGGGATCTTGTTTCACCCCACCTTTCTCTATGAATCTCTATGGTCACTGCTAGGAATAGCCGTACTTCTTCTGGTAGAGCAAAGATTTAACATGCGGTGGGGACGAATGTTCGCTGCGTATCTGATGTGGTACTCGTTTGGCCGATTCTTTGTGGAATCTATCCGCCTAGATCCAAGTGACGTATTCATGGGGCTCAGAACCAACCAATGGTCGGCGTTATTGGGCTTCTTGATTGGATTTGCCCTCCTCATCATTCAGCGATCACGACACACTGGAATCGAGGAAACCGGCTATTTACCTGGCCGCTCAGCTAAACCTCAGCCCGCCAAGACTTCTAAGAAGCAAGACACTGGGGTAGAATCTTTAGAGTCTTCAGACCAAGAGTAAATAGGTCTCAATTTCTGCAGTGGGCCATTGTCGTCCCCATTTTTCAACTTATGAATGGAGTTCGGCATGTCTAATCTTTCGCCGTTTGAGCGGTTCAACACCGCTCCAGCAGCGTCTGGCTTATATGACCCGAGCCGCGACAAAGACGCCTGTGGCCTTGCCATGGTCGCAACTCTGCGAGGAACGGCAGGGCATGACATCATTGAGACGGCTCTGACCGCGCTAAGAAATCTCGAACACCGTGGTGCAGTTGGCTCTGATGAAGGCACAGGTGACGGTGCAGGAATAATCACCCAAATGCCTGACAGGCTCTTAAGAGCAGTTACTGATTTTGAGTTGCCAGCGGTTGGATCGTACGGCGCTGGATTAGTATTCCTCGAAAGCGAAGAGGATCCAAGGCAGTTCGAAGCGTCATTTGCGAAACTTGCTGGAGACATTGAACTAAAGCTACTAGGAGTGCGAATAGTTCCAACGAACCCTGCAGTGCTGGGGGACCTGGCTAAGGCTGCCATGCCTCAGATTTTGCAAGTCTTTGTTAGTTCAACAGCAGGAAAGACAGGAGACGAATTCGAACGTGCTTTGTATTTGCTCCGTAGAAAATCCGAAAGAACACTGAAGGTTTACCACCCTTCGCTTTCTGCTAAGACACTCGTCTACAAGGGCATGGTTACAACTTTGCAGCTAGAACCTTTTTATCCAGATCTCAGTGACGAAAGATTTGAATCCAAGCTTGCGCTAGTTCATTCGAGATTCTCAACAAATACTTTCCCTTCTTGGCCACTCGCGCATCCTTTTAGAATGATTGCCCACAATGGTGAAATAAACACCGTCAAGGGAAACCGTAACTGGATGAGAGCCAGAGAAGCCAGATTGTCATCTGAGTTGCTGACTGATCTAGAGGCTTTGAAGCCAATTATTACCCCTGGCGGAAGTGACTCAGCATCCTTTGACGAAGTTTTGGAATTACTTGTACTCTCTGGACGTTCACTCCCACACGCCATGATGATGATGATCCCTGAGGCTTGGGAAAAGCAGACTGACATGAGTCCACAACTTCGGGATTTCTACGAATACCACTCAATGTTGATGGAACCTTGGGATGGACCGGCCGCGGTGATATTCACTGATGGTTCTTTAGTTGGTGCAACGTTGGATCGAAATGGTTTAAGACCAGGAAGATACATCGTTACCGAAGACGGGCTCGTCGTGCTCGCCTCAGAAATTGGTGTTGTTGATATTGATCCGAGCCGAATTGTGCGTAAAGGACGTTTGCAACCGGGACGAATGTTCTTGGCCGACACTGATTCCGGCCGTTTAATTGACGACGAGGAGATCAAAGCAGAGATCGCGGCTAGTGAACCTTGGGGGCAGTGGCTTGCTGATAATCGCATCAATCTAAAGGATCTTCCTGAACGAGAACATGTGGCACATACCAAGAACTCGGTTAGCAGAAGACAGCGAACCTTTGGCTATACCGAAGAAGATTTGCGCATGCTTGTCGCTCCGATGGCACGTAGCGGAGCTGAGCCTCTTGGAGCAATGGGTTCAGATACACCAATTGCCGCCTTGAGCCAAAAACCGAGACTCCTATTTGATTACTTCGTGCAGCAGTTTGCTCAAGTTACCAACCCGCCGCTTGACTCGATTAGAGAAGAGATTGTTACTTCTTTGAGTGTAGGGATTGGACCAGAACAGAATCTATTAACTGCTACTCCCGAACATGCTCGAATGGTGATTCTTGATTTCCCAGTTATATCAAACGATGAGATTTCAAAAATTAAATACAGCGAAGACGCGGGCATTGGAAAAACTCACATTGTGAAAGGTCTTTATCGTGTTGATGAAGGCGAAGACGCTTTAGCAGCACGCCTTAAAGAGATTGGCGCTGAACTAGATGAAGCTGTCGCTGATGGATGTATCTTTATTGTTGTTTCTGATAGAGATAGCAACAGGGAACTAGCTCCAATCCCTAGCCTACTTTTGACCTCCGCTGTTCATCACCACCTCATCAGATCGGGTAACCGTACCAAAGTTGGATTAGTTGTTGAAGCTGGAGATGTCCGAGAGGTCCATCACGTTGCTGCCCTTATTGGCTACGGAGCAGCTGCAATAAACCCTTACCTTGCCATGGAATCGGTTGAACTAATGGTTCGTAACGGAACTATTCAGGGAATCACGGTTGAAACCGCTACCAAGAATCTAATCAAAGGGCTTGGTAAAGGTGTTCTAAAGATTATGTCCAAAATGGGTATTTCAACAGTCTCTTCATACTCTGGGGCGCAATGTTTTGAGGCTATCGGCTTATCGCAAGAATTCGTCGATGCTTACTTCACTGGAACTACCAGTCAGTTAGGTGGAATCGGCTTAGAAGTTATAGCTGCAGAGATTGCAGCTAGGCACTCAAGCGCTTACCCTGTTGAACGAGCAACCAGACCTCATGAAGAGCTAGAAGTTGGTGGTGAGTATCAGTGGCGTCGTGAAGGTCCGCCTCATCTTTTCAACCCAGAAACTGTATTTAAGTTACAACATGCAACAAAAACGAAACGTTTTGACATCTTTAGAGAGTACACAAAGCTAATCGATGATCAAGCTGAGAGACTGATGACTTTGCGCGGACTGTTCATGCTTAGAGAAGGAGTTAGACCAGCGGTTTCTTTGAGTGAAGTTGAACCGGCTAGCGAAATCGTCAAGCGTTTCTCTACTGGCGCTATGTCTTACGGTTCAATTTCCCCTGAAGCTCACGAGACATTAGCTATTGCTATGAACCGATTAGGTGCAAAGTCCAATACCGGTGAGGGAGGCGAAGACGTTGAAAGGCTTCTGGATCCAGCAAGAAGGTCCTCCATAAAGCAAGTAGCCTCAGGTCGCTTCGGAGTCACCAGCATGTATCTAACTCACGCCGACGACATTCAAATTAAAATGGCCCAAGGCGCTAAGCCGGGTGAAGGCGGACAGTTGCCGCCAAACAAGGTTTATCCATGGATTGCCTCAACTCGACACTCAACTCCTGGAGTTGGTTTGATTTCTCCGCCACCACACCATGACATCTATTCGATTGAAGATTTAAAGCAACTTATTTTTGATCTTAAGCGAGCCAACTCAAAGGCGAGAATTCATGTGAAGTTAGTGAGCCAGGTAGGAATAGGAACTGTTGCAGCTGGTGTTGCTAAAGCGAAGGCTGACGTTATTTTAGTTTCCGGTCACGATGGTGGAACAGGCGCTTCACCCTTGAACTCACTCAAGCACGCTGGAACGCCTTGGGAACTTGGTTTAGCAGAAGCTCAGCAAACTCTGATGGTAAATGGTTTACGCGATCGTGTCTCGGTTCAGGTTGACGGCCAGATGAAAACAGGTCGTGACGTAATGATTGCTGCTCTACTAGGAGCAGAAGAGTATGGATTCGCGACGGCACCATTGGTTGTCTCTGGTTGCGTCATGATGAGGGTCTGCCACTTAGACACTTGTCCGGTAGGAGTCGCGACGCAAAACCCAGATCTACGAGCCAGATTTACCGGTCAAGCAGAGCACGTTGAGAACTTCTTCATGTTCTTGGCAGAAGAAGTTAGAGAGTATCTAGCGGCACTTGGATTCCGGTCACTGGATGAAGCAATTGGTCACAGTGAGTTGTTAGATGCCAACAGAGCTATTTCACACTGGAAAGCAGACGGCCTAGACTTGACACCTATTCTTGCAGCCCCTGCTCCTAACACTGGACCGTTAAGAAGGTTTACCTTACAAGATCACCAATTAGGCGAGCACTTCGATCACCAATTGATAGCGGCTAGTGTATCGGCTTTGGAAGATGCTCAGCCGGTTGAGATATCTCTGGTTGTTGCCAATACCGCTCAAGCAGTTGGAACAATGCTGGGCCACGAGGTTACAAAGCGTTACGGCGTTGAAGGCTTACCGGAAGGAACTATCAGCATTTCGGTCGCGGGTTCCGCGGGGCAATCATTTGGTGCGTTTGTCCCTAAAGGCATCAAGCTCATCCTCTCTGGTGACTCCAATGACTACGTTGGTAAAGGTTTATCCGGTGGTGTGATCGTAGTGAAGCCTTCTGCAAATTCCGTTTTCCCGGCAGACCAGAACGTAATCGCAGGAAACGTAATCGGTTATGGTGCAACATCTGGAAGCATGTTCCTTAGCGGAATCGTAGGTGAGCGTTTCCTGGTTAGAAATTCTGGCGCTACAGCAGTTGCTGAAGGTGTGGGCGATCATGCTTTGGAATACATGACTGGCGGTGTTGCTGTGATTCTCGGTAAGACGGGAAGAAACCTAGCGGCTGGAATGTCAGGAGGGGTTGCGTACGTTTACAAGCTCCGCGCTGATCACGTAAACCATAGCGCCCTCCTAGATGGAGAAGTCGACTTACTTCAGCTCAATGAACTTGATAAAACCCAACTGAAAGCACTCTTAGTAAGGCACGAGGCGGAAACTTCCTCCAAGTTGGCTCAAATGATGTTGCAAGATTTCGATCGTGTTGCCGAGGATTTCACCAAAGTCCTACCTCGCGATTACTCTCGGGTTCTTGAGATTCAGAGTGCTGCGGTAACTGCTGGGGATGCTCTCGACTCTCCAAAAGTTTGGGCAAAAATTTTGGAGGTGAGCGCTCGTGGCTGATCCGCGTGGATTTCTAAAAGTAACTGAACGTGAAACTAGCAAACGTCGACCAATCGAAGTTCGAATTAAGGACTGGCGTGAAGTTTACGAGGATTACGATCCTGCAGTTTTAAAGCAGCAAGCTGGTCGTTGCATGGATTGCGGTATTGCTTTTTGTCACCACGGATGTCCACTTGGCAATCTAATTCCTGAGTGGAACGATCTAACCTGGCGTCAGGATGGTAGAGGAGCTATTGAAAGGCTACACGCAACTAATAATTTCCCTGAATTCACTGGCAAACTTTGTCCAGCTCCATGTGAGAGCGCCTGTGTTCTAGGAATCAACCAACCTGCAGTTACCATCAAGGAAATTGAAGCGTCAATTATTGACCAAGCGTTTGATCGTGGCTGGGTAGAGGCCCACGCGCCTGAGCGAATGACCGGTAAAACCGTTGCAGTGGTTGGTTCCGGGCCTGCTGGTTTAGCGGCAGCCCAACAGTTGACCCGTGCCGGTCACACAGTTGCGGTGTATGAAAAAGATGATCGCATCGGGGGACTGTTGCGCTATGGTATTCCTGATTTCAAGATGGAGAAGTATCACCTCGATAGAAGACTCGAACAGATGTCAGCTGAGGGAACACGCTTCCGCGCAGGTGTTGCAATAGGTTCAGATCTAACCTGGGATGAACTCTTCAGAAGATACGAAGCTGTTCTGATCGCTACTGGTTCATCTAGACCTAGAGATTTAGCCATTGAAGGAAGAGAGCTCGCAGGTATTCATTTTGCGATGGACTATCTGACTCAGTCAAACAAAGTTGTCGCTGGAGACTCTGTCAAAGATCAAATCGTTGCAAGCAATAAAAAGGTGATCATCCTTGGTGGAGGAGATACCGGAGCAGACTGTCTCGGAACAGCAACAAGACAAGGTGCTATGTCAGTTACAACGCTGGCCATCGGATCTCAACCGACAACCGAACGCCAGGCTAATCAGCCTTGGCCTACATTCCCTAACCTTTTTGAGATTTCCAGCGCTCATGAAGAATTTGGTGAACGGAAATACTTAGCGAATACCGTCCGTTTCATCGGTGAGAATGGTCAAGTCACCGGTGTCATGGTTGCAGAAACAGAAGTTATCGATGGTAGGCGAGTGGCCAAACCTGGCACAGAACAGGTCATCGAGGCCGACCTTGTGCTATTAGCACTTGGTTTCACAGGCCCTGAAGGCGAGATCGAGATTGGCGAAGCTCGTGTCGAAAGAGACGACCGCACCAATATTGCTCGAAGTGATAAGTACGCGACAAACATCGACGGTTTATTTGTAGCTGGGGACGCAGGCCGAGGCCAGAGTCTAATTGTTTGGGCTATCGCTGAGGGTAGGGCAGCAGCAGCAGCCATCGATGAGTACCTAGAGGGAACCACCCAACTACCAGCGCCTGTCAAACCATCAGACATCGGACTTCACGCCTAACCACTCGGTAGGCTGTTATCTGCACAACAAGCAAAAGGAAAATATGAGACGCGCCAAAATTGTCGCAACACTGGGTCCAGCAGTTTCAACTTATGACTCAATCAGGGCAATAATCGAAGCCGGTGTTGATGTTGCCAGAATGAACCTCAGTCACGGCAGCTACGATGTCCATGAGGGAATCTATAACACGGTTCGAAAGGTTGCTGAGGATCTAGGTAAGCCATTAGGCATATTTGTTGACCTTCAAGGTCCAAAGATTCGTCTTGGCAGATTCGCTGACGGTCCTGTAACTCTCGAAAAGGGTGCTACATTCAAAATCACCATCGATAACATTCAAGGCGATGTAAACATCTGTTCCACGACTTTCAAGGGTTTACCTGGAGACGTCAAGGTGGGCGATGTGCTACTAATTGATGACGGCAAGGTAGGGCTCCGAGCAACCGCTGTTGACGACACAACTGTAACGACTGTCGTTGAAGTTGCTGGTGTAGTAAGCAACAACAAGGGAATTAACTTGCCAGGAGTAGCCGTTAACGTGCCAGCCCTGAGTGAAAAAGATGAAGATGATTTGCGCTGGGGAATTCGACTTGGCGTAGACATGATTGCTCTTTCTTTCGTTAGAAATGCCTCCGACATAGTTCGGGTTCACGAAATCATGCGTGAAGAAGGAAAATTCCTGCCAGTAATTGCAAAGATTGAAAAACCGCAGGCTGTTGAAGCTCTAGAAGAAATTATTGATGCCTTTGATGGCGTGATGGTTGCACGTGGTGATCTAGGTGTTGAGCTTCCGTTCTGGCAGGTTCCACTTGTGCAAAAACGCGCTGTTGAACTATCTCGTCGCTGGGCAAAACCAGTAATCGTAGCAACCCAGATGCTTGAATCAATGATTACAGCTTCAAGACCTACGAGAGCTGAAGCTAGCGATGTGGCAAACGCTGTTCTTGATGGTGCCGACTGTTTGATGCTGTCGGGTGAAACATCTGTGGGAGAGTTCCCAGTTGAAACAGTTGCAGCTATGGCTAGCATCATCGAGTCAACAGAGGAGAATGGCTTGCACCGAATTCCACCTCTTGGCACAAAGCCACATACTCACGGTGGAGCCGTAACATTGGCAGCCGCAGAGATTGCAGAATTACTTGGTTCTAAATACATCTGTGTTTTCACTGAAAGTGGCGACTCGCTTCGCAGAGTTTCGAGACTTCGTCATGAAATTCCTACTATCGCATTCACACCTTCAACGGACACGCAACGACGTTTATCGATCGTTTGGGGTTCAAACGTTCATCTTGTAACACCAGTTACTCACACTGACGAGATGATGCATCAGGTAGATGAAATCTTGCTAGGTCAAAACCTGGCAAAGATTGGCGATGAAGTTGTCGTTGTCGCCGGAACACCACCAGGTATCCCTGGATCAACGAACTCGCTCAGAGTTCATCGAGTCGGCGATGCCATAAACGGAGCCGCCCCGGCTTACGCCAAATAGAGAAATAGACCCCCGGAATTCGGGGGTCTATTCTTTATTGGTGCCGAAGGTGGGAGTCGAACCCACACGCCCTTTCGAGCAAAGCATTTTGAGTGCTCCGCGTCTGCCATTTCGCCACTTCGGCATGTAACGAAAAGAGTCTAAACCATCTTAGATAACTATGTTTGACCGCTAGGGTAATCCTATGAGCAACCAAGACCAGCTGAAGCCGAGGATAGTCGTCGCTGAAGACGAGGCAATAATTCGTCTCGACATCGTTGAGACCCTCACTGAGGCTGGTTTTGATGTGGTAGCTCAAGCGGGAGACGGGGCAGAGGCTGTAAGGCTGGTGTTGGAACTGAAGCCAGATCTATTGCTCACCGACATCAAAATGCCTGGCACCGACGGCTTACAGGCGGCTGAAGTATTAGCAGAGCACAAGATCCCAGTCGTATTGCTAACAGCCTTTAGTTCAACTGATCTTGTTGATCGGGCAAGTGCTGCCGGGGTTTATAGCTATGTGGTAAAACCATTTAACCCAACCAACTTGATTCCAGCTATTCGCATCGCTCTTTCCCTACATGCTCGCATGGCAAGTAATGAACAGGCTGTTGAGGAAGCAAACGAGAAGTTAGAAACCCGAAAGTTAGTTGATAGGGCTAAGGGATTACTAACTGAAAAGATGAAATTGAATGAGCCCGAAGCCTTTAGGTGGATTCAGAAAGCTTCGATGGATAGAAGACTTACCATGAAGCAAGTTGCAATAACTGTCATTGAACAGTTGGCAGATAAATAACTAGCGGTTATCTCTCAGGAAGTTCGTAATACGAACGGTTGAGAGTCGATTACCTTGATCATCTGTCACCTGGATCTCGTGAGTTGCCAAGTTCTTTCCGATGTTTACCGCTTTACAGGTAGCGGTAATAAGACCACTTTTGCAACTTTTAGTGTGTGACGCGTTGATTTCGATTCCAACAGCGTGACGGTTAGGTCCCGCAGCCAAAGTTGCACACATACTTCCCAAGGTTTCAGCAATAACAACGTATGCTCCACCGTGGACAATTCCAAGCGGCTGTCTATTACCCTCTGCTGGCATGGTTGCAACGCCGGCTTCACCTGAGAGTGAAACAATCTTGATTCCCATGGAATCGGCTAGTTCACCAAGCCCTCGTTCAGCAACCCAGTCAGCTATCTCGTCGGCGGTTGGTTCAGACATTGCATGTTCCTTTGCTGGTGCTTGAAGGGTCTTTGTTTATGGCCAAGTTAGGCTTTACGCATGACCAAAACCAAGCCTACTCTTTTGCTAATCGATGGTCACTCATTGGCCTTTAGAGCCTTCTATGCGTTGAGCCCAGATTCGTTTATGACACCTAATGGTCAACACACAAACGCTGTGCATGGCTTTATTTCTATGATGTTGAACATTCTTCAAAATGAAAAGCCCACTCATCTAGCAGTAGCTTTCGATTTATCGAGAAGTTCCTTTAGAACTGAAGAGTATCCAGAATACAAAGGAACTAGAGGTGAAACTCCACCAGAGTTCAATGGTCAAACCGAACTTCTTCGTGAGGCATTAGAGGCAATGGGAATCATCACATTGACCCGGGAGAACTATGAGGCTGACGACATCCTTGCAAGCCTGGCAGACCAAGGTTGTGCAGCTGGGTATCGAGTTCTACTTGTTTCAGGCGATAGAGATACTTTCCAGTTGATTCAAGATGATGTGACAATCCTCTATCCGGTAAAAGGTGTGATGAACCTTGCCCGCATGAACGACGCTGCAGTACTTGAGAAATATGGAATCCATGCCAAGCAGTATCCAGATCTTGCTGCATTGGTTGGTGAAACTTCAGATAACCTTCCTGGTATTCCAGGTGTTGGACCAAAGACTGCGGCCAAGTGGTTACAGCAATACGGTGATTTGCAATCTGTGCTTGCAGCTGAGAGTGAGATCCCAGGCAAAGTTGGTGAGTCTTTGCGCGAGCACCGTGAACTAGCAGTTCGAAACCGAAGACTAAACCACCTAGTTCGAGATTTAGACATTGGTTACACATTCGATGCCTTTACCCTCAAACCCGTTGATGAAGCGAGAGTTCGAGAGAACTTCGCCAAGTTGCACTTCAGGTCACTACTTGAACGAGTGCTAAAAGGTTTAGGAGTAGCGCAAGGCACAAAGCCAGGCGCGACTGAAGTGACAGATGCTATTGCTGCCGAAGTTCAGGTTGTTGCTCTGCCAACCTTGGATTTACCAGAGGAAACTAAAGATAAGGCTGCAACACTTTCCAAACTGTATGCCTCAAAGGATGCAGTTAGCGTCTATTTTGACCACGGTGATGAATCAATTCTCGGCTGTGGGTTGGCTCTAGGTAATCAAAGGTTCCAGCTGACAGCCAAAGAGTTTGATAGAGAATTCAAAGCTTGGCTGGCTAGCCCGAAGCCTAAGAGCATCTTCGATTCAAAAGCAGCGGATCGATCACTAGCTGCAGAGAAGATTGGTCTCTCTGGTGTATCAGACGATCCGTTACTGATGGCATACATCGATAATCCTTTGCGCAGGGGATTTGCCATTGAGGAGCTCATTGAAGAGTATCTAGGTGTCGCTCTAACTACTGAATCATCTGAAGAACTTATTCAACCTGAGAAGGATCTCTCAGCGATTGCTTGGTACCAATCACAGCTTTCTTTGAAACTTAACAGCGTCTTGGTATCTACAAAACAAGCAGATGTGTATCGAGATGTTGAACTCGCTTCCTCACACCCATTGGCAAAGATGGAAGTAACTGGAATCTCTGTCGATGAGAAGGCACTTGCAAAACTTGTCAAAACACTTGATAAAGAGATTGCCGACATCGCGGCAACCTGTTTCGAGATTATTGGCAAAGAAATCAACCTAGCCTCACCTAAGCAACTGCAAACAGTGCTTTTTGAAGATCTAGGAATGACTGGTACTAGCAAGGTAAAGACTGGGTTTTCAACAAATGCTGAGGCGCTAACCACTTTGTTCGAACAGAACGGGCACCCATTCTTAGAGAATCTTCTCAAGCACCGTGAGGTGACCAAGATCAGACAGATAGTGGAAACTATTTCCAAGGCCGTTCAATCTGATGGGCGCATTCACACCACTTATGTTCAAACCGGAACATCAACAGGTCGACTATCGTCAGAAAATCCAAACTTGCAAAACATTCCAGTTCGAAGTGAACGAGGTCGACTGATTCGTGATGCATTTGTGGTTGGCGATGGTTTTGAAACTTTGTTGACCGCTGACTATTCCCAGATTGAAATGCGAATCTTGGCGCACCTCAGCGGTGATGAAGGTCTGATTGAAGCTTTTAGGAGCGGTGAAGACTTGCACAAGTTCGTCGGTTCAAGAATCTATGGTGTCGAACCTAAGGATGTCACCAGCGCAATGAGATCTAAGGTCAAAGCTATGTCTTATGGACTGGTTTATGGTCTTAGTGAGTATGGCTTAGCCAAACAGCTAAGAATTTCAAACGCTGATGCCAAACAACTGATGGCTGACTATTTCGCTAGATTCGGTGGAGTTAGAAGGTATCTCAGCAAAGTAGTGGATGATGCCAAGCTAAACGAATACACCACCACTATTTATGGCAGAAGACGCCCTTTCACGGATCTCAACAGCAAAATATTCACTATCCGTGAAAACGCTAGGCGAGCAGCACTAAACGCGCCTATTCAAGGAACTGCTGCCGACATCATGAAGATTGCGATGATCGCCGTTGATAAGGCACTCACAGAAGCAAAGGTGAAAAGTCGCATCCTGCTGCAAGTTCACGACGAATTGGTAATTGAGATAGCTCCTGGCGAACTTGAGAGAGTGGCTGAGCTGGTCACAAAAGGTATGAACAGTGCAGCTAATTTAGATGTTCCATTAGAAGTAAACATAGGAATAGGCAAAAGCTGGGACGAGGCCGCCCACTAATGGTCAAAGGATCGGCCACTGTTGGCTCTGTTGTCGGCTTACACGCCCGCCCCGCTGCTGATTTCGTCAGGGCGGCAACTCTAAGCCAGCACGAGGTATTCGTAGTAAATAAGGTCGGTAAAAGAGCTTCTGGGCTCAGTATTTTGGGGATTTTGGGCCTTGGAGCTAAAAAGGGTGACGACCTGGTAATCGAGGTCACCGGACCGGATGAAGAGGTTGTCCTCAAGTCCCTAATCGACGTTGTTAGCAATCCGGTAAGCCAGTAGACTAGCGAAGGTTCAGTTTTGAACCAAAACCCCGTCCACGCCAAGTGGTTTTAGCACGTAAATAAGAGTGTTAAGGCTGTGCGGCCCGAGTAAAAACAAGATCGAGATATCCTCTCTATGACAAGTAGCACCGAAAAGGCACCTAAGCAGGTTGCAATTAATGACATGGGAACCGCAGAAGAGTTCCTAGCAGAAGTAGAAAAAACCCTAAAATTCTTCAACGATGGCGACCTAATTGCTGGAATCGTAGTGAAGATTGACCGTGACGAGGTTCTCGTCGATGTCGGTTACAAAACTGAAGGTGTTATACCTTCTCGCGAACTTTCAATTCGCCACGACGCAGACCCAAGTGACATCGTTACTGTTGGCGACTCAATCGAAGCACTAGTTCTTCAGAAAGAAGACAAAGAGGGCCGTCTAATCCTTTCCAAGAAGCGCGCTCAGTACGAACGTGCGTGGGGTGATGTTGAAAAGGTTAAAGAAGCAGACGGCATCGTTTCCGGTTTGGTTATCGAAGTGGTCAAGGGTGGTCTAATCGTTGACATCGGTCTTCGCGGATTCCTTCCTGCTTCTCTAATCGAGCTACGTAGAGTACGCGACCTGACTCCTTACCTAGGCCAAACAATTGATGCCAAGATTCTTGAACTAGATAAGAACCGCAACAACGTTGTTCTTTCTCGTCGTGCTCTTCTAGAAGAGTCTCAGTCCGCTAGCCGCACAACCTTCCTAGCTGACCTTGCTAAAGGCCAGATTCGTACCGGTGTTGTTTCATCTATTGTGAACTTCGGTGCATTCATTGATCTAGGTGGAGTTGACGGTCTTGTTCACGTGAGCGAGCTTTCATGGAAGCACATCGAACACGCAAACGAAGTTGTTGAGATTGGTCAGGAAGTAACTGTTGAAGTTCTTGAAGTTGACCAGGAGCGCGAGCGCGTTTCTCTGTCGCTCAAGGCAACTCAGGAAGATCCATGGCAGGTATTCGCAAGAACTCACGCAATCGGTCAGTACGCTCCGGGTAAGGTCACCAAGATTGTTCCGTTCGGTGCATTCGTTCGTGTCGCAGATGGCATCGAAGGACTAGTTCATATCAGTGAGCTGTCAGCTAAGCACATCGATCTTGCTAGCCAGGTTGTCACGGTTAACCAGGACGTGTTCGTGAAGGTTATCGACATCGATCTAGATCGCCGTCGTATCTCACTTTCATTGAAGCAGGCTACCGAGGAAGTTAACCCTGAAGGCACCGATTTCAACCCAGCTCTTTACGGTCTAGCAACTGACTTCGATGACCAGGGTAACTATAAATACCCAGAAGGATTCGATGCAGCTACTAGCGAATGGAAGCCTGGCTTTGAAGACGCTAAAGCTAAGTGGGAGAAGGAATACGCAGAAGCTCATGCCCGTTGGGAAGAGCACAAGAAGCAGGTTGCTGTTGCTAATGAACTAGCAGCTTCACTTCCAGACGCTAAGCCTGAAGTTGACAGCACCACCACTTCATCTTCCTCTGAAGGTGTAGCTGATTCCGCAGGAACTTTATCAGCGGACGAGTCACTAAGCGCTCTTCGCGACAAGCTAAACGAATCAGAATAATCAAAGTAGTTATGAAGGGCTGGGCCATTGGTCCAGCCCTTCAAACATTTAACTAGCAGTTAGGCTTGTCTCGTGTTCTTGATAGGTCTAACCGGTGGTATAGCGGCCGGAAAATCAGCGGTGGCTGAGCATTGGGTCAAACTCGGTGCTACTCAAATTGACGCTGACGTCTTGGCTCGTGAGGTGGTCGCTAAAGGTACTCCGGGTGCAGCGGAACTCCTCGAAACCTTCGGCACAGAATACTTTGTTAATGGTGATCTAGATAGGAAAAAACTAGGAGCTCTCGTATTTACCTCAACTGAACAAAGAGCAAGGTTAGAGGCGATAGTCCATCCTTTGGTGAGGAAGCGAGCGGAAGAACTTTTGTCCTCGATACCAAAAGACTCAATTGTTGTATACACGGTGCCTCTACTTGTCGAAGCAAATGTTGATTTACCTTTTGATGCAATTGTGACAATCGAAGCACCTGAGGAAGAACGAATAAAACGATTGGTGCGCAGTCGCCAGATGTCAGAAACTCAGGCAAAATACCGTATTAAATCTCAGGCTACTGCAATAGAAAGAGCAGCAAGGGCAGATTTCATTCTCAATTCGAATCAATCACTAGCTCTGCTTCTCAATGATGCTGAATCACTTTACGAGAAGTTTGTCGAAGCTAATAGGGCAAAGTCCTAATGAAGCAGCCAACCCGTACTTTCGCTCCATTTGAAGTGATCAGCGAATACACTCCCTCTGGAGATCAACCAAGTGCGATAGCAGAACTAAGTCAAAGAATTCTTGCTGGTGAGAAAGATGTCGTTCTTCTAGGTGCTACCGGTACAGGTAAATCTGCAACCACAGCATGGTTAATTGAAAATCTACAACGCCCAACCCTAGTTCTAGCGCACAACAAGACGCTGGCGGCTCAACTGGTAAATGAGTTCCGTGAGTTATTGCCAAATAACGCAGTTGAATACTTCGTTAGTTATTACGATTACTACCAACCAGAAGCTTATGTGCCTCAAACAGACACCTTTATTGAGAAGGACTCTTCTATCAATGAAGAGGTGGAACGATTACGCTACTCGGCAACCATGAGCTTGTTGAGTAGACGAGATGTTGTTGTAGTGAGTACGGTTTCTTGTATTTATGGACTTGGAGCGCCAAGTGAGTACCTGGACATGTCCATCCCCCTTCACCGAGGTCAAAACATTGATCGAGACGAATTGATTCGCGAATTCGTATCTATGCAGTATCAGCGCAATGACTACGATTTCTCCAGAGGGAACTTCAGGGTTAAAGGTGACACGATAGAAATAATCCCTGTTTATGACGAATTAGCCATTCGTTTAGAACTCTTCGGTGACGAGATTGAGAACATCTATCAACTTCATCCACTAACTGGTGAAGTCGTTAGAGCTATCGATACTATCTCTGTTTTTCCAGCAAGCTATTACGTCACATCACCGGAGCGGATGGGTGTCGCTCTGGAAGCAATAGAAGAAGAAATGGTGGCTCGGGTTAAAGAGTTTGAAGTTCAAGGTAAATTGCTTGAAGCACAGCGCATCAAAATGAGGACTACCTTCGATTTAGAGATGATAAGAGAACTTGGTTTCTGCAGTGGCATTGAGAACTACTCGAGGCATCTGGATGGGAGGACTCCTGGTTCTTCACCTTCTTGTTTGCTTGACTACTTCCCAGATGACTTCCTAACAGTAATCGATGAATCACACGTCACAGTTCCGCAGATTGGTGCGATGTATGAAGGTGACTCATCTAGGAAACGAACTTTGGTCGAACATGGATTCAGATTGCCATCGGCCATGGACAACAGACCGCTCAAATGGCCTGAGTTCTTAGATCGAGTTGGTCAAACTGTATATCTATCTGCAACACCGGGCAAATATGAGCTTGGGGTCAGCGATGGTGTTGTGGAGCAGATAATTCGACCGACCGGACTTGTAGATCCGAAGATTGTTGTTAAACCAATCAAAGGTCAGATAGACGACTTGCTTGAGGAAATCAGAGTGAGAGCAGCTCGCGATGAACGAGTGCTGGTGACGACTCTTACTAAGAAGATGTCCGAAGAGTTAACGGACTTCCTGACAGAAGCCGGAGTTCGGGTCAGATACCTACACAGCGATGTTGATACTTTGCGGAGAGTTGAGCTACTAAGAGAACTCAGAAGTGGCGTTTACGATGTCTTGGTTGGTATCAATCTGCTCCGAGAAGGTTTGGATTTACCGGAAGTCTCGCTGGTAAGCATTCTTGACGCTGATAAGGAAGGTTTCTTGCGATCTACTACTTCACTGATTCAGACTATTGGTCGAGCTGCTAGAAACGTCAGTGGTGAAGTCCACATGTATGCAGATCGCATCACGGACTCAATGGCTAGAGCTATTGACGAAACTACTCGACGAAGAGAAAAGCAGGTCGCATACAACCTTGAAAAGGGTGTTGACCCCCAACCGCTAAGAAAGAAGATTGCAGACATCACAGACAGCATTCTCAAGGAAGAGCAAGATACAGCTGAACTCTTGGAGAAGGCAAAGTCAAAACGTTCTAGAGATGGCAAGGCAGTAACTCCGGTTCGTGCTAGACCAAATCAGAACGCCAGCTACGACGAGCTACTGGATATTGTGGTCGATTTGGATCAGCAGATGAAGGCAGCGGCAGGGGAGCTTAAGTTTGAACTGGCTGCCAGGCTCAGAGACGAAATTAGCGAGCTTAAATACACCTTGAGGCAGATAGATAAGGTTTAGGGTCTGTTCGGAGGGTTAAACTTATAAGATGCCCTACGTATCGATACCACCAGACGACAAGCTCGTAATTAAGGGAGCCAGGGTCCACAATCTAAAGAACTTAACCTTAGAAATACCTAGAAATTCCATGGTGGTTTTCACTGGTCTCAGTGGCTCAGGTAAGTCATCCTTGGCTTTTGACACCATTTTTGCTGAGGGCCAACGTCGTTACGTCGAGTCACTAAGTGCCTATGCCAGACAGTTTTTAGGTCAGGTGGATAGACCTGATGTGGATTTCATCGAAGGTTTATCACCAGCAGTTTCTATCGATCAAAAGTCAACTAACCGTAATCCACGTTCAACTGTTGGAACCATTACTGAAATTCATGACTATTTGCGTCTACTTTGGGCTCGGATTGGTGTTCCACACTGTGCTGATTGCGGAGAACTAATCACCAAGCAAACTACTCAACAAATAGTTGATCAGATTATGCAATTGAAAACTGGAACGAAGTATCAAATCTTGGCTCAGGTGGTTGATCAAAAAAAGGGAGAATTCTCTGATTTGTTCCGAGAATTACTAAGTCAAGGTTTCGCAAGAGCGGTCGTCGATGGGGAAGTAATTCAGCTTGCTGAAGCTAAGCCACTTCGTAAGACATATAAACATGACATTTCTGTTGTGATTGATCGGCTGGTAGCAAAAGCTGACATAACCCAACGTTTAACGGACTCAGTTGAAACTGCACTCAAAGTTGCCAACGGTCGCCTAACCGTTGACCTTGTCGACATAGACGGCGATGGCAAGTATCGCAACTACAGCGAAAAGATGTCCTGCCCAAACGAGCACCCTTTAGCTCTTACTGAAATTGAACCTAGAACTTTCTCGTTTAATGCCCCTTTCGGTGCTTGTCCTACTTGTTCAGGTCTGGGCACCAAGATGGCTGTTGATTCTGAACTAGTTATTGGTGATGTATCAGAATCTATAAATGGTGGCGTAATCAGACCTTGGTCCACCCAAGGTAAGGGTCTATTCACTTATTACACCAGGCTGCTCACTGGCTTGGCTAATGACATGGATTTCTCGTTAGATACGCCTTGGCAGGATTTACCTGAGGAGATTCAGGAAGCAGTTCTTTATGGCAATAACTTCGATGTCCAAATGAAATGGAAAAACCGTTACGGTCGTGAACTTCGTTACACAACAGGCTTTGAAGGTGCGCTTAATTACATTGAGAGAAAATATCTAGAGGCTGACAACGATTGGTCACGAGGTCGATGGTCTGAGTATCTTCGTGAAACTCCATGCCCTGATTGTCATGGATCAAGACTTAGACCTGAAGTGCTAGCCGTTAAGGTTGCTAACACCTCAATTGCTGATGTCTGCTCGATGAGCCTTGGCGAATCGATGAACTTTTTCGACAAACTAAAACTAGATAAACGCGATGAAAAGATAGCCGCTCAGGTACTTAGAGAAATCAGATCTCGCCTAGATTTCTTAATCGCTGTTGGACTTGATTATCTAAGCCTCGAAAGAGCCGCGGCTACTCTATCTGGTGGAGAGGCACAACGCATAAGATTGGCTACACAAATCGGAGCTGGGCTTACCGGAGTTCTCTATGTTTTGGATGAGCCTAGTATTGGTTTACACCAGCGAGATAACCGTCGTTTAATTGACACTCTTGTCAAATTGCGGGATCTGGGTAACACCTTGATAGTTGTTGAACACGATGAAGACACAATTAAGGCAGCCGACTGGCTTGTCGACATTGGCCCCGGTGCAGGTGTCCACGGTGGCCAAGTTGTTCACAGCGGAAGCTATAAGTCAATTCTTAGCAACAAGGAATCAATTACCGGAGCATTCCTAAGTGGCAGAGAGTCAATTGCCACTCCTAAGCAACGTCGTTCAGTTGATCCAAAGCGACAGATTAAAGTTGTCGGAGCTAGAGAAAACAACCTTAAGAACGTTGATGTGAGCTTCCCGCTAGGAACTTTCACTGCAGTAACTGGAGTTAGTGGTTCTGGTAAGTCTTCGCTAGTCAACGATGTTCTCTACGAAGTGCTGGCTAACAAACTTAACGGCGCTAAAGGCGTCGCTGGTAAACACACCAGAGTTGAAGGGCTAGACCAATTGGACAAGGTAGTCCACGTCGATCAGAACCCGATTGGAAGAACTCCTCGATCTAACCCAGCTACCTATACCGGTGTTTTCGACCACATTAGAAAGCTTTTCGCTGACACTCAGGAGTCAAAAGCTCGTGGTTACCAGCAGGGGAGATTCTCATTCAATGTCAAGGGTGGACGCTGTGAGGCTTGCAGTGGCGATGGAACTCTGAAGATTGAGATGAACTTCCTACCCGATGTTTATGTTTCCTGTGAAGTTTGTAACGGTGCTAGATACAACAGGGAGACACTTCAGGTTAGATACAAAGGCAAGTCAATTGCTGAAGTTCTTGAAATGCCAATAGCCGAGGCAGCCGAGTTCTTTGCGGCTATTACCGCTATCTCCAGATATCTCGACACTCTTGTCGAAGTTGGCCTCGGATACGTTCGTTTAGGCCAGTCCGCGACCACACTCTCCGGTGGTGAAGCGCAGCGAGTAAAGTTGGCTACCGAACTCCAAAAGCGTTCCAATGGGCGAAGTATCTATGTGCTAGATGAGCCAACCACCGGACTACACTTCGAGGACGTCAGAAAACTACTTCTTGTACTCAACGGTTTAGTGGATAAAGGAAACACTGTCATTGTTATTGAACATAATCTTGATGTCATAAAGAGTGCTGACTGGCTTGTCGACATCGGGCCAGAAGGCGGATCTCGTGGTGGAGAAATCGTGGGAACCGGAACACCAGAACAACTTGCAAAAAATGCCAAGTCACACACCGGAAAGTTCCTCAAAGAGATACTCGGCTAGAGATGGCTAACGAAGTCTCCTTCAGACCTAAGACGTCAGAGATTCCCACTAATCCAGGCGTTTATCGCTTTCTCGACGAAAACGGGAGAGTGCTCTATGTTGGTAAAGCCAAGAACCTCAGAGCGAGACTGAGTTCATATTTTGCGCCGCTAAGTACTCTGCAGGAGAAAACACGGCGAATGGTGCAGAGCGCAGTTGATGTGAACTGGACAATCGTTAAAACCGAGTTTGAAGCATTGCAACTCGAATTCACTTGGATAAAGGAATTCAACCCGCCTTTCAATGTGAGATTTAAAGATGACAAAAGCTATCCATATCTAGCCATTACTCTGTCGGATGCAGTTCCTCGTGTTTTTATAACTCGTAATCGTGAAATCAAAGGTGCTAAGTATTTCGGACCATATACACAAGCCTGGGCTGTCCGAGACACTCTTGATACACTGCTCAAGGTTTATCCGATTCGATCTTGCTCCTCAGGAGTTTATAACCGAGCTAAGTCCTCTAACCGACCCTGTTTACTAGCTGACATTGGAAAGTGCTCAGCTCCCTGCGTTTCTAGGATCAGTAACGACGTTCACAGATCGTTGGCAAAGGAATTTGCAGACTTCATCCAATCTGGCGACGAGAAATACCTGGAGTCACTGAAAATAAGGATGCTAAATGCATCTGATTCGGAACAGTATGAATTAGCTGGACGACTTCGTGATGACATCACTGCGCTTGAAACAGTGCTTGAGAAGAGCACGGTTGTCTTTACCGATCAAACCGATGCTGACCTCTTTGGTATCGCGGACGATGAGTTAGCCGCCGCAGTTAGTCTTTTTAGAGTTCGAGGCGGTCGTATCAGAGGTGTGATGGGTTGGGTAGTCGATAAGGAACTTGAACGTGATCAGTCTGAACTAGTGGAATATTTATTGCAAAATGTTTATGGAAAAGATGACACTTTTGCCAGTGATGTGCCTAAAGAAGTCTTAGTTCCGGTTATGCCTAGCGACAGTGAAGCGCTTACGCTTTGGTTATCTGAAATGAGAGGGCAGAAAGTAGATCTTCGTATCCCACAGCGTGGTGATAAGAGGGCATTAGCCGAAACGGCTCACGCAAATGCCAAACATGCTCTTGGTTTATATAAATTGCGTCGAACGGCTGATTTCACCGCCAGGAGCGAAGCTCTTGCCGAGCTACAAAACTATTTACAACTTGAAACAGCCCCGCTTCGAATTGAATGCTTTGATGTATCCCATCTAGGCGGAACAGGAATTGTTTCATCGATGGTTGTCTTCGAAGATGGTTTGGCAAAGAAAGATCAGTATCGCAAATTCAATATCGAATCATCTATCGATGATACAGACTCGCTGTATCAAACTCTTCGGCGCAGATTGAAATATCTTGTCGAAGGAGATGTCGACACCGGTAACAAATTCAGTTACAAGCCGGGATTACTAATTGTCGATGGTGGTGCTCCCCAGGTTAATGCGGCTGCCAGAGCTTTAGCCGACAGCGGTATTGAGAATATGGCTGTGATCGGATTAGCTAAACGTCTAGAAGAGATTTGGCTACCGAATAATCCGTTCCCAGTCATTCTGCCTAGAGGAACTGAGGCATTATTCCTATTACAGCGCGTGCGTGACGAGGCGCACCGCTTCGCAATCACTGCTCAACGGAAGCAAAGGACATCAGGAATAGCCACAGAACTGGCCACTGTTGAAGGTTTAGGCGATAAACGAGTTGCTGCGCTGCTGAGGCGGTTTGGGTCGGCAAAGCGGTTGCGAATGGCCACTTTAGAGGAGATTGGTGAGGTTGCGGGTATCGGACCGCAGTTGGCAGCGTCAATATTGGCAAAATTGGGCTCCAACTAGGTACCAGTTTGCCAATATGCATCTCGGGCGTGTCGCAAACTCGTTAGAGTTATCACAACGAGCAAGGATGAACTGAATTGAACCTGGACAAGTCATATGAGTTACTGATAGTAACTGGCATGTCCGGTGCGGGCAGATCAACAGTCGGCAAAGCGCTTGAAGACATGGATTGGTATGTGGTGGACAATCTGCCACCCCAAATGATTAAACCAATGGCTGAGTTGTTTTCTCACTCAGATCGTGATTTACCGCGGTTGGCTGTGGTGATTGACGCTCGCGGTGGTGAACTATTTTTGGATTTGAATGAGCACATAAACCTTCTGAAGCAGGGCAATGTGCATGCGCAGATGCTATTCCTAGAAGCTAACGATGCAACCTTAGTAAAAAGATACGAACAGGTTAGAAGACCGCATCCATTGCAAGGCAATGGCACCATTACAGATGGAATAAACGCAGAGCGAACAAGACTTTTGCCATTGCGGGAGCAAGCAGATTATGTAATTGATAGTAGCGAACTAAATGTTTATCAATTGGCAGCGAAGGTTTCAGAAAGTTTCTCATCGGAGGAATCGAAGAAGCTTAATCTGATGATTCAAAGTTTCGGTTTTAAATATGGAGCTCCAAGCGATGCGGATTTGATTGCAGACATGCGTTTTATTCCTAATCCTTTTTGGGATGAAGCGCTTCGACCATACACCGGTGAAGATAACAAAGTTTCCGATTTTGTTCTCCAGCAAGATGGCGCAGAGGAATTCATTTCTAACTATGTAGCGGCGTTACAACCTGTATTGCGAGGTTACCTAAGAGAGAACCGGAAACATGCAGCTATAGCCTTCGGCTGTACTGGGGGAAAACACAGATCTGTTGCAACAGCAATTGAAGTAGCAAAACGTCTTGCCGCTGTCGAGGGTGTGGAAGTTAGAGTCAAGCACCGAGATTTAGGAAGAGAGTAGCAATGGCCTTAACTGCAGAATTAAAAGATGAATTAGCTAGAGTCGAAGTTTCGAAGAGCTCGGTCAGGGCTGCTGAACTCGCCACGGTACTGCGCTTTTGTGGAGGTTTACACTTAGTCGGTTCGAAGATTGTTGTCGAGATTGAAGTTGACACAGCCCAACTTGCACGAAGAGTGCGCAAAGATCTTGCTGATGTTTATGGAGTCGAAAGCGAGTTAGCGATGATTGCTGCCGGTGGTATTCGTAAAACCAGTAGATACCAGGTCAGAGTTATCCAAAATGCAGAAATTCTTGCAAGACAGACTGGTCTTATTGACACTAAAAACAGGCCCGTGCGAGGATTACCAGCAGCCCTCGTTTCTGGAAGTAGAGCCGACGCTGAAGCAGTATGGCGTGGAGCGATACTTGCCCATGGTTCACTTACCGATCCAGGAAGATCAGCAACCTTGGAAATAACAGCACCAGGTAATGAAGCGGCCATGGCTTTAGTTGGAATTGCGAGAAGGTTAGATGTCACCGCAAAAGTCAGAGAAGCAAGAGGCGTATATCGTGTAGTCGTTCGTGAAGGCGATGCCATCGTGGAGATTTTGAAACATGTTGGGGCTCACGCAGTAGTTCTAAAGTATGAGGAACTCCGTGTTCGTCGAGAAGTTAGAGGTAAACAGAACAGACTAGCCAATTTTGACAATGCCAACCTCATGCGTTCAGCTCAAGCAGCTGTTGCAGCAGGTCTACGAGTAAAGCGTGCTATGGAAATTCTTGGCGATGATATTCCAGATCATCTCAGACTTGCAGGTGAATTGAGACTAAACAATAGAGACGCCAGTTTAGATGATTTAGGGAGATTAGCATCTCCGCCATTGACTAAAGATGCCATTGCCGGCCGCATCCGTAGATTGCTAGCTTTGGCAGATAAGGTAGCAGCAGAGCGTGGCATTCCAGGCACCGAGATAGACCTTCCAGATTCCGATGAATAAAGAATATAGGAGATAAAAATGAGTAAATACGTATTGCCAGATTTAAGTTACGACTACGGGGCCTTAGAGCCGAACATTTCCGGCCGCATTATGGAATTGCACCATGACAAACATCACTTGGCTTATGTAAACGGTGCGAACACCGCTCTTGATGCTCTCGCCGAAGCCCGTGAGAAGAACGATTTGACCATGGTGAATAAGTTCCAGAAAGATCTTGCTTTCAACCTCGCAGGTCACATCAACCATGCTGTGTTCTGGAAAAACATGTCGCCAGAGGGTGGTGACAAGCCAACCGGTGAGCTGGCGGCTGCTATTGATGAGTTCTTTGGTTCATTCGACGCTTTCAGAGCCCATTTCACAGCCTCTGCACTAGGTATTCAAGGTTCAGGCTGGTCAATCTTGGTTTGGGACATCCTGGGCCAAAAACTACTTATCGAACAGCTCTATGACCACCAGGGAAACCTAGCAGTTGGCTCAATTCCATTGCTAATGCTGGATATGTGGGAACATGCGTTCTACTTGGATTACCAGAATGTCAAACCAGAGTATGTAAAGGCCTTCTGGAACATAGTTAACTGGGCTGATGTGCAGGCAAGATTCGCTGCAGCTAGCCAAAACACAGCTAGTCTTCTGCTACCCTAAAAGTAGGTTTTCCACCCGACG
>Ga0214921_10002701_pt1 | contig 28337 bp, 17 predicted proteins | sample LL1505_MetaG_FD_177992 | JGI IMG/M metagenome (GOLD analysis project Ga0214921, IMG submission 177992) | Freshwater microbial communities from Lake Lanier, Atlanta, Georgia, United States - LL-1505 | ecosystem: Environmental > Aquatic > Freshwater > Lake | place: USA: Georgia | collected...
TGATCATGGTCCGAGTCGGTAACATAAATATTTCCATTTGGACCTATAACAACACCAGTTGGCTCACTCAGTTCTTCTTCGCCAATAACCCTGTTGAACACTGCAGTTTTTCCTGTTGGGTTGTAATTTGGGGTGTCATTTATTGTTTGGCCATAGGCTGTTGTGGTTCCTATCTGAAATCCACGCCCAATTAATGCAGAAAGGCTGTATATAATATCGCCATAGAGTTGGGCGCTACTATCGGTGATATTTTGCGCGCCGTTTGTCGTAATATTCATGCAGCTTTCGGTGGTGAACGACCGATCTTCGCCGTAGTATGTGTCAGTTACGTTTGTTGCATACGCTCTGTAGTGGTAAGTGGTACCGCAGCTAAGACTTCCAGCGGCAATAGTATAATCCCCAGTGTCATAGTAGGGGGTATTTGCAAATCTTTGCGCAGTACTGCTTCCCGTAGAGGCTACCAATACATTTTGTGAGGCATCTAGGCTAATTCCTAATGGGGTACTGATAGAAATTGTATCCACGATGCTTCCGTCCGCAGAATTTACTTTTAAAACGTCATTTCCCAATAGTCTAGAAATATATATAAAGCCGGAATTATCTAATGCTATACCTACAGGTATATTATCTGCAGGAAGTGCGCCTAAAAGGTTTCCGTCGATATCAAAAAATTGTACAGAACTTGAGCCTGGGTCAGTAACACCAATGAACCCGCTAGAGTTCACTGCAACGCCCACTGGGGCAAATAATCCGGGGCTTGTGATGCTTCTGCATGATAAGTCGCTAGCTATAATTATTACACGAGCAGAGCTAGTGTCTGTGACGTAGACATTGTTGGAGCTATCTATACTTATCCCGATAGGGTCAGTAAAGCTACCGCCTGGACAGCTAGATGAGTCTATAAGTACTGGGTCGGCAAAATTACTATTGAACTTTTGAACTCGCGCATTTCCTCCATCGGTAACATAAATATTACCGTAGCTATCAAAAGCCAAAGAGTTTGGAGAGTTGAACTGACCCAAGTCGCCTCCAGACTCGCCGTATGAGGCTACAAAGGCACCTGAATTATTGTATTGAAGAATTCGATTATGCCCTTGGTCTACAACATATATATCACCATTCGGGGCTGCCACAGTCCAGCTTGGAGCGCTGAGTGTGTCTGGCGTGCTGCCACCGGCACTATTTATTGTAAGATTGTTTTGGTATTTATATAGGGGGCTGTTATCTGGTAAGTTGGTGCCATATTCGGTACTGGTACCTAGCTGGAAACCGCGAGAAGATATGGTAGATGATGAATTTATGACTGAACCATTGAGCTCTGCACCAAAATTACTTACGCCACTAGCTGGGTTAGTACGAATGGTCATGCATGGGTCGAAAGTTGCATCTTCACCGTAGAAAGTACCGCTAGCATTGGCTCCATAGGCACGGAAGTGATAGGTCTGGCAGCTCAGGCCGTTAAGATTTAGCGAATAGCTACCTTGGCCAAATGAAGCTACTGTAGAAAACTCTTGAACTCGGTTATTTGTATCTTCAGACACATAAATATTCCCTGAGTTGCTTATTGCTATTCCTGTAGGCTGACTGAAATCACCTGCACCAGATCCGTATTGGCCAAATTTTGATATGTAGGCTAGGGAGTTATCGAAAATCTGAACTCTATTATTGTAAATGTCAGTAACATACAGCTTGTTGGTGGTGTCGATTGCTATATAGTACGGACGATTGAATTGTCCATTGCCATCGCCAGATCCTCCAACTTGAGATTGGTATGCCCCTGAGCCATTGAATTTTTGCACTCTATCGTTGAACGTATCGGCAATATATATATTGTCATCCGTATCGACTGCAACGCCTCTTGGAGCATTAAATTCTCCATCGCCAGAGCCAGCTGAGCCAAAAGAATTAATTTCTGCCCCTGTATCGGCATTATAAATAACCACTCTTGAATTATTTAGATCAGTCGCAATTATATTCCCCGTCAAATTAAACGCTAATCCAGTAGGGCTGGTTGAGGCTATAGTACTTTGGTATATTCCGAATGAATTAAATTTTTGAATTCTATTATTGTTAGAGTCCGAAACGTAAATATTATTGGACGAATCCACTAAAACGTCTTGTGGATTCCAGAACTGACCATCGCCACCTCCGAATTCACCAATTTGAGTAATGTATGCACCACTAGAGTTGAATTTTTGGACTCGGTTGTTTATTGAGTCTACAACATACACGTTGCCATCATTATCGGTTCTTATTCCTTGGGGCGAGTTGAATTGTCCAGGGTCACTTCCTAGGCTACCGAATCGCAATATTGATGAAGTTGGAATATTTTGTGATTCATCTGCAAGTGTGTTGCCATATTCGGACGTTACTCCCCACTGGAATCCGCGCTGGGTAATACTGGTATTAGAGTTGATGATACTTCCTATAAGATCGGCAGAACCAGTTGTAGTATTGGAGACACCATCCGTGTACACACTCATTGTTGGGCAGGGGGCAGTGGTGAAGCTTTGGTCGCCTCCGTAATATGTAGCGCTAGAGTTTGTTCCATACGCTCTGTAGTGATAGGTGCTGTTGCAGGTTAAGCCAGTCAGATTCAATATGAAATTACCAATCTGGGGATTTTCAGTTGGGTCAGCGAGTTGGTTACCATATTCGGTAGTTGATCCCCACTGAAATCCTCGGCCAGTTAGCGTAGATGCGCTAAAGCTTATATTTCCGCTAAGATCAACAGAGGTTGTTTCGGCTCCACCGGCAGGGTTGGTTGCTATGTTCATACAGGCGCCAGTAGTAAAAGTCTTGTCCTCACCGTAATCTGCGCTACCATCGCCGTTATTTGCAAAGGCTCTGTAATGATAGGTGGTTCCACAATTTAAATCGCTCAAGGACAAGCTAAAGTCACCATTTGTGTATGTAGGTACTGGCGAGTATTTTTTGATTCCAGAGAATGTTGGATAGTTGGCATCAGATATATACAAATAGTCAGTGCTATCTAAGCTGGCAGAGGCCGATGCTCCAGGTATGGTAGAGTTGTAGCTACCGTCTGCGTTATATATCTGAGTTCTAATATTGCCGACATCTGCAACATATATTTTGCCATCAGAACTTACTCCAAGTCCTCCAGGCCCGGAAAGATCTTCCGGTCCACTACCTGAAGCTCCTATAGTTTGTGTTAAAACGGCCGAGCTAGAGTATTTGTAAATAACATTGGCATCAGAGCTAGCATAAAGATTATTATTCGAGTCGTTCGTAAGTGCTCTTGTTTGTGCGGGCGGTGTAATGTTCGATTGAAGATTACCGGCAGTATCATATTTATTAATTCCGCCTCCGAGAATTGACACATACACATTGTCTGAATTATCAATTGATATACCGAGCGGATATCCTCCAGTAGGGAAGTCAGAAATATAATCGCCATTTGGCGCTACCTTAAATATTTTTTGATTTGAGTAGGCTGCAACATACATATTGCCAGAACTATCGCTTGCTATGCCATATAGGCCACCCAGTGCCTCAGAGTTGAGCTGATTTTGAGATCTTACTAGTGTGCCATCTTGATTATTAATACTCAAAACCGAATCCCCAAATCCTGAACCGACGCTATATATTAAGTTGTTTGAGCCTATCTCAGAATCATTTGGCCCAGATAGTCCTGCACCCAACGTAGAAAATTGGTATAGATAATTGTATGGAGATTTGGCCGATGTGTCATTGACAGTAGAGCCATAGCTAGTATCAGTGCCGTATTCGAACCCCCTTGCTGTAATAGCAATTGTGGAATTAGACACATTTCCGGCAAGATCTGCCGATGCGGAAGTTATGTTAGTTGCATCTCCAGAAGTAACTGTAGATGTTCCGGTAGCTTTAGCGGTCCTGTTGGGTTCAAAGTTCACTCCCGAAGCGTTTAATACCAAAATAAGGATTGCACCCGTAAGGGCAACCATATTGGTAGCTATATCAATGTTTCTTTTTGTTTGTTTGGGCATTTATTTATATTTTTATGCTTATACTTATTCTATATAAGTAGATATGCAAGCACAAGGGGTTTTGACTATTAATATAGTAGCCATAATTATTTATTTGCATTGCAATAAATATCATTACAAAACGCACAAATATTTGGTGAACAAAAAAATAACCAGTTATATTAAATGGCTGGTTATTTTTATAAAAAGAAACAGGCTAGCGTGGGCCCGAGGCGCTTGCTAACCTGTTAAAAGTCTTTGTTTTTGTTTTTGAGTAATTTATGTGTGCAGCACTGATATAATAATACCGCTTACGTTTCGGGCCGTCAACAACTTTTTTAGACTTTTTTTAAAAAACTTATTTATTTAGATAATCGCCGTTTCGTGCAGCACTGTTTTGGGCCAATAATTGAGAGAATTTTACCTGGGCCTTCTTGATATTTACAGCTTTGTTTTTCCAGAGCTTAAGAACTGGGTCTTGAACAGCTCTTGAGTAGCTATAGGTGATAGGCCAAGGTTGTTCACCTTGGGAACCAATAGAGTTAAGATTAGCAGTAGCCTGATCTGGGGATTGGCCACCAGATAAGAATACTATCCCGGGAACCTCCTTTGGTACTGCCGAATTTAATACTTTTAAGGTGGCAGAGGCAACTTCTTCGGGTTTGCTCACAGGCGATTTATTGCCCGCCAGAACCATGCTTGTTTTAAGTATCAAACCTGATAAATTAACTTTTAACATATCAAGCTCTTCAAATAAAATTTTAATTACCATCTCAGTATATTTGGCTGATTTCTCGATATAGTGCTGTCCTTCATACAGAACTTCTGGCTCTACAATAGGCACCATGCCGGCTGTTTGGGCGATGGATGCATATCTGGCCATAACTAGCATATTGGCCCTAACAACAGATTCGGAAAGCTCATTATTTATATCAAAAGCACTTCGCCACTTGGTAAAGCGAGCTCCCAGATCATAGTATTCTTTTAGTCTTATACTTAAGCCATCAAGGCCTTCAGTAATAGTGGCGGGTTCGAAATTATCCATTGGCACTAGGCCCATATCTACTTTAATGCCTGGAATAATGCCGGTTTTAGATAGGGCATCAGCAAAGCTCAATCCATCATCGGTTTTCTGTCTAATTGTCTCATCATAGAGAATTACACCTGAAATATAGAGATCAATATTGGGCGACATGCATAATAATTGCCTCCACTGGCGCCTAGATTCGGGTGTGCAGGCAATCTTTAGCGCATCAAAGCGCTTCTGGCATGTCTTGGCGCTTTCATCTGCGGCTAGTAATCCCTTAGAATCAGCCATCATTTGCTTAGCAATACTCGGTAAAGACTCTTTCATACATCAAGCATAAGACTAATGGGGGTGAGTTGCAAGCAAAATTACTAAATTACCTACATATACTTTGTGCTAAAGCATTATAAATAAGCATAAATATAGCCACTCTACAGCTTTGAGTAGCTAATAATTTAAAATATATAATTAATTTACTTTGTGTTTTCTAGTCTTGCGTCGCGCAGCATTGATTTACGCTTTTTGTCTTCACGCTTGTCGTAGAGCTTCTTGCCTCGGGCCAGGGCAATTTCGAGCTTTATGCGGCCTCTGGTGAGGCCAATCGCAGTAGGCACTACGCTGAGGTGCTGAGACTGAACATCATCCAGTATTTTTATAATTTCACTTTTATGCAGCAAAAGCTTTCGTTCGGCTTCGGGGTCGTAGCTATCTAAGCCCATTGCCTGTTTGTAGGGACTAACATGGGCCTTTACTAGGTAAGCTTCATTAGATTTGAAGCTGATATAGCTTCCTTTTAAGTCAACGTGTCCAGCTTTAATGCTTTTGACCTCTGCACCAGACAATACTAAGCCGGCCTCAAATTTTTCTTTGAGCTCATAATCATGTTTGGCGCGTCTGTTTGTAGCAAGTATCTTCATGGCCTTAATTATAGCTCAAATAGGGCGCTTTAGGATATAATAGTTCATATTATGGCAAATCCAAGAGCAGTTTTTGTGAATATTTTGACTAGCGTTATGAGCAAACTTCATAGCTCTGTTGGCGAATCTGATATTGCAAACAGTATAAGTTATTGCGATCCTAAATTTGGACAATTCAGCACTAATCTTGTGTTTAGGCTCTCAAAGATGGAGTCTAAAGATCCTGCTGAGGTTGCCGAAACAATAATATCGGCGCTAATAAAGAGCAAGAAGGTATCAAAGGCTGAGTTTTTGGCACCAGGCTTTATCAATGTCAGCTTGAGCAATGAGGTGTGGACTGAATATCTGTCTACAATATCTCAGGACTTTGCACATCGTAATGTAGGAAACGGGCAGTCTATGCAGATAGAATTCATTTCAGCCAATCCAACTGGTCCATTGGTGCTGACTAATGCGTGGCAGGGCTATTATGGCGACATTTTGTCTAAAATTTATGCTTCTCAGGGTTATAAATCCTCAACTGAATATTATTTGAATGATGGTGGTAATCAGATAGTGTCTCTTGGCAGAGCCATACAGCAATCTTTGGGCGTTAAATTTGAAGAAGAAATATCCGAAAATTTGTATAGAGGCGAGTACATAGATAAAACTGCTAAAGTTATTTCCTCAGAAATGGGATCCGATGAAGCGGTTAATAAGTCTGAGCCTTCAGAAGTCGGTGCTTTGGCAGCAGGGTTAATTATAAATACTTATATTAGACCTGATCTGAACAAGTTGGGTGTCAAATTTGACTCCATGTACTCGGAGAAGCTTCCTGATATCGAAAAGACTCTATCAAGGCTTAAGGAGAACGGACTGATTAAGGAAAAAGATGGTGCTGTTTGGCTGGATGGTATTAAAGTTGGCCTAAACCAAGATGAGGTTCTGATTAGATCATACGACAAAGGACAAACCTACTTCTTAAAAGACATCGCATATCAGCTGGAGCGGTTAGAGGAGAGGGGATTCGACAATACTATAACAATAGTCGGCCCTGATCATCATGGACAGGCTATAAGGCTAATAAATACCTTAAAAGCTTTAGGTCACGATGGGTTTAGCGAACTTTCAACTCAAACAATTAGGCTTATTAAAGATGGCAAAGAATTCAAGATGAGCAAACGCAAAGGTAATTATATCTTGCTAAATGAGTTTCTGGATGAAGTTCCTACTGAAGCAGCAAGATTTTATTTTGCAATGCGAGATACAAACACACACATGGATTTTGATATTGATTTAGTCAGGGAGCATTCGGCCAAAAATCCTGTTTATTACTCACTTTATGCATACGCTAGAGCCTGCTCAATCGAAGATAAGGCAAAAGATGCAGGTCTGGAGTACGGATCTTTAGAAAACTACAATCTGACCGTGTCCGAGCAGAATCTAACACTTCAATTGTCTAAAATCGAAGGAATACTAACTGAAATTACTATAAATCATAAAGTCCACCAATTAATTCACCAAGCTTTTGAGGTGGCCAAGGCATTTCATGAGTTTTATGAAAAGGAAAGGGTAGTGGATTCAAAAGATTCTGCCCAAAAGCTAGCTATTATTAAATATTTTAAGCTAGCATATGAGGCCATATTCTCAATAATTGGCGTCGATTTGCTAGAAAAGATGTAGTAAAAAACTCAACTATTTTTCTATCTTATTCGTGTAAATTTTATTGCCAGAATTTATCAAAATTTGTGAGTTTTTAGGCTCAACTGTAAATGAATCAATTTTTGAGTCAGACTCAAGCGCATATTGCTTTATAAAATCTGCCGATTCTGACCCCGTACTTAATAATGCCAGGCGATTTGAAGAAGAATTAAGCATTACAAAATATCCACCATCCTTGTTGAAGTATATGTCTTTAATGTTCCCAAATCCTGAAGGCAAGTTATTTATCTTGTAGGCCCTCTCTGATCCCTGCTCAAACAGCAGGAGCTTGTTTTCTGAAGCTACAAATACATTGCCATTAACTGCTAAAGAGGTGGCTTTGGATAGCTCCGATGAAGTCACATTTTTAAGTAGCGGAGTCTTGCCTGACAGATTAAGGCCAGACTTTGTGTAGCGTATAACCTGGCTCTCTGATGAAGATAAAAGATAAATGTTATTAAGATAGCTAGCAATATCGTTGCTGGCAGGTAGGGAGCTAGAATTTATTTTTTGCAGTCCTTTGTCTTGTGTGTATTGAATAAGTCCAGATTTAGTCAGTATAATTAGTCCTGAATCACTAAAACTCTCCATAGAAATAGATTCCTTTAGGTCTGCACTGGAAGCCTTAGTGGTAGGCTGCCCCAGAAGAGGGTTTATTTCAATAATAGCCCCATCATTACTACTAAGGCCGTACAGTGAGCCATTTAACCATACCAGACTCTTGAGGCTAGACTGAGGCATACTAAAAGCATTCTGATTAGTTACTCTTATAGTAGAACTTAACTTATCATTCACATAAGTCAGGCTCTCTAGGGTTGAGGAATAGCCGTTTTGTATTCTTTTATTTTTTGCTAGTTCATCTAGTTTTTTCTGGTCTGTCTGGCTAATTGAATCAAGCAATTCCCTTGCTTTAGTGGCACTTTCTTGGGCTGAAGCCTGATTATTTTTAGATAGAGAGGATTTAGCATTAGTAATCAGGACCTCGGCTTTTTCTAGCTGCACTGCAGACTTCGGCTTACCTGAAAAAAGCGAAGAAGACCAAAATATACCAATGATAATTAATATTGTAGAAATTACAATGATAATAGCTTGTTTAGGATTGGGGTTTATATATTTAGACCAGAATGTAGTCCATATACTTTTTGTTTTTGTTGTAATTTCTTTACCAATATTATTCACTTCTTTGACTTTTAGCTGACTGGCCTTATTTTTGGCCTTAGCACCACCATCTTTGATTGATTTTTTAATGCTTAGCATCAAAGCTTTGAATTTGGCATCACTTATTACTGGCCTTTTATCCTTTTTAGGAGGTTCTTCATCATATTGTTTGGTAGGAGAGTCGCTAGCCGTGACAAGAAGGGCACTATAGCTTAAATCATTTACTCTTAGTGCTAGCTCTAGGTGATCACTAAAATCCTCTGGAGACTGCTTGGCTGCCATTATCGTTAAATCTTTTTTGTTTATACCATGAAGGATTGACTGGCCAGCTAGCAGTATTTTGTCTGCAGACTTAATTTTTCCTTGGCCAATTTCTTTAAAGGAGTTATGAACCTCTTTGGTCGATAGATTGGTTGCTGAGTCTTTGCGAATATGCAGCATAGTTGATCTACCCACATTAGAAAAAAGTATTTGATCGCCTTCTATAGATACGATTGCAATATTACAAACTGCAGAATTTTTTTTAAGGACTTCATTTATTGACTTAAGACAGGCTTTAAATCTGCTGGCTATTGGGCTATCAGGGGATTTCTCATAGAATGATTCACCGCAGACTTTAATTAAATGTTCAAAATTAATCTTCTTATCTGCTGAGTTATGCTCAAATAGTATGTATAGATTCCCAGATGTTGAATTATCACCCTCATAAGGTTCGAAACCCACAGCAATTGATTCCCCCTGATTGTTATTTGTATCTTTAGCGGAATGATTTATTTGTACATGACTTGTGTAGACACCTTTGCTCTCCATGCTCCCTCTTTTGGTTTATTATACCACCCCTAAACAATAGGGTATGATTAAATTATGGAATCAAATGAACGATCGATTAAATTTACTAAGACGCAGCTAGAGGTTATCGGTCACGATAATGGCCCAATGCTTGTTGTGGCTGGCGCTGGAACTGGTAAAACTGCAGTCATAACGCAGAGAGTGGCCAGGCTAATTCTGGCCGAGAAGGCGAAGCCAGAACAAGTGTTGGCGCTGACATTTACAGATAAGGCGGCAGCCGAAATGCAGCAGAGAGTAGATGAGCTTTTGCCTTATGGTTATTTAGATACTCAGATAATGACATTTCACGCGCTTGCCGATAGAATAATGCGTGAATTTGCACTGGATGCAGGTATTAGCCCCGAATTTCAACTACTAAGCGATGTTCAGCAGACGATTATTCTTCAAGAAGTGCTATCTTCGACAGAATTTAAGTACTTTAGTCCACAATATGACCCATTTGCTTTTATTTCATCGATAAAGAGTAGTATTTCTAGGCTTAAAGACGAAGGTATTAGTGCTCAAGATTTTTCAAAGCTAGTTGGCAAGTTAAAAAACACTGCAGACGGAGAAGAGAACGAGTCGATGCCTGATTTAGCAAAAATTTATTCAAAATATAATTCAATTTGTGATACGAAAAACAGCTTAGACTTTGGTGATTTGTTATTAAAATTACAACATTTGTTAAAAAATAGAAAAACCATAAAAAGAGATCTAAATAGACGCTATAAATACATACTAGTTGATGAATTTCAGGACACCAATAGCATACAAATGAAAATAATTTCTGAATTATTGGATAAAGATCAGAACATTATGGTTGTAGGTGATGATGATCAGGCAATTTATAGTTTTAGGGGTGCATCAGTACAGAATATCCTTTCTTTTAGGAAGGAATTTCCATCTAGCAAGATAGTTGTCTTGAAAGATAATTACAGGAGCGGACAAGCAATTTTGGATGCAGGTTATCAGCTTATACAGCACAACAATCCAGATAGATTAGAGATAGCCGAAAAAATAGACAAGCAACTTATATCTCACAAATATCCTGATGCCCTGGTTTCTATTGATGAATACGGAAACAAATTAGGAGAAATAGAAGGCGTTGTTGAAAGAATTGGAGAGCTAATAAACTCAGGTGTGGAGCCAAGAGAAACTGCAATATTATTAAGGAAAAATAATCAGATAAAATCATATATTTTAGAGCTTCAAAAAAAGAAAATTCCTTATCATGTACATCAAGATGTAGAGCTTTTCGAGCAGAAGAGTGTAAAAATGCTGGTTGCCTTGTCGAAATCAATTACCGACACTACCGATTCATCATCGCTATATCAGCTGTTGGTTAGTGATTTATTTAAAAACAAGAATATTCATCAGTTAATAGATTTGTCATCAAGGGCGAAACGCCAAAACTCTTCATTATTCGAGTTTTTATCAGATGAAGATCAAAAGCAGCCCTGGATTGAATCTGCACTGGGCATGATTATCTCCTGGAGAGAAATGTTGTCAGAGTATTCTGCGGGAGAAGTATTGTTTGCAGCGGTTAAATCATCTGGATTTTTAAAGAGAGCGCTTGATGAATCTAGTACGAATGTTGATATGGCCCTAGAAGTTCAATACTTAACCGATTTTTTTAAGCTAGTGAAGCAATTTGAGATGGCGTCTTCGAGCCCTAGTCTAAATGAGCTATGTGACTATCTTGATGAAATTAAGATGTCATCTGCAGATATTATGAGCGAAATTTCTCCATTGGATATATCTGGTGTCCAGATTATGACAGTTCATAAATCTAAGGGATTAGAGTTTGATAATATTTTCTTACCTGAACTTACTGAGCAAATTTTCCCTACTTACAATAGGGGTGAAAGAATTAGATTGCCTAAAGAAATAATTGCCCCTGGTATAGGTGATCAGTTCCAGGAAGAGAGAAGGCTATTTTATGTAGCCATAACGCGCGCTAGGCAAAAAGCCTATTTGAGTTATGCAAAAGACCACGGCGGCAAACGTGACAAGAAGGTGTCTCGCTTTGTGGTTGAAGCATTGGGTAAAGAGTGGAATAAGAAATCAAATCTGATTCCTTCCCAGAGGAGTATGTCTGAGCTTCTCACCAGCTTTGAGCCAATAGAGAAAAAGGCTGAAAAAGAAAAGATTTTATCTAGACTATATAAAGGCGATTGGCTGTATCTTACTACCAACCAGATAGCTGATTATTTGAGATCACCAAAAGAATTTTGGTTATTTCATGTCCTTCATCTTCCAAAAGGGCCATTCCATAGTTTGGTTTACGGTTCAAGCATACATGCAGCTCTCGAGCATTATTATAAATTCAGGCTAAAAGGTAAGGAAGTTGATCTTGCAGAAATATTTAGAGTTTACGAGTCTTCTTGGAAGAGTGAAGGCTTCATATCTATTGAGCACGAAAAAAGCCTATTTGAGATTGGTAAAAAAGCTATTGCATCCTACGTGTTTAGCCACAAAGATGATGGATTGAAGCCAATATCTATAGAGCAACCTTTCGAACTGCAATTGGCCGATATTAAGACTGTAATTTCTGGAAGATATGATATTGTTCTTGAATCTAAACACGGCCTTGAAATTAGAGACTTTAAAACTTCCAGGGTAAGCGACCAGAAAAAGGCCGATGCAAAAGCAAAACAAAGTGTCCAGCTTGGAATATATGCGCTTTCTTGGGAAAAATTACAGCAAGCCCCGGTAGCTTATACGAGCCTGGAGTTTGTTGAGGATGGTTTTGTCGGTACAAATCCTAGGGTTGATAATGAAAAGTCGCTGGAGCTCATCAAGAAGGCTGTTGAGGGAATAAAAAATATGGAATTCGACGAGAAGGGTGATAATTACGTTGATTTTGATAAGCTATTAGTATGAATCAAGATCAAACATACAGAAATCAACGATGGTTGGAGCAAATGCTCGATTATGTTTGGTCTAACCATTTTAGTGATGTAGAAAAAGTTAATGAGGTTCGCATAAAGTATGGCCGTAAAGCTAAACGAAGGCTTGGCTCAATTGGCCTAGATAGAAATGACCCTACTATTTCGGTTATCACTATAAACCCTATTTATATGGACGAAGAGATCCCTCAGCACGTAATAATCTCCACTATAGTTCACGAAATGACTCACTATGCACACGGGTTTAATTCTCTACACGAACAAAAACAGCGCCACCCGCATCGAGGCGGGGTTATCCGAAAGGAATTTGCCGAGCGCGGCCTAGAGGAGATGTATGTAAAGCAAAAAGAATGGCTTGATGAAAACTGGCTAAGAATTCTCGAAAAACATTTTGGAGCCGAAAACCTTTACAAACCAAGAAGGAGAAGGGCAAAGATAAAAGTTCCATGGTGGTTTGCTGGATTTTAATTAAAAGAGTAGTAAAATATAACCATGAGCAGTATCAAGAAGAATACTAGGAAAGTTAAAAGACGCACTGGCAAGGTGGATCTATCAAGAGGTAAGGCTAAATTACCCAAAAAGCCCACGAAGCAGACAGTTAAAATAACCGCTAAGAAGTTCAGCCGCACAAAGACTAGGCAATACCTGTTGTTTGCACTAGGGTCATTTATATTGATGCAGGTTATTAGCTATGTGGCTACGGATAGTCCAATTGCAGACTTTATACCATCGGGGGGATTTGTATTCCTAATTGTTATATACGCCCAATTCGCACTTATGTTAGCTCTAGTTGGTTTTTTAATGGCCGCCTCGGTCACTTATCTACGTAGTTTAGGCGATTAGTTTAGAGCACTTTTATTGTGTGCTATAGCACTCTATTAGTGTTATTTAGTGCTTTTTATATCTATAAAAAATATTTTTTAATTTTTATTTAGTTAGGACTAAATAGATAAATTTATTATGCAGCTTAACAATAAAGTGCAAAAATCTATATTCGCATTGTGTTCGTAATTAAATGAGGTTATACTTATAATATATTTGGAGGTAAAATGAACGCTTTACTATTAACTATGTTTATATTGGTACTTATTGCTATGGGGGTGATTATATTCTTGCTTATTAGCAAAAAAGACGATGGCAATTCAGACATGGCATCCCTTTTAAAGCAAGATCTGCAGGGTTTGCAGCAGATTATTTCCCAGACCCAATCTAGTATGAATGAAAGAATAGATAAAAATAATATGGCAATGCAAGAAACAGTCCAGCGACAGATGAGTGAATCTTCTAAGCTAATATCTGATGTTACAGAACGGCTTACGAAGCTTGATGAGACCAACAAAAGGGTGGTTGATGTGGCTGACGAGCTCAAGACTCTTCAGAATGTCCTTCAGAACCCAAAGCAACGTGGCGTTCTGGGCGAATATTATCTACAAACAGTGCTAGACAATGTGTTGCCAGCCGAGAGATACAAATTGCAGTATAAATTTAATGATGGCGAAACCGTCGATGCAGTTATATTTTTGGAAAAAGATAAGATCCTTCCTATAGATTCTAAGTTTAGTTTAGAAAATTACAACCGATTAGTTGAGGAAAAAGACAAGGAGCGGAAGGATTCTCTAACTAAAAAATTTAAACAAGATCTAAAGACCAGAATAGATGAGACCAGCAAATACATACGTCCTTCTGAGAATACTATGGATTTTGCTTTTATGTTTATACCCTCAGAGGCAATATATAATGACCTGCTTATTAACAAAATAGGGGCTGCTGACACATCTTCTAGGGATTTAATAGAGTATGCTTTTCAAGAAAAGAAAGTGATTATTGTCAGCCCCACTACCTTTATGGCTTATTTGCAAACTGTACTTCAGGGCCTAAGAAGCTTACAAATTGAAGAACAGGCCAAAGATATTCAAAAAAGAGTTGGTATGCTGGGAAGACATATTAAAAATTACGAACAATTTATGCATAAGCTTGGAAACTCCCTGGGAACAACCGTTAATCATTACAATAATGCCCACAAGGAACTCAAAAAGATTGATAAAGATGTAGTCAAGATAGCTAGTACGGATGAGGTTATTGACCCATTGGCGTTAGAAAAGCCAAATTCAGATGAATTGTAAAATTATAGTATAATAAATTTATGAAAACAGTATTTTCAGGCCTCAAACCTACTGGCGAAATGACTATAGGAAACTATATAGGTGCCATGAAGCATTGGCCACTAGCCCAATCTAAAGAAACCAGAACTATTTTTTTTGTGCCCAACGCACATGCTCTTACAGTAAGGCAGAAGCCAGAAGAAATACGCAGTAGAACACTCGACCTGGCCGCATGGCTACTAACGGTTGGTATTGATCCTGAGAAGTCTATCATCTTAATCCAATCAATGGTCCCGGCTCATAGCGAACTTTTTTGGATATTGGACAATTATGTCACTATGGGCGAACTTAATAGAATGACTCAGTTTAAGGATAAGGCTAAGAAGCTAGGTCCTGAGGGCCAGCTTGTGGGGTTATATAGCTATCCAGTACTAATGGCTGCTGATATTCTGCTTTATGATTCTGATGAAGTTCCGGTCGGAGAAGACCAGGCTCAGCACGTAGAGCTAACCAGGGACATAGCCAATAGATTCAATAAGTTATATGGAGATACTTTTGTGCTGCCAAAAGCAACCACGCCTAAATTGGGTGGGAGAGTTATGGGGTTAGATGACCCTGGGGTAAAGATGAGCAAAAGCGACCATCCCGACAGCTATGTATCGCTTGGTGAGTCTCCCGAATCGGTCATAAAGAAGTTCAAAAGGGCAGTGACCGACTCTGACACGCAAGTAAGGCATGATAAGAATAGCAAGCCTGCAATATCGAATCTTATAGAAATATACTCAGCATTCACAGACTATAGTGTAAAAGATATAGAAAATAAGTATGAAGGAAAAGGCTACGGAGAGTTCAAGCAAGACCTAGGCGAATTAGTTGCTGATAAGCTATCTAGTATGCAAGAGATTTTTAATAGTTATCGAAACGATGAAGCTGAACTAATTAAGATTATCGCAGGTGGTAGCGCCAAAGCAGGCGAAATAGCAGGTAAAAAACTCGCAGAAGTTAAGTCTAAAATAGGCTTGTTGTAAAAAATAAACACATTTTTACACCTTAGAACTAAAAAATAATACAAAAAAGCATTGACATAAGCATAAGCACAATGCTATACTATAGCTATATTAAGTTCATTAAAAACAAAAACAAAAAACCATGCCACATATTAAACCTCCATAAGTGGTGTCCTGATCTCCAAAGGATATCTACTGCAATTTTGACGGTAAGGGATTTCTGGATACAAAAAGCAACCCCCTTGTTTTTTGTACCAGAACTTCCTTACTGTCGTAGGGTTTGTCTGAGTGCAGTCATTATGCTCAGGGGGAGTTAGACTCTTTACCCGATGGAATTTGGCCAGGACTTTGTCTTTTATATCTGAAGGCAATGTCTTGGTCAGATCCCGAACCGATGGTTGGGAAGCGACAATCGCACAAAGTGTTCCTAAACATAATTAAATCGCGATTGCACCTTCTAGATCTTAGCACCCAGCTAGGATCAGCCTACCGGGCCGATACATGCCAAGTTTGTTTCTAAACATATTAGGGCATTTGAATCGGCCCGTAACCATTTGTAACCATTTTGCCACCCGTTTGTACAGGGTGGCTTTTTAATTACTTAATAAATTTATGCCTAAAGTATAGCTTCTCAAGTAAAAGATGAGCAATTAATAGTCCATACCTACCTTATTGTGGGCTGCTATTTAATTTAGCTATTAAGGGGATGTAAAAATGACTAATAATTAAGCCAAGTTGTACTATTTACACTAAGTTCAACATGTAGGCAGTTGCTTTATATGCATAAATGTTCTAATTACAACAGTGTATAGTTTTATGTACTTATCCACAGTTAGATTGGCAGTATAAAGAAAAATAATAGTTTAGTAGCCAAAATAAATATTTTGTTCACAAAGTGAGTACAATAAATGTGTTCATCAGACTAGTATTGTGCAGTGTAGGAATAAATGTGTTCAAATTAAAAATATATTTATTCATTTTTGATAATATAATTTGTACACTGTACTAACTTTTACTGCTATGCGATAATAGTTTATATCATATGAAAAATAAGAATTCTTATATAATTGCTATATTGATTTTAGTTGCATTAGTAAGTTCTGCTCTTTTTGTGCTTTCCTTATTAATAACTAACCCCACCAAACTTGGACCAGGAGGCGTAACATTTTGGTTTATCGATTTATTATTGATGCTTATTTCATTAAGTACTTTAGGTATATATTCTTACCACTCTAGAAGGTCCGAAACAAAGTCTAGGGTCTTGGTTTCAAGTTTTAGGACCGGATCTCTTATCGGATTTACATTGACACTTTTATTCGCCCTTTCTAGTCTTAGGAGCTTAAGTTGGAGAGACATAATATTGTTGGTCTTGCTCGTGGCTTTAGTTGAAATTTTGTTTCGAACCAGAAGGAGTTCTTAGTGGAAGAGATATTGAACGAATTTAATCAAGAACTATTAACTGCCAATTCTCTAATCTCATTAGAAGATCTAAGAATCAAGTACTTAGGCAAAAAAAGCTTAATTAGCTCTGAACTTAAGAGATTGCCGGGCTTATCTGGTCAAGAAAAGGCCGAGCTAGGCAAGAGTTTGAATCATGCCAAGATTAGTATTCAACAGGCCCTCTCTATCAAGAAGGACGAGGTTGAATCAAGTCTGAAATTTGACCCTATAGACATTTCCAAGCCTGGCAAGTCTTTGTATGAACAGGCAGTTATAGGCCATATGCATCCATCGAACTTAGTTCTTCAGGAAACCTACCGAGTCTTTACGGAGCTAGGCTTTGCAATAGTAGATAGTCCCGAGATAGAGGACGATTGGCACAATTTTGAAGCTCTAAACATGCCTGAAATCCATCCGGCCAGAGAGATGCAAGACACATTCTATATTAAAGACACCAATAAAAAATTATTGCCAAGAACTCATACCTCGGCTATGCAAGTTAGGTTTATGAAAGAAAACAAACCGCCATTTAAGGTGTTGCTTTCTGGAAAGGCCTTCAGGAACGAAAATGAAGACGCAACACACTCTTGGTCATTTGGTCAGATAGAGGGGATAGTCGTAGGGGATGGTGTGAGTGTAACTGATATGAAGGGTACGCTTGCTCAAATAGTCCGTAAACAATTAGGGGACGATGTACAGATTAGATACAGAGCAAGCTACTTCCCTTATACTGAGCCATCTGTAGAGGTAGATGCTAAGTTTAATGGTAAATGGTTAGAGTTGGGCGGGGCAGGCATGATACACCCGAATGTCTTGAATAATGGTGGTATTGATCCCGAAAATTATTCTGGGTTTGCTTTTGGCTGGGGTGTGGAACGGATTGCCGTAATTAAATATGGCATCAACGACTTGAGGCAATTGTGGAGACCAAAATTGGACTACTTGGAGCAATTTTAAATGAAAATTAGTGTAGATTTATTAAATTCATATCTTAAAAACCGACTATCAACCGAAAAGTTAGCCGAAGTCATTGAGCTTACAGAGGTAGAAGTTGAAGAAATTCTGTATGCAAACAAACTGGATAATAAAATAATTACTGCAAAAGTCCTAGAGGTGAGTAAGCACCCAAATGCAGATAAGCTCAATAAGGCAAAGGTTGATAACGGCGTATCTGTTGTTGATATAGTCTGCGGAGCTCCAAATATACGTGAAGGTTTGGTTGTTGCTCTTGCTCAAGTTGGGGCTATTTTGCCAGATGGCAGTGAAATTGGTGAAGCCAAAATTCGAGGGGAAGTTTCGTTCGGCATGCTGTGCTCAGAAAAAGAACTAGATTGGGGCGAAGGACATGAAGGTATTGTAGAGCTCGACCCTAGCCTACCTGTAGGTCAATCATTGTGCGACATAGCAAAAATGACTGACATCATAGACATTAAGACGCCTTCTAACCGCTGGGACTATTTGTCATACATTGGGTTGAGCAGGGAAATTGCCGCAACTGACGACCAAAATCAGCTTTTGCTGCCCAAAATAGCCGAAATCGAATATAAAGACAGGGAAGTGGCAAAAGTCAATGACAGTAATTGCAAGGCATTTTATACTGTGAAAGCAAGCGTGAAAGCAAACTCAGAAAGCCCTCGTTGGCTTGTGGATAACTTGCAGGCTTCAGGTGTTCGCACAATAAATCCCGTTGTAGATATTACCAACTTCGTAATGCTCGAATATGGCCAGCCATCCCACGCTTATGATATTAGTAAGCTTGAGGGCCCTATCGGTGTTAGGATGGCTAAAAATAATGAGCAGCTCACTACTCTGGACGGTAAGCAACTTAAATTAACTGATTCAGATTTGGTAATTGTGGATAACTCAGGGGCTATAGGTTTAGCAGGTGTTATGGGTGGTAAAAGCACCGAGACTGATGGTGACACCAATGAAGTTTTGATTGAAATTGCAAATTTTGATAAAACAGTTATTAGGCGCAGTGCGTTAAGGCATGGCATAAGAACTGAAGCATCAGCTAGATTTGAAAAAGGCCTTCCTTCCACTCTCCCCTCTCTGGCTGCCAAAAGAATTATTAAACTCTTAGAAGAAGTTTGTGATGCCAAAATTATTGATTCAAATAAACAATTGTACTCCCCTTCCCCTATTCGCAATTTAGGAATGAGATTGAGAAAGGCCGACAAATTTATTGGCTACAGGCTGGAAGAAAAAGAAGTGATGACGGCCCTATCGAAGCGTGGCTTTGAGCCAACTCATTTTTCACTAACTAAAGAAACAAAAGCTCACATTGGAAAGCCATATATGTATGGGGCGCAAATAGACACTGAAAATCTAGAAAAGTTCGATTGCTCATTATTAACTAGCTATATATACTCAAAGGCCGGATTGGATATTGGCAGAACTGCCCAGATGCAATTCGAAAAAGGAATGGAGGTACCAGACGTAGGATTAAAACCTGGTGATCTTTTATTCCTTAAAGGAGACGAAAAACAAGAAGGCAAAAAAATAGGGCATGTCGGCATGTACCTTGGACGTAGCGGTATATTGCAGGCTAGTTCTACTGAAAAAAGGGTCGTTATGAGTCCAGTAACTAAATTTACTAAAGCCACAAATTACGCTGGCGCCAGGAGGTATATAGAGAACTTCAATCATATTATTAGCGTTACAGTGCCCTGGTGGAGGGGTGATGTTAGTGTTGAGGCCGATCTGTTCGAAGAGATTGCAAAGACCCAAGATTACAATAAAATGCCCGAAACTCTTCCTGATTTTGAGCCGACCTCAACTCTAGGCCATCAGATACTCCCCTCGCTAATGCAGTTAAGAGAAAAGTTAATTTCATTGGGCTTAATGGAGGTTATGACCTATTCGTTTATTTCTAAAGAAGATATCAACAATACTAACTCAGATCTCAGTCATCATCTGCAGATAGATAATCCGTTAAGCAGCGAACAGGATTATTTAAGGACCAGTCTGCTTCCTAGTCACCTTAGGGCTGCTTCTAATAATATGGGCAGTAAGTATTCGGCAATGTTTGAGATTAGTCGAGTTTATGAAAAATCCCCACAGGGAGTTAATGAAGGTTGGGTCTTGGCTTTAACTGCATGGGGCAACGAAAGTTTGTCGAGAACAAAAGGTGTGATTGATTGTATTATGGGATGGTACGGGATAAGTCTTGGCGTGGAACGAAATGACAGAAGTGATATTTTTATTCCAGGAAGATCTGCAATTATAGATCCTGAGCTCGGATATTTTGGACAGATCAAGCCATTAATTTTAAATAAATACAGCATTAAAGACGAACTCTCGTTTGTCCAGCTGGATATAGCAAAGGTAGTGGGGAATAAGAAGACTATATCGGCAAAACCTCCGCTTCCATATCAAATTGTCTATAAAGACATTACTATAGAATTGCCGCAGCCAGTGCTTTATCAGGAAATTGCCAATAAAATTAGCAAAACACTGCATAGTGTCGAGTTTCTGTATGATTTCCAAAATTATGAACTTAAGCAGTCTAAAAGGAAAAGAATCACTATAAAAGTTGGTCTAGATCTCGGTCCAAATCCGAAGGCTCAGGATATTTCTAGTAGTGTAGAAAAAAGTACTAAAATTTTAGAATCTATACAAAAAGCAAAAGTTTTATAGCTAATTGTATCAAATATATTTATAATGGTTATGTATGGGAAGAAAACCTCATTCTCATTTTTTAAGTTTACCACCTAAGATTTCAAAGTCAGGTGAGAAGCCATCAACCAAACATCGAGCTTGGTTTATATTCATTGGCGTACTAATAGTCTTTGTGGTGTCTAATATGTTCATTTCTGCGATGACCGTAGGAGTAATATTTCCTGGGGTATCTGTAGCCGGCAAAGACCTTAGTTTTAAAACTCAAGATCAGGCTAGAGAAATATTGTCATCAGTCAAAGCAAACCGTAAATATAAAGTTCAAGTTGGTAATCAGACCTTTGACGCTACTAGCAAAGATTTTGGGGTCAGTTACGATCTAGACAAGACTCTTCAGCAGGCTTATAGCATTGGACATTCTGCCCTGCCCCTATTCGGGTTTTATGAAGTTAATCGTCGGGGCCAGTTGGGTTATTCATATAATGTCGACAATAAAGACTTAAAGCAGTTTACTTCCAAAGTTGTCTCTGCTGTTGGCAAAGACCCAGTCAATGCGACACTTAAAGTTACCGATGGCAATATAGAGGTCGTAGCTGATCAGGATGGCTATAGGGTTGATCAAAAATTACTAACTAGTATTGTTCAGAGCGCTATAGCAGACGATAAAGATACAAATATAAAATTAGATCCAAAACCTGTTAAGGCAAGCCTTTTATCTAACGAATTGGGGTCTGCCAGAAGTAAAGCCAGTGACTATCTTTCTAGGTCGGTAGTTTTGAACTACGAAGGCAGGCAGTTTGTGCCAGACAGGAATGCTATGGGATATTGGCTTGTATTTAATCAGGTCCAGGCTGCAAATGGTGAAGTCAGTTTAGAGGTTGGCTTATCCAAAGAGCAAATAAAAGGTTATCTGCAGTCAGTCGCCAATCAAGTGAATGTATCTCCCAAAAACAAAAAGGTTAATATACGAAATGGCATAAGTTCTGTTGAGCAGGAAGGCCAGGATGGCAAAGCAATATTGCAAGACCCTGCTTTAGAACAAATATATTCAGGCCTTCAGACTGGTAGTGTTTCTGTTAATCTTCAATCTTCTCCAGTAGCATTTAAGACTGAAACGAATCGATCAGTGGCACTAGATTATGGAAGCTATATAGAAATCAATTTGTCTTCACAGAGACTATGGGCATACCAGGATAATAAGGTGATATTCTCAACTCCAGTCACCAGCGGTGCAACAGGTGCAGGATTTCCTACCGTCACAGGCCTATTTAGTATCTATGCTAAGGAAAGAAGCAGGTACCTTAATGGCCGTCCTTATGGCTACAACTATAATGTCTACGTCGACTATTGGATGCCTTTCTATGCCGGCTATGGATTGCACGACGCCGATTGGCGCAGTAGTTTTGGTGGCCAGGATTATTACTGGGGTGGCAGCCATGGTTGTGTAAATATGCCAAAAGCTTCAGCTGCTTTCTTGTATGGATGGGCTAATGTAGGCACTCCTGTATGGGTTCACTATTAGTCTAGTTTGATATAAGCATAACTGTTATAATTTAATTATGAAACCAGATAACAAAATCACTGGTTCTGTTGAGTCTGCAAGTAATGTGGAGGCTATTAATATTGCCAATAACAAAACGGAGATGGCTAGCTCTGTTCAGGCAGAGACCCAGCCTTCAGTGGGATCATCGTCTTCTGCTGTTGCCCAATCAGGCCATACTCAGCAGCAAGCAACAAAGTCGTCAGGATCAAATGGTACTGACCAGGATGATAGCGATACAGGCCATTTTGAATCTCAAATTGCTCAGCTACCAGCCGAAGATGCTGAAGTAATAGAAAAGGAGTGGATAGATAAAGTAGACGAGATAGTCGATAAAACATCTTCAGACCCATACTATGAAGATCAGGCTCACCACTCACTGTCCAAGGCTTACCTGAAAAGAAGATTTAATTTGGATATTGAATGATGGATGGATTTTTGGCTCTGGCTTTGACTCTTCTGGCTGTATTTATAGTCATTGTTGCTATTGTGGGTGTTTTTATTTATTTAAAAATAGCTAGACGATCAAAGGATGTCGAAAGAAGCTTGAAATTGGTTCCGCTACTGCTCAAGATACCACCTCAAGAATCGGGTGATGATAACAGAGATGAAAGAGAGCTAGTAAAAGAGAATGTATCTAGGGCCGAGGGGGTATATAGATTGCTCTCAGGCATCTCTGGCAAAAAATCTTTTGTGAATGGCCAAAGATACGTAAGTTTCGAGGTTATAGCCAAGGGTAAGCAAATATATTTTTATGTGGCAGTTCCGGCTAGTTTATTGTCGGCTGTGAAAAAGGCATTGACATCAGGGTACCCGGGAATACAAATAGAACAACAAAATGACATAAACTTTTTCTCTAAAGAAGCCAAAATATCAGGTGTTGTAGGCGGGGAGTTTAAACTTAAAAAAGATAGCTACTATCCTATTAATACCTACCAGCTAAGTGAACAAGATGCTTTTGCTGCAATGCTTTCTGGAATATCGGGCTTAGGTCAAAACGAGGGTGCTGCTATTCAGATTATGGTAAGACCTTCAGACTCAAGATGGCTAAAAAAAGCCCGTCAAAGATCAAAGCAACTACTTAATCCAAATAAAAAATATGGGAGTGAAAAGGCTATGGCGATGGTCGGGGATGTCATAAAAGCTCCCCTAAGAAGCGATAAGGACAAGGAGGGCGAGGAGCATAAGACCGCCGATACTATCGATCAAGAGAAAAGCAAGCTTATAGAGGATAAATCAAAGTATCCAGTTTTCGAGACTCTGATTAGGGTTGTTGCTAGTTCGGACAGCACCGCTAATGCAAATTTGATTATAGACAGCATTAAGCTGGGGTTTGCCCAGTTGGCTCTCAATAACTCCAATTCTTTTGATTATGAATCAGTAGACGATACAGAGAAATTGGCAACCGACTTTATTTTTAGATTTTTCCCCAAAAACAAGAATAAGAGCATACTGAATTCCGTAGAGCTTGCTACAGTATTTCACTTGCCTAGCGCAACGATAGATATTGCAGCAACTGTTGAACGCAAGGGCATGAAAGAAATTACTGCTCCTGCAGGAATGAGTGAAGAAGGGATGATCGTAGGTACTAATATATACCAAGGACACGAGCAGATTATCAGGCTGGGCGATGAAGATCGGCGCAGGCATTTTTATATAATTGGTCAGACTGGTACTGGTAAATCACTATTTCTTAGAAACTGCATAGTTCAAGACATGTATGCAGGCAAAGGTCTGGCATTTATTGATCCTCACGGCGATGCCGCCGAAGAGCTTATGTCCATGGTTCCACCAGAACGCGCCAAAGACGTAGTTTATTTTAACCCTGGAGATTCTCAGTTCCCTATGGGCTGGAATATTATGGAGTTTGACCCTGCCCACCCAGAACAGAAAGACTTTTTGGTTCAAGAGGCGATATCGATGCTATATAAGATTTATGACCCTAATAAGCAAGGATTTATGGGGCCAAGATTCGAGGCTTGGTTTAGAAATGCCGCACTTACTGCTATGGCTGATCCTGAGGGTGGAACATTTATAGAGATACCAAAATTATTTACTGATGACGAATACCTCAAAAAGAAATTTAAGCATTTGACCGATCCCGTCATTCAAGATTTTTGGACAGGCGAAATGGCTCAGACCGATGCTCATTCCAAATCTGAAATGCTGGGCTGGTTCGTGTCTAAATTTGGTGCTTTTTCAAATAACGAAATAATGAGGAACATTGTAGGTCAGAAAAAGTCAGCCTTCAATCTTCGTGAGATGATGGATGAAGGCAAGATATTGTTTGTGAATCTTTCAAAAGGCTTACTAGGAGATATTAACTCCCAGCTTTTAGGAATTATGTTCATTATTAAGTTTCAGGTTGCCGCTATGAGCCGTGCAGATATGGAAAAGAAAGACCGCCGTGACTTCAGTGTTTATATCGATGAGTTTCAAAACTACTCTACTGACTCAATTGCTACAATTCTCTCCGAGGCTCGTAAGTATGGACTAAGCCTGGTTATGGCCAACCAGTTTATTTCGCAGTTAGATGAAAGCGTTAGGGATTCGGTTTTTGGTAATGTCGGTTCGATGATTAGCTTTAGGGTTGGTCCAGACGATGCCGAATATTTGGTGAAGCAATTCGCCCCAGCCTTTGACGCTAGCGATTTGGTAAATGTCCCTAATCACTATTGTGCGGCTAGAATTATGTCCAAAGGCTTCCCCTCCACTCCGTTTTCAATGAAAGAAATAATGCCACCATTGGGCAAGGAAAAACCAGAAATTATGCAAGCTATGATTGATCTAAGTAGGGCAAATTACGCCAAGCCAAAAGCTCAGGTAAGTGCCGATATCGCAAAAAACTTAGGAATATAGTTGTAATGAAAGTAAATTCAATTAATAATATATTTAATAAAGCGAGGGTGAATTGAAGTTTAAGGACATTGTAGTAAATATAGTTTCGGGAGCAATGCCTTCTCATAGGCTCGGTTATTATGTTGGAAGATTTTCTAAAGAAACTTCAGTCCGTCGTCTGGCCTCAGTGCTATTAGTAGGCTTATTCTTATTCCAGTCAGTTGTATTTATTGCACCACCTAAGGCAACCAAGGCTGCTAGCGGTAATGATTTGATTTATGGCGGAATTGGTGAAGGATCAGAAGCCTCAATGAAGCAGAACCTTACAAATTTTCTAAATAAAGATTCCTACGGCTCTGCATTCTTCCAGCTCATGGGTATCAATCAGCAGTATGTCCAAAACAATATGAAGCGCGGAACAATAGGATCTAATGGCTGGAAGTACTCGATGGGTCATAACCCTTTTGGCGGTCCGGGGTGTAGCAAAAGATTTGATCAAATTCCTGAGTTCGGCGGGGTATCACCATTCCCTGGCAGTGAGTCAGTTTATGTAGGTTCCCCAAATTGTAGGTGGAATCAATCAAGTTTTGTGGGGCTAATAGGTGATAAGCCTGTTTATGTCGGGGGTACTTGGTGGAAAATTGGAATAGTAGGAGATTGCGGCAATATTGTTCTCATCCCCGTATCTGCACCAGAGCTACCGAACTGCGAATCAGTAAATTTATCTGCTTATAGTGTCTTGGTTGGTCAGCCAGTCACACTAACAGGGGTGGCTAGTGCCAAATCAACCACAAAAATCAAATCTGTTAATATGCAGTACAATCTATATAATAGCTCTGCTAGCGAGCCCACTAAGAATTCACCACTTGAATCTAGATCTACAAGCGGAGTGGCTTATAATAATGGAAAATACATAGATTCATCAGGCAAGTCTTTTAATTTTTCCTCTCCAGGTTCTTATGTTGTTAGGCTTGCCGTAACTTCTCCAGACGAGCCAGCTTTTAAGTTTGGGCTTCCTGGTTCTCTTGTGAATTCTTGTGCCAAGACAGTAACGGTTACCCAAGATAATAAAACTTTAGTTTGTACGCAGCTAGGAATAAATAATCAGACTTCGACTTCTGCGCAATCTCCGTTTACGCCTAGCCTAAGCGGAATAGCAAATTCGACCGGAACCCAAGGCACCTCCTATCCTAGTAAATTCGAATATATTCTACTGACAGAGGTTTCATCATCTGCAGTTGGCTCAAAAGTTACATATGGGGGCAAAACCTATCAAGAAAGTAATCCTAATGGTGGCAGCTCTCGCATTTCTAGAGCGGTTAGCTATCCTAATGTAAATCTGTCCAAATTCACTGACCCAGCTTCGGGTGGCTCATTCATTGCCTCCGAATTTACTCAAACTTTACAGTCAGGAGCTAGTTCAAAAAATTACTTAATAATACTAAGGGTCTATAATCAGTCGGGAGTAGTTTCACCTGATAATCCTGCTGGATGCTATCAACCATTTACGGTAACATCTCAGCCGGTTCCAGAAAAAATTATCTGCAAATCTTTAAGAGTAGATTTAGATCCAACAACTGCCAAGGTTCCAAACGTAACAGCATTCGTCGGTGCTTCAGAAAAACAAGGTACAGGCTCGCTCACTCCGGCCAAATATGAATACAATGTCTATAAGAAAAATGGCAATAATTACGATAAGCTGACTGCCTCACCCATAACCGACAACAATACTTCATATTCGGACATAAAAAATAAGGCTTATACGTTTAGTGGAGTTGGCGACTATAAAGTCACACTGACAGTTGTGGCTAGTGATGGCTCAAAGACACAAGAAGGAAAGGATGGTACAGGGGGTAATGGCTGTGAGTCGGTTTTTACTCTTAGCGCAAATCCTCCACAATGCATTAGTTTGACTGCCATACCTGCAAATGTAGACTCACCACCAAAGGAAGTTGAACTAACTGGTGTTGCTCAGGCTGATGGTGGCGAGATCAGAAATGTCACCTTTAATTACGGAGACGGTAGTGCACCCCAGAAGATAAATACTAAGCAATTAGTAAACAAAATTAAGCACTCATACACACTTCCGGGGAAGTACGAAGCATCATTTACCTTAGAGGCAACAACCGGTTCGGTGCTGACTGCTCCAGCTCAGTGTAAAACAATAATAAATGTGACTGACCAGAAATTTATCAAGCTAGTAGCAAATATGAGCCAGCTTACTAGCGACGGCAAGCCCATAGATGCAAATGGTAAAATAGCCAAAGCAGGAGACATTCTGCGTTATCAAGTAGGTATGTGTAACGCCTCGGGCGAAGTTATTAAGGGTTACACTTATCAAGACAACATCACCGACTTACTCTACTATACTGACATAGTAGATGCTGGCGGAGCTGAGCTAGTAAAGACTACCGGAGCAAATGTTCTTACTTGGAAGCCCCAAGATATTCAGCCCTTGGCTACTTCAAAGGCCTGCGTAGACAGCAATGGTAATCCAATTTATGCAAACTATACATCCTTTAAGGAGTTTAAGGTTAAGGTTAAGAGTCCAATCCCAAATGACGCACTAAAACCTGCCGATCCAAATGGCTATGATTGTGAAGTGGCTGATGAATTTAATGGCAACTATGTGGCCACTCCTATTAATTGCTCGCCTATAAAGTTGATAGATGCTCGTAATCCTCTCCCCAGAACCGGTTCTGGCTGGGCGCTGGCAATTATAGGGTTCTTTGCGGCTTCATCGATGTTCCTGTTTTTCCGTAATCGTATGCTCAAAAAAGAACTTCAGCTAGTAGAGAAAATAACGGAGGAAGAATATGGCAAATCCTGAAATTCATACCGGCTCATCAGAGAAAAAAGGAATAGGTGCTAAGGAGCTCAAGAAGCTTTCGCCAGAATCAAAAAAAATTACTTCTGCAGAGCGAGAAGCTCTAGAGAAGGACTTGGCTCAGCGCGGGGAAAAGGCTGAAAAAATAATAGAACAGCATAAACATGAAAAAGAACCTGTCATTAAGGGGCAAGAATCTCACCATGAAAAATCCAATACTGCTGGCGAATCAACCTCTCATGCAACTAGGCACAGGCCACAGCCCAAAACTGAAAGAGAACGCAACAATATTTATAAACACGAAATAAAAGCAATTCAATCAAATATGCCCCTAGCTCAGAGGACTTTCTCTAGGGTAATTCACAATGCATCAATTGAAAGGATCAGTGACTCTACACAAAAGACACTATTTAGGCCATCTGCCATGATCGGTGGCGCAGTCGCCGGATTGTCCCTAGGGTTGATTGTATACATAGTAGCA
>Ga0214921_10002702_pt1 | contig 28330 bp, 25 predicted proteins | sample LL1505_MetaG_FD_177992 | JGI IMG/M metagenome (GOLD analysis project Ga0214921, IMG submission 177992) | Freshwater microbial communities from Lake Lanier, Atlanta, Georgia, United States - LL-1505 | ecosystem: Environmental > Aquatic > Freshwater > Lake | place: USA: Georgia | collected...
TTAGGTTTGTCTGTCTTACCGTGTGGTTTTACGGCCTGTACATGAGCCTTAGGTTTGTCTGTCTTACCGTGTGGTTTTACGGCGTGTGAATGAGCCTTAGGTTTGTCTGTCTTACCGTGTGGTTTTACGGCCTGTACATGAGCCTTAGGTTTGTCTGTCTTACCGTGTATCTTTTGGGATGTCACGGTTTTAACTTTTTTCTTAATATTCTTTTGTGTCGTTTCAGTGTGGGGCATAATCGACTTGTCATGTCTCTTGACCTTGTTGGTCTTTCCCAACTTTCTGTGTCTCTTACCATGTTTGCCGACCTTTTTGGACAACTTGCCATATCTCTTACCGTTGTGGTGATCGACCTTTTTGGACAACTTGCCATATCTCTTACCGTTGTGGTGATCATGTTTGCCGACCTTTCTGGACAACTTGCGATGTCTGCTTATCTTACGAGACTTGTTGTGTCTCTTGGACTTCGCCTTACCAGGCGACTTGGATTTAAGATGTTTTGCGGATGCGTAACGTAACTTCTTTCCACGCGAAGTATGTTTGGCATTCTTAACATTCTTAACATTCTTCTTAGATTTCTTAAAAGACTTCTTTTCACGCGAAGTTCTTAGGTTCTTTGAGCTTGAAACTGTTCGGATTGTTTGGATCGAGCGTTTGTTCAATTCGTTTCTCAGCTTTGCGAACTGGGGTTCCGTGTAGAACGAATTTTCCTTGTAAGATGACGGGTCGTAAATCACATACTCATTGCTGTGTTTGTTTTTGTAGACCGTCACTGCCTCATAAATGTCGTTTGACATCACACAATCGAGGTATCGCTTGTCACTTAGCATTGTGACGTGAAACGAGTCGGAATGATTCCCATAATGGTTATGGAATCCAGTGGTATGCGATAACGACGTACCAACCACCTGGTTGGATCGTGTCACATACATTTCGCTGTGCATGCGAATGAACGCATTCGCCATAACAAACGTTTTTAACGCGGTAATGGCGGAACAGAGCATTTCTTTATTATATATTTTTTTTGTTAAATAAACATTTTCAAACATTTTTCGCATTTTTCAATTTGTTTAAACATTTTAAACATTTGATACGATGGCGATACAGGAGAAAATCGCCAAGCTAATGGGGAGCATTAATGCGGTTGAAATTAAAAATCGGTTGTTATTGTTATTAGAGTACCATCCCCATATGGTGTGGTGAAAGACTTGGGTAGGGTTTGCCAGCATCCATTCATCTCGCATTTCGTCCGTAAATGCCGGCGAAGAATGGATAGTTTCGCGAAACCGACCCTCGCAGTACGAAAAGATGTATCGCGCCTTGAACTTAGGTGGGTGCGATGTTGTAAACAATTCGCGGGTTACGTGTTTGTCGAGGGGGCATACGATGGTGGTAGATGAAAATAAAAGGTGTGCAGTGAGGGCGTACAATAGCACGAGATGGCCGACCGAAATGCGAAAGTTCATATCACTTTTTCTTTACTCATTTACTCATTTACACTCCCTTTCATTTTTATATTTTATCATTTTTCCGTGGGGAATATTATAAAATTGATTATAATTATTTAAGAATATTAAGAAATAATAAGAATATAAGAATAAATGGACCTTCCGCCGATTTTGCTACCTCCTCATATCGATGACGGTCAGCCTCCCACTGATGAGCAGTGGAAATACAAGAAAGTGGTTCATCGGTGGCGGACCGAATGGATTCCAATTCATCGAGCTCACTCTATGACACCGCCTTCCATGAATACGGAGAATGTAGAAAATACAGAGAACGCAGGGAATAGTGAGAATACGGAGAATACGGATAATGAGTGAAAAATGAGTGAAAGTAAAGGTAAAAAGTAAAAAAGGTAACTAAATTCATATGAATAACCCATATGAATATTTTGAGTGTATTTGAGTGTTTTGAATTATAAAAAATATTCGCAAAATAACTTGGACCGTTTCGGCCCCATTCCGTCAATCTCCACAAACGCCTTAGCGCCCTTATCCGTTATGGCCCCCAATAGCACCCGCATCGTGGGGTAGGTCTTGGCGATTTCGGTCGCGGTGGTCATCGAAATTCCGGGCAATTGCGACAATTGGAGAAGATAGCACAACTCCGGTGTGACGTTATCGCGCTTGGCCGTCTTAACGCGGAGGGACGCGCCATATTCTTCCTTGCATTCTGTTTCGAGATTTGTCTTTTCGCCCATCCTCTCCGCAATTTGTTGAAGATACCATAGGGTGTCGGTAGGACCCGTCGTGTGGTATACGTGAAAACCGTCCCGGTACTGGGCGCTGATCAGTGCCGATAGTATCGTTTTGGATGGGATGCGAGCGGTCATGGGCTGTGTTCGTAGAGATGTCGCGTTTCCTTCGATGATGAAGGTGACACGATGAAACGGGTAGGTGCTTTTGAGGCGTTGGCGCTGTTCCGAATATCGGCCGTCTTTGATACTGGCGGCCAAATCGGCAAGTGTTTTGCGTTCGAAAACGAGGGTTTGGTCGCCGTGCTGAATAAGGATGTCACCGATGGGGAGTTGTTCGGTTTGGATGGGGATATTTTTTTCACCGGCCAATTGAATTAGTTCGTGTTCGCGGACGTCAATCGTGATGGTGGTATTCGCGATATTCGTGATATTCGCGATTGTATTTGATGATGTTGATGATGATTCAGTTTCAGTGTCGGACATAATGGATAATATAATATAACGTATATTATATGGATATTTGTTTATATTTGTTTAAATGTATACCCGTCTGCAAATATGAGTTATCACAATTACATAACTATACACGTCGGATTTTCAGGTTTAGGATTTGGCGGAGGTGTTGCGCCGGTATTATCTACTGACATAAGTGCATTACTACATATAGGTGTAGTAGGTTGCGGAAATCCATCATTTGTACAAAATGGCTGACTGCTTGTCCTATGAAGCGACGCGCCGTTATCGCCGCAATTGCCACAAGGGCCAAATACGTTTGTTCCATTTCTTAATGTCATTGTAGATCTAGTAGATGAAATATTATCGCCCTGATAAACACCTGGACTCTTACTTAAAAAGGCATCGTACTGAGTTGTTCTTATATATTTACCGCCTGGCGTTTTACCACATTTTATATAAGTTCCCCCATTGCAATCACACGACCCACCCGCACAACATGCGTTTTTAAACGTTAAATTTGCTACGATATTATTGGCTGATCTTAGATCGGCATCACTTTTTATAAATGAACATTCAGGATCGTTGGCACAAGGTTCATTGTTGACACAAGTTTGAGATTCTGTAAGAGCCGGGCAAGCCGCACCACCATTGGCAGGCGGTATAGTAACAGTTCGTGTACGTGTTATCGTGCCACCGCCGTTACATGGGCAAGCGCTCCACCCACTCCAACCAGACACTACGCAGTCTACTTTACAACCGCCTGTTGAGAGTGGAACACCGTTCATTGTTCCGTTACTATAAACTTGACACGGGTTAAACAAATTAGATGAGATGGTTGAAAAATTTCTATTTGAATCCACGCTAAGTAAATTGTACGAGACATTATTTTGTCCCGGACCCATATATGAAGTATAGACTTTTGACGGAGAAATAACACTTAGATTGCCGTTATCAAATGTCACAATATTTGATTCAGGCGGGATAGCATTTAAAGAAGGGGATACTGCATTTGATGTTCCTGGAACAGGATTTAAAGAAGGAGCTGTAGCATTTACTGATGACATATTACCATTACCGTCTACGATAATTAAATTATAGCTCATTTATTTATCTTTTTATTTTTATTTAATTAGATTTTAGATATTATTCTTAATAAATGAAACCGGTCATGATATACGGAATCGTCGCCGTTGTAGCGATCGTTCTTGTTATTATTGCGGCTCGTTATTATAAGAACGAGGAGTTTGCTCCTTCAACGAATGAAACGAATGATAATCAAATCGTCGAAAATTACCCTACGGCTCCTCAAAATGTTCTCGTCAGTGACGCAAGTGGTAATTTGTCCGTTACAAACGATCTTGGCCTGCAACACCTAGCCGTCGCCGGAAATGCACAAGTTGGAAATTTGAGCGTAGGAGGGTCGGTGAGATTAAGTGGTGATGTGACTGCTTCTAATCGCAATATTCTTGCGGAATTAGACAAACTGGCCAAGTCAATTGCAGATCTTAATACAAGAGTTGACGCGGTGAATTCAAAAGCTGACACTGCGAACACGTCAATCGCCGCAACGAATGCAAGAATTGACACGATCAATGATACGGCCGTGTTTTACAATACGGCTGTCAAGACGTTGGCCAATAACGGTATTATGGGTGGTGGTTTTTACAGTGGTGACCGCAATCAATTTATGGCGTTTGGTAACTGCGATCAATGCGCCGGAGGGAACGATAAATTTAAATTGTGGCCAGGCGCCGGATCAACGACAAGCTTTAAATTTGTTAAAAACTATCCGTAAAAATTTATTAAATTTATTCTTAATAAATGAAACCGGTCATGATATATAGCATCGTTGCCGCTGTCGTTATTATTATCATTATTATCGTCACTCGTTATTACAAGAGCGAAGAGTTTACAACATCCACGTCTTCAACGTATGACGGAGATCAAAACACCGTCGAGAATTATCCAACGGGACCTCAAAATGTCCTGACAAGTGACGCGAACGGTAACTTGTCCGTCACGTCTGATCTTGGGTTACAACACCTAACCGTTGCTGGTAATCTATCAGCAGCTAATGTATCATCAACTAATCTATCGTCCACTACTGTATCATCCGCTAATGTAGCAGCCAGTAATCTTAAAGTCAATAACAATGGGGCACTGTTACTTGGTGACAAATTCCGTTTTAATTCCACTAAAGACGCGTGGGTAGATGACGATTGGCTTCGTATGATGAATAAAGATAATACCGAATATTATGGCGGGTTTGCAGCAGGTAGATTGTGGACAAGAGATTTATCAGTAAGTGGCACCGCCCAAAATGATCATGTAATATTATCTGGTCAGGATTTAGGAGGTCCTGGACTGAAAACACGGATTAACTCGACTGGAATTATTTTTGGTTCCGCCAACGGCTCTGTTGACGACAAAGGTGAAAGTAATCGTGAAGTTAATTCAGCTCAAATCAGCGCGGGGAGGCATGAGGATGACACGCTATGCATTGTTGGTATGTCAGACAAGAACAGAACGAACCGCCGTGTTACTGTATGGGCAGAAGGTGGAATGAAAGTAATAGGAAAACTTGGTATCAATACACCATCAGCAAGATGTCCATTAGAAGTAGGTAATTCTATTACAGTAGATCCATCAGGTGGAGCGTCACTTGGACATCTTGCTAATCGGAATTGGGTCGCACAAGGAAATTGGGGAGCAACTGGTTACGCTATTATAGCAAATGGGTCTATATATTCTACAAGTGAGGTACGAGCGGCATCTGATATTAGAATGAAGACAAATGTGATTGAAATTGATTGTTCGGAAGCATTAAATATTGTTCGCAAATTAAAACCGTCTCAATACAATTACATTGATTATATGAATAAAGGCACAAAACCAATATATGGATTTATTGCACAGGAAGTTGAAGAGGTGATAGATGTAGTAAATAAAATAGAAGAATTTATTCCAAACATATACAAGGTAGGGCAGTTTAAGGATAATATCATCACGTTAGATAGTGATCACGGATTAAAACAAGATGACGTGGTTAAAATGATATACGGAGATAATAATACTAATTTGGAATCGACTGTGGTCAAAGTAATAAATAACAACTCGTTTATGATTGATGCAGACATTAAAGATGTTGATCAGGTGTTTGTGTACGGTGTGAAAGTTAATGATTTTAGAAATATAACTAAAGACGCGATATTTAGTGTGTCGGTTGCTGCGATAAAACAGTTAGATAAAGAAAATAGAGAGCTTCGGCGAAGACTCAGTTTAATTGAAAAAAAATTAGGGATTGAATAAGATAACAATAACAGCCGGTGTTAAATTGTAAAACTATCCGTAAAAATTTATTAATCTTAATATTAATAAATGAAGCCCATCGTGATATACGGAATCGTCGCCGTTGTTGTAGTTTTAGTCATTTCCTATCTCTATTCGACACGTGCGAGTGAGGCGTATATCGATCAGCCTTTTAATTTAATTGTCGTTGACGGCAATGGAAATATGTCGTCTGTTGCAGTCCGTCCACCCTCTCTTAACGGAGTACCGCCGACTTCTAATGTCGTCTATGCCGACGCATTAGGTAATATAGGTGTGATGTCAGTTGGTGATATCTACACTTCGTATCAAGGTAACTCGACGTCCAGAGTACGAAATCTGCTAACCATTGACGCCAATAATAACTTGTCTATTCTCCCTAGTCACAATTTTAGCCCGTGTCACATCAACGGCGATCCAAATACAAACCCGAATGCCACAATCAATGGAACGCCTCAACGCGACGGGACATGTTCGTGTCGCAACAATTGGTCCGGTACAGCGAAAGGTGATGGTTGTGCTGTGTGCGACGGTTATGGGGTCACGCATACCGATGGGTCATTCGGTGCATTAGCCGGCCCTGATTGCCAGTACTCCCGCGCGTCGAATTGTTCGAGTCGTGGTAATGTAAACGGAAGTGGTGGTTGTAAATGCGATCCTACTTATGCCGGATCGGTGTGTCAATTTAGTGACGCGGTGAATTGTTCGGGTCACGGTAGTGTAACGGATAGCGGTAGTTGCAGTCGATGTGATTCTACCTACGCCGGTTCGATGTGTCAATATAGTAACGCAGCCAATTGTAGTAATAGAGGAACCGTTGACGCAAATGGGAATTGTCCGAGTTGTTTTTCATATACATCTAGTGCAGATGGAGAATCTAAACTTTACCTCGGTCCAAAATGCCAATTTGGAGACGATATAACATGTGGAAATGGAGCTATTGTTGATGTAAACGGAAATTGCCATTATATGTTACAAAAAGATGATATCATCCGTATTTACACAAATGAATCGCCGGCAAGATATTTGAAAGGAGGGCAATTTGGTTGTGAAGGTCAATACACACACTCTTGTGCATTTTCTGGTGGTCCGGATGCAAATTCAGTATTTAGATGGACGAAATACAATACGAACATCCCGGCATTGCAATTTGTGGGAGGTTCGTATAATAATCAATATGCCTGTGCACAAGCCTGGCAAGAAACATCGTGTACAGCCAGAGGAGCTTTTGATTCAAGTGTTCACGGTGTTTTGACAGTTACATCTAATCCTCGGATGTCAATCGCGATCCTAGCTCAGAATTCTGGATTATTTAAAATTGCAGTGGATGCATCACCTATACACGGTATATGGTTTACTGGCTATGGAAATCTTGCAGATGAAGATGTATGTGAAATTTTCTGGGGACAGGGCGGAACACCGCGACATGATCATAGATTAGCTGGGTTTGGTGGAAGACGAGTACAGCCAGACGGTATAAATTTATATATTGAAAAGCAGGGGAAAAATGGTAATTTTTATCGAATTGATCAAATCAAATACTAAGAAAAATACGCACGCAAGGCTTTTTTGTTCCGGAATACATCAACCAGCGAAAGGTTCTGTACCTTCAAAATCGACAACAGATCCGACCGGAGGTGGACAAGCGCGCGAGAATCACCTTCCTTACTACCGCATTGACCTATATTATGAAATTATAAATTTATATTTAAGAAATATAAATTATTCGGTGGTCTTCTTGACGTGTGTAATGGTTACTTGTAGCGTTTGGGAGGGTTGTCCGTTTTCTTTTCGCGAAATCGTTTGTGGGATGTACATATTGAATTCGGGTAGTGTTTCGCAGACGTATTTGTCGCCTCCGCCCGATTTTGCTTTCTTTTCCAAGGTAAATAGTAATACTTCTTCGCTCATTTTTTTGAATTTTTGAATACTCAATTAATAATATTTTGAATTTGAATGAATTTTGAATATCATTTTTATTAATAATAATAAAGAATGAATACAGCATCGTGGGGTCCAGACGGATGGAAATTATTACATTCGATTGCTTATTGTTATACGTTTAATGAGTTTGATGACAATCAATATCATTCTATATCGCCGTCGGTCTATAAACGGTTTTACGGGGCTATTCAGCATCTTCTTCCGTGTGTATATTGCCGCCGTTCGTATAACCAATATATGAAAGAACTTCCTATTAAGGAATATTTAGAACCTAAAAAATTATTTTATCATATCTACCTTATCCATAACAAGGTGAATGCCAAATTGCGCGATCAAGGGTACAACGATAAGCCGGATCCTTCTTATGCTTCTGTCAAAAAATTCTATCGGGAATACGTAAAGAAATTGAAGTGTCTCGTCGGGTGGCATTTTTTGTATTGCATGGTTTTCAATTATCCCGAGGACGGCAATAAATGTTCGCAGCGGCGTAAAAAAGCCTATCTCGATTTTTTTGGATGTTTGACGGTTCTTCTTCCGTGCAAGCGAATTCGCGAGAAGTATTGTAAATATTTTGACAGGAAACCGATGGAGGATTGGATGTCTTCGCGGGATGATCTTAAACGATGGCTTCACGGGTTAGAACGGGCTATAAAAGGAGACAAATGTAAGCCTTTTAAGGTGAGGTGTGATATTGTCGAGAAGTGTCGTGTGGAAAAATGCAATGGCGGCACCTGCCGGAAATGAATATTTTAGATTTTTAGAATTTTAGAATTTTAGAATGTCAGTCATTCTAAAAACCACCCACGGCAGGACTTGAACCTGCAACCTCGAGATTAGAAGTCTCGCGCGCTATCCAATTGCGCCACGTAGGTTTATTTGGAATATATCTCTTTATATATATTTTCTAAACATTTAGAACATTTATAATTCTAATCTTATCAAATCAACCAAGATTAGCGCCGTCTCCGCCAGCCATAACCTGAACATCGTTACATTCGAACACCTTCCGACACATGAAGGCGGCATCGTCCGCCTGTGCATTTTTCTTTGCAAGCTCCTCCTGACATTTACCACATGGCATTCCCGCTAATTCGGCCATAACCTGAGCAACCGTCGGCGCGGACTTACATTGCACTAACCTAGTACAGATGAATTGAGTATCATCTGCGGAAAAGTCATCTGCAAATTTCGCCCGACAATTATCACATGTCAAAGCGGATGTTGCGAGCATTACCTGTTGAGGAGCAGCAGTCGGTGCTGGTTTACATTTCAATACCTTTGTACAGAAGAATTGGGCGTCGTCGAGTGGAATGTCGTCGGCCAACTTGGCAATACACTTGTCACACTGTATAGCGACACCGGTATTAGCCATAGTTTCGACCGCTGGTGTCGCCGGAACACATTTTATGATCTTGTTGCAAATCTTTGCCTGGTCGTCCGCTGGTAGATCGGCAAATTTGGCGAAGCACGCGTCGCATGAAATACTAGAAATAGGCGTAAGAGCCATTGCCAGTGCTTTGGTCTTTGTTACGCAGACGCCATGCCCGATATGTTGCTTGTCACAATGGTTGAAGCACTCATCCGACTCGCATGAGGCTACGTCGTATATTGCCTTCCCGCACTGGCATCTTCCAGGGCCTTCGAGATTGACTGCGTCTTGGTTCTTTGTCACGCATGACTCTTGAATACCGCCTGCATTTTGGCGGCACTCAATGTAGCAGGCCGAAGCCTTGCAATCGGAAACTTGAAACTTTTGTACGTGGCCGTCCTTAAACTTACAAGAGCATTCACCAAACGTGCCGGCGTTGGCGATGGCGGCGATAGAAGAGAAAGCTAAAAATAAACTTGCGATAAAACGAAGCATTTTATTATTGTATTAATTTAAATATTAGAAGAGAAAAAAGATAAATCAATTTTATTCAATTTTATATGTATTTAAAATTTCATATTATATTAAATAAAATGAGTACGAGTATAAAAGGACCTACGGGTAAACAGGGACCAACTGGATACACGGGGCCTGCAGGTATACAAGGAGATACTGGATTACCAGGATCGTCATTCAACACAGGACCAACTGGTCACACTGGTAACACTGGATATACAGGTTCAACTGGAAATACGGGACCAACTGGATATACGGGGTCCACTGGATGCACTGGACCGACGGGATTGCCCGGAAAAGCATCTAACACAGGAGCAACTGGACCAATTGGTATAAGAGGACTAATGGGTGTTCAGGGGCCGACAGGACGAATGGGTCCAACAGGTCTAAAAGGGCCTACGGGTGTAAAAGGACCTACTGGATTACCCGGATCGGCATCTAATACAGGTGCAACTGGTCCAGCTGGTGTAATGGGACCAAAAGGTAATATGGGACCAGTAGGATACACTGGACCAACTGGTGTAAAAGGACCCACTGGTGTAAAAGGACCTACGGGATTGCCAGGTTCGGCATCTAACACTGGCGCAACTGGACCTACTGGTCTAAAAGGGCCGACTGGTATTCAGGGTTCAATAGGATACACGGGAGAAACGGGTCCAACTGGTGTAAAAGGACCGATGGGTCCAAAAGGGCCGATTGGTTTACAAGGTTTACAAGGATTGCCCGGATTGGCTTCTAACACTGGCGCAACTGGACCAGCAGGTATAAGAGGGCCAATGGGTAATAAGGGTCCAACTGGATGGATGGGACCAACTGGTATAAACGGACCTACTGGACAAACGGGTCCAACAGGTAACATGGGACGGACGGGTCCAATAGGTTTACGAGGACCTACTGGTGTAAAAGGCCCTACGGGATTGCCAGGAACGGCGTCTAACACCGGTGCAACTGGTTACACGGGACAAACAGGTTTAAGAGGTCCGACAGGTCTAAGAGGACCAATTGGTATTCAGGGACCGACAGGAGTAACGGGACCAACGGGAGAAACAGGGCCCACCGGTGTAAAAGGCCCTATGGGTTTGCCAGGAACAGCATCTAACACTGGCGCTACCGGACCAACAGGTGTAAAAGGACCAATTGGTAATCAGGGACCGATGGGAGAAATGGGTCCAACAGGTATAAGAGGGCCTACAGGTGTAAAAGGACCGGCGGGTGTACAGGGTGTACAAGGATTGCCCGGATTGGCTTCTAACACAGGAGCAACTGGACCGACAGGTGTAAAAGGTCCAACTGGATACATAGGGCAAACAGGTCCAACAGGTATAAAAGGAGCAACCGGTGTAAAAGGACCAACTGGATTACCCGGTTCCGCATCTAACACAGGTGCGACAGGATCCACGGGAGAAACGGGTCCAACAGGTGTAAAAGGACCGACGGGTCTAAAAGGACAAATCGGTAATCAGGGACCAACAGGTAAAACAGGTCCTACGGGAGAAACGGGTCCAACGGGTGTAAAAGGACCGACGGGAATACCAGGATCTGCATCTAACACGGGTGCAACCGGTCCAACTGGTTTAATAGGGCCTAAGGGTATTCGGGGACCAACAGGAAGAATGGGGCCAATCGGAGAAACGGGGCCAACGGGTGTAAAAGGTCCGACGGGTTTGCCTGGTTTTGCGAGCAACACCGGTGCAACAGGAAGAACGGGTTCAACTGGACCCACTGGTTTGCGTGGACCAACTGGTCTTCCAGGTTCGGCAACTAGCACAGGTGCTACGGGCTCAACTGGACCAACGGGAACAACAGGACCAACTGGCGCGGGTTCAACAGGTGCAACTGGTGATACAGGACCAACCGGGACAACGGGGTCGACTGGGTCGACTGGATCAACAGGGCCAACGGGATCAACAGGATCAACAGGTTCTACGGGTTCAACAGGTAACACGGGTTCAACTGGGCCAACTGGAGTAGCAGGTGATAAATATAATACAAGTACGATATTAGAACAGGCTTTTGATTTATCGGTTAATTATGCTGAAATGACAGTCGGTCATTCTCTTGCTTATATTCCGGGAAATTCAATTGTTATTGTTGGACAAAATAACCCTATGTATTCTTTTGAAGGCTATGTTGACACTTATGATGTTATTTCAGGCAATTTGGTGATTCGCGATATCCTAAATGTAAAACCAGAAGGGACGCCATATTTCCCCTCGCAAACTTTTAATGTAAATTTAGACGGTATCGATGGTCCAACTGGACCGACCGGTAATACTGGGTCAACCGGATCGACAGGATCTACGGGTTCAACTGGGTGTACTGGTTCAACTGGTTCTACCGGATCAACTGGACCGACAGGTTCCACTGGGTCAACTGGTTCAACAGGATCGACTGGATCAACTGGTTCAACAGGATCTACGGGACCAACTGGTTCAACTGGTTCAACTGGGTCGACAGGTAATACTGGATCGACAGGTAATACTGGATCAACGGGACCAACAGGCTCAACTGGTTCAACTGGGTCAACTGGTTCAACAGGATCAACCGGTGATACGGGTTCTACCGGACCAACAGGTTCTACTGGACCAACTGGTTCAACTGGCTCAACTGGCTCAACAGGATCAACCGGTGATACGGGTTCTACCGGACCAACAGGCTCAACTGGTTCAACCGGGTCAACTGGCTCAACAGGATCGACCGGTGATACGGGTTCTACCGGTCCAACAGGTTCTACCGGACCAACAGGCTCAACTGGTTCAACAGGATCAACCGGTGATACGGGTTCTACCGGACCAACAGGTTCTACTGGACCAACTGGCTCAACTGGCTCAACTGGTTCAACAGGATCAACCGGTGATACGGGTTCTACGGGACCAACCGGACCAACGGGTTCAACCGGGTCAACTGGCTCAACAGGATCTACCGGTGATACGGGTTCTACCGGTCCAACAGGTTCTACCGGACCAACAGGCTCAACTGGTTCAACAGGATCAACCGGTGATACGGGTTCTACCGGACCAACAGGTTCTACTGGACCAACTGGCTCAACTGGCTCAACTGGTTCAACAGGATCAACCGGTGATACGGGTTCTACGGGACCAACCGGACCAACGGGTTCAACCGGGTCAACTGGCTCAACAGGATCTACCGGTGATACGGGTTCTACCGGTCCAACAGGTTCTACCGGACCAACAGGCTCAACTGGTTCAACAGGATCAACCGGTAATACTGGCTCAACGGGACCAACAGGCTCAACTGGTTCAACTGGTTCAACTGGTTCAACTGGTTCAACAGGATCTACCGGTGACACTGGTTCTACCGGTCCAACCGGATCAACAGGACCAACCGGATCAACTGGTTCTACTGGATCGACCGGTATCACTGGTTCTACGGGGCCAACCGGGCCAACTGGTTCAACCGGATCAACTGGTTCTACTGGATCGACCGGTATCACTGGTTCTACGGGGCCAACCGGGCCAACTGGTTCAACCGGATCAACTGGTTCAACAGGATCAACCGGTGATACGGGTTCTACCGGACCAACAGGTTCTACCGGACCAACAGGCTCAACTGGTTCAACCGGACCGACTGGATGCACTGGTTCCACAGGTCCAACCGGACCAACCGGGCCAACAGGATCAACTGGTTCAACCGGACCGACTGGTATCACTGGTTCCACAGGTCCAACCGGACCAACCGGGCCAACAGGATCAACTGGTTCAACAGGACCGACTGGTATCACTGGTTCCACAGGTCCAACCGGACCAACCGGGCCAACAGGATCAACTGGTTCAACAGGACCGACTGGTGATACTGGTTCTACCGGGCCAACAGGGACAACGGGACCAACCGGCTCAACTGGTTCAACCGGACCGACTGGTATCACTGGTCCAACAGGTCCAACCGGTCCAACGGGCTCGACGGGACCTACGGGTATCACTGGACCGCCCGGAACAATTGTAGGCGCATTTGTCACATCAGGGGCAACAGGGGTTTCAAATGGGAGAATCGCTGCTACAATAAACAGTAGCAATCAATTAGTGATAGGCAACTATTCAGGATTTACAGGAGCAAATGTTACATCGGTAATAATTACTGGTGCTACAGCAACAGTTAGTGCTGCAGAATATCAAATAAACGTGGCCGAAGGAACAGCAGTTACTACAACACTTACGAATACGGTAGGTAGCATGGTGCGAGCCGTGGTAACAGATTCATCATCTAATGTTGGGATGTGGACCATTACAGCAATGTGCCAGTCACCAACTACGTGGGCAATAAATATCCTCTGACTACTGGCCACAGCACTTCCACCACCGCTGTTAATATATGTTCCAGGTACACCGTCTATTACTAATATAAATGTAATTAGCACGACAGGGATTGATTTTACGATCAATGCACCTTCGAGCAACGGTGGAAGTGCTGTGACTTTATACAATATATACTATAATGGTAGTATCTTAAACTCAACAGGGTATACCGGGTTAACCCAGGCATACCAAGTCAGTTCTCTGGCGCCTAACACGGGATATACTTTTGCTGCAAGTGCTAAAAATATGATTGGCACAAGCGCAATATCAACCCCTACAACACAAATATACACATATTCAGACAAAGCTAGTTTGGGTGTTTCTGCAAATAGTCCAACACAAATTACTTTTACGACCACTCCTCCCGCGGGAGGGGCTTCGGCGTACCATATCTACTACAGTAACGGATCAAGATTAGCATCAAGTGTAGCAACATCATATTCATCTTCCGTTTTTTCAGCTAATACATCTTACAGTTTTTACGTTACGTCTATCAATACCGGTGGTGTTGAGAATTCGCTTTCTTCATATAAGTCAAATACAGCTTCGACTACAACATATTCTGGTCAAGCTACACTAGCTGTTGCTGCAAATAATACAGCTCAAATTACGTTTACGATCACCGCTCCTACGGGAGGATCTTCGTCCTACAGTATTTATTATAGTAACGGAACACTACTAGCTTCAAGTATAACATTAACATCATATTCATCTTCCGTTTTTTCGGCTAACACAGCTTATAGTTTTTACGTTTCATCGTTCAATAGCGCAGGCGTTCAGTGTCTACCTGCCAATAATTCAACTACTGTTTCAACCACAACATATTCAGGCCAAGCTGGATTGGGACTTACACCAAATAGTCCATCTCAAATTACGTTTACGATCACTGCTCCTGCGGGGGGATCTTCGTCCTACAATATCTATTATAGTAACGGAACACTATTAGCTTCAAGTATAACATTAACATCATATTCATCTTCCGTTTTTTCGGCTAACACAGCTTATAGTTTTTACGTTTCATCTTTCAATAGCGCAGGCGTTCAATGTCTTCCAGCCAATAATTCATCTACTGTCTCAACAACAACATATTCAGGCCAAGCTACACTTGCTGTTGCTGCAAATAATACAGCTCAAATTACGTTTACGATCACCGCTCCTACGGGAGGATCTTCGTCCTACAGTATTTATTACAGTAACGGAACACTACTAGCTTCAAGTATAACATTAACATCATATTCATCTTCCGTTTTTTCGGCTAATACAGCTTATAGTTTTTACGTTTCATCGTTCAATAGCGCAGGCGTTCAGTGTCTACCTGCCAATAATTCAACTACTGTGTCAACAACAACATATTCAGGCCAAGCTGGATTGGGACTTACCCCAAATAGTCCATCTCAAATTACGTTTTCGATCAGTGCTCCAGTGGGAGGTGCTTCTGGCTACAATATATACTACAGTAACGGATCACTATTCGCTTCAAATGTATCAACATCATATTCGCCTTCCGTTTTTTCGGCTAACACAGCTTATAGTTTTTACGTTTCATCTATCAACAGTGCAGGCGTTCAGTGTCTTCCAGCCAATAATTCGTCTACTGTGTCAACCACAACATATTCGGGCCAAGCCTCACTGAGTCTTTCGTCGAGTGGTCCTACACAGATTACTTTTACGATCGGTGCTCCTGCGGGAGGGGCTTCATCATATAATATCTATTATAGTAACGGATCATTTTTCGCGTCAACTGTATCAACATCATATTCATCTTCCGTTTTCTCAGGTAGCACAACTTATAGTTTCTACGTTTCATCTATCAACAGTGCCGGCGTTCAGTGTCTACCTGCCAATAATTCAGCTGTTGCATCGATAACAACTGCAGCCTCTTTCCCGGGCGTACCAAGTGGAATAAGTACGTCTGGTGTGACATCTAGTCAAATTACGGTAAATTGGAACGCCGTTGCTACTGCCACATACTACAATGTATATCTTAATGGAGGTGGGCCATATACAACTTCGGCTACTTCTTATGTATTTACAGGATTATCACAGTTAACAACGTATACATTTGTGGTAAAGGCGGGAAATGCCGGCGGAGAGAATCCATCAGGTGCGTCTACAAGCGCTACTACAACAGCGGCTTATACACCTGTTGTACAAAGATGGAACAATAACCAAGTGGGTCCGTTTTACCCATCTCGCCCTAGCGGAGCAACTAAAGTTCAAATCTATTTGAGGACTAACACATATGCAACAGGCAAAAGTGGATATGGGACCTACTACTATAGTGGGCCTGTTATGGATTTTTCGTCTGTTAGTATCACAATAAATACTCCGGGTAATTATACGGCAGGTGGGACGCAAACGGTAACTTACTCAATAAATGGAGGGGGCAGTGTTACAATTCATGGTATTAATAACAGAACTGGATCGATCACGGGGTCACCTGCTGATTGGGGGTACACACAAATTACATGGAGTGCATAAAATCGTATGTATTTTGGTACGGTATACAAGCATCTTAAATTGATTTAATTAAAGATGAAAATGACCTAATAAAAATGAATTAACTCGATCTTAGGACTTATCTCGTGAAATTACCACTCGCGTTCGATCGATTCTGTCGCGTCTGGATGCTTCCACCAAGAAACGGTTTACCAAACTCCTGCCGGAGTGTCTCGTATCCGTTTTATATCCTCACGCACTTCTTAGCCAATTACCCAAAGAGAGCTCCTATCTCATCATTGGTGATTCGGCGACCACATGTGGAACGTGTGTTGATCGTCACGCGCGTATATTGGAACAGGGCATATTGGGTTGGAAAAAATGGCTCAATTGGGTGCATTTGAAGCGGAAATTGGCGTGGACATGGTAGTTGAATAATTTCTATTATTCTTATTCTATTATTTCTAATAATAGAAAATTACTCACCACGTTTGACACGGTATCCTGCTATGTAACCTAAAATGGCCATAACAATGATGGCGCACAATGCATTAAAATACAAACGCGAACATTTCTCATCACGGTTAAAAATTTGTTTTGACTCGGTCAGGGGCATATTTGACATATATCCCAGGAAACCAATGACGGCGGCCGATGCCAATAATGTTGCATAAAACGCCCCGCTACCTGTATTGTGCGTTTCATCTTTCTTGTCGGCGCCTAAATCGTCCACCATATCTTGATAATCATAGTCGAGGATATCGGATACCCAAAACTGACTCATATCGGGCAACAACTCTGGATACTCAATCAGTGGGGTAAGAGAGCCGGACAATTCACCTTTTTTAATAAGCGCAACGGTCTCGTCTGTATAGAACATTTTAAAATTAATTTTAAGATAATTTCGATTCTTCCATAGTTTGGGGTTAATTTTATCCATGTCCAAGATATTAATCTCTTTCCCGTTTAACATGCCTTCTATGACGTCATCTTGACCTTTTCGGCGTTCGTAAAGATAAGGAGAGCACGCGCTTACATTCTCTTCTAGCTTGCATTCGGGGATTCCTATTTTTATCTTAAAATAGCCCAATAAACCCCAATCGGTTCCCCAATTGTTGCGACAAATCCAGTAATCGGTTTGCTCTATCACCTCTTCTTTATCATTTCGTTTGATATCGGAGCCGTAGCCGACAATCGACACGTAATGTCCGCCAATCGGTTTTCCACTGACTGATTTGTAGATCGATGTTCCTCTCCAACCTTTCTTATTTTTTAATCCTTCTGCGAAATTTTCGTACACAATGAATCCGGCCGCAACGGGGCCCCATCTCACGATTTCTCCCTTTATTTTTTTCACGGTTTCTTCCATATTACTTCCGGAGATATTGTAAATCGCGTCCGAAAAAAACGAGCGGCGTGCGATTGGTTTGTCTCCTTGTTTTGCAAGGCATGACGTACGACCGATATCTTCCAGATTGGAACAATCGGTTCCGTATATCTTGATTTTATCCGCGTAATTTGTAATTTTATCCGGTGTCTCAAAATTAAGTTTCTTTAATTGACTCTGAGAAAAACACTGTTGTTGACACACGCCGAATTTGTAGATATACTCCCAGGCGTCGAAAATACTATAGCCTTGGTAAATCGTTTTATATTCAGAATATGACATCACCCCTTCCACTTTACGATTGGGTGGGATATCCATACATGAGATAATTTCGTACTCGTCGAAATTGACAAGAAGCTGGCCACCCGAATGAAGACAGAAACGATCGTTTAAGACATCTTTTGCCACGATTGCCCAACTGCTTGATAATTGATCATCGGCAGGGGAAACCATATATGTTCCCCATATATCACGCCCGTCAAAACTTGAGGGAATTTCCTTTATTTTTACGAATCCGTTTATAATAGTAGGGTACTGATTCGACTGTTTTAAGACATCAGGATGATCTTTTAAGACATTTCCAAAACGTTCATCCATTTATTATATAAAAAGAAAAACGACATTTTTTATTCGTTCGTTTACTTCATTTTATATAATTTTATATAAAATCAAAAATTATAAACGGCGAATCGAAAACACGGCATCAATCTGCACTCTTGCCAATGACGGGTAAGGACTTAGAACGTCATTTTCAATTGTCTCAAACAGACTACCGTCGGGCAAATAGACGGAAAAGCGTAAGTTATCATTCGGTTTGAATTTGACAATTTGGGACATACCATTACTACTGAGCATCATAAATGTACTAAGAAGTGGTTGGACGGTTTGTGTGACGGGTGCAATAAACAACGCCTTACCGCTGTTCGGGTTATTGCTATAAATGAGCTCGCGTGATGCACCTGTAGGCGATGTCGCGTTCGAGAATTCAACATATACATAAGGGTAGAAAGAAATACGAGATCCAGTCATTAACGATTGATTGGGAAGTGTGATACTGAGAAGCGAAATTTCATAACATACGGCTTCGTTGATCGACAACATTGATCCGGTGTAGGATAACGGACAAAAATTATCCTTTTCGAAACACGAAATGTTAATCGTGTCGACTTGAGACATCACGAACGAGTCCCATTGAATCCAGTAATCTGGTTCAGTGTCGGCAAAAATGGTAAAACACAATACCGAACTGGTTGGGATAATCGTGAACGTAATTTCCGTATAAGTATCTGCAATGGTTTCCGACGTATATAGAATCGTGTTGTTAAGTCCTGTGACCTCAAAATAAGGCGCCGCAGCTGTTGTTTTACCTTGTATGTTCCATGTAATTTGGTACGTTTTACCAATGGTAAATAACATAGATGATAATTCCATTATACCATATAATGTTGTATTATTGGTAAGGGTACCTTGATATTCTGTTGGCCCTAATTGTGTAATGGTGATATCTGTCTTTTCGATGAAACTCGATGAATCGTACCCGATATCTGCAATATAGGTCGGCAAAGGCGTGCTATTAATATCATACATAACGGACAATTCTTTGGTCGTGCCGTTATAAGCCTTGATATAATACGCTCCATAAATAGGGAAAAATACACCACTTACTGGGTTACCATTGTCATTAATAATTTCGGCAGGAGGGAATATTTTTTTGTAGGTTTCCGGTGCATTCGAATAATAGTAAACATATTTCCCAACATAAAAATTATCAGTAGGGCTTGCATCATCAGGAAGGGTAATGACAGGGCCGATGAGAGGGCCAATAGACGGATTGGTAGGAGGAGTTGTGTTAATATAGGTCGGTGTCGATAGCGTCCACCGCTCCATTGGCAGACTTTTTCTCAATGTAAATGTTTGGGGCGCCGTTGGACTGTAGCCATCTGGAAGTGGTGTATCAAAATAGGCAATTTGCGTGGTGGAATCATAATAAGTAATGGTTCGGTAAAAAATGTTGGAATTTGTGGCATTGGAATAAAGAGGATTTTCGGTCTCGAACACAATATAGTACCCGTTATACGCAAGTTCGTATCCCAAAATATAGTTATTATTAATATCAATCGTAGGGATACTGATGTAGTCAAGAGTTGGATTACTAGAATACAGACCATATTTGTGCCCAGTTACATCGGCCGGAAATGGTTGAATTAATGTAAGCGTGGCCGTTGATGGGTTGTAGCCTGTGATTAATAAAATACTGTTAGCTGACAAGGGAACGGTTGTGTCTACAACGTACCAACCAACGTAGTAATTGGTGATCGTAGACAGTTTTTCGCCGGTTTGTTCGGTCGATAACACCGGAGCGGAAGCAGAGCTTCCTGGACCAAACGTTCCTTCCGCGACATAGTAATCGGTGCTCGATGTAATAAATTTATAATTAATGGTGCCCATTACAACGGGGTCACGGGCCTTGTTTCCCGTTAAGTTTTGTATCGTGGATTCAAATGGAACTTCAAACGAGGCGGGCTCGGGGTATAATTCTCGATTTCGGTTACCGCTGTATAATTCAATATATCTTCTATTACTCATTTTATATTATATATTATATATGTTATGTATTTAAATATTTCTTTCAAAAGAAACACTTTGGCGTGTATACAATGCACGATCACGATACTATAAAAGATTATAATATTTATAAATATTTATAAATATATGAATTATAAATATGAATATTATGAATAATTTAATTCCGTATAGTGAAGAACACGGATGTTTAAACATGTTCCTCACTTTGTACAGGAAAATTAATGAAGACTTGACAAAAGACTTGACAAAAGGAGAAAAAGAACTGTTATCGTTTTTTAACACCAGGTTTCAACTCATCTGCGAGCGAATGACAAATGAAAATACGGCAGAAACGTTAGACGATTTTAGAGAATTGCGCGATGATTGCCACGAACAATACGAAATCTTGAAAAAAGGGGATGGAGGTGGAGATATCAATATAAGGCCATTCCGTATCATCGCAAGCGGCGAAGTCATTGGCTTTGAATCGTCTCGACGGCCTTGTACTAAAAAGTTTGAATACGAAGGCTTTATTTCATGCGAGTTGTAATCAATCATAATCTATAAAAATACGATCAGCAAGTGATTGTGGTACAATCGTACAATAGCCGTTATAAAATAATGTAAAAAGTTTACGATTTACCGATGGTTTAGGGTAATACGGAATGTCTGATAACGATGATCTCAGTTCCTCAATCGTTTTATCATTAAACTGTTTAATTTCGGTTGTTAAATCGAAATCAGCAATGTAAAAACGATTTTTAGAACATTTATATTCTCTTCCTAAAAAAAGCTCTGTATCAAGAGCGTTATTTTTCCCAACATAATGAATGAGCCCTATCATTATACCTAACTCATAACAAGATTTTTCTAAGTCATCCTCTTCGAATAATGGTTTGATTTGTTTAAGACCCACAAACTGGCCTCGTCCTCTGTGAATGATTGATACATTTTTATGTCCCAGCTGTGGCTGAACTGTGACAAATTCGTTCTTTTTATCATCATTTTCAAACGCCGGTCTAAAAATACGTGGCATTCCCATATAACACAGCGTCGATGACTCGACAAATTCAGTAGGTTTTATGATTTTTACGAAACTTAATTTTTTATAACGGCTGTCTTCTTCGAGTCTTGTCGTAAGTGTAATCATTTTATGATATTCGTTTGACCACTGTCTACAATAATTTACGTCATTTTGTTTATTGCTCATCTTGATACACATTGATGGATCCAACTTGGAAGCGTAAACATGTCCAAATGATCCACTTCCAAGTTTTTCACCTAAAAGTTCAGGATACGTTTTTAGATATAAAGTATCGTCCATCTATTTAATTATATAATTAACATATAATTAACATATAATTAACATATAATTAAATAAAGATATGTCAATTGCATATTTATTAGAAAAAGAATACGACAGTATCAAAGGTGATCCTATTCTGTTAAACTTAAAAATGTTTCAAAGTATTTATCCATATTTATTCACCCTACTTCTAACCGATAATTTTAGGCAGTGGTATCTGGAACACTCGGACCCATCTCATATCGAAGAATTCACACAAATATTTGATAGGTGTCAACACACCGTCGTGAGATGCTACACGACAAAAATGGTTACCACTTTTATGCTTTTCCCACAAACGATCCCACAACCTCTTGTTCGAACCAAGTCATTTGATATCCCGAGTGAAATTTCGACCCGAATCAGCGAATCACGAAACATATCGCAAATAAAAGTGACCAATTATTCGATGGGAGGGGGGATTTACTTCCCGGATCATACGTTTCTTACGATTGAAACCGATCCTTCTAGATTGATTCTTATTCAAAGCTTTTACGAATGCTACAACGTAAACAGTAAATACGGTATACAGATATTGGAAGGCGAGGAAATGATACGCGAATTTTTGAGTTTGATGGACGACCTTGACGCGTCATCTCGAATGGAGGTAGATTTGGATGTTTTCACGGCAAGAATGGATTTGGCAACGAGACTAAGCAAGTTCACCGGAATCGACTTATCACGGCACCCTACATTTTTACAAAATCAATCGCTTTCGTCTTATTTCTATAAAAGCGAAATTATCTTACCGTACGAAGCCTATTCTAAAAATATTTGCACGAAAATAAGCAGTATCCTTAAATTTATGACAGATAAGATTGATTTTAAGCGAACAACTGATCTGTTTATGGCTCCCGGAGACGATCATATAGCCAACCGTAAATATACGTTATACGACGCTTTTATTGAGCCAAACGTGTTTGACGCAGAAATCGAGCGATTTATTTTTTACACAGGATATTCTACCATGTATCGAATGGAAAAGAAGACGAGACAAGAGGGCGAATTTACCTTCGATACATATGACGTTTATTATTATGATTGGATTGATATCCCCGTTCTAATGACTGGCGTCCTTTACTTGATATACGGGTTTGGGTGCTCCGAATTGCTACAACATGCATACGGACCTTCGCTCATTCGATATGTAAATCACGTGGGTATCGATCACAAAGTACTTTACAAACACACCATTGCCATATCAAAGATGGTTTATGAAAGCATTCAACCTGATAGAATGGTTACACCACTATATTTAACACTTATGCTACAAGAGGTCGAGAAGCGGTACAAAAGTATTATTTCATTCGAAAATCTCGAGATTCGCATCGAACCATTTTTTACAAGAGGACTCGTTCTTACACAGGAGGGAAACGATAGCCCAGGTATTAGGGGCTATAAAATTGCGTTAATTGCCGTAGAAGACGAGGGAGGCGACTTTCGCCAAAAAATTAAGAAGTCTCTTATTTCTTTTCTGTCAGGGGATAGAGACGATACGTTCTTTAAAGACGTTACCATCGCAGAATCTTACAAGCCTATCATAGACTCCGTTCACGAAGCGTTTGTACACTTACGTGTAATTAACAAGATGTGTGACGAATCGAAGAATTTATCGTTTATGTATTCTTATGCCAATTGTTCGCCCGATTTAGGGATCGAGATGGGCGATGAAGACCGTAAAGAATACAAATCGTATGGGATATACGAAAAGATCAACGGGACGCCGTTATCGGCGCTTACGAATTTGGCACCGTTAAGAGATATCTTATTACAAGTATTCGGGACATTGGCGGTTCTTCATCATAAATGTAAATATATTCACCATTTTCTCCATGCCAATTATATTATGGCCGAGACACAACCCACGGAAACGACCTATTATTATCCGGTGAATGGTGTTACACATGAAATAAAATCCAATGTGCGAGCGGTCATTACAAACCACCAGTACGCGACGTTTATGGACGAGAACGGGTATGAATGGCAATCATCGATCTCCACCGATTTTCGCCCGGCAACGGATATTTTCCCCATCCTAAAAAATCTTTATCACCAAACAAGACAGTTGGGTGATGTCGACAATGAGCGCATGGTTGTCCAGGTGATGACACATTTTTTCGGCGATATTGAAACGTATTTGAAAGAATCTTCGTCCTTACTATTGTGCGACTGGGATGACGCGGTTGGTAAAAAATCCTTTACAACATTTACAATGTTCGGTTACGAAGAGGTATTTGAATACATATTGGAATTGTCCAGATAGTTTTATATCATTTTGATCATATAGTATACTTTTGGGATATCATTTCGAAGGTTGATGGTTTTCACGAAAACAAACCCAAAAGATTCGTACCACGCTCTTAATTTTTCATTTGCAATACATGTAAGTTTTCTTATATTCATTTCACGAGCTTTTTCTTCCACAATTTCCATCATCGTTTTACCAATCTTTGATTGTTTTGTACATATCAATTCGATACTTAATTCATCCGGTAAAATTGGATTGTATAGACAGAGTACAAATCCGTTTAGATTAGATTTTTCTACCTTTTCGGAAATATGTAAAAATCCAAATGTAAAATGATTGGCACTCTCGTAGATAGTATAGATATCTAGTTGGTCTCTACATACCAGAATTCCTTGCTTTTTTATTATTTTTTTATAATTCGAAATCTCATCTATCGTTGGCTCAATATACAGAAAACTCATTCTTTATTTCTAAGATATTTCTAATGAATGATAAAATGATAAATATTTCTTATCATTTTTACTTATCAAACGTCGCGGCCTCTGGATCCTGTAAAATTGGCACCTGTTGTATTGGCATCCGAAAAAATGGCCCCTCTAAGATTGCTCATGCTAAGATTAGCATTTTGAAGATTAGCGCCTGTAAAATTTGTAAAGTAAAGTTGGGCACCATTAATTATAGCCTCTTCAAGATTGGCCCCTGTAAGATCGGCTTCACAAAGATTGGCTTTAAAGAGATTGAAACCCGATAGATTGACACCGGAAAGGTTGGTTATTGATAGATTAGCTGTTGCAAGATTTTTGGCCATGCTGAAAGTGGAACCGACAAGATTGGACCCGGAAAGATCCGCCTTGTCAAAATCGGAATTATAAAAATCGCAATAAGAAAGATCAGATTCGCGCATAAAAGCCCCAGTAAGATCGGCATTGATGAATTTAGAACCTCTCATGATAGATTGAACAAGATTGGCCCCGTAAAGATTGGCTTCTATAAAATCGGCATTTCGAAGATCGGCCCCGATAAGATTTGCATCCATAAGAGTGGCTCCTATAAAATCGCTATTTTGAAGTTCGGCCCTGTAAAATTCGGTATCGTCAAGAACGGCGTTGCGAAAAATAACACTGGGTGCGTTATCAATGGCTTGAAAGTGATGTTTTGAACCGCTAAAACTGGCGCCTTCGAGTTCTGCCATAGTAAAATCAGTCTGACAAAGAAAGGTTTCATTAAGCGTCGCATTCATTAGACGGGCGTTTCGAAATAAGGTATTGTAAAGATTGGCCCCGGTTAGATTGGCATTCACGAGATTGGCGCCTATAAGAATGGCACGATCAAGATCGGCACCTATAAGAATGGCATCTTCAAGATTGGCATTGGTAAGATCGGCTCCACGAAGATAGGTCTGAGAGCCAAGATTGGCTCTAACAAGCGTAGAGTTTTTAAGAATGGCGTTAGTAAAGTCGACGTCTTGAAGATTGGCGTCGGTAAGATTGACGCCGGTAAGATCCCTACCGGATAAATCTTCTCCTCTCAGGTCTACGTTGGGAGCGAAAACAATTGCATCGTCAGAATCACTTACCATTACACTAATGATGGCGCCCTCCGGTTGTATATTTTCGAAAAGATCGAAATTATCCGGTAATTCTTCAAAATTTGCATCTTCCATACTCAACATTCTTATAACTTTCATTCGCCAATAACCTACTTTTAATCCGTCAAATTCTCCTATTTGGCCTCCACCCCATATGTATCGTTTCAAGTCTAATACGGTATCGCCGAGATCAAGGCCAAGGGTGTATTCAGTTCCTCCAAGTAATCGAAAAGTAATGGTTCGTTCATCAGCGTTTCCATTTGGGTCATGAAAACGATAAGACATTTATTATTATGTATATATTTTATGTTAGATATACATATCTAAATTATCTAAAAATGATATTCTTCATATTCTTCAAATAAACTTATTATCATATTATTTAAATTATGTACCGTTACTCATCAAGCCTTGCTCGTCGCGAAGAAGCGATTAGATATATCAAGCAAGAAACTACTCTTTATGACCGAATTATGACCATTTGGAAAGGTTTGAATATCTCATCTATCCCTCTTCGGATAAAGATCGCGACGGAATGCGTCATCTTTTCATACGAGAATATGAAAGAGAAGCCTCCCTGTGACGCGGAGTATATTCGTTTGGTTATTGACGAGATCGAAGGCTTTAATGAGCCAGAGAAAAAGCCTTGTATGAGATGTTTTTGAAGTATAACAATAAAAATGTAAAAATGATTACAACATTTTTATTCATCTCCTAAAAGTATGTTCTAAGTATGTCTATTTTTATTCCAAGCGTCATTCTACCATTTACCCTAAGCTTTTTGTGGGTTATAGCTAATCTTTTTTGTGTATTCCGTGCATTCCGCGACACTGTGGCAAATGAGCGAAAGGCGCGGAATACGGAGAATCAAGAAAAAGAGAAGCGTTTAGTTGTAGCCGAAATGGCGGAAGAGGACATTCATGATCTTCTTATAGAAATGTCCAAACGCTTTGTTATTCCCACTTGGTATGACCGTTCCCATCTCTCGACTATTCTCAATCGCACCCTTAGCGATGAAGACTGGGACGCAATTATACGTCTCCAAGGTGAAATGGCCAAATCAATCAATGATATTACACGTGAATGGACTGAAAATATGTTAGAAGAGATTTCGCGCCCAAAGGTCTAAAAATAAATTAAATTGAATTTATTTTTTATATCTTTTATTATTTTTTATTATCTTTAATCTAATAATTTAATATGGAAGAATACATTGAGCAACTCGTTTCCTTCGAAAATATGGAAGATGCCCTCGTCATTTTCAACGACCCAGAGTTGACTAACGACGAGCAGATTGATTTATTGTACCATCTCACACGTAATCCGGCCTTGATGGTATGTAATATGAATTCTTTGTTTGATTTGTTCATTCAACGAAAAACGATTCGCCCTGCCCTTTCTAGGTTTCTCGATGGGTGGGAAGACTATTGGACAACAAGCCTCGTCATACACTACCGATATAATCGTTTTTACGCGAGCCCTGAAATGACGGCTTCGCTCCAGCCGGCGATCTATCGTATGCTTTATCATCTTGGAAATGACAATCTTGAATCGTATTATTATCCGCTGCTCCTGAACGATTTTCAGGTAAGCATGGAAGGAACAGGTTAATTTTTATATTCACCATATTCACTATATTCACCATATTCACCATATATTTCTTATGACACTTCCAGCCGTTCCTACACCTTCTGCCGCTGCAAAAAACTTATATTTATGCGAAATCCAAAACATTGCATACCCTATCAGTACGACCACAACGGCGCCTGCGAGAAAATACCAACCCGATATATCAGAAATCGCGGAAACATCATTTGGATCGTCCCGATTAACATAGATAGTAATGGTTTGACCGGCCGTATACGGCGTCTTTGATGTAAGAAAGACGTTTGTGTTGTACCCGTTTCCATTCACCATATAAGTGATCATTGCATTGCATTCATAAGTTGTTTTTACCAGTGTGCAAGAGACCGTTTTGATTGTTCCAGTTAACGGATCTTTTATTTTACGTGAATACAATTGTGCGATTCCTGCGATAAACAAAATGAACCCGATGACACATGCGATAATGAGCCCAATCCATGCGCGAAATCGGCCAATTGCCGCCGCGTCTTCGTAAATGGTTTCTGTAATTGACATTTATAATAAAATAAAAAATTATATACGTTTTCGGCGTATCTAATTCGTAGCCCTAAAATTATTTTTAGTACAACAAAAAAGTGTTTTTTATTTTTCTTTTAATAAAAATGGTTCAATGTAAATGTAAAACCGACGATGGTTCGAAATGCAAACACCCTGCTAATCCTAAATCATCTCACGGTTATTGTACCCAGCATAACAAGCCCAAACATGCTAAAATGCGTTGTGTGTCACTTGCACGCCCAACCATTGGATATAAGTCACCTGCTAAGCGCCCATCTTCGCCCCGACCAACGAAGTCTGGTAAGAAGTCGGGTAAGAAGTCGGGTAAGAAGTCGGGTAAGAAGTCACGTAAGCCTAAGTCCCACTCCAAGAAGTCGGCTAAGAAGTCTAAGTCACGCTCCAAGAAGTCGGCTAAGAAGTCTAAGTCACGCTCCAAGAAGTCGGCTAAGAAGTCTAAGTCACGCTCCAAGAAGTCGGCTAAGAAGTCTAAG
>Ga0214921_10002703_pt1 | contig 28322 bp, 38 predicted proteins | sample LL1505_MetaG_FD_177992 | JGI IMG/M metagenome (GOLD analysis project Ga0214921, IMG submission 177992) | Freshwater microbial communities from Lake Lanier, Atlanta, Georgia, United States - LL-1505 | ecosystem: Environmental > Aquatic > Freshwater > Lake | place: USA: Georgia | collected...
TTTTGTTCTATAGGTGTTGGTCTCTCATTTTCTAATTTTTCTTTCATATATTTATTTTTAATTTAAAATGTACTGTGTATAACAAATGATAAACAACATTAAAACGATTGTTTATCATCAGACGTTAGGCACAATAAAACTAATCCTCTTGAAGCCTTTCAAGTTCATAATTAATAAGTGCCTTTTCATCTAGTTGATTTATTTTTCTTTCAATTTCTTCTCTTTGTTTAAGTAGTTCGACTACTTCTTCGTTTTCTGTTACTTTACTAAAATCTATCATAATTTAAAATTTACTGTGCCTAACAATATGTATAGTTAATGGCGGTTTTGTGCGTGGTTTAACATTCGTTTTATCTATTTACTTTTGTAGTGTTTGATAGTTTTGTGGTTTCCAATCCGCCACTAACCATACATTTAACGTTAGTGGCAAGTGCTACCTACCGTATTTATCTTTAAGTTCCTCGTCTGACAATGGCTGAAAACGCTTTTTCCATTTAATCAATACTTTGTCTCCATTTGCAACAAAATCAACAATACACCACTCTCTAATTATTTCAGTTTTATATTGTTGTTCCATTACTCTTAGCGTGGTCTGACGATATTCTTCTGTCCAAAAACCAAGCATTTCCATCCCTTGTTGATGTGCCTCTATAAAATTCATTTTCGTTTAATTTACCGCACCAGCCACTAACAAAGGCTAAAAGCAATTGCTATCAAGCATAGTGCAAATTTTGAGCAGTATTCAAGGCAACTGCTCTTAGCCTCAAACGTTAGGTTCAATTAAATTATTGTTTTGAGTTTAATATATTTTTCTCAACCCATTCAGAAGAAAAATATGGTTGTCCTTCTTCATTGATAACTCTATTCAAATCTTCAACAAGTTCCTTTCTTTGTGTCATTTGTTTCAATTTTTCTTCTTCATTAAATTTCATACACTCTCTATCAAACTTAATACGTTCTTTCATATCAAGATTTTTATACATTTCAAATAATTCTTTCATTTTCATATTTATATTTTTTAATTTGTAAAACAATAATTTAACTAAACCTAACAAATGATAAACAACATTAAAACGATTGTTTATCATCGGACGTTATGTGTAAGTGTTATTAACCCCAAATATTTTTATCTTTATCTCTTTTTAATCTTCTTTTATATTTTATTACTTTATCAGGGTTAACAAATAAAAAACCGTTATGTTCAAATGTGTGATTATCAATCAAATCATCAATATCAAATCCTGGCCAATTATCAAAAAATTCAATTTTATCGGTTCTAAATTCACCCTTACTTCCAAATGGCCATTTGGAAGGACGAATAATCACGTCTAAATCATTAACCGAATCAATAATACCTAAGACCATAAGCGGTGCTGAACCAAATATCGCATAATCACCCTTTTCTAGTGGATATTCAGATAACATTCTCAAAAGTTCATCAAATGTGGCTTTTTGGTTCTCATTTAAAAGTAGATATTCTCGTAAAGTAGTTTTAATAATATTCCTCAAATCTTTTCTCATTTTATTTTATATATAAATATTTGGATTTAATGAATACACACCTACACATAACAAATGATAAACAACATTAAAACGATTGTTTATCATCAGACGTTATAAGTAATAAATTAAATTTTATCTAAGTCATTACCATATAAGTCGTGATATAAAGAAACGGTTCTCATTTCTTTAATTTCTTGATTAACCTCTGGTTTTAATTTTCTGAATTTATCATAAATTTCAACCCTTTTCTTATTTAATTCTCTCATTTGAGAAATTAAAGAAATGTATTCTTCGTTAAGTTCTTTTTCCATAATAAATTTAATTTACATACTTATAACAAGGTATATGTGAAATACCTCATAAAGTTTATACTAATTTTAAAGTTTTGTGTTAAGGTACTTCACATATACCAAACCGTTATAGTTAATTAAATTATTATTTTTAGTAGTTCATTTGATTTAGTTTCAATTTACCACTTAACACATCTTGTTGCATCTTTGGTAAGTAATCTTCCATTAATTGTTTTCTGGTTACTTGCCACCCAATTTCAGGTAAAGTATAATCTTCAAAATACGTATATCTAATCATACCACACAGATTTGAACCCGCTTCTTTTATTTCATTGTTTTCCATCTTTACCTGAAATTTACCTTCGCCAAGATGTGTTACTAAATAATCTTCCATTTCCATAATTTATATTTTTATAAGGTAAAATAATAATTTAACTAACTATAACAACAAATATAAGAAATAAATTTTAATTTATCTAATTTTTTATAGGTAAAATTTACTTCTCATATTTGCAATCGTTATGTGTAATAAAAAATTAGAATTCAATAAACCAAGCTTAAATTTATTAAAAAGAAAATTCAAATTTCTAAATAAACCTTATCAAGAACTAAAGCAAATGTTGCCTTATATTTAGTAGAAACGCCACTATAAGAATCATCATATTGTTGACCAAGAGTGTAAGTATTATTTAACTCTATAAAAGTTTTAGGACCGTGACTAGTGTCGTAAACTTCTCGATTTTTTCTCCAGTACTCCGGTATTTTATTGGGAACTGGTAAATCCAGTGGAAGTAATTTAGTAGCTTCGGCTAATATCTTATCAAATCTCTCACCCATTACAGGTCTTTGGTCACCAGAAAGACTTCTTGCAAAAGGAGAATTAAGAGTAAGAATTCCTGCAAAACAGACATCATAGAATTCTTTTTTCTTGTTAGAAATATTATTTTTAAGTTTTAGTTGTTCGAAAGGGACAGGCTCCCACCTAATTTCAATTGCAAATGCGTTTGAAGGTCTAAAATCAGTGAATTCTTCTTGTTTTATATGTTTTTTTAACAAATCTTTAATCATATTAGGAATATAGTCTCTTGACATTACATACTTTTCATAGTCTTTTTTCAACTGTTCTTTCTCGGATTCATTATAACCCAAATTAGGACTCCATTCTTCAAATAATTCTAAGTATTTTAATTTTCTCATAGTTTTAAGTATTTTTAATTTTTACATAATCTATATATTAATAAAAAAAACGGTTTCACACCTTCTTTAGAAGTAGATGTTAGAATGTTTATTTGTGTTTTTAGATCTATTTTTTTATATCTTTAATATTTATACGAATTACATTTTTTACGACATTTAATTTGCGATTTGGCGTTGTTTAGCTCCGAAGCACCAACCTCAAGTTTAGCATTACATCTCTTTAGCACAACACCCTCAATCATATCAATCGGAGTATACTTATCAAAAAAATCTTTGAAACCCACACGATAAGATTTAACACGATAAACATTCGTAGAAATTGAAAGGAGATAATCTTTCTCAGATTGGACTTCGTCATAAAGAGTGTCAAGTAAGTTAACTCTTTCTTCAAAGGTTTTTCCAACTAAATACTCACCATCGTAACAAAGAATATCAAAAATAACAAACTTGTGATTAAATGCCTGTCCGGTTTCGTCTGATTTATTTTTATTTAAATACTCACCATTTAAAATTAACCAACCTCCATTTCCTCTATAAAGATCTAGAATTTCTGAATCAGAAACCCTTACATTTGTGAGCCTCTGGCCATGTCTATTCATAACAATAATTCTTTTACCATTTGTATAAATACTTGCATTGCTTCCATTTAACTTAGGTTGACATATCATGGTATTATTATCAAAGGTGTCTAAGTTATCCGAACTAACAGCGTTTCGAGGTCTGGGAGGAAAAATAAAGCGATAGTTCAAATATTTCATATGACAAATATATGAATTAATTTCCAAAAAAAGTAAATTATTGATTAAAAAAAATTTATTGGAGGTTGGTGGGGGATTCGAACCACCGTAGACGGTTTGCAGACCGGCACCTAACCACTCGGCCAACCAACCTTGTTAATTATTTATGGATATCCTCTTTTAACTCTTCAAAGAGCAGTTGAGTTAGATAGTCCTGATACATCATTTGAAATTCTTCAAAAGTGTCAAAATCATATGCTGGATTTTCTAAATAATTTTCTAATAATTCTGCTTTGTCCATATCGTTAATTTTCTACAAAGATATCAAAAAGAAACTATTTATCCAAAACTTCATTGATATTATTTAATCTTTGGATCAAAACAGAATGTTTAGAAAGGCTCTCTGCTAGCGACTCGCATTCATTTTTAACAAATGCTAGGTCGCGATAAATTCCGACACTTTTTGAAAAATAAGGGCACAAATCACCAGAGTGAGCGCAATCAAATCCAACAGTGTATCCAGAAGGCGTCTCTGACGCAAAAGTCAAACCGCCGTGTGGGTAAAAATCAATCATATTAGAAATATCGCCATAATCCAGACCCCATAATTTATTGTCTCTTGTCATAGTAACATACCCACAAAGCGCCCCTGAGTTATTTCTTCTAATAGAACACTGCATTTCAACGTTGTTGTATTCAGTCACCCATTGATGGTAGTCGCCTTCGTCTTTAATTATTTTTTGTATCTCTTCAAATTTACTCATGGTCACTCGTTAATTTAGTTAGCCTCCAATCTCGTATTCTAATTTTAAAATCATCAAAGTTACGAGATTCCGACATAATATCAATTTTTTTGTTTATTTCCTGTATCAAATCACAAAACTCCCTATCTCTATTTACTGACGATCCGTCCCAAACACAGACTATTTCATCTCTATTAGACTCAACAAACCACATAGTGCAGTTTTGGTAAACATCTAAACTTCTCTTCATATTTGACATAATCTCTACAGAAGATATTGTAGATTTCATAGAAGTATTTACATAAACAGCAAAAATTGGATGTCTTAAATCTAAATTTTTTAAATCCTCTTTTTGATTAAACATTACAGGGGGTTATATCAAAAATAGAGGTAAAGTTTCCACCAATAAAAAGAGAAGACCTGTTAAAAGATTTAGGTCTATAGAAAAGTGTTGTTATAAACGTCTCTGATTGCCGAAATACCGTTTGGATTTATTTGACGAGTGCCTATTCCTGCAAAATCTTGAAATTCTATTTTAGGCAGTTTACATTCAACAAAACACATAGAAGAATATGACCAACGAAACCACTTTTCTCTATTTTGACAGTAGACATTAACTATCTTTTGGTGATTGATAGCCATTTGAACAGCGTATCCTGTTCCACCATCAACCATATCAAATTTTCCCTTATTATAATATCCTTTCGGATTTTTTTCACCAACTCTAACAATTATACCAATTGCTATGATTTGTTCAGAGTATTTAACTTGAGCCCAGTTTCGGGCAAGTAAATTCATATATTTATGAATACCGTATCGATTTAACCATTTATTTGCCCTATTGACTTCTTCTACACCTTCTTTATAATCCGCTTCAGAAATTTCTACTTTATTTAATGAGAGGTGATTTGGCGTTTTCCACGAGTAAGCGCGTGTTTTAACGCCAAATTCTTGCCCAATATTTTCCCAATAGGTATCTGATCCAGCAGCGCCTCCAGAATGACAAGTCACTCTTTCTTTATCAATTGTTTTTTTATCAAATATATCAATCATTACTGCAGTATTTCTTTTAATAAGAATTCCCTATTTAATTCAATGTTTTTTTCAAAAAAGACATCAATCTGGCAAATTTCTTCAGTGTGACCTAAATTTACTTGTATTTTATATTTAGAATTAAGATAAAACGAATTTAACTTTTTTAATAACAATAGTCTAGCTGAATCAATATTTGTTATTGATTCACTAAATTCAAAAGACTTTAATAATCTTTTTTTGCTCTCTAAATATAAATTTACTTTTGTCATAATTTAATTTCTAATAATTCGTAGGTGCATTAAATATATATTTTTTTTGAAAGGTGAAATATTTATTCTAAAAAACCTGCTAGTGGTGTTGTAGCGGAATTATTTTTTTTCTGCTATTCAAATCTATAACTTCTTCCACACTAAAAGGTCTAAACTCGCCTAAAATCATTTGGGCTGAATCTAGTCCAACATCCATTCTCAGTGTATTTTGATTCAATCGATTAAAAGACCCGTGTTCGTGTCCGTGTAACATTATAACACCTTTATGGACGTGATGCCAAGATAAGTGTGGATAATGACTCATAAAAAATCGATGTTTGCCGTGTGAAACTTCCAACACACTTTGAACCGATGAAAAAAGCTGAATTGGATTAAAAGATGTATCGTCGAATTTTACTTCTTTATCAACAATATGCTGATCGTGGTTTCCTAAAATAAGATGAATGTTTCTGCAAACAATAGAATCTCTAAATAATTTGATATTATGAATACCTCCAAAACTCCAATCACCTAAGTGATAAAGAACATCGTCTTCTCCAACATATTTGTTAATACTTTCTACTAAAGCTTGGTTCATTTCCCAGACAGAATTGAAGTTTCGATAACCTCTTTCCCAACGAGATACAGCAGCCCCGGCTATGTTAGTGTGACCAAAGTGAGTGTCTGATGTTATCCATATATTCATAATACAAATGTAATGAAAGTTTTTTGAAACTCAAATATTTTTACTATATAAATTAAATATTCACATATTAATGCAAAGGCTATCCCAACAAGTAGGACAAACACCGCTAATTAAAATTACCGATAGAATCTGGGCAAAATTTGAAGGACAAAATCCATCTGGTTCAATTAAAGATAGAATGGCAACATACATAATTAATGACGCTGAAAAAAGAGGACTAATCAAAAAAGGCGACACTATTATTGAAGCTACTTCAGGAAATTCAGGAATAGCATTTGCTTTTTTATCAGCCGAAAGGGGTTATAAATGTATAATTGTGATGCCAAGTAATATGTCAGAAGAAAGAAAACAAATGCTTAGAATGTATGGCGCAGAACTAATAGAAGTTGAAGATGGTAAATTTGATTACGCAATCGAACTTAGAGATAAATTAGCAGTTGAAATGGGTTATTTCAATCCAAATCAATTCCATAACCTACTAAACATTGAGGCTCATTTCACAGGAACTGGACCTGAAATTTTACACCAACATACAAATAAAATAGCCGCTTTTGTTGATGGCACAGGAACTGGAGGAACTCTTATGGGAATTACAAGACTTCTTAAAATGTATCACCCCGATATGAGAGTTGTTGCTGTTGAGCCAGCTGAATCTCCTGTAATGTCCGGTGGTGAACCAGGACTTCACGGGATTCAAGGAATTGGAGATGGTTCTAAGTTTCTTGTTAACTTAGATGAAGTTGATGATATTATTGTAATATCAACTGATGATGCTATTTCTAGATCAAAGAGATTAGCAAAAGAAAATGGACTTTTCGTAGGTATAAGCTCTGGTGCAAACATTTTGGCATCTGAAAGATTATTGGAGAAGTACCCAGAAATAGAAGGAAATATTGTAACAATTCTTTGTGATAGGGGGGAAAGATACCTTTCAATTTTCTGACTTAAAAAAAGTAATATATACACATATGAATAGGATTAAACTTTTTGAAAACTTTGATACTAACAAACCAGTAATAGACGCCTTAAATGATATCCTACACTGTGTTATGGGTCAAAAAAAAATATCCAGTAAATTAAATGGATCAACTCTAATGGACCTCTACGACAATTGTGAAATTAGTGATGTGAAAGAAGTTTTTCTCAAAGCCTCAGAGGTAGTAGGCGAAGAAGTCGAGGGAACTTTAGTAGATTTAGACCATATTGAAGAATTTGACCCCGAAAAAATTGAATCACTGATTGATGTCTTAAAAAATCAAAAAAATTAACATGAAAATAAAAAAATATAGTCAATTTGTAAATAAATTCTTTGAATCCTTAGATGATTTTGATTCATTTAGAATGAGCATAGAGCGATTAAAATTAAGTTTAGCACTAAACTTTAAACCTATTTTTGAAAAAGAAACCCAAATCAGACAATCAGGTGATAAAAAGACCATAGAATCTTCAGCAGACCAGTTTATGCAAATAATGTTTGATATGTGGTACTATTCAGTTATGAACAGAAGGGATTTAGAAGATTCAATAAAAGAATTAATTATTCACGACTTTGATGATGCCTTAGATGAATCAAGGGATATTTTTATCAATAAATCTTTTAATGACGGCTTGATGTCTACTTTAGACCTTTTATGTCAAAAATTAGAACATCAACAAAAGTCAAAAGAGGCGGAAGAGGAGGCGGAAGAAGATTGGAGAATTGAAAAAGAAGTTGATTATTCAGATATGACCAATCGCGAAATAAACGACCTAATAAATGCTGCTATCGACTCAGGAGATTTTGAAAGAGCCAGTTATTTAAATCAATTTATTAAAGTAAATGAGTCAATGCAAATCACAGATGAAATGACCGAGGTAGTTGGAGATTTTTGCGAGCAACTGTTAGACATAATTATTGAATTTTATTATTGAAAGCTAATTTTAGATTTCTTTGTAGTATACCATGAATCTGGTCGATTTGGTCCCATCTGATTCTAATTAAGTTGATATAGTTATCTTCACAATAATCATTTTTTATTTTATCATTTATTTTGAGCCCTAAAGATTTAGACAATTTCTTTTCCACCTCTTTGATTCATTACAACTAAGTGTGAGAAAGAATATATAAACTATAAAAATAAAATAGTATTATGGCAAAGAAAACAGAAAATAAAAAAAGTTTTAGTTTTACAAAAGTGGGGGATTTATTAAATAATATTACAAAGAAAGTTCCGGTAATTATAGAAAGTGAAATTAAAGAAAGAAAGTTTATTGACACAGGTGTTTATCTATTGAATGCGGCATTGAGTGCTAGAATGCTTGATGGTGGTATTGAATACGGTAAAATATTTACAGTCGCTGGAGATTCCGGTACAGGTAAAACATTTATAGCACTATCAGTTGCTAAACATGCTCAAAAAAGCGGATTAGGAGTAATCTACATTGACACAGAATACAGTTTGAATCTAGACGACCTATCTAAATATGGAATTGACAATAATCCCGAAAAGTTCAAATTAATTAGAGGAAATAAAGTTGAAGATATTAATATATTATTGACACAACTTTTAGACTCATTAAAACAAGAAAAAATGGAAAACGGAAGTATAGATCCATTCCTAATTGTATTAGACTCTGTTGGGCAAATGAGTTCAAATAAAGAAAAAGAAGATTTAATATCAGGTAATCTAAAAGTAGATATGACAAGAGCTAAATCGTTAGCAGCGATGTTTAGATCTATAAATACAGACTTAGGTTATTTAGACATACCAATGGTGGTATGTAACCATGTATATTTAGAACAAGGGAATATGTATCCACAACAAATATTAAAAGGAGGAAAAGCCTTAGTTTATTCATCATCAGTAATCGGTATGATGAGTAAAGCAAAACTTAAAGATGGTAATGAAGATGAAATGGATCTTGGTCAATCAGGTATAGTTGTAACATTCAAAACAGCCAAAAACAGATTAGCCAAACCAAAACAAATCAAATTTGAAATATCATTTATCTCCGGAATGAATAGATTTACAGGTTTAGATGCTTTTTGTCGTCCAGAATTTTACGACCAAGTAGGAATAGCTCAGGGTAAAGAAGAAGTTGATAAATCGACAGGTGAAATTAAATTCAATCCCGGCGGAAACAGATGGTTTGTAAGACACTTAAATAAATCAGTTACAACAAAACAGTTATTTACACAGGAAGTTTTCACACAAGAAGTTTTAGAAAGAATGGCACCAATCATTAATGATTATTTCAGATTCAAATCATTAGATGAAATAGAAAATGTTGAAAAACAGTTCAATGAAATGATGGGTAACGAAGATGATGATACAAATGGATTTACAGACGCTTCGGACGCAGATGACATTTTTGGATAAATAGATTTAAGTTTAAGAGTACTTTAACTCTAAAAAAATAAAAATAAATCATAATGACGAAACAAGAAGTTTACGAGCAATTGAAAGCTTTGTGGGAGGAGTTTGAATCAAACCACAACGCAACTACTAAAGTTTCTGATACTAGAGCACGTAAAGCTTTAGGTGAAATCAAAAAATTGGTGACACCTTATAGAAACGCCTCTGTTGAAGAAGCGAAAAAATAATTCTCTTAGAAACATAAAATTTCAGAATTTCTACAACAAAGAAAAGTTGACATAAAAAACTTAGTTTTATTTGTATCAACTTGTGGATCTGTGATATAAGAATTATTATTAGAGGTATAATTAAATATCTCAAAAAAACAATTTTCCTTATTTAGAAAAATAAGGTGGTGGATAAGTCGGATAATTTCGAACCCAAAAAAGAAACCTCAAGAAAAATCTTGAGGTTTTTTAATGAACTATATTTGTATAACTATGAAAACAATATTATTTACACTTTCTTTATTTATCTCTGCATCTTTTTTTTCACAAAAATATGAAATCCACGTTTATGCTATTTCAAGCCGCCTGTGTGACCGAGTAGTGTCTGAAGACTCCTGCATACTTCGACCAGATACGGTTGAAAATTATTTAAATTTAAATATGAAGTATATCTTAGACTTTGACCGGGGTCAAATGACATTTTATGAGTTCGCTAACAAAAAACCGACTTTTATAGATACCATGACCGTAGAGTTGTGTGGAGAAAATAAATGGAAATGTTTTAGACTGGGTGAATCATCAATAATTTCAGAAATTGAATTCGAAACAACTGAGCTTAACCAATCAGTCAATTGTATTGTTAGATTCGAAAGTTCTACTATGGTAGATGTCTGCACGAGTTTTAAAATAGAAAAAACCGAATAGTAGTAGTTATTCGGTTTTATTAAAAAAATTATTTTTTTGTAGTTATATAAATGGTCTTCCAGGTCAAAAACATCCAAAAAAAGATATTAGAAATATACAATAGGGGAACAATATTAATTTTTAGAGAAAATATCATAAAAGAAACTTGTAGTAGAGAGATTATCGCAACAAATCCCAAATAGATAAACATTATTTTAGTCTTAAAAATAAAACTATCACAAATCCTATAAACCACAGACAAACCGCCAAACCTCAGTGAATTAATTAACCTATCTCTTTGGCAACTTTTACACAATCTACCATAGGGGCAATTTACCAAAGATTCGGTTTCAAAAGGAGTTCTACAACTATGGCAAATTAAACCCCTTTTCATTTCCCAAGTTATAATATCACGAAATTTAAGTAAAATAAAGTTTATGATAATAAGCGAAATCGATAGAGAAATGCTAATAATTTCTAACATAGAATCAAGTCTAAAAATTTATCTCTTTTATCTATTTTTTTTAATTTATTGATACAATCTGGACCAATTCCAATTTCAATTGATTGGGGAACTGTCAATCTTCTACCGCACTTTCCACAAAGACCCTGGTGCCAAATCTCCACAAAATCGACAAGAGTTCCAGATTTTAATTTCTCTAAAATGTATTTAAAAACGCTAATAGATTGCGTGTTTTCGGAAATTTTTGATTTTTTTCCATGTTTGTAAACTCCATTTGTGCAAAATCCAACATAAGAATAATCATCAGATCCAGTTAAAACATAGACAAAAAATAGATTCGAATCTTCTGCTTTTTTGAGCTTATAAGTAAATCTATTTTGTGACTTGGTGTTTAAGGCAGTAAATATTGAATTTCCAGCAAAAATAAACTTTAAGGCATCTTTGTTATCCAGTTTGTTTGGTGTCATAATAAAATCGTATAAAAAAATTATTGTTTTGAAAGGTCTTCGAGATATTTTTTTTCTCGTTCTGTTAATGAACTCATTCCAAAGGCACTAATTTTATCCAAAATAGCATCTACTTCTAGAACTTCCGAAGTGGCCGTTTTATTAATCATTTGTGAAGAAGTTGTTCCATTTATTGCAGAATCCATCGAAGCAGTTTTAATATCAAATCCTTCTTTAACAAATGCTCTGTAATTTGCCTTTGCTACTGGGGTTTTTGGCATTTTAGGAACTTTGACAGGTTTTATAGATTTAAGAAAATCGTGATCTTTTTTAGTCAGTGGTCTAAAATTATCTTTGATAATCAGCTCTTCATCACAAGATTTATGTTGACAAGCAATCACAAATTTGCCACCAATTTCAACCCAGATTTTCGTAAATCCATCCTCTTTCATTTTTACAAGAGTCTCAAAAGAAATTAAGTAAGTTTCAGCAATAGAAAATAGCTGTTGTTGGTTATGTGATTTTAAGCTAATCGAGATTACTTGGCTATGATTAAATTTTTGTGACATATTGATTTATTTAATTACAAATATAACTATAATTTAGAGAAAACCAAAAGTTTTAGCAAAAAAAAACCGAGTTAAACTCGGTTATTACGCTTCGTATCTCTCTTGATGCATTTGTTCTAGTTTTTCTTTTTCACCATCTGTTAAGTCATCCCAAACTTCACCAAGTGATTCTTTAAGGCCATCAAGTGAATCCCACTCACATTGATATCCAATCTCTTCCCAGAAATACTCTAAATCTCTTTCAAAGAGGTTTCTAAAGTAAGTGGTTTCAACTCGCTCTGACTCGTCACCATCGTGCCAAGAAATAATTCCAGCTATATCGCATCCTTTTTCAGAATACTCACATTCTAAGGAGACAGAGTAATCTTTTGAAATTTTTTGCCACAAACCCTCAGTTGGAGACCAGGCTGAATATCCTTCAATAAACATCATTGTGTCACCATCAGAGTAATCGATGGTGGAAAAAACCGTCCATTTTGAACCCCAGTCTTCGACATCATCACAAGACTCAAACAAAAGACTATAATTTTCACTATGTAAACTATTTTTTTCTTTTATTTCATCACACTCGAGTGCCAAGTGTAGTCTTCTCAAATCTTCAACCTCTCCGGTAATTCTTACTTTGTAATCACAATCATTTGCCATAATAAATATATTTTTTTAGTTATAAACAATTTCAGAAATAAGTTGGTGAATTTTTTGAATAATTCAAAGAAGATTTAGTTTTAGATATATACCAAAGTGAATATAGTAGCAATTGACCCGTCTCTTATTTCAACTGCGCTTGTAGTCGGTAGAAATGACTCGTTTAAAATTTACAACTACTGCAGAGAATCAAAAGTGGTTGGCAAAAAAGGTATGACTAAATGGTTCAAATCGGCCGAGCAATTTGTAACCTACAGATTTATCGAATATCGAAAATTTTCAGATTATTCTGAAGGCGAGTTGGTAAAATTAAAAGACTATGATAAAATTTGCGACCAAATAATTGAAGATATTTTAGAAAATATCGATCCAAATCAACAAACAAAAATTGGAATAGAAGGGTATAATTTCGGAGCTCAAGTAGGAGATTTAATAGACTTAGTTACTTTTTCAACTCTACTGAGAAAAAAATTATTTGATAAAGTTTCCAAAGATATTTTAGTCATGTCACCAGCTACCTTAAAACTTGAATCTTGTAAATTAACCTATCCACCAATTATAATTGAAACAGGAGTTAAAAAAAAGAAGATAAAAGAAGAGTATAGAAATAAAATTGGTATACCAGGAGGTAAATTCACTAAAGGTGATATGGCACTATCTATCATAGAAAATAGAAATCTAGATGACTTTTGGTCAAATCATTGTAAATCAATTGCTAATGAACTTACTTCTTTATCACAGATACAAAAACCCTATGAAGATATCAATGATTCTTACTTGATTTATCAAATTCTAAAACGGAGTTAAATCCAAGGTGATTTGTTTCTCTTAGATAATTTATCGATTAGTAAATCCCACTCAGCTTTTTCAAATTTTTCAGATTTTTCTTTAAGAAAAATTCCAACCTTTTCTTTTGTTTCCTGTGGTAATCTCCTTGTATGACCGAGCCAGGAGTAAGCGTCGACAAAACCAGTTTTACACCCTCTACCAATTTGATCTTCGATTATATCCATTCGACCATATTCAGCGGCCCACTTAATGACAAAGTTTTTACCAGCCTCTTCGGTTTTAGCCCCATATTTCATTAACATTAAATATCCATCAAAGTGTGATTTTCCAATGTCTGATAGACTTTGCCAACTGCCCTTAGCTACTTTCCTTATTGGTAGATTTGAGTTAAAGTTTGGGTCAGCGCCGGCCTTCAAACAAAATTCTAAGGCCTCTTTATCACATACAATATTGTTAAAGACATCACCAGTCAACACAGCATGATAACTTACAAGCAGTTTAATCATTTCTAAGTCTTTCGCCTTTGATATAGCAGAAGAAGAACCTTTTAGCAGATTTGGAGAACCACCTAAGGTTAAAATAGTTTTGACTCTTTCATAATCATCGTCTTCAACGGCATTAATTAGTGCTTTTCCACTATCACGATTCACATCAGCTCCGTTTTCTCTAACAAACTTTCTAATATCTTCAGCCGTGATTGGTCTTTCTCTTCCTGTTTCTTGATCCGCTATCATTTTTTTAACAATAGACCTTTCGGCCTCCTGAGCAGCTTTTCTTCTATCAATTTCTTCTTGACTAAGTGGTCTTAAAATATCCCATAAGTCATAATCTATTCCATATTCTTTTTCCCACTTTTTTAACAACGACTTAAACTCTGAACCAATATATCGGTTATTAACCGTTTGACAAGCACCACTTGTATAGGTCCTATCTGGTTTAATAGTGACCCCGATTGTCCAGTAAACATCAGTACTTCCCAAATTAAAATTATAGATATAATATTGTATATTATAATCACCTAAGTAGCTTTTCCAATAGGACTCGGTGTTTACTATGCAATGCGAGCAATGAGAATTTAATTCCCTGTTTGCAAAATACGAATTGACTTCGACAATCATGATACCGGCTTCATCAAAGACAACTCTACAACCCTTAACTCCAAAAGTGTCGTTAACTTTGTTGATTTTTTGAACACGGTCAGAATATCCTTCGCTTGAGGATGATTCTAAGTGTTTTTTTGCAGCTTTAATAAACTCTACCAGTGGATTGTCTAATTGTGTAAATCTAAAAAGTCGACTTCTCCAAACCATTTTACCAAAAGTTGGATTAGGTTTACCATCTCTGGTCAATTCATTTGTATCTTCTAACAACTCACCAAAAAATGTTCTCCAAACTAAATCCTTTTTTGATTCCTCGACATTTTCAAAACCATTTGCTATTTCAACCAACTGTTCCATTTGAAGAGCAGTTGCGCGGTTGGCGGCCGATTTCAATTTTGAAGGAAGCGTATCGATGATTTTTTTTACTTTTCTGTATTCTTCTAATTTATCCAACTCATCTGATAACAATTCAGAATTTGTATGGTTATTATCAGGTCTTGGAATCGTTTCGTCAATAAAATTATGGTCAAATTTCTTAGGTAGTCTATCTAATAGACCAGATAGTTCTAAAAGTCTTGAAAAAAGGTCATTTGGATTACCATTTATATCTTTTGAGTCAAATAACTCTTCAAAAGTCAATCCTTCTACAAAATAAAAATAAGTAAATGAATAAACCCAACCGTTATATTTTTGACCCAGTTTGGTTTTAATTTTTTCAAAATCAGGATTTCTTTCAATTGTTCTAATCTGTTCATCGGTAAGTCTGTTGTCTCTAAACTTTGACCGAATTTCACCAAATTGCTCTGCCGAAAAATCATTGCTTGTAAGTGCCTTTTTTTGACCAGTTCTTAAATCATAGTCTAGTTCATCATTAATGAATCCGAGGTCTGTTGCAATTTTTTTAATTAAATACTGATCTTTTAAAAACTTTTTAGCCTTATCGATGGTTTCATTGATAGATTCAGCCCCTATAAATTGATTATATCTAAATAACTTCATCTCGTTCTATATTTTGACTCGAATATTCTTTTTAACTCATGGGTCCAAACTTTTTTAGCTTCTCCCTTTAGATACTTGTTTTTTAATTCCTGAGCAAGTTCATAGTTTTCTTCTTCGACAGCCTTTTCAATTTCTTTTTGAATTTCAATCACGGTCATTTGGTCGTAAGGTTTTTCTTCTTCGACGTCTTGTCCCGACCCATAGAGTGACTGTTTGATAATTCTGTCTAAGTGTGACTCTTCTTCCTGTTGAGTTTGTTTTTTATTTTTTTCCCATTCCTCTAAGTCCTTTTGATATTGCTCCCATTCTTTCATTTCGTTTTCATACTCCTCTAAGTCCTCTACTATATAAGATATAATGGCTCCAATTTCTCTTTTAGCTACAGAATCCCTAAACTTCGTGTTATCTAAAACAAAATCAGTTCCTTGTAAGTCAAAACAGGAAAATAAACTTTTCATAATTTCAATAAATTGTTTATCAGTTCTTGTTATATCAGCTTTTTTGTGTAAATATTCACTGGCAAACTCGGCGTCTTCAGCTTTGAATTTGTCCTCTTCGTTTTTTGAAGAATTCGCCTTTTGTCTTAGTTCTTTTGCCCTCTTCTCAGCATCTTTAGCTTCTAATTTAGCCCTTTCATTATCATAAGCCAAAATTGCGAAAACTCTTGCTTCTAATCTCGAATATCTATCAGACTCTGGAAAATTGTTGACAAATTTTAATAGCATTTCTAATGCAGGTGGACCATATCTAAAATCTTGCGCCTCGTCTGTAAAAGATGACGTTGCTCTTTTGATAATCTTAGCTGTTTCTTTGTCCTTTTTAATAGCACCTGATTGTAAAAATAAATAAACACCTTTAATTGTTTCGTGTATTAGCATCGGAAAGTCTATTCCTACTGATTTAATCACTATTTTAGTGGCTTCTTTTTCCAACAATAAACTAATTTGATAGAAATTCCCTGAATAACTCTCCCAAACAACTTGACAAGCACCCGCCATTCCACCTGGCATATTTTTCATCATTTGTGATTTTCTATCAATTGGAATAACCCAGTCCATTTTATCGGCTAAATCAGACATTCTTACCCAACACTGGAGTATTTGATTAGAAGTTTGCCCAAAAATTTTCTGTAATTCAGTTTCAACTAATTCTGAATATCTAATGATATCTTTAGCTGATTTACCAGCAGCCTGAGTTATCATATTTAGAATTTTTTTCTTATCGATAGCAGAAACCAACTCCTGACCGCTTATTGCCCCAGATTCATCTGGATGACCCTGTTGTGCCTCTCTATTCTCATCTCTTTCCCTATCTCCTTCCTGGTCTCTTTGTTGAGGTGGCATCTCAGGTCTTTGTTGAACTGTTCTTAAGTCAGGAATTTCAGAAATAATTGTTCCGGCCGGTACGAGTTTAATATCTAATTCTATAGGTTTAGTAGAAAGTCTCAAAATATCCCCAAATTCTTGCATAACTACTTTTTTTGCCAACTGCTCCAATTTTTTAATCCTTTCTTGTAATTGACTATCTGTTAAATCTCTGCCCCTTTCATCGGTTCTTAAAAGTTGGTTTGATTGTCTCATATTAGAGTCGAAATCCGGAAAAATCCTTGGCATTTGTCCCATTTCATCATCTGGTGTAATACCCAAGGCTCGAGTGGCTTGTTCTCTTGATTTTCTTGTAAAGTCAGATGGAACACCCGAACTTCTTTCAATATCCGCGTCTTCTTTTAAAAATTTATCAAATGATTTCATATGTCCTTTTATTTTTGAAAATAGCTATCTATTTCTTCTTTATCTTTTTTTGTTGAGTTTTGGTATATTCTTCCTAATCTATCAATCACCTTTTGAGCGGATGCAAGTGGCGCATCTTCTTCAGAAGGAATTTCTGTTGGAGCAACCCCAGGGCGAGTTCTTGGTCTTGGAATTGTGGGTGTTGTTTCTGTTCCTGTTCCGGGTTTTGTAGCCAGTGGAGCATCTTCTTCAGAAGGAATTTCTGTTGGAGCAACACCCGGTCGAGTTCTTGGTCTTGGAATTGTAGGGGTTGTTTCTGTATCAGTTTCTGGTTTTGGTGAAGAAAAAGTAAATTCTTCTAAAAATCTATCATAACTTTTTATTCTAGCCATATCAATTTTAAAATTTTAATTATATATTAAAATATTTTGGCAACAATTTAACCGATTAAAGAAATTAAAAATTAAAAATTATAAATTTTATATATAACAAAAAAAAATAAATTAAAAATGAAAAGATTTTCTCAAATACAGAAAAATACTACTAAAAAAATCTTTGAAGCCGAAAAATACGAAGATTTGTCTAAAGAAGAATTAATAAGATTAGTGTCGGTTAAAAATGATGTTGTCGATAACTCAGTAGACAATAAAAATAATACAAAAAAACCAGTAGAAAAATTCTTTTCTAAATTATTCGAAAGTAGACAAATGGCACATGTTTACCATCTTCAAGTCAAAGGAGATATGGGATCACATGCAAAACATGTAGCTCTTCAAGAATATTATGAAGGCCAAGAAGAAGGTGAAGGCGGTATTTTAGATACTTTAGATCCCCTAATTGAAATATATCAGGCTCAATTTGGCCTAATAGAAGATTATCAGACGATTGATACTTCAAACACCAATACAAAGGATCCAATAGAATATTTTACAGACCTAGCGGATTTTGTAAAAAGAGAAAGACATATCTGTTTTGATAAAGAAGATACTCAGTTTTTCAACTTAATTGATGACGTTTTAGTATTAATCTATAGATTACTTTACAAATTAAAATATACAAAGTAATAATAGAATTTAGAGTTGATTTTTATTTAATCAATTTTTCTTCTACCATTATCAAGATAATCATTTAACTCCCCGATTGTGTTTTTGATTTTATCGATTGAGGTCTCTAAATTTTTTTTAACGACCTGAATGTTAAAGATTGAATCATCGATTTGGTCAGTAGGAGTATCTGAGCCACTTTTGTAATTATCGAGCTGATTATTTATTGAATCAATTAAAAATAACTTATCACTAAAATTATCCAGAGTTTGCTTCAAACCAGATATAATATCTTGAGTTTTATCAAATGGAATCTCTTCAACAACAGACTCATTAAATCTTTTTAGTCTCATTATAGATTATATTTTTTAGATTTAATATATATATTAATAATAGATTTTAAAAAATAAGAATCATCTAAAAACCAAAAAGAATAATGGCAATCATAACAAAATTTGAATATTTTTTGATAAGAGAGACGACTGAATTTAATCTTCAAAGATTCAATCCAGATTCGGCTAGGTCTTCTGTTCATGTCGATGACCCATCACTAAGCACTGACGCATTTGATAAGCATCAAGATAAGATACGGTTGGCTATGTCCAGAATTAATGATATACTAAAAAATATCAAAGGAACTACAGCTTACTCACAACTAAGAGGTAAGTTAGCACTTGAAAAACAGGACATTCAAAATATTAAAATACTTAGAATATTAAAAAATGGTATTTCATATGATGTTTATATAAAGTTTACAGTCGATGAAGAAGAGTATTGGGGTATTATTTACGATATAATTGGAATTAACCCGACATTCAAGTCAGAATTGTTTAAAGATTTCAATCTGATTCAACCATTAGAGTGGGTTATAAAAACTAAGGGAATTGTTATCAAGGCCATAAAAGAATGGCTAAAGCCAGAATATGGCCACTATAGACTACTTAATCAGGAGGTGATTTGTTACTCAGTTGAAACAGGAAAGCAGCTAAAAATGAATCAAGGAATAGAAATAGAATTGATAAGAGCCTATCCTGATAAAATAGTAGTTAGATACAATTCAGAGACGTATTCTTTAGTAGATGATAATTTTGTTTTCTTTAATTGGTGGTTTGAAAAAATCGATTAAACACCCACACAAATGAAACTAACCTCTGCATATCCAGTCCATGTGTTTGGAACAGAACCAGTGTCTTTGGCGACTATCATTCTAAATTGAGTTGTTGATACTTTCTGAGCGGCGCAGCTAAATGCGTAGTTATTTATATCACCATCAATCGAACTGACCACTAAATAATCGGTCAGAGCACTTTGTAGTGTGACCGTTACCTGTGGTGTATTACCTGACGTGAAAGAGGCCACCGTAAATCCCGAACCTTTAATTATTTGGGGTGTAGATCCGTTTTGGAAAATTCTAACGGTTCCGGTTACTATTCTTTTAATTTGAGTTCCACCATTAACTTCCAAAACTTGAGTTTGAGTTGTCACTGCTCCAAAAACATTAGTCGTTAACCCAGTTTGAATATTTGCCGAGCCAAAGACTTTTAGATTGTTTTTTATCTCAACTCCGGATGACGATAAGACGTTGGTATTACCGTCCATGAAAAATCGTATTTGGTCATTAAGTCCCGTTCTTCCAAAACTAATAACTCCTGTATTACTCGGTGTGTTAAAATAGTGTGTGTCTCTTACCAAAAAACTAGAATATTGACCAAGTGGCGCTCCAAAATTTTGAATTAATACTCTACCGGTTGTGGCTGGATTAATAGCATTTGGTGTGTAAATTGCCAAAGTAGTTGATTCACTGAATGGGAAAAACTCCACCTGTGATTGGGTTCCGATCTGAACGCTACCTGTGTTATAAGCTCCAGAAGGCACTTGAGGAATTTTACTAAATTTTGTTGTTCCAAAAAAGGTCTGTGGGTCTTGCTCTAAAAGAGCAAATGTTTTTGTTGTACCAGAACTACTTTGAGTAGGCACATCAATATTTAAAGTCTGATTGGACTGATATCTTATTGTCGCCTTATTTGAAAAGTTACCAAAACCTATTGTTCCAGCATTTTGAATATTTCCCGAAACATTAGCAGATCCATCAAAATTTTGACCCCAAAGAGTTCTTGGCGTCTGTAGTTGATTTGCAAATCCAACAGTGACTGAACTATTTGACTGCCATGCTGAATTTCCAACACCACCTGGTCCAGAAGTCAATATCTGATTTGCCGCACCGTTTTGTAGGCGAGAAAGAAGTAAAGTTCCAGAAGTAATGTTAGTAGCGTTCAAATTCTGTAAGAATTGACCACCACCCATAAAACCAGTTGAGCTTCGTATTCTACCAATTACATCTAATCCACTTAATCCGATGATTCCATTAAAAGGATTAGTAGTCCCAATAGCAACACTCAAACCATCATCATAAATAAGAGAGTCAGTTACCTGTGTAGATAAAACAAATTTAGGAACTTTATTAATTGTTCCACCACCGGTTATTGCTATTTGGTTTTCTGAACTGTAAGTAGAACCAGTCCAAACATAAGGTTGATTATCATTTAAGTCCCAAATTCTCATACCGACATATTTCCAGACTATGTAATCTCGATGTGTATAAAAAGATTGAGAACCAACTACAAAACGATTATCAATTGGAGTTGATGAATTAACGTCAAAATTATCTACTATTTGAACTGGCATATTGATATATATATTTTTTTAATCACTCAATTAAAATAAAAACTGAAAAAGTGTTGGGTTTACAAATTGAGGAGGATTAGACCATTGATAAACAATATAATTTTTTCCAGCCCAAAGGCCAGTCGGTGATGAAAAAAGAGCTGCTGTTTGTGAAAACGAAGCCGAACAAGTAAATCCAGTATTATCAACAATAGCCGAAAGTGTTCCCCAATCACCATCATAGACATAATAAAAATAATTACCAGTACCATAAAGATCTAATACTTTATCACCCTGAAACGATAAACCTTTATTTAAAGAACCAAGCCCAGTATTTGTCATAGTAGGTAGATTACTCCAACCTACAAAATAAGGGTATATTCCAGTTAAGTAAGTTGAAGCGCTGGCAGATTGTGTTCCATCAGTAGCAGTAATCTTAAATTCAGTTGCCGTTGAAGTAATTGGTGAAATCACAATTCCAATTGAATTTCCAAAAACTGTCTGTTCACCTATCGGAGTAATTGGCGGATAAGCTCCTGGAATCATGTTCGATAGAGTTGTAATCTGTGTAGGATAGGTTCTTTTTTTAATTTTCCATTTTACATTAGGAACCGGATAAGTCCCTACTTCAGCATATCCCCCACCAAAAGGCGTGTCAAGTGATATCTCAACTTCAGGACCGAGATAAGGAAATACGATTTTTTTAACAAGTTCAGAAATTGGATAGTTTTGAAAATTTATTCCATAATCTATATCGTTTAGGTCTATAGGCACTCTTCTCGAATCTGTGAACTCCAGTGGATAATTATTAACATAAACGCTATTTCCAAAAAAGTGAGTGGCTGAGCCAGTAATCCCTAAAAATCCTCCTACTTGTGAAAGTGGCGGAAATGATATTGGTTGATATTGAGTAGACGCTGTTGGACCGGTGACTCCAGTCCATATTATTGTTGATAAGTTAGAGGGTGTGTTAGTTGGAAGTGGAATCCCATTTATTGAAACAGTTCCATAGTCTGATTTTACAGAAATTGCATTCGAATTTACGAAATCTAAAGAAGTCACATTTTGAGTAAGACCCGTAACGACTTCAGATTGTATATACGGTGACTGGTCAAATGTAGAAACTCCGGTGCCTGACATAATTAAAATTTTTGTTATATCATTAGAAACCACATCTGATTTTGTGTTGTATAAAAAGATATCTACATCACTTGAAAGCAATGTAGAATCCATGATATTAAAAGTCTGTGGATCAGTATATGAAAATGTGCCAGAAAAAGCTCTTTTTCCAAAATAAAGTTTTTTCTTTAAATCTCTATTATTCGGATTTTGTGTGTCAATTCCTATATAACTCTGACCGGACACAGATGTTTCTTTAAATGGATAACTAACATTTAGTGAAAAAAGGGCATCTCTAACCATTTCAGGTGTGATATCAAAAGTTTGATTGTCATGCAAATTGGAAAAAATGATGCCATTTAAGTCACTGCTTGTTCCTCCTAGTTCATAACCAGATGTCTGTGTAGTTGTTCCAACATTGATGCTAAAAGTTGCCATAGTTAAAAAACAAGTTCAAATTCTCCAATTCCCAAATAGCTACAAGTAAGATTGGTTCTATACAGAGTATAATTTCCATAATAAGTAAAAGGTGGCTGTAAAGTTATAGGATTTGAATAGGTAAATGCTGAATAAGTCAAATTATAAATGTCATGTATAATAAAACCATTTGGGTCTTTAATATATTGAATATTTCCATAAGATTGAGGATAAGCAAAATATAAATAACCAGTGCCATCAACATCAATAGATACAGATTGTGAAACTCCAGGCTGAGCAATTATTTTTTTCGAACTAGATACAGTTGAAGCATCTACAATTATTGTGGCACATTTTGATCTATTTAAGATTTCTTGTGGTGTAGTACCAACAACAGATAAGTCAAATTGAGAAGTTGGCGCAAAAACGGCTACAATAGGACTCACAAAGTTAATAGAAGCCGTGGCGCTATAAGAGTAACCAAATGGTGCCTGCCAGGTATTAGATACGTTTAAAACATAATCAAGTGGTCCAACAACATTACTATATGTTGTTCCAGAAGCAGTTAGTGATAATTGAGTGCCCGGTATGGCCGAAAAACTTAGACCACCAGGTCCAGGGGTAGCAGTCGACCAAGTAGCTGAGTTTTGAATATAATAATCTCTAATATATTCATTTGCACCCCTTGCAAAAGTAGTGATTGAAAAGTTAATTACGGTAGACGGCGTTGTTCCTACTTCAGCGTAAGTTGTTCCTAAAGAAGGATTGGTAACTGATATAGACAGCTGTGGTTCAATATAAGGATAAAGCAATTTTCTTAAAACTTCAACAATTGGCCAGTTTTGAAAGGTCGAAGAAATCGAAGAAAAATAAGTAAAGTAATCAAAGCTGTCTCCCTGTTGGATACCACCGATATTCTGCGGAACTACCTGTCCACTAACAATAAATTCTAATGGATATCCATTTACATAACTTGAAGATCCAAAAATATAAGTAGGAGAACCAGTTTGACCAATGACATTGGTGGTGATAGTAGGATCACTCCATTGTAAAAAACCATTTGGATAAGTTCCATAGTATTTAAGTATTTTACCACTTGAAGCGGTTGCCAGTGTTTCAGCAACAGTTGGAAAAGCAACACCATTAATACCAACCCTACCACTGTCTGAATAAATATTTATCGGTCCACCTGTAAGTTGTGGGTTTCTGATTTCAAGTCCAATTGTGTCTGTAGAAGGAGAAAAAGTAGCTCCTATCCAAGGTGCGGTATAGTAAAGTTGAGAATCTGTTCCTGCCAATATAGCGACTTTGGTCTCATTTTGAGATAGCGAGTCAGATTTAGTATTATAAATAAAAATATCAGCGTCAGAGTTTGTCAAAAGAGTATTACTAATCACGTCAAGATTTCCAACAGTGCGTTTTCCGAGTAAAATTTTCTTTTTAATGTCTCTATCTTCGGGATTAGAAGAGTCAATCCCAATATATTCAACATTTATTGAATCAGGAGTAGTAAGCTTAAAGGCAGCCGATGCCCACGAAGTAAAAATAGCATCTCTTAGGTCTCTAGGAGATATTTTTTTTTGAACGTTATCTGGTAGATCAACAAGTGCGCTGTAAATATCTGATTTTTTTGATGACTCGATTATTGTTCCAACATTTATACTATAAGTTGTTGACATTAAAAAATAGATTTTTTTCGATATATATTAAAAAAGAAAAGCCCGATATGAATATCGAGCCTTTTTAAAAAAATTTATAAATTACTAATTAAAAAGAAAATCTAGTTTAATTAAATCTTTGACTTTAGCCGTTTGTAAATTGAGTTCTTCAAAATCCATTCTTTCAAACGGTATTTCATTTTCAATCTCTAAAAGCTGAGACATTTCCTGTGTAAAAGCCTCGACGTCGGAAATATTGACAGCACCTTCTATAATGTTTCCAGAGTCATCTTTGGCCTTTACAGGATCGCCATTATCGTCTCTTTCGACCCACTTTTCTAAAATTCTTTTTTCCATTTTTAATTTGTCATCAACAATAGATGTTAACTCTTTTATGATTCTTGTTAATCTAAAAGCTGAAGAAGCATTGATGTCTAAATCAATTAGCGTATTTAAAGCCTCGATTGTGTCGTTGCTTAGTTGTGAGTTCTTTATAATTATTGGCATATTTTTTTTATTTTTATATCACTACTTATCAAATTTGTTTAAACGTTGTTGAATCATTTTATAGTAATTTTCGTCTTTTTCAATAAGAATATAATCTCTGCCTAATTCAATGCAAGCCTCTCCAACTGTCCCGGTGCCAGCGAAGCAGTCAAGCACTACATCACCCGAATTAGAGTGCTTCTCGATAAGTTCTTTTATCAATCCAATTGGTTTTTGAGTTGGATGTGCTAATCTTTCTTTACCATGGCAGATGGGGTATCTATAATATCCATTATCATATTCAGAATTGAATGTTGGTTTTTTACCCTTAACAAAACTAAAAAAATACTCAGCAGCATTTGAAAGATAATTAATTTTTGAATTTATAGGAACCGGGTTTGTTTTTTGCCAACAACAAACTCTTGGTTGCTTAAAACCAACATTTTGAGCAATCTGTGCGATTTCAGTGGATTTCCAGATGTCATAAAAAATTATAATTGTTCCACCGCTTTTTAATAGTCTCCAAAAATTGCTAAACAAAAAACCCCAATCTAAATCAGATTTATCCCATTGGCCAAAATCAATCGAAATGTTATATTTTGTCTGCATTTCCTTTGATGTTGTTTTAGAATACTTTTTAAAGTTAGAATCTCTTGAAATTAAATAAGGAGGATCAATAATAATTAGGTCGACTGTTTTTGATTTAATTTTCAAAATTTCATCAAAACAATCTCCTAAGATTAACATAAATTATATATCCTATAAAATTTACCCCTCGAAATAATAATATATAAAGTCAAATGTTATCAATTTTAGATGTACTATCCAATATTTTTTTCTCTAAGAAGAAAATAGATATTAAGACCCTTCCATCCGGAGGTTTTTTCTATAACGAAGATTTGACTCTTTCTATAAAAAGAGCATCTGAATCTGAAATAAAAGAATATCACGAAAATTTTACTGCAGATGATCTAGTCTCGATTATTTCTAAAATTAAGAAAATTGTCTGTAATAATGTTATATTAAATGAGCCATATATTTTTGAAGATCTAAAAAGCGTTGATGTTGTCTTTATATTTTTAGAAATTGTGAAACACACCACAGGAAATAAAATAATGATAACGTATGTCGATGAGCAGAAAAATAAGGAGTGTCAAATAGAATTCGACAAAACTACTTTTAACTACTTCAAACCATCAACCCAATTAATGGACAATTGGAATAAAAAGGAGAGACATTTTGATATTATGGGTTATAGATATAATCTACCCACAATTGGGGTTGAAAACTGCATAACTTTCTTTTTGCTTTATCATTCACAGGATGAAAACTCGCCTTATTTATCAGACCTTTTCTATGACTTTACCTATTTTGTTGGTCAAAAAAACTTTTTAACTTTTAATGAAATCGAGAATTTAATTCAAGTCTTTAATTCAGATATCGAAGAAGAAGAAATGGACAAGATAAAAGAAATATTAGAAATATTTTCGCCGTTTCAGAAATATTCTCTAATGGAAGGCGGAAAAGTAATTGACATAAACTCTAAAATTGACCTAAAAAATATTTGGAGTTGATTTTTGAAACACCAAATAATATAGAGAATTGCTTTTCTTTCTTTTTTTAATATATAAGTCGTAGTGAAATATTTAAGTACATATAAATTATTTGAGAAAAAGAAATCTAACCCTAATAATCAATCTGAAATAGAAAAGATGATAGAAGATTTCAAAGAAAAGTATGCAACCGAACTCGATAAGAACATGTCCGTCGAACAAATTAAATTAATCGAAAAAGCATTTAAATTCTATAACCAAAAGTGGATTAAAGGTAAAATTGATGTCATAAAACTAAAAGATTTAGGTGGTGTTCACGGCAGATGGACAGATAAACCCAAACTAAAACGAATGAATCTTAATCCAACTATATTCAAATTCAAAAAGAAGATAGATGGTAATGAGGATATACCTTATGGTTTATTTACTATTATCCACGAGATTGCACACTGTGTAGACCACCAATTAAGAGTTTCTTTTTCGCGAGATTGGAAAGCAATATCTGGTTGGAAAAAACTTGACAGAAGGGCAAATGTTCCTGATGGGTATTTAAGATATGAAGAAAAAAGACCCGGTAGAGAAAAAGCAGGTCATAAACTTTCCAACTGGATTCATAAAAAAGAAGCCGACTTTGTTAGAAAATATACTTCGAGAAATCCAAGAGAAGATTTTGCTGATTCTTTGGCATACGCGGTCTTAGGACTTTGGCATAAATTTAAAGGCGAAGGTGGTGAAAAGAAAGCGGAAATCATTAAAAAGATACTCAAAAAAGTAGATTAATAAACAAGTTATGTGATTACGAACCACATGCCATGCACTCACCAGGATCTGAATCCAGACTACAACTAATTTCAGACATTTGATCCTCAGATTTTTCCTCCTGAACAGTAAATTTAACAGCATCCGAAGCTGATTTATTTCTTAGATAATACATACCAGTTTTTAGATTGTTTTTGGTTTCTCTGTAAAATCTTGGATTTCCATCCCTGTCATAAACAACTTTTACACCATCACCTTCTGGTATAATTACCTTTCCGGTTTCGTCTTTAAGCAGAGTTCTCCTTCCCCAACCATAAAAGTGCATAGATGTTAATTTAGCAAAGTTAGGCGAATCCATAAAGATATTCATAGATTGAGTTTGATCAATGAAAGCCCCTCTGTCCGCTGCCATATCAATAACATCTTTTTGTTTAATTTCGTAAACTGTTTTAAAAATATCTTTTAAATTTAGAGGAATTTGTGGAATATTTTGGATTGAACCATTCTCTGCGATGATTTTTTTTCTTAAATTGTCATTCCAGATGCCTAATTTAACTAACTCTTTAACAAGAAATTTATTAACTAAAATAAAAGTTCCCGATAGCACTCCTCTTGTGTACATATTTGATGTTTGTGCTTCACAAGACGCTTCATTGCCCAAAATCGAAGCAGTTGAAGCAGTTGGCATAATACAAGTCGTTAATGAATTTCTGACGCCCCATTTTTTAACCTCTTCTCTTAGTTTATCCCAATCCCATCTTTTAGTAGGTTTTGCGTTCCACAAATCAAACTGAAATTTACCTTCTGAAATAGGAGAACCTAAAAAGGTAGCATACGGTCCAGAAACTTTTGCCAAATCACATGAGGCTTTAATAGAAGCATAATAAATTGTCTCGAAAATTTCTTTGTTAATCCCCTTAGCTTCATCTGAGTCATATGGAATACCCATCATAAAGAAAACGTCTGCAAGTCCCTGAACACCTAAACCAACTGGCCTGTGAAGTAAGTTAGAAAATTTAGCCGCTCTTGAAGGATAGTAATTAACATCAATGACATTGTTTAGGTTGATAATAGCCAAATAAGCAACTTCATATAATTTATTAAAGTTATATGTTTTATTTTTGTTTACAAACTTAGGGAGTGCCACCGACGCCAAATTACAAACAGCAGTTTCATT
>Ga0214921_10002704_pt1 | contig 28318 bp, 24 predicted proteins | sample LL1505_MetaG_FD_177992 | JGI IMG/M metagenome (GOLD analysis project Ga0214921, IMG submission 177992) | Freshwater microbial communities from Lake Lanier, Atlanta, Georgia, United States - LL-1505 | ecosystem: Environmental > Aquatic > Freshwater > Lake | place: USA: Georgia | collected...
GGCCATGCTGGGGCGGGAAGACGCGCAATACCTTCTCGCCTGCGAGGCCCTCGCGACGGTCGCGCTGGACCACCTGGTGCCCACCGTGGATCTCGAGCGCGAGAAGTTCGAACTGGCACATGACGCGGTTGCCGCGCGAGCGGTCCTTGAACGGGCCGAGATCGCTGCGCGGAAGCTGGCGATGCTCGATCTGGGGGCCGAGGCGCGGGAGCGGGTCGCGCGGTTTTTAGGCGCGCTGCGCGACCTGCTGGATCAGGAGGCGGCAACGGCGATGGCTGCGACGGGTCGGAAGGGGCTGCGCCTGCCTCCCCTGGTCGTCGGTGCGGGTTTGGCGGCTGCCAGCGTGGCGGCTGCACTTGCCTGGCTGATGGCGCGATGAGGACGGCGATGAGGGGGCCGCTGAATCCGCTCTTGCTTAAGTTCGCCCACGTGATCGCTTCGGTCGGACTGGCGTTAGGAACTGGATTTGCCTTGGCCGCACCTGCGGATGAGGCACAGGTTGAAGCACTCGCAGCCCGTTTGACGCAACACGACCGGCTATTGCGCGAGCACACTGAAGAGCTGCGCTCAATACGTAATCGTTATGAAGGTTGGATGCTCGGACACGAGGCTCGACTGCGCGTGATCGATGAACGGTTACGTCAGTTGGATGCTCGTCTCAATCGCATTGATCAGGGATTTAATAGCACCGCGGCTCGGGTCGAGCAGGGCGAGAAACGGGTGGATGGTGCGATCGATCAACTGCGTGAGCAGCAGGTGGGTACAGAACAGAGGTTGGTCGATTTGTTAACTAATCGGACGGTGGGGATTGCAGCGGCGATTTTGGCGATCTTGCTGGCGGGGGTTGGCGGTTTTTTGTTTGTACGCCACTCCGTACGCGCGGCGCAGTCTGGGCTAGGCGCGCGGGCCGAGCTTGCGCTGACGTCGATTCGGTCGGCCGAGGAACGCCTGGCGCAGGCCGACACCCGACTGGCTGAAGCTCTAACCCAGCAGTTGGCGCGGGTTCGGGAAGGGGCTGACGGTGCTTCGGCGAATACGGGATTGCAGGGTGGGCAGTCCGCCGATCGGGTCGCCAATGGCGTATCGAATATCGCGGCAAAATCCGCTTCAGGTTCAACATCCGCAACGGGTGCGGCGAGTTCGCAATTGCAACAACCGCAGGTTGACCATACCCTTGCAATTCGTCTCGCTGACGAGCTTTACCGGATGCGTCGCCGCCTAGTGTCGCTGCCGGAGGAAACTCGCGGTGTCGTGTCTCTGCGCCGTTCAATTGAGCGTCTCGAGACTGAACTGGCCGATCATGGGTACGATCTCGTCGATGCGACGGGGCGGCCCTACGTCGATGGTCTGACGATGGAAGCCCGTTTTATTCCGGACGATGCGTTGGCTCCCGGCCAGCGCGTCATTTCTAAAGTGATTGCGCCCCAGGTGAACTATCGTGGGGCGCTGGTTCGGATGGCTGAGGTGGAAGTGGGCCTTGGCGGTTGACCGCCTGCTCCACCTGTTTCCGAATGAATGCGATGACCCCGGCCCCGAGTAGTACGCTCCGAGATGCACGATGAGACAGCGAATCGATTACGGTATTGACCTTGGCACCACGAACTCTGCGCTTGCGCGGATGGAGGGCGGCGAGCCCAAGATCCTGAAGAGTGACGATACGCAGTCGGACACGACGCCTTCGTGTGTCGCGTTTACTAAGGCGAAAAACGTCCACGTCGGTGCGCACGCCCAAAATCTTGTTCAGGAAGAGGCCAGCCGAGCGTTCCGGCGGCGGGCGCAGGCTGCTCCACAGACGTCGAATGCGTTTGCAGAGTTCAAGCGAACGATGGGCACGGACCGCCAGTACCACAGTGACCACATGGCGGATGATTTCGCCTCGGAGGCTCTTTCAGCGCACGTCTTGCGCAAGCTCAGGAGCTATGTGCGCGACGAGCCCGTTGATACGGCCGTCATCACGGTGCCCGCGATGTTCCGCCAGAACCAGCTCGATGCAACCCAGCGGGCTGCCGAGATGGCGGGCTTTGCTTATGTGGAACTCTTGCAGGAACCGATCGCGGCGTCGATCGCCTACGGGATTCAGGCCGGAGCCATCGACGGGCACTGGCTCGTTTTTGACTTCGGTGGCGGGACCTTTGATGCCGCTTTGATGCGAGTTGAAGAAGGTGTGATGCGCGTGGTGGATACCGAAGGTGATAACCACCTCGGGGGCAAGAACCTCGATCAGGCGATCGTAGAAGAACTGCTGTTGCCGGCGCTTGCGGTCGATTCTCAGCTGGCGTTGACGCAGACCCTGGCTGATCCGGAACGCAGGCGCCTGCTCTCAGGCGCCCTAAAACGGCATGCGGAACGCGCGAAAATTCAGTTGTCGACCCGCGAGAGCGTGCTGATCGAGATTGAAGATCTCGGCGACGACGATGAAGGCGAGGAAATCATCGCCGAAATCAATTTGCTGTTGAGCGATTGGGAGCGCGTGGCGAGACCCATTTTTCAGCGATCGATTGACCTGTGTCGGGCACTGCTGGCACGGAATGGTTTGAGCGGTGAGAGCCTGCGAACCTTGATCCCCGTGGGGGGGCCGACGCTCTCTCAAACCTTGCGTCGGATGCTTCGCGAACAACTCACTGAGCGACTCGATACGCGGGTTGATCCGATGACCGCAGTGGCGCGTGGGGCCGCAATTTTCGCGTCGACCCGACAGGTCCCGCGCGCGATGCAACGGCGTGATACGAGTAAAGCGCAGCTCACCCTGCGCCATCCCGACAGCACGGTGGAAACGGAAGTCACTGTCGGCGTGCGGGTGGACCGCGAGTTGTCGACCGGAGTCCTCCCGGAGTCGCTTTCGATCGAACTGGTGCGCGCTGACCGTGGATGGACCAGCGGGCGCTTGGCCCTTGAAGATGACGTGGCTGTGTTGACGGCGGCTCTTGAGCCCGGTGTGCAGAATCGCTTCGAAGTCACCTTGACCGATTCGCAGGGTAATTCTCTCGATGCCGAGCCGGCTGAATTCTCGATTTTGCAGGGGCTGCGGATTGCCCACGCCACGCTGCCCTATCACATTGGGGTTGACGTTGTCGATTTGGCCAGTGGTCAGCAGGGGGTCTATCCGATCGCTGGGCTCGAAAAGAATCGTTCCTTGCCGGCCCGCGGTAAAGGCACCTACCGGACCGCTAAAGCTATTCGGGCGGGTGAAGCTGACGATCGGATCTGCATCGAATTTGTCGAAATGGCTTATGAAGCGATCGGCTCGAAAGCAAGCTTGAATCAACCGCTGGGCTCGATCACCCTGACTGGAAAAGACCTGACGACGACGCTTCCAGAAGGTAGCGCAGTCGAAATCACCCTGAAGGTCGATGCGTCACGGCGGATTACAGCGACGGTATTTTTCCCTGCTGTGGATGAGCAGATCGATCGGGCAATGGAGCCCAATCTGCAATCTGAGGATCACAGCCGCTTGCGTGCCGATCTGACCGAAGCGCGTTCGGTGGTTGCTCGTGTTCGCGATATCGCCCCACCTGAGACCTTGATTCGACTCGAGGTCGAATTCGACGCACTCGAAAAGCTGATGGTTGCCGACGAGGCGGACCTGGATCGTTTGCTTGAGGTGCGAGAACGGCTCCGCTCGGCGATGGTCGAGCTGGATGCGTCGGACCGATCGGCCGATTGGTTGCGCGCTGAAAAACGTCTCGAAGCGGCAATGGCCTCCTTGACTGTGACGGTGCGACGTCTGCAATCGACTGCGGTGCAGCCGGTCATTGACGAATTTCATCAGCGCATTGCTGCCTTGCGGACCCTCAAGGACCCGCGGATTGCCCGCGCGATGACTGACGAGATTCGGGCTCACGTCTTTACGTTGGTTCGCGAGGATATCGGCCTCTGGGCGTCCTACATCGCCGGATTTGAGCGGGATTTCGACAGCAGGGCGTGGACCGACCGAGCCGAAGCGCGCACCTTGCTAGACGAGGCGCTGAAGCGGATGGCGGGGAAACCCGACCGCGCCGAACTGGAGCGGATGGTGATTGCGATGTTTGCGCTTTTGCCGCGCGAGGACAGGCTCAGCGCGCGTCAGGTCAGCGACGAGGTGTTGCGCCAGTAAGGTCGAGCCAGGCCTTGAGGCGCGCGGGGACATCAGCGACGGCTCCAGCCCCCCAGGTCTCCGGCGGCTCTGAGGCGTCATAAAACCCCCAGCCCGCTGCAATTGAGAACATTCCCGCGGCGTCGCTGGCTTGAATGTCGCGTCGATCGTCGCCGACGTAGACACACCGATTCGGTGTGACCTGGGCTAGATTCGCGGCGTGGAGTAGCGGTGCAGGATGCGGTTTGGCATGCGGGGTCGTATCTCCGCCCACCGCGGTCGCACTGCGTGCGCTAAGTCCAAGACCGGCAAGGACTGGAATCACCAGGCGCTCGGCCTTGTTGCTGACCACCCCCCATTGGATTCCTGCTGCGTCGAGCGCCTCGAGAACCTCCCCCATGCCGTCGAAAAGCCGCGTGTGAATGACCAGGCCTTGCTCATAACGCTGGAGAAATTCGACTCGCATCGCCTCATAGCCCTCGTCCTCTGGCTGCAGTCCGAAGGCCCGGCCGATCAGCCCGCGCGCCCCGCGAGAAACAAAGGGCCGCAGGTCCGATACTGGCAGGGCGGCGAGGCCGCGCGCTTCCCGCATGGCATTGACCGGGGCGGAGAGATCTTCGGCGGTGTCGGCAAGGGTGCCGTCAAGATCGAAAAAAACCGCCTCTGGGATGAAAGGCGACGACGGATTCATGGGGCGTGTTTGCGCAATGCAACCAGGTAATTCACGGAGACATCATTGGGATGCAGCGCATAGACCTGACTCAGCGGATTGTAGGTCAGACCTTTCATCTCGACCAGTTCGAGTCCGGCCGAGCGGGCGGATCCGACGAGTTCGGACGGCTTAATGAATTTGTCGTATTCGTGGGTTCCGCGGGGAAGCAACCGCAGCACATACTCGGCGCCGATAATCGCGAACAGAAATGCTTTTGGATTGCGATTAATGGTCGAGAAGAACAACCAGCCACCGGGCTTGGCCATTTCGGCACAGGCCCGAATCGTGGAGGCGGGATCGGGCACGTGCTCGAGCATCTCCATGCAGGTCACGGTATCGAAGGATTCAGGCTCTGCCTGCGCCAAGTCTTCGGCGGCGATGCGTCGGTATTGAACACTGACACCGCTTTCCAGGCGATGTAATTCGGCCACCTTGAGAGGGCGATCAGCCAGATCGATCCCGGTGACCACCGCACCCGCCCGCGCCATGGATTCGGCCAGGATGCCGCCCCCACAACCCACATCGACGATACGTCGACCCGTCAGTGGTGCGAGCGCATCGATCCATCCGAGTCGCAGTGGATTAATGGCATGCAGCGGCTTGAATTCGGATTCTGGATCCCACCAGCGCGATGCCAAGGCCTGAAACTTGGAGAGTTCACCGGGGTCGAAGTTAGAGGACCCAGACTGGCTGGTTGATGCGTAAGTGGGCACGATATTGAATCCCGGGCTTTGCGTCGCAGACGCTCCGTGAAATGGAAAAACGCCCCGAGAGCTTGAGCCAGCGGGGCGTCTGAGTCGGGATCAACCTAAGCTTACTTGGTCGGTCGGGTTCCCACGACTTCGATTTCTACGCGACGGTTCTTTGCCCGTCCTTCCTTGGTCTTATTGCTGGCAACAGGTTGCTTTTCACCTTTGCCTTCGGTGTAGATCCGATTGGGCTCGATGCCTTTGCTAACCAGATACGCTTTCACTGAATCAGCACGACGCTGCGATAGGCGATCGTTGTACTTATCGGAGCCAACACTGTCGGTGTGGCCGACGGCGATAACCACTTCAAGGGCGATGCCCTTGATCTGACCAATCAATGCGTCGAGCTTTGCTTTGCCTTCGGGCTTGACGACTGTCTTGTCAAAATCAAAGAACGTGTCGGAAGCGAAGCTGACTTTTTCGCTAGTCGGGCGGGGTGATGGGGCAGCGGCTGGCGCGGGCACTGGGGCAACCACGGCCGGGGCCGGCGGTGCGGCTTTGGGCGCTACTTCGGCAGCTTTGGGTTGGACCTGGGCCGGTGCGGGTGCAGGGGCAGCAGCAGGCGCCGGGGCTGGTGCTGGCACTGGTGCGGGCGGAGCGGCTTTAGGAAGCAGATCGTCGTCACATCCGGCGATTGCATTCGCGGGCGTGAACGAGCCGGTGCGCCAGCAAAGGTTGGCACCACTTTTAACGATCTGCGAACCGGAGGCCCCGATCACGTAGCCGGGGTTGTTCGGGTTGACCGTCTGGGCCAAAACCAAACCGCTGGCAGTGACTGCGATTGCAGACACAGCGACACGCAGTTGAACTGAATACTTCATGTTGATCCTCACAGGGAAAGACCACCAAAGTGTGCCACAGGGTGGTGTGTCTCGCTACTGGATGTAAAACCCCGCCCACTGTTGGGTTGGTTGGGCGTCTCTTTGAAGCAACACGGTCAGCCGAGCCCCTAAATGTTACAATTCGGCCACATGGATAGCTTTGCCAAAGAAACTCTCCCGGTCAGTCTCGAGGAGGAAATGCGTCGTTCGTACCTGGATTACGCAATGAGCGTAATCGTCGGGCGAGCGTTACCTGACGTTCGTGACGGACTCAAACCGGTTCATCGTCGCGTGCTGTTCGCGATGCATGAACTTAACAATGACTGGAACCGGCCCTACAAAAAAAGCGCACGGATCGTCGGCGACGTCATCGGCAAATATCACCCGCATGGGGACAGTGCGGTCTACGACACCATCGTCCGTATGGCGCAGGATTTTTCACTGCGTTATTTGTTGGTCGACGGCCAAGGCAATTTCGGCTCGGTCGATGGCGATAACGCCGCCGCGATGCGATACACCGAGATCCGCCTCAGTCGTATCGCGCACGAATTGCTTGCCGATATTGATCGCGAGACTGTGGACTTTGGTCCCAACTATGATGGTAGCGAGCGCGAGCCGCTGATTCTGCCGGCACGGATTCCGAACCTTTTGATCAACGGAAGCTCCGGAATCGCGGTCGGCATGGCGACCAATATGCCGCCACATAATCTCAACGAGGTTCTTGACGGTTGCCTGCTTTTGCTCGAACGCCCGGACGTCACCGTTGACGAACTGATCGAGAAGATCCCAGCCCCTGATTTCCCAACAGCCGGAATTATTTACGGACTCACGGGCGTTCGCGAGGGCTATCGCACGGGGCGCGGGCGGGTGGTCATGCGCGCCCGAACGCACTTTGAAGACATTGAGCGCGCTGGTGCCACGGGCCGTCAGTCGATCATCGTCGACGAGCTGCCGTATCAGGTCAATAAGCGCACCTTGTTGGAGCGCATGGCGGAACTGGTCAACGAGAAGAAAATCGACGGGATCAGCGACATCCGGGACGAATCCGATAAGTCCGGGATGCGTGTCGTCATTGAGCTCAAGCGCGGCGAAGTCCCCGAGGTTGTGCTTAATAATTTGTACAAGTCGACCCAGCTGCAGGACACGTTCGGCATGAACATGGTCGCCTTGGTCGACGGCCAGCCTCGCCTGTTGAATTTGCGTCAGATGCTCGAGTGTTTTCTGTCGCATCGCCGTGAAGTGTTGACACGGCGGACGGTTTTCGAATTGCGCAAAGCTCGCGAGCGAGGCCATCTGCTGGAAGGGTTGGCGGTTGCACTGGCCAATGTCGACGACATGATCGCTTTGATCAAGGCCGCCCCGACACCGCCAGTGGCAAAAGAACGCTTGCTCGAGCGGACCTGGGACCCTGGTCTTGCCCGCGAAATGGTCGAACGCGCTGCCGGTGGCGACGATGGCTCAGACGTTGCGTCGCGGTTGCGAGCGTTCCGCCCCGAAGGGATGGACCCGGCGCTGGGTCTTAGCCCGAACGGCTACCGGCTGTCCGAGGCGCAGGCCCAAGAGATTTTGAACATGCGGCTGCAGCGCCTCACGGGGTTGGAACAAGACCGGATTGTCACGGAATACCGCGAGATTGTGCTGACGATCGCCGATCTACTGGACATCCTGGCCCGGGCTGAGCGCATTACCGCCATAATCACGGATGAGTTGCATGATATCCGGCGCCAGTTTGGCGACGCCCGACGCTCGACGATCGAGGCCAATGCCACCGAACTCGGGGTTGAGGACCTGATTACCCCCACCGACATGGTGGTGACGATCACGCACGGTGGCTACGTCAAGAGCCAGCCGCTTTCGGAGTATCGTGCGCAGCGCCGGGGCGGCCGTGGTCGTCAGGCCGCTGCACCCCGTCAGGACGACTGGGTCGACCAGCTCTTCATCGCCAATACTCATGACACGCTGCTGTGCTTTTCGGACCGCGGCCGAGTTTACTGGATGAAGGTCTACGAGGTCCCGCAGGGCTCGAGCACGTCCCGCGGACGTCCGATCATCAACTGCTTTCCGCTTGTGGACGGCGAGAAGATTACGGTTGTGTTGCCGGTCAAAGCCTTCGATGACCAGCACTATGTCTTCATGGCGACCCGACGCGGGACCGTTAAGAAGACCCCGCTAAGTGATTTTGGCAATCGGCGCACCGCCGGAATCATCGCGGTGGATCTCGATCCGGGCGATTTCCTGGTGGGTGCCGCGATCACGGATGGCCAGCACGACATCATGCTGTTCTCAGACGCGGGCAAGGCCGTTCGGTTTGCGGAAGAAGATGTCCGACCGATGGGGCGAAATGCCCACGGCGTGCGGGGCATGTGGCTTGATGCGGAGCAGAGCATTATCCAGTTGCTCGTCGCCTCGGGCGTTGACACGATGGCCGAACCGCCAGCCGTGCTTTGTGCAACCGCCAACGGTTTTGGCAAACGCACCCCAGTCACCGATTACCCCCGCAAGGGCCGTGGGACCAAGGGCGTGATTGCGATTCAAACGGGCGATCGTAATGGCTCAGTTGTCGCGGCGGTCCTGGTTGAGCCGGTCGACGAGATCATGCTGATTACTGACGGCGGCGTTTTGGTGCGTACCCGCGTTTCCGAAGTCAAAGCGTCAAGCCGAGTCACGATGGGGGTCAAATTGATCGCCCTCGATCAGGGGGCTCAGCTGGCTGGGCTGCAAAAGGTAGCCGAGTCCGCGGTAGAAGCGATTGATGATGATTCTGTGGAGCCAGCCGAGTCTGCGGATTCTCCGGATTCCCCTGGCTCTGCACCGGGTGATTTGCCCGCGCCTGAGGCCTGAGGCGTCGGGTGGTCAGGCGGATCCGCAGGATCTGATTCATGGCTGATCGGATGGATCAACCGGGCTTGAATGATCTGCGTCGCGAGATCGACGAAGTCGATTGCGAGCTTCTGCGATTGCTTGTCCGTCGTGCCGGAATCGCACACAAGGTCGGTGAACTTAAAGCTGTTCTCGATGCACCGGTCTGGCGGCCCGAGCGCGAGGCGCAAGTGATCCTTGGCCTGCAGCATCAAAACGAGGCGCTGGGTAGCGCATTGCCTCCATCTGCGATCGCGGCCATCTGGACTGAAGTCATGAGTGCCTGTCGAGCGCTCGAGCGACGGTTACGAGTGGCTTTTCTGGGGCCGGCCGGGACCTTCTCCGAGTCGGCGCTACGGCGTCACTTTGGTGACTCGGTGGATGCCATCGCCTGTCCCTCAATTGATGAGGTCTTTCGGGCGACGCAAGCTGGGGCAGCTGACTTTGGCATTGTCCCGGTCGAAAATTCGACCGAGGGCGCGGTGAGCCGGACGCTCGACCTGTATCAGCAGACTCCGTTATCGATTTGTGGCGAGGTGGCTATCGCGGTCCAGCAGAATCTGATGACGCGATCAGGCCAGATGGAAGGTGTCACCCGGATTGTTGGGCACGCCCAATCTCTGGCGCAGTGCGTTAACTGGCTTAACGCCCACTACCCGGGTTTGCCACGCGTGGCCGTGGCCAGTAACGCCGAGGGTGCGCGACTGGCTGCGCTGGAGGATCAAACCGCCGCAATCGCGGGCGAACCTGCCGCGCGGGCCTATGGTCTCGCGCTGGTCGCGGCGGCGATTCAGGATGACCCTTCGAATCAGACTCGATTTCAGGTGATTGGCCGGCATGCGTGTGGACGTTCCGGCAATGACCAGACTTCGCTCATCCTCTCGGTGCCAGATCGTGCTGGCGCGGTGCATCGTTTGATCGAACCGCTCGCCCGTCACGGGGTCTCAATGAAACGATTTGAGTCCCGCCCCGCGCGAGGAAGTGCCTGGGAGTACATGTTCCATATTGACTTGGTTGGTCATCAGGAGGATGCGCCGGTGGCGGCGGCGATCGCAGAACTTCGTGAGCAGGCAACGGTTTGTCGCATCATTGGGTCCTATCCGCGGGGGCGCTGAACCCAGCCGTACCGTATTTTTCCTCGCGCCTCAGTCGCGTTCTATCCATCGATATTTGGTCACGCCTATGTTGCATGCTCCTGACTATGTCCGCGCGATTGCTCCTTACCAGGGGGGTAAGCCGGTGTCCGAACTGGCTCGAGAGTACGGGCTCGACGAATCCCGCATTGTGAAGTTGGCTTCAAATGAAAACCCGCTCGGGATGCCCCAGAGCGCCCGCGATGCGATGGCGGCGGCGGCGGCCGAGCTGGCCCGCTACCCGGATGGCAATGGATTTGCGCTGAAGTCAGCGATCTCGAAGCGTTTCGATTTGCCCCAGGAGTGGATCACGCTGGGCAATGGCTCGAACGATATTCTGGAACTTGCCACCCGAGCATTCGTCCAGGCGGGTGAATCAACGGTTTTCTCGGCCCATGCGTTCGCGGTTTACGCGTTGGCTTCTCAGGCCGTCGGCGCGCGCTCGATTGTGGTGCCCGCGTTGGCGTCTGGGCCTCAGGCCTATGGGCACGATCTGGATGCAATGCTTCAAGCGATTACGGCCGACACCCGTATTGTGTTTGTTGCCAATCCGAACAATCCGACCGGCACGTTTTTACCCGCGGCCGCGGTCGAGCGTTTTCTTGACCAGGTCCCTACTCGGGTCCTCGTCGTTTATGACGAGGCCTACACCGAGTACCTGCGCCCTGAAGAACGACCGGATGCGTTTGCCTGGGTTCGCCGGTTCCCGAATTTGTTGGTCTCCCGCTCATTTTCGAAAGCCTATGGCCTGGCCGGGCTGCGAGTGGGCTACGGGGTTGCGCAGCCCTTGGTGACCGACCTGCTCAATCGACTGCGTCAGCCATTCAATGTCAACTTGTTGGCACAGGCTGCCGCCGTAGCGGCTTTGTCGGACGGCCCCTGGCTCGAACAGGCTTATCGGGCCAACCGCGAGGGGATGGCACAACTTGAGGCCGGCCTCGACGCGATTGGCGTTAGTTGGCTCCCCAGTTGGGGGAATTTCTTGTTGGTCCAGGTGGCGCCGCCACCGGGATCCGGCGCGGCCGCCAGTGCCCGCTCACCGGGGGTTGCCGGCGATCCGGCGATGCCTGTATACGAACGTCTGCTACGCGCCGGGGTGATTGTTCGCCCGGTTGGTAACTACGCCTTGAATGGTTGGCTGCGCGTTTCGGTGGGATTGCCTGAAGAGAACGCCACTTTTCTCGCGGCACTGCCGGCCGCGATCGGTCGGTGAATCCGCCGAAGGTCTGGGATCGGGTCGTCTTTCTGGGGACTGGTCTGATCGGTGGTTCGATGGCGGCGGCGATGCGCCAGGTGGGTCTCGTTCGACACCTGGTCGGGTGTGGTCCGCAGGCGTTTCGGGCCCGCGAACTCGAGCTGATCGATGAGGTCATCGATGACCCCGCATCGGCGATGAAGGCGGCCGACCTGGTGGTGCTGGCTGCGCCGCCTTCGGCCTTGCCCGAGTTGCTGCGCCAAATCGCACCGGTCATCGAGTCTCAGACCTTACTCACAGACGTGGCAAGTACCAAATCAGCGATCATTGATGCCGCACGGCAGGTTTTGGGCGAACGGTTCAGTCGGTTTGTGCCTGCGCATCCGATTGCCGGCAGTGAGCGCCATGGCCCCGATGCGGCGGATCCTGAGCTGTTTGTAGGGGCCCGTTGCGTGATTTGCCCGCAGCCCGAAACGGATCCCTGGGCATTGCAACAGATCGAGGCAATGTGGTCCGATCTCGGGGCGCGGCCCTCACGACTTGGCGCAGTCGAGCACGATGAGGTGTTTGCGGCCGTCAGTCATCTGCCGCATCTCGTAGCCTTTGCGGTGGCGGCGAGCCTGAGTAAACGCCCTGATGCGGAATCTCTGCTCGGGTGGGCGGGCGGGGGCTTAAGGGACACCACTCGGATTGCTGCATCGTCAGCCACGCTTTGGGCCGATATCCTGATTGATAATTCGGCAGCGGTCTTGACCGCCACCGATCAGTTTGTTGAGGCCTGCAGTGCATTTCGGGTGGCGGTTCAGGCCGGAGACCACGCGAGCCTGGCTGACCAGATCGAACAGGCGGCCAGCTGGCGTCGAAAATTGCACGGATGAGGAAGGGGTCTGGGCATGCTGCGTAACTTTCCCCCTGAGTGGGTACTGCAACCTTCACCCAGTGCACGGGGGCGGGTCGATTTGCCCGGCAGCAAGAGTCTCTCGAACCGTTACCTGCTCCTGGCCGCGCTGTGCAGCGGGGTGACCGAGCTTCATGGCTTGCTCGAGTCCGACGACACCGCGGTCATGTTGGATTCGCTCGAGCATCTTGGTGTTCGGCTTGAGCGCCCAGTGCCCGAGGTCTTAAAAGTTTGGGGAGTGGCAGGCGCGTTTCCCAGGCTTTCTGCCGAACTGTTCGTTGGGAACTCGGGGCTGACGATTCGAACCCTGGTCCCAGCGGTTGCGGCTTCACTATCCGCGAGCACGGATCCGCAGGCCGCGAATGGCACAGTGATTTTGTCTGGGGTTCCCCGCATGCACGAGCGCCCCATTGCCGACTTGGTCGATGGTTTGTTGGCTCTTGGGGCGAAGATTGAATACCTGGGCGCACCGGGCTATCCGCCATTGCGGCTCAGCCATTCAGTGCTGCGCGCTGATCCGGTTCGGATCCGGGGTGACACGTCGAGCCAGTTCCTGACGGGTTTACTTCAGGCCGCTCCGCTGGTCCTCGGTTCAGGGCCTGGCGCAACATCGCAATCCCTCGTGATTGAGATCGAAGGCGATCTGATCAGTCAGCCCTACGTTGGAATCACCCTCGCCTTAATGGCCCGATTTGGGGTTCAGGTAGAACGCGCGGGATGGGCGCGCTTTGAGGTCCGAGGTGGCCAAAGCTACCGTTCGCCAGGCCCGATTACGGTCGAGGGCGACGCCTCAAGCGCCTCGTATTTTTTGGCGGCGGGTGCAATTGGAGGCGGCCCAGTCCGCGTTTGCGGCGTCGGGCGCGCCAGTGTTCAGGGCGACGTTGCTTTCGCTCATGCACTCGAAAAAATGGGTGCCCAGATCGCGTGGGGACCCGACTGGATCGAAGCGCAGGCGCCAGCAAACGGGCGGCATTTGCACGGGATTGAGCTCGATTGTGTCGAGATTCCAGATGCGGCGATGACACTGGCGGCCTGCGCATTACACGCTGAGGGAACAACACTCCTGCGCGGGATCGGATCCTGGCGAGTCAAGGAGACCGACCGTATCGCGGCGATGGCGACCGAATTGCGCAAGCTCGGCGCCCGCGTGGATGAGGGGCCCGATTGGCTTCGTATTGATCCCCCGACCGCCTTGGCCGCCGCATCTGTTGCGACCTACGATGATCATCGAATGGCGATGTGCCTCTCGCTGGCCTCTCTTTCCAGCGGGCTGCGCGCCGGCGTTGCCGTGACGGTCATGGAGCCCTCGTGCGTGGCCAAGACCTTTCCGGATTTCTTCGATCGGCTGGCCGCGATCACCCAACCGCTGAGTTCGTCAGGCAGCGAGGTGCCCGTGCTGACCATCGATGGGCCCACTGCGAGTGGCAAGGGGACCGTGGCGGCCGCCATTGCGATTCAGTTGGGGTGGCACCTCTTGGACAGTGGCGCGCTTTATCGGGTAACTGCTCTGGCTGCTCGGCAAGCAGGGGTTGATTGGGCCGACGAGGCCGCTATGGCAAGGATTGCTCAAGGTCTGCCGGTCCGTTTTGATGCGGCGGGTTCAATTGTCCTCAATGGTCAAGACGTGTCGACCGCAATTCGCCACGAGTCGATTGGAGAGGGTGCTTCCAGAGTCGCCGCATTGCCTGCCGTTCGGGCCGCGTTGCTGGAGCGCCAGCGCGCGTTCCGAATCGCGCCAGGCTTGGTCGCGGACGGCCGCGATATGGGGACGGTGGTCTTCCCCGACGCCGAAGCCAAGATCTTTTTGCAGGCTAGTCCCCACGAACGGGCGAAACGTCGGGTCAAGCAGTTGATCGACAAAGGGTTTTCTGCTAACTTCGACGACCTTTTGCAAGATTTACAGACGCGCGACGCACGCGACTCACAACGTGCGGTCTCGCCGACCATTCCTGCGGAAGACGCGCATGTTCTTGACTCCACCGGCTTGACGGTTGACGAAACCGTCGGCGCCATCAGGGCGTTCTTGGACGAGACGGGTTTTCCCCGGCGCGCGATTTGACCGTTTTTTAAGACTGTTTGAACGTTGACTCCAGAGGTTCGCCGTCTCGCGGCGGACATTTTTCGTAACTCCGCCCTTACTTCAAATTTTGGGCGTGCGCCCCCCGGCCCCGCGCGGACAAGAGCTGCCAGGCCATAAGGAAACCACCTAACCATGTCCACTGAAACCCAGACCGCCGCTCCCGTGATCGAGAGCTTTGCTCAGATGTTTGAAGAATCGCTCAATCTGCATGTCATGCGGACTGGCGAAGTCATCACGGCCGAGGTCGTTCGAATTGACCACAACTTCGTGGTCGTGAATGCCGGACTGAAGTCCGAGAGCTTCATTCCGATTGAAGAATTCCACGATGACCGTGGCCAGCTCGAAGTCTCCGCAGGAGATTTCGTGTCGGTCGCCATCGAAGCGCTTGAAGATGGCCGCGGCGAAACCCGCCTCTCGCGTGATCGGGCGAAGCGCCTCACGGCGTGGTTGGCCCTCGAGCAGGCGTTGGACCGCGGGGAGCTCGTCACCGGCACCGTGACCGGCAAGGTCAAGGGCGGCCTCACCGTGATGACCAACGGCATCCGCGCCTTCCTGCCTGGTTCGCTCATCGACACGCGTCCGGTCAAGGACACCACGCCCTACGAGGGCAAGACCATGGAGTTCAAGGTCATCAAGCTCGACCGCAAGCGCAACAACGTGGTTGTTTCGCGGCGTGCCGTGGTTGAACTGGCCCAGGGCGAAGAGCGTGCGAAGCTGCTCGAAACCTTGCGCGAGGGCTCCATCATTACAGGCACGGTCAAGAACATCACTGAGTACGGCGCATTTATCGATCTGGGTGGAATCGACGGACTCTTGCACATTACCGACATGGCGTGGCGTCGCGTTCGCCACCCTTCCGAAGTGTTGGCAGTCGGTCAGGAAGTTACCGCCAAAGTGCTTCGGTTTGATCAGGAAAAGAACCGTGTGTCGCTGGGCGTCAAGCAACTGGGCGACGACCCTTGGACCGGGATTGCACGACGTTACCCGCAGGGTACTCGCATGTTCGGCAAGGTCACCAACATCACCGATTACGGTTCGTTTGTGGAGATCGAACCGGGCATCGAGGGCTTGGTACACGTGTCCGAAATGGACTGGACCAACAAGAACGTCAACCCTGCCAAAGTTGTTGCTCTGGGCGAAGAGACCGAGGTGATGATTCTCGAGATCGACGAAGAGCGTCGGCGTATTTCGCTCGGGATGAAACAGTGCCGTCCCAACCCCTGGCAGGAATTTGCCGACGCCTTCAACAAGGGCGATAAGGTCAAGGGCACGATCAAGTCGATCACGGACTTTGGCGTCTTCATTGGTCTCAATGGCGCGATTGATGGTCTGGTGCATCTCACCGACCTGTCCTGGACCAAGGCCGGCGAGGAGGCCGTTCGCGATTACAAGAAGGGCGACGAGGTCGAGGCAGTTGTCCTGGCCATTGATACCGAGCGCGAGCGCATTTCACTCGGCATCAAGCAGATGGCGGGTGATCCGTTTGGGGAATACGCCGGTCAGCATGAGAAGGGCGCAATGGTGCGCGGCACCGTCAAGACCGTGGACGCTCGTGGCGCCGTGGTTGATCTGGGCGATGAGACCGAAGGGTATCTGCGGGCCAGCGAAATTTCGCGTGACCGCGTCGAAGATGCGCGTGCGCACTTCAACGAGGGCGATACCGTTGAGGCCATGATCATCAACGTTGACCGCAAGAATCGGTCGATCCAGTTGTCGATCAAGGCCAAAGACAACGTCGAGACTGCTGACGCGATGGAACGAATCAGCGCCGAAAGCGGAGCGACGACGGGGATGTCCAATTTGGGCGCTTTGTTGCGCGCCAAACTGGACGGACAACGCGACGAGCGCTGAGGCCTGCGGGGCTTCTTCACCTGCCCGTGACCAAAAGCGAACTGATCACCCGGCTCGCCGTGCGCTATCCGCAACTCGTCGTCAAGGACGCCGAGTTTGCGGTGCGGACCATTCTCGAGGCGATGGCGAGCACGCTGGCCGATGGGCATCGAATCGAGATTCGGGGGTTCGGCAGTTTCGCGCTGTCGCATCGCCCCCCACGGCTCGGCCGTAATCCCAAGTCGGGTGAACAGGTGCAGGTGCCGCAAAAGCGGGTGCCCCATTTCAAACCGGGAAAGGAGCTCCGGCTACGCGTAGATCTGACCGCGCGGCCTGAATGATGTCCTCCGGACTTTCGATTGGCCATTGGGATGGACGATGAACGTCCTGGGCTGGATCGTTCGAATCGCACTCTTTTTGGTCTTGCTGCTGTTTGCGATGTCGAACACCGAACTGGTCACCCTGCGTCTCTGGGGGGCCAATCTGGCGTGGCGCGAACCGCTGGTTCTATTCCTGCTCGCGTTTTTTGCGTCGGGTACGGCGCTCGGCCTTCTAGCCCTTGTCCCCACCTTGTTTAGACAGCGCCGCGAAATCGGCAGACTGCGGCGTACGATCGATTCGATGCAGTCGACTGAGTCGACGGGCACGCTTCAATCGTCCGGTGTCGATGCTGCGCGACCTTTGCCTTAGCCGGTTGATTGCGCGATGGAGTTTGAGCTTTGGTGGCTGCTGATCCTTCCGCTGTTGTTCGCGCTCGGATGGTTCGCCGCGCGGGCTGATTTGCGCCAGCAGTCGACTGAGGCACGCCGCCTTCCGGATGCGTATTTTCGGGGCCTGAACTACCTGCTTAATGAAGAATCTGACCGGGCCATTGACGCGTTTGTTGATGTCGTTCGGCTTGACCCAGAAGCGGCCGAACTTCACTTTGCACTGGGTAATCTGTTCCGTCGGCGCGGCGAGACCGATCGCGCGATCCGCGTCCATGAGCACCTCGCTGGTCGAATGGATCTGGCCGAAAAGGTGCGCGATCAGGCGCAATACGAACTTGGCCAGGACTATCTGAAAGCGGGATTGCTCGACCGCGCCGAGCAGGTATTCACGAGATTGGCCAGTACTGGATTGGCGACTCGTGCCGCATTTTGTCGACTCGAGATCGCTCAAACCGAGCGTGACTGGGCGCGGGCTGTTGTGCTGGGTCATGAATGGTTGGCGATTCCCATTGAGCGGCTCGAAATCGCCGAACGCGAGCAGCGTCAAGTGGTCACTCAGCGGATCGTTCATTTCTATTGTGAACAGGGGACGCCGGCTGCATTGCTTGCTGCCGCGGCGATGCCTGAAGGGGAGCACCATCCGCGGGTCCTGCAACTCACCGCGGAATTGGCCCGCCAACGTGGCGACCTTGCGGCCGCCCTCGCAGCCTGGATGGTTTTGGGTAAGGCCGCCCCGATCTACATCGCGCCGGTCGCCCAGCAAGTGCTTGACGACTGGCGTAATGCCGGACGTCTCGAGGAAGGGGTTCACTGGCTCGAAGACTGTCACCAGCGCGAGCCATCGAGTGACTTCGTTCAGGCGATCGCCCGATCAAAATTGGCGCTCGACGGACTTTCGTCAGCTCAGGCCTGGGCGACCCAGGAGCTCACGGAACGTCCTTCACTGCAGGGTTTGGAGAGCCTACTAGCACTGCGTGAAGGCGCTCTCCCCATCGAACATTCCGTCGACGCCGAGAGCGCTTCCTCCGCTCTGAGCGAACCGTTGATTCGTCAGCTGATGCGACCGCAACTGCAGCGGGTTGCGCGCTATCGTTGCCTTCAGTGCGGATTTGAGGGGCGGCAATTTCATTGGCATTGCCCCGGTTGTCAACGTTGGGCCTCTTGTTCGCCACGACGGATCGAGGAGATTCAGGGATGAGTCATTTTGCGCAGGCCAGACTGTTGGTGGTGGGCGACCTCATGCTCGACCGATATTGGTTCGGTGAAGTGGAGCGTATTTCGCCCGAGGCGCCGGTTCCGGTGGTTCGTGTTCAACGGGTCGAGGAACGGCTGGGCGGCGCTGCCAACGTTGCCCGAAACGCGGCCACGTTGGGGTGTGTCACCACTCTGGCGGGCATTGTGGGTGATGACGAACCCGGACGCTGCATCGAGGTACTGGCAGCCGAAGCCGGAATCACGGCCCAGTTGTGGCGCGATCCGAAATTACCCACCACGGTCAAACTGCGCGTCATCGGGCGCCAGCAACAACTGATTCGCGTGGATTTCGAAGCCCAACCCGAAGCTTCGCTGCTCGACGCCAAGCTGGCAGCAGTTTGCGCGCGGATCGCTGATCAGGATGTGTTGATTCTTTCGGACTACGGTAAGGGGGCACTTCACCGCATCGAATCGATGATTGCAGCCGCCAAACAAGCCCGAATTCCGGTCATCGTGGATCCTAAAGGGGCAGATTACGCGCGCTATGCGGGCGCAACGCTTCTCACCCCAAATCGCGCCGAATTACGTGCAGTCGTTGGGCCTTGGGTCGACGAGGCCGATCTCACCAATCGCGCGCAGAATCTTCGGCAATCCCTCGGGCTCGACCACCTCCTGCTAACCCGCAGTGAAGAGGGGATGACGTTGTTTTCCAGTCGGGGTACCTTTCATGTGCTGGCCCAAGCTCGTGAAGTGTTCGATGTGTCGGGTGCCGGTGACACGGTGGTCGCAGTGCTCGGTGCCATGTTGGCGCGCAGCGAGACGGTCGAAGAGGCGGTTAGCCTGGCAAACCGCGCGGGCGGTATTGTGGTTGGTAAGTTAGGGACCGTTGCGATTTCCTTCGACGAGCTGTTTGCAGGCGTACCTGCCCGGTCGTAATTGTTCGGAGAATAGGATGATTCTGGTCACTGGCGGTTCTGGTTTTATCGGGTCGAACCTGGTGCGAGCACTCAATGTGCAGGGCGAGCGCGACATCATTGTGGTCGACGACCTATCGACCGGCGATCGGTTTCAAAATCTCGTCGATCTGACGATTTCCGACTACTTCGACAAAGACGAATTCTTGACGCGCCTGGCGTCACTGCCGCGACCGCGTGTGGTGTTTCATCAGGGCGCCTGCTCGGACACCATGGAGCATGATGGTCGATTCATGATGGCCAATAACTACCGATGGTCGCGGACCCTTTTCGAGTGGTGTCAGCAAGAGCGTGTTCCGCTCATTTATGCATCGTCGGCGGCGGTTTATGGGGGCAGCGAACAATTCTCAGAGCGCCCTGAACACGAGCAGCCGTTGAATGTGTACGGCTATTCGAAGCTCCTGTTTGACCAGATTGTCCGGCAGCAGATTCACTCGGCGGGGGCCGCCAAATTGACGGCCCCGGTGATTGGTCTTCGATATTTCAATGTTTATGGCCCCCGCGAACAGCACAAAGGACGAATGGCCTCTGTGGCCTTTCATCAGGTCGGGCAGTGGCGCGCCGAAGGGTTCGTTCGTCTGTTTGGTGCCTGGGATGGTTGGCAGGAAGGGCAGCAGTCGCGCGACTTTGTTCATGTCGATGACGTGGTCGCGGTCAATCTCTGGTTCGCTCGTCAGGCGGCCGAGGGGCGCGATCATTCAGGTGTTTATAACTGTGGGTCTGGGCGTGCGCAGGCCTTTAATGAAGTGGCTCAGGCGGTTGCAAATACGATGCGCAAATCCCAAGGCCAGGCCGAATTGCCGCTGGCCGAACTGGTCGCGCAGGGATTGATTCGGTACGCCCCTTTCCCAGATAGCCTCAAGGGCAAGTATCAGAGCTATACCGAGGCTGATCTCGGTCAGCTGCGGGCCTTGGGGTGCGATATCGCCTTCCGTGGCGTCGAAACAGGTGTCGCTGACTACGTCGAATGGCTAATCCAAAAGTCCTGAACCTGGGGGCCGCGAACGGCTTATCCTAAGACGATCTTTGGGCCGGAGTTCGTGGATATGCGTGTTGCGATGTTCGTCGGAAAGTCCGTCGGCAGGCTGGCAGTGTTTTTGGCGATCGGGGTAACGGCCGGGGCAACGTCCGGGCTGGCGGAGGTGCGTCTCTCGGTCGAAATCAACACCGCGACTGACGAACAACTGCAATCGCTTAGGGGGATTGGTCCCGCCATGGCGGGACGGATCATCGCCGAGCGCGCGCGGGCTCCGTTCAGCAGCCTTGCCGATTTTGATGAGCGGGTCAAAGGCGTGGGGACCATCACGTTGCGGCGCTGGGTAACTGACGGGCTTGTGCTGGCGACTCCAGTTCGTGCGGCGGGCGCGCAGCGGTCGTCGGCTAGATCCGCCGCATCCGTCTCGTCCCCAGGCGCCGCGGGGGCGCCGGTGATTGAGCAATTTCAAGGGGGAGGCGTACTGCCGACGCCGCACGGTCGAGTCCTGAATTTGCCATGACCTCGGGGCCTTTTCTTGCATCCAGCGCTGTGCTCGAGCGGCTGTCACTCTATGGCCGCCTGACCCGTCTGCATCGGCCGATTGGCACGCTCTTGCTGCTATGGCCGACCTATTGGGCCCTTTGGATCGCATCCAATGGATTGCCGGAGGCCTCCAAGATCGTGATCTTCGGGGTTGGAACCCTCCTGATGCGCTCGGCTGGCTGCGCCGTGAACGACTGGGCCGACCGGGACTTTGACCGGCACGTCGCACGCACCAAGGACCGACCCTTGACGTCTGGCGCCATCCAGTCGCGCGAAGCGCTTGCGGTGGCGGGCGCGCTAGCGCTGGCCGCCGCCGGTCTCCTCTATTGGCTCAACAACGCGGCGCGCGGTCTGGCGCTCGTGGCGGTTGCGGTCGCCGTGATCTATCCGTTCTGCAAGCGGTTCTTGCCGCTCCCGCAAGCAGTGCTTGGGATCGCATTCGGGATGGGGATCCCGATGGCGTTTGCCGCGGTTCAGGGGTCCGTTTCACTGACCGGTTGGTTGCTGTTTGCCGCCAACTGGTTCTGGACGATTGCCTACGACACCGAATACGCCATGACCGATCGCGAAGACGATTTGCGGATCGGGATCAAGACGTCGGCCATCACGTTTGGTCGTTATGACATTTATGCAGTCTTTGGCTGTTATGTCGTCGCGCTGGCTTTACTGGGCATTGTCGGTCACCGGCAGGGTTACGGATTGGCCTGGGTAGCCGGGCTGGTTGCCGCCGCGGGTATCGCTGTCCAACATATGATCTGGATCCGGAATCGCGATCCCTCCGCCTGCCTGAGAGCATTCCATCACAACACCTGGTTTGGATTTGCCGTGTTTGCCGGTCTCGTGGTGCAGACCTTAGCGTAATCAATCCTGGCCGAGTGCGTCGCCAAGTTGGGCGCCACGTTCACATGCCGCGCGGATCCCGGCTTTGATCCCCGATTCGACGTGGGCTTCCGCCATGGCTGCCAGCGCCGCCGCCGTGGTTCCTCCCGGGGAGGTCACGCGCTCGCGCAGACGTGAGGGGGATTCTTCTGACTGCATCGCGAGGCGGGTCGCGCCATTAAAAGTCGCCATGGTCAGGATATGGGCCGCCTCCGGGCTGAGTCCGAGTTCGATTCCGGCAGATTGCATGGCTTCCATCCAATGAAAGACATAGGCAGGGCCACTTCCAGACATCGCCGTGACCGCATTGATCAGGGGCTCACTGTTGACCCAAAGCGTTGCACCCGCAGCAGACATTAACTCGTCTGCCAACGCTCGGTCATCCTCGGGGGTTTGTGGCAAGGCGAACAGACCGGTGATACCCGCGCCCACCAGTGCAGGCGTATTGGGCATGGCGCGAATAATTCGTAGGTGGCCGCCGAGCCAGCGAGCAATGTCCGTCGCGCGAATGCCTGCCGCAAGACTGATGACAGCGCAGTGGCTTGCATATGGACCCAGTTCGCGCGCTACGGGTTGGAGTTGCTGCGGCTTTACGGCAAGCACAATGGCGTCGACATCGAGCGCCTGAGCGGTGGCCGCTGCCGCGAGTGAGCCGTATGTCGGGACGTTAAATCGCTCGCCCAGTTGGGCGCGCTGTTCGGCCAGAGTCTCAACGACGCCCGCGATCTGCACAGTCGAGCCCGCTCGCATGAGCCCGCCAATCAGTGCGCTGGCCATATTTCCGCCACCCACGAAACAGAGTCGCCGGGACGGGCTGGCGCCACCGATTGACGCGGTGAGCGAGATGGGGGTGGTGGTGGACCGGGTGTTCGAGGCGGACATGTCGGACCGGGTGGGTGAGGGTTTCATTAGGGCTAGGGTTTGGCAGGTGGCGGGGCTAACTTGGCTTCGATGTTGGCTTCGATGAACCCGCGGGTGAACTGCTTCGGCCGCAAACCAAGCAACCACAGGCTGGCTCCGTAGACGAGCGCGGCCAGGGCGACAAATCCGAGGGTCTGTCCGGCACGCCACCACAGCGACTGGGCTTCAAGGTTCCAGGCCAGCCACGGCCGACCGGCGACGCATAGGGCCAACAGTGCGCCGATTGCAACGCCCACCCGAAGGCTAAAGACACCCCAGCCCGGTTGGGCCCGCCAGGCCCCAGCCCGGACCAGTCCGAAAAGCAGAAGCGAGGCGTTGATCCATGCGCCGGCCGAAATAGCCGCCGCCAGTCCGGCGTGGTCTAGCCAGGGGACGAGCACGAAATTCATCACCTGCGTCGCCGCAAGTACGGCGATCCCGATGCGCACAGGCGTTCGGATGTCTTGGCGGGCATAAAACCCCGGGGCCAGGATCTTGATCGCCACCAGGGGTACCAGGCCTGCCGCGTAGGCCGTGACGGCGCGAGCCGTCATCGTAACGTCGTGGGCTTCAAAGCGTCCGTAATGAAAGAGTAGCGCGGTTAGCGGCTCGGCAAGCAAGGCCATACCGACCATCGCGGGCAGGGCAGCGATCACAGTCAGGCGCAGCCCAGAGTCGAGTAGTTGGGCATACCGGGTGTGGTCTCCGGCAGCGTGGGCTGATGAGAGCGTCGGTAGCAAGACAGTCCCTAATGCGACCCCCAGCAACGCGGTCGGAAACTCCATCAGCCGATCTGCATAGGAAATCCAGGACACCGAGCCAGGGGCAAGTCGCGAGGCAATTTGGGTATTGATAATCAATGAAATCTGGGCGACGGAGACGGCCAGTGTGGCGGGCGCCATTTGTGCCAAGAGTTTCCGGACACGGGCATCGCGCATTGAGTCTCTGAGCGCTCGGAAGAGGTCAAGCCTGACCTTTGGTAACAAACCGAGTCGAGCCAGCGCGGGGATTTGAATCGCCAGTTGAAGTACCCCTCCAAGCATCACACCGGCAGCGAGCGACAGGACGGGTGGGTCCAGGTGGCTGGAAAGGCCCCAGCCCGCGCTGATCATCGACAAATTCAGAAGGACCGGGGTTGCTGCTGGAACGGCAAACCGCCGCCAGGTGTTGAGTACGCCGGAGGCCAGAGCCACCATGGAAATAAGCAGGATGTAGGGAAACATCCAGCGCGTCATCAGGACCGCTGCATCGAACGCCTCTGGTGTGCGTGAAAGGCCGCCGGCCATCGCCAACACAAGTAAGGGCGCCCCAGCGACCCCCAGGATGGAGACCAGAACCAGAATCCAGAACAGAAGGGTTGCGACTCGATCGATCAGGGTGGCCGCTTCGGCACGTTCGGACTCGCTGTCATCACCACGGGCCTGCGCCAGCAGTGGCACAAAAGCTTGCGAGAACGCTCCCTCTGCAAACATCCGGCGCAGCAGATTCGGCAATCTGAAGGCGACAAAAAACGCGTCCGTCAGCGGACTTGCGCCAAAAAGGGTTGCGGTGACGTTTTCTCGAATCAGGCCGGTGATTCGGGAGAGCAGCGTCAGCGCCGAGACGGTGCCGGCCGCACGCAGAAGATTCATGGACAGGATTTCACGGGTATTGCATCCATATGTCAATGGCGGTTATCCTAGAAGGCTTTCGTATTTATTCGCCGGAAACCCGAATGGCCAACATTGCCTCCGCACGCAAACGAGCCCGCCAAAGCGTCAAGCTCAACGCTGCAAACTCGAGCTTGCGCTCGACGCTGCGCACCGCGATCAAGTCAGCCCGCAAGGCGATTGTTGCCGGTGACAAGACCGCTGCTGAAGCGGTTTATCGCGCTGCGACCAGCACGATCGATCGGATTGCAGACAAAAAAATCATCCACAAGAATAAGGCTTCGCGCCACAAGAGCCGTTTGGCAGCCGCCCTCAAGGCGATGGCCCCAGCCGCTGCTTAAAACTATTGAAGACCGGCGCCTGAATTAGTTAGACGGGCGTCTTTGTAGCCAAGGCCCGCGACCCAAAAATCGCGCTGCCGACCCGAACGATCGTGGCCCCTTCGGCGATTGCCGCCTCAAGATCTGCTGACATGCCCATCGAAAGGGTGTCCCACCCGCCGAGTGTTGGCGCGATCGAGGGGATGCTCGCCAGGTTGTCGCGGATCGACTCGAAAAGTTGACGTGCCCGTGCGAACTCAGCACGTTGCGCGTCGAACTCGGTCAGCGCTTCCGGAATCACCATCAGACCTCGCACCCGAAGTCCGGGGAGCGGCAACAGCGACTCGACCAGAGCTAGCGCGTCTTGGGGCGCCACCCCGCTCTTACTCGCTTCGCCGCTCACATTGACTTGAATGCAAACCTGCAACGGGCCTCGTGACGCCGGCCGTTGCTCGGAGAGACGCTGGCCGATGCGCTCCCGGTCAACCGTATGGACCCAATCAAAGTGTTCGGCAACGGCCCGAGTTTTGTTGGACTGCAAGGGCCCGATGAAATGCCAGATCGGTCGTGGCGTGAGCGATTCCGGTCCTGGTGTGAGCAACTCCTCGGGCATCGCCTGAATTTTCTGGATGCCCTCCTGAACGTAGTTTTCACCAAACGACGTCTGGCCAGCCATCCACGCTGCAGAAACCGCATCGAGGCCGAAGGTCTTTGAGACTGCGAGCAAACTCACGCTACCCGGCACACGTCCCCAGGCCAATTCCGCGTTGCGAACACGGGTACGGACCTCTTGGAGGGATTCTTGAATCGACAAACTGGGCGCGTTCATTCGGGCTGGATCGCCTCGGATAAAGCGGGTGGCTCAGTGGTCGTTTTGTGCTTCGACCCTGCGTAGATTTCGAATCGAAACAACCGACATTCAATCGCACCATTGAAAAGCGGCGTTCGACGAGTTTCGGCCAGACGCATCCGCTTGGGCAGCGTCGGGTCGCTGGTTAACAGGCAGGCACTCCAGCCGGGGAATCGATGTTTTAGCAGTGTGGCAAAGGCTGGCCAAAATCGATCGGCCTGGGCCAGTGACTGACGTCCGCCAAGGTCAAGGCGCTCGCCATAGGGCGGGTTCGTAACCAGGAGGCCATGGTCGGCGGGCGCTGCATCGAGGTTAAGCACATCGAGTTGTCGAAACTGAACAGCATCCGGCGCAAGGCCCGCCGCAGCGAGATTGTTTTGAGATGTCGAGATCGCCGCAACCGAGATGTCCGACCCGAAGATCGGTGCACGGCTGGAGCCATCCCAATTCGATCCGGAATGACCCGGACCAGCGCGCCACGGACTCTTGGCGATCACGGCCGCCGAATGAGACGCATCGCGGATTTTCGACCAGAGCTGCGGGTCGAAGTCCCGCATCCGCTCAAACGCAAACCGTCGTCGGGCGCCCGGCGGACGGCCAGAAGCGATGTCCGCAGCTTCGATCACCACCGTGCCCGATCCACAGAAGGGATCAAAGAGTGGTTGATCTGGTGTCCAGCCCGCAAGCCCTAAAAGCCCAGCCGCAAGGTTTTCCTTGAGCGGGGCTTCGAACCCCTCGCGTCGCCAACCCCGCTTGAACAGGGCCTCACCAGACCAGTCCAGATAGAGCGTCGCCTGATGAGCATCGAGATGGGCAAAAATGCGACGTTCCGGTTTTCGGGTGTCCATCGAGGGACGTTCGCCACTGTGTTCCCGGTGGTGATCGACCAACCCGTCCTTGATCCTCTGCAGGGCGAAATGGAGGCTTTGCAGCGGCGACCGGGTGGCTGTCACGTCGATCCGCGCCGTCGCCTGAGCATCGTGCCAACGCCCCCAGTGCGTCTGCAAGGCGAGTTCGTAGAGATCGCGCTCATCACGGTAATCGCGCTGAGCGACCTCGCACAACACCCGACTGGCCAGTCTGGAATGGAGGTTGGCTGCCATCCCGATGGCGGCGTTGCCTTCAAATCGGACACCTCCTCCAGGTTGACTCAGGATTGTTGCGCCGAGTGCTCGTAATTCGTCTGATAACAGAGATTCGAGGCCCCGTGGGCATGGGGCATGGAAGCGAAGTGGCGCAGGCACGGGTGAGCGAAGTCTCCGGGTTTGGCGAACTGGGTTGACGCAGTGAGTCAGCGCACCGAATGCTGGCGGCTGAGCGCGCGATCCACAAAGTCGAGTCGATCCTGGCCCCAATAGGACTCGCCGTCGACCACATACCAGGGGACGCCGAAGACGCCCAGACTGCGAGCCTGTTCGGTGGACTCCAGAACCGCGGCGGCCATCTCGGGGGCGGCCTCTAATAGCGCCCGACCCTCGAAGCCACAACCGTCGGCCAGCTTGACCAGAACGTCGGGGTCCGAGACATCGAGTTCGTCGGCCCAGACCGCGCGACCAATCTGGCCCAGCAGTGCCAGTGCGCGCCGGCCTGAGTGCTTGGCTTGGGCGGCCAGAACCAGTTGTCCGGCGGTCGCTGCGGCCACCGGGAAGTGTCGTGGGTGCAGATGGAGGGGCTGTTTCAGATGCTCACTCCAGCGCTTGAGTTCAAGCAGCCGGTAGCTCTGGCGGGCCTTCGGTCGCTGGGCAAGGGCGAGGAATCCGTGCTCGCCCAGCTGACCGAGATCAATGGCGTGGAGGTGAATCTGGGCGTCATGGCGCTCAAGCAGGTTGATCAAACCCGCGTTGCCTAGATAGACCCAGGGTGAAATGGCGGCGAAGTAGTAATCGAAGGTGGGCATGATTAGGGACGCTTAAAAGGGTTTGACGACCACCAGAATGCACACGGCAAGCAGGCCAAAGACGGGGACCTCATTGAACCACCGGTACCAAAGATGGCTTCGTTGGTTCTGGCCCCGCTCGAAGCTCTTGAGCAGGCGCCCACAATAGAGTTGATAACCAATCAGGGCCGCGACGATCACCAGTTTCGCATGCATCCACCCATTACCCGGCCCCAACCCAATCCCGACTCCAAGCCAGAGCCAAAGTCCTAATCCAAGCGTTAAGCCCATCAGCGGGTGGGTAAACCGGTAGAGGCGCCGGGCCATCCCTAGCAAGCGATCGCGTTCAGCCCCATGGACTGCCGCAGCTTCCCCCAAACCGAATCCATCGGGCGCAGTCGGCACCTGAGCCAGATTGACGAAAATTCGCGGCAGATAAAAGAGTCCCGCGAACCAGGACGTCACAAAAACGATGTGCAGAGCCTTGATCCAAAGCATGGTGGGTGAGGTGGTTCAGTTCGGGATTAAGTTCGGGATTAAGTTCTGATTTCGCCGTTACCAAGGACGACCCATTTCTGGGACGTTAGCCCTTCGAGCCCGACCGGTCCGCGCGCGTGAAGCCGATCGGTTGAGATGCCAATTTCGGCACCCAGGCCGTATTCAAAACCGTCAGCAAACCGGGTCGAGGCGTTGACCATCACCGACGCGGAGTCGACCTCACGCAGGAAGCGCATGGCGCGGGGGTGGTGATTGGTCACGATGGAATCGGTGTGACTTGATCCGTAGGTGCGGATGTGGTCCATCGCTGCATCGATGTCTTCGACGACCCGAATCGAGAGAATCGGCGCAAGGTATTCGGTGCGCCAGTCGTCCTCGGTAGCGGCAATCGCCGTGATGCCAACTTTTTGCAAGATCGTCCGTGTTTCCTCGCAGCCTCGGAGCTCCACCCCTTTTTCCAGATACAGCGGACCGATCCGCGCGAGAAACGCGCCGGCAATTTCCCGCGCGACGAGCAGCGTCTCCATGGTGTTGCAGGGGGCGTAGCGCTGGGTCTTCGCGTTGAACGCAATCTGGACGGCCATGTCGAGATCAGCGGCC